>CAJDUM010000045.1_pt1 | contig 40462 bp, 32 predicted proteins | sample 7390781 | NCBI WGS metagenome assembly CAJDUM01 (sample SAMEA7055661, study PRJEB34461) | soil metagenome | biome: terrestrial ecosystem; feature: Peninsula; material: soil | place: Antarctica | collected 2016 | reverse complement strand
AGTGGTGGTCGACGGCACGTTGAAGGCGGGGTGCGAGGGCGACGATGTGCGCTACGAGCGCGGAGTCAACACGTTCGGGTGGGACTTCGTATTCTGGTACCAGCAGGACTATGCGACCACCCTGTTGCGCGGCGACATCCCCGGCATGGCAAGACAACTCGCGCTGGCCTACGACGCCGAGGTAAAGGGTGGTCGGCTGGTCGGCAGCGAGCGGGAGTTCCAGCCGCCGCCCGCCAGGGTGCTGATCGCCATCGGGCTTGTCGTTGCGGTGATCGCCGGCGCGATTCTGCTGCTGTGGCTGATGGGAGTGGCGACCCGGCGGATGGTTGAAGCAACGGATGACCGGCGTCGCTGGCAAGCGGATCGCAGTGCAATCGACGGCCAGCTGGGCGAGATCGCCCTGATCATGGTCCAGGCGAGGCCGGACGTCGGCTCCGACCGTGCGTTGGCAACTGCGGTCGGCTCGATCGCGCCGAGCTACGTTGCGGCGCTGCGGGAGTTGGATTCGGCGCGACCTGGTGACGAGCTATCGGCATTGGCAGGGCGGGTGCGGGCGCTCCGGGATCGGCTGGGCCGGCTGGTGATCTCAGCGTGATGTGGCTCTGGATCCTCGGTGCGGCGATCCTGGCCGCGGTCGCGGTGACCCCACTGATGCTTGCTCGTCGGCAGGTGACTGCCAGGGAGTTCGTCACGGCCCGGGACCGGGCGCGCTCGGCGATGTCACGGTTGGAGTTCGCTCTGGACAGCGCCACCGGCGCCACCGGCGCCGGGCCCGGGCGCGGGCCCGCCGACAGCCGGACTCTACCGGGGCTCGATGCCGCGGCCACCCGTGCAGAGGCTCACCGGTGTTTGCTGTTGGCCGGGTCCGCTCTGGGCGGCAAGGACACCGCCGACAAGTTCCGGCTGGCCGCCGACTGGGCGACCAAGGGCCTGCGCGCACTCGGCGTCGATCCACCGCCTGCGTGATCAGCCGCCTGGCTCCCCGACTTCTACCGCCGGCGCCGGACGGGCAGTATCGAAGGATGAAAGCTCTCCGCGGTGAGGCATCACGGCCAAGCGCGTTCGCACGGGGTTTCGCCGAGCTGGTGCCGATCATGGATGCCAGAGGCGCCGCCGCACATCGCGATGAGCTGGTGGCCGGCGTCACCGGGCGGGTGATCGAGATCGGCGCCGGCACCGGTGCCAACGCTGAGCACTATGGCGCCGGCGTGGAGCGGGTGCTCGCGATCGAGCCGGATCCCTATTTGCGATCCGTAGCGGTGACGAGCGTCGGGCGTGCGTCGGTGCCGTACGCCGTGGTCGCCGCACGGGCGGAGCACCTGCCCTCCCCGGACCGGGTGTTCGACAGCGCTGTCTGCTCGCTTGTGTTGTGCAGCGTGCCGGATCAGGCCGCGGCGCTGGCGGAGATCCGCCGTGTGCTGCGGCCCGGCGGCCGGCTGTACTTCTACGAGCATGTGCGGTCCGCATCCCGGCTGGCCGGGATCGCCGAGGATGCGGTGACCCCGCTCTGGCGGCGTTTCGCCGGCGGGTGTCATCCGAATCGGGACACCCGAACTGCGATCGGCCGGGCCGGGTTCATGCTGGAGTCGGTGCGGCGCTTCGGCTTCTCGCCGGCCAGGTTCACCCCGGCGGTGGCGCACATCATCGGCGTTGCCCGTCGTCCCTGACCGCCGGCCTACCCTCCCGCACTCGGATAGGAGAAGCGGCTGGAGCCGGACCAGGCGATCGCACCCTTGCCACGTCGAGCCGCGAATAGGTTAGGCTCGCCTTATGCTGCGGCTGGAGGGTGTCGACAAGACGTTCCCGGTCCGGCGCGCCCCAGTGCGGGCGCTGCAAGACGTCACCCTCACCATCGCGGGCGGGAAGCTCACTTCGGTCCTGGGCGCCTCCGGCAGCGGGAAGTCGACCCTGCTGCGGGTGATCGCTGGGTTCGAGCACCCCGATCGCGGTCGGGTCAGCCTGGACGGCCGCTTCCTGGTCGGGCCCGGCACCTTCGTGCGGCCGGAGCAGCGTGGCATCGGCATCGTCCCGCAGGACGGCGCGCTGTTCCCACACCTGGACGTCGCAGGCAATATTGCGTTCGGCCTGGCCCGTACCGCTGCCCACCGGCTCTCCCCGGCCCGTCGCCGGGCAGGCGCCACCAGGGTCGAGGAGTTGCTGCACCTGGTCGGGTTGGACGGCTACCAGCGCCGGCGGGTCGATCAACTCTCGGGTGGGCAGCAGCAACGCGTCGCGCTGGCGCGTGCGCTGGCGCCCAGCCCCGGCGTCATCCTGTTGGACGAACCGTTCTCCGCCATCGACGCCGCGCTGCGCGGCGAACTCGGTCTGGAGGTGCGGGACTTGTTGCGCGGCTTGGAGATCACCACGGTTTTGGTGACGCACGACCAAGAGGAGGCGCTCTCGCTGGCCGACGAGGTGGTCGTGATGCGCGAGGGTCGGATTGTGCAGGTGGGCTCGCCGCGGTCGGTGTACGAGAATCCGGTCGACGCGGCCACTGCCCGGTTCGTCGGTGATGCAGTAGTGCTGGACGGCACGGTGATCTCATGTGACGACTGCCAGGCGCGGGTTGAGTGCGTGTTCGGCCGATTGACCGGGCTCTGCGCGCCGGCCGGGGTCGGCGCTGCACCCTCGGCGTCAACGCTGTCATCCTCGACGCCGGCAGGCACTGCTACCGCATCCGTGTTCCTGACCGGCGGCCCGTGCCACGTGGTCATCCGTCCGGAGAGTCTGCGGATGGCGACGTCCGGGGTCCCTGCGGTGGTGGTCTCCACGGAGTACTACGGCCATGACGCCATGACGACGCTGCGGTTGGGCGCCGCCGGCGACGGCCCGATCGTGCGGGTGCGCACCAGCGAACCGGCGACGCTGCCGGCCGCCGGGACGGCGGTCGGCCTGCAGGTCGCCGATCAAGTGCTGGTCGTCCCGTCAGCGATCTGACTCTGCTGCGCACCCCTGCGCTGCAGGCGGTCCGGTGTACAACGATGCTGTAGGTTAGGGTAGCCTTGCCTGCATTCGAGCGCTTACCGTTCGAGTGCCCACCGTTCGAATGGCCGCCGGGAGCCGGTCGGCGACTGCCGATGACGGATCCGATATCAGGGGAGCACAGTGTCCATCACAGTTCGTCACCGCTCGATGAAGCGGTTACTCACCGCCGGCACCGCGATCCTCCTCGCGGCGGGACTCGCAGCGTGCTCGTCCGGCTCGACGACCGCTGGCCCATCGGCGTCATCAAGCACCGCGTCGTCAAGCACCGCGTCAGCCGCATCGAGCGGCGCCGGAGCGACCATCGGCTCGTCGACCACCGGCAATTCCGCCGCCGCGTCGGGGGCGGCCACCGGCTCCACCACAACCGGGGATTCCGGATCTGGCCCTGCGGCAGAGTCCGGGACTGCATCGCCTAGTGCTCCCTCGGAATCTGCCGGCACTGCGCCGTTGACGATCTACACCGGCCAGCACGAAGAGCTGGTTCAGGATCTGGCGAACAAGTTCACCGCGAAGACCGGCATCAAGATCACGATCAGGGCCGGCGAGGACGCCGATCTGGCCAACCAACTCATCGAAGAGGGCGCCGGCTCGCCTGCAGACATCTTCCTGTCCGAGGAGCCAGGGCCGATCGGAATGCTCGACGCCAAGGGCCTACTCGCCAAGGTCGATGCCTCCACCTTGGCCGAGGTGGACAAGCGTCTGGTCCCTGGCACCGGCAATTGGATGCCGTATGCTGCGCGCTCCCGGGTCATCTACTACAACCCGAAGCTGACCAGCGTCGACCAATTACCGCACAGCATCATGGATCTCACTCAGTCGCAGTGGAAGGGCAAGTTCGGGTACGCTCCGTCCGGTGCCTTCACCTCCACTGTCAGCTACCTGATTAACACCATCGGCGCGGACAAGACCCTGGACTGGCTGAAGGGGATCAAGGCCAACGGAGTCAACGAGCAGACGAACGGCAAGATTCGTGATGCGGTGGAGGCCGGCCAGATCGGGTTCGGTCTGTCCAACCACTACTACTGGTGGGTGCTGGCCAACTCCAAGGGCGGCCCCGACAAGCTGACCAGCAAGCTGTACTACTTCGATCACCCGGACGCCGGGGGGCTGCTGCTGGCCTCCGGCGCGGCTGTCGCGAAGGCGAGCAAACACCAGGCCGAGGCTCAGCAGTTTCTGGCCTGGCTCGGGTCCGCCGGCGGCGGGCAGCAGGTGATCGCATCGGATCCGGCAGCGCAGTACCCGGTCGCGCCAGGCGTGCAGAGCACCGTCGGCTTGCAACCGCTGTCCGACTTGCACGCCCCCGACGTCGACCAGAGCGTGTTCGCCGACAGCTCCGTAGCCAAGGACCTGATCATCAAGTCCGGCATCGTCTGACGGTTCAGCAGGCCGCAGAAGTGTCCAGCGCGATGCAGGCTCCGCTCCTTCCGACTCCGGGTGAGCCGGGGGAGCAGAGCCGTCGGCAGCTCCGGCGCGGTGCTGGTGGTCGACTCAGCCGGCCGCCCGCATTGGTGATGCTGGCCGCCGGGATCGTCGCGGTCGCCTCGCTGACGCCGGCCGCCTATCTGGTGCTGCGCGAGGGCTTCAGCCTTCCGCTGCTGATCGGCGCGCTGGACAGCCCGTCGACCCCGCGGCTGCTGATCAACACCGCGGTGCTGGTCTGCACGGTGGGGGTGACCTGCCTGGTACTCGGTGTTGGGCTCGCGGTGCTGGTGGTACGGACCTCGCTACCGCTGCCCCGGCTGTGGATCGTGCTGTTCACCATGCCGCTGGCGGTGCCGGGGTTTGTCAGTGCCTACACCTGGGTCGCCGCCGGTTTTCGGTACTTCCCGCAGTCGACTGCACTGAGCGGGCTCGGTGGGGCCACCCTGGTGATGAGCCTAGGCCTGTATCCGTATGTATTCCTGCCCACCGTCGCAGCCCTGCGCGGGGTCGACGCGGCACAGGAGGAGGTGGCCAGGGCGTTGGGCCGATCCGGCTGGCGAACCTGGTGGGCGGTGACGGTCCCGCAGCTGCGCGTCGCTATCGCGGCCGGGCTGCTGATCGTCGCGCTGCATGTACTCGGCGAGTTCGGGGCGCTGCAGATGCTGAACTACCAGACGCTGACGACCGCGATCATGCAACGGGTCCGGGTGCTGGGCGCGCCGGAGTCCGGCCGGGCGCTCGCGGTGGTGCTGGTCGGCGGGGCCGCGTTGCTGCTGTTGCTGGAGCGGCTGGCGCGTGGGCGCCGGACTGTGGCCCGGGTCGGCAGGGGAGTGATCCGGGTCGGCGGTCGGTGGACCCTGGGCAGGGCACGAGCGCTGTGGACGGTCCTGTGCGCGTTGATTGCGCTGCTGGCGCTGGGGGTTCCGCTGTACGTCGCGGTGGTGGGCCTGGTGGACGGGATCGGCGGAGGAGGTTCGGGCACCGCGCTGGGCGGGGCTCCCGGGATCGACTGGGCCGGGCTGGGCTCGGCCGCCGTCAGCACCCTGGAACTGGCGGTGTCGGCGGGCGTCGTGGCGACCGTATTGGCGCTGCCGATCAGCTGGTTGTACGCCCGGCATCCCGGCCGGCTCGCGACAATGGCGGAGCGGTCGGTGTGGCTGGCGCACTCGCTGCCGGGGGTGATCGTGGCGCTGGCGTTGGTGTACATCGGCATTCGCTGGTTCCGCCCGCTGTACCAAACGCCGGTAATGCTGGTGGCCGCCTACGTGATCTTGTTCTTGCCGCTGGCAGTGGCGTTCCAGCACGTCGGGCTCCGGGCGGCCGGACGCAAGCTGGACGAGGCAGCACACTCGTTGGGGCACGGTCGGTTCCGGGTGTTGATGCGGGTGACTTTGCCGCTGGCGTTCCCGGGAGTTGCGGCCGGCGCGCTGTTCGTGCTGCTGGACTCGGCCAAGGAGCTGACCACCACGCTGCTGCTGGTACCAACCGGGATGAAAACGCTCAGCACGGCGCTGTGGTCGACCACCAACGGCGAAGTGCTGGACTTCACCGCCGCCGCCCCCTATGGCACGGCGCTGATCCTGCTGGGCGCGGTCCCCGCGTACCTGCTGGCCCGCCGGACGCTGCGCGTGGCGAGCTGACCTTCCCGTCTGGCCCGGACTGGGGCGCCTGGACCAGCCTGGGCGACTCGGCCGATGCGGGGTGACCAGCCCGGGTTCCTCGCAAAGGTTCTGTTGACCTCGCACATGCTGCAGCTGGTGTGACGATGACGAAACCTGTGCGAGGACAAGCTTGGTGGCCCGGCCCGGCCTGGCCCGGCCCGGCGCGGCGGTCCGGCGGGCGGCGTGGCGTCCGACGGGCGGCGTGGGCCAGGCGGGCACGTCGGCTCAGCGGGTTGCGCCGGTGACCAGCCATCGATCGCCGCGGTACCGCAGACCGAGAGTGGCCGCCCGAGCCGCCATGTAGGCGCCGGTGTAGGCGACCCACAGCCACACCAGTCCGGTGGCCCCGACCCCGCCGAACTCGGCAACCGCCCACGCGGCCGGCAGGTACACCATCAGGTTGATCAGCCCGGTCCACGCCAGATATCCGGCGTCGCCGGCTCCGATCAGCACGCCGTCGAGCACGAACACCCAGCCGGATAGCGGTTGAGCCACCGCCAGGACGAGTAGCACCGCGCCGACTGTTTCGCGCACTGCAGGGTCGGGGGAGAATGCAGCGCCGGCCATTGCATGTACGCCGAGCACCACCAAGCCGATCGCGGCTCCAGCAAGCACTCCCCAGGTGAGCATCCGCCGGGTCAGCGCGCGCGCCGCGGCGGCATCTCCCTCGCCCAGGGCCTTGCCGGTGAGCGCTTGGGCGGCAATCGCTACCGCGTCCAGGCCGAGCGCCAGGAAGTTCCAGATCGACATCACCACCTGGTGCGCTGCAAGCGATTCAGTTCCCTGCCGCGCCGCGACCATGGTGGTCACGATGATCGCCACCCGCAGGCTCGCGGTTCGGATCAGCAGGGGCACCCCGGACCGGCCGGCGCCGCCGATCCCGCGGAGCCGTGGACGAAGCCGCGCCCCGTGACGGCGGGCGCCCCGCCAGACCACCACGCCCAGCGCCACCGCCATGCCGGTCTGCGATAGTGCGGTGCCGATTGCCGACCCGGCCACGCCCCAGCTGAACCCGAAGACCAGCAACAGGTTCAGCCCGACATTGACCACCGCGCCCACCGTGGCAACCACAAGCGGCGTACGGGTGTCTTGAAGGCCGCGCAGCACCCCGGTCGCAGCCAGCACCAGCAGCATCCCGGGCAGGCCGAGCAGGGAGAAATGCAGGTACGTGACGCCGAACCCTGCCTCGGCCGGCGACGCGCCGAGCGCGCTGATCAGCCACGGAGCTGCCGGAAGGGTTGCAGCTGCGATGACCACTCCGAGCCCGACCGCCAGGTAGAGCCCGTCAATTCCGTGTCCCAGCGCAGTGGCCCGATCCCGTGCCCCGAGCGAGCGGGCGACCTGCGCAGTGGTGCCGTAGGCCAGGAAGATTGACAGCCCGACGATGGTGGACAGCACGACGCTGGCGACCGCGACCCCGGCCAGCTGCGGGGTGCCGAGGTGTCCAACTATCGCGGCGTCCGCGAGCAGGAACGCCGGCTCGGCCAGCAGCGCGCCGAGCGCCGGCACTGCCAGCGCGGCGATCTGCCGATTGAGGCTGGGCTCGGACGCGGACCGGGTCACGGGGTGACTGTGCCAGGCTCGCCGGCCGGGCGCGCGCCAGGTCGGTCACGACTCCGAACCGACCTCGCCGGCAGCTCGCCGCTGGCGCGGTCGCGGTCAGGTCGGAGAGCCTGCCAGGCGAAGGTGGAACAAAAAGTCGCAGGTCGATGCGACGGCGGCTCCGGCGCCCCGTGTGGCGGCGGCGAGAACCCTCAACGACCTGCGACTTTTACGCGAATGAGCGCCAGCAGCGTGCGTTATCAGCCGCGGGGCCGGAAATCGGCGACCATCGGGCACTGGAACGGGTCGCGGGCTCCGCCACCCAGCCCCACCCGGTTCAGGTACTTCACGACGATCCGGTATGCGGCGATCAGCGAGGTCTCGGTGTACGGCACACCGCGATCGGCGCAGAACGGCTTGACCAGCTCGCGGGCCCGGCGCAGGTTGGGCCGCGGCATGCTCGGGAACAGGTGGTGCTCCACTTGATAGTTCAGCCCGCCCATGGCGAATGTCATGAACTGCGGGCCGGTGATGTTGCGGGACACCATCACCTGCCGCTGAAAGAAGTCGATCTTGGCATCCTTCGGCAGCACCGGCATGCCCTTGTGGCTGGGCGCGAAGGTACAGCCCATGTACACGCCGAAGACCACCAACTGGACCCCGATGAACGCACCGGCGATCCCCGGCGACAGCAGCAGGAAGAGCACTGTCAGGTAGGCCACCCAGCGGGCCGCCATCATCCAAAGCTCGATCTTGCGGCGCTTTACCTTGCCTCGGCCGATCAGCGTCATCAGCGACTGGACGTGCAGGTTCAGCCCCTCGACCACCAGGATCGGAAAGAACCACCAGCCCTGATGGGCGACCAGAAACGCAAGGACCCGATTCCTGGTCTTGTCCACCGGGTAGAACAAGATCACGCTGGGCTCGATGTCGGGGTCCTTGCCGATCTGGTTCGGCGAGGCGTGGTGCCTGGTGTGCTTGCTCTGCCACCAGGAGGCGCTCATGCCCATCACGAGCCCGGTCACCACCCTGGCAGTCCATTCGTTCGCCGGGCCGGATCTGAAGATCTGTCGGTGTGCTGCGTCGTGGGAAAGGAACGCGACATGGGTGAGCACCAGGCCGAGCACGGCGGCGATGCCGAGTTGGATCCAGCTGTCACCGAGGAACGCGAAGCCGACCCAAACCCCGGCCAGCGCGGCGAATACCCCGCCGATCTTGAGGACGTAGTACAAGTACCGGCGTTCCATCAATCCGTGCGCCTGCACCGTCTGCAGCAACTGGGCGAAGTCGGTAGCAGGGCGGGGTCGTCGCTCAGCGACTGCGGAACTCATGCGAAGAAACTCCAATGGTGTCGAGCCGGATTGCTGTGGGTGCCCGGATCGACGGGAGTACACGGTCGGGGCGAAGAACTCGGGGTGCGGTACGAACTCGATCAGCTGACGCGAGGCGCCTCGCCGGTCAATGTCGGCCGCCCCTCGACCGCGCTATCGCAAGGTGGGTGTGCGGGGCCAATGCAGCGCTTGCTCGCCACACCCGCCGTGACGTCGCATCCAACGGCGACGTCCCTCCCGGGATGACGACCTACGCCGTCGACCCGATTGCCCTCAGCCTACCGCTGCCAGGGGTGTTGCGCTCCGGCTGGTCAGGCGCGTCGTCGCACGAGCAGCAAGCCGATCGTGCCGAGGGCGATCAGCACCAGGGCGATGATGAACGGATTCACTGGGTCATAACCGGTCGATGACAGCGCGCTGGGTGGGGGGTCGCCAGGCTTCAGACCGCCGTGGTAGGTGACGGTCACCGGATCGGTGCTCGCTGGGTCGGTGCGGCTTGTTGGGTCGGTGGGAGTCGACGGACCCGTGCTTTTCGGTGGATCTGTGGACGTGCCGGAAGTCGAGGCGCTGGTGGTCGCTCCGCTTGGCGTGTCGGAGGACGACGAACTCGGGGTCGTGGTCGTGGTCGTGGTGGTCGTTGGCGTGGTGGACGTGCTCGTGGGTGTGGTGGACGTGGACGTCGTCGGTGTGGTGGATGTGGATGTACTTGACGTGGACGAGGTTGGTGTCGTGGACGTCGTGGACGTCGTGGACGTCGTGGACGTGGATGTCGTCAGTGTGGTGGACGTGCTCGTGGGTGTCGTCAGTGTGGTGGACGTGCTCGTGGGTGTCGTCGTTGAAGTCGTTGAAGTCGTTGAAGTCGTTGAAGTCGTTGAAGTCGTTGGTGTGGTGGACGTGGTGGACGTGGTGGACGTGGATGTCGTTGGTGTGGTGGACGTGCTCGTCGGTGTCGTAGACGTGGTGGCCGGGTCGTCCTGATCGACGATCGTCACCGTCGTCGTCTTCTTCGTATCGTCAACCGAGATCCCCGGCGGTGAACCGGCCGGCAGCGAGATCGTTACGGTGAACGTTTCGTCGGGCTCGTCCACGCCGTCGGCTGCGGTTGCGACCGGGATCATCACGGGCCCGGCCGCGTTGGCCGGTACGTCGATCGTCGTGACCGGTGGGGTGTAGTCGGCGCCCGCGGTTGTGCTGACGTCGGCGGAGGCGATGTCGACGGTGAATGCAGGGTGCAGAACCCCGGAAATGGTAATCGGGATCTGCGCGACCACGCCCTCGTTCACCGATAGCGTCGGCGGAATGCTGATCTTGATGCCGTCGCCGACATCGAAGGTGACGACATCGAAGTCCACCGTCAGATCAGGCACCTCATAGCCCGGCTGCGGGCTGTCCTGGCCGCCGATCGGCGATCCGAGGTAGTGGGCAGGTAACCCATTGTTGCCGAGATCGCTGACGAAGGTCCACAGCTGACAGCTCCCAGAATCGCCTGGGGCGTAGAAGGTGACCTGGGACAGCCCGTAGTTCAGCTCATCGAGTGAGGCGAGCGCGGCGAACGCAACGGTCGGGTCGGTGGGGTTGCCGGTGGCGAATGGGGCACCAGTCATCTCGGACGGTAGTAACGCGATGAACGCGTCCGCCTGAGCACCGCTCATGTTCAGGGGTGATCCCGTGAGCAGGGTCTTCAGGTCGGCCCCAACGGTGAACGCGCCACCCCGCAGGCTGAACTGCCCGCAGGTTGAGAACATCACGGCCAGCATGAAGTCGTCGCTCTCACCGTGATCCGCGTCGGCGTCGGCCACCTTGAAGTCGCCGAGTCCGTTCACCGGCGGAGTGATGGCGGGCAGCTTGATCTCGGCGCCGGCGGCCACGCTCTGATCGCCGGGCACCGTGAGCTGCGGGCTCTGGTTCAGCCCCTCGACCCGGATCTCCACTGTCTTCTCAGGATGATCTGAAATGGTGGAGTCGCCGTCGACCAGGGTCAATTTCAGGTTTGCCGGGGCCGCGTTGGTGTTGGTGTAGTCGTGAGCGGGGGTGAATATCAGTGTGGCAAGCGCGTTGTTTACCTGGACGGCAGTGCCGTCCAGGAAGATCACCGCCCCTGATCCGTTTCCCTGGGTGACGTGCGCACCGCCCTGCGCGACGGGTGGCTCGCCGCTCTGCGCCGGCTGGATCACAGTCACCGCCAACGATCCGACGGTGGCTCCTCCGTTCAGTTGCAGTTGAATGTGTGCGCACCCGCTGAAGCTCCAGTTCGGCGCCTGCGGTGCGCAGTTGTCGGAGCTGGCGGACACCGTAATCGTCTTGGTGTCCCCCGAGATCAGGTCGATGCCGGTGAACGGCAGCGCGGTGTTGGTCGCGATGTACACCCGCTCGGGTGCTGTCAGCGATGGGGCCGCGGCCAGCGCGGACGGTGCCACCACCACCACGCACCACGAGGTCAGCAGCAAAGCTGCCGCAATGCCGACGATTCTGCGCATGGTGTCCACCTTGGGGAGGAGGAATCTCGTGTGCCTTGGAGGGCGAACCGTGGCAGTCGGCTGGGATGAAGCTACCGGGCAATTGGAACAGTTCACGTCAATTTGACAACTACCATCCATTCGGCATTAATACGAATAGTTGGTGAATTGCGGGCGTGTCCTACACCGCGTCATACGAACCGCCGAATAGTGGGCAATCACCCGTTTGCCGTACGCACGCTGCCACTCCGGAGCGTGCCAGGGCTCCGGACGCCGCCGGGCGTGATCCACGAGGCCATCCGCAGCGCTGCATGCCCAGGGCATCAGGCCTGGTCACTTGGCCGGATCGACCACCATCGTCATGACGCACGTGTTCTTGCCGACCGAGCGCTGGAAGGTGAAGCCGGCCGCTTCGAACATGCTGCGAGTGACGTTGTACAGGAAGGACGCCGAATACTTCTTTTCGCCGGTGGCGTCTCGTGGGTAGGTCTCGACGACCCCGCCGCCGGCGACCGCAATCAACTGCAGGGCGCCGTCGAGGGCTGCGGTGGCCACGCCCTTGCGGCGGTAGCGCCGGTCGACGAAGAAGCAGGTCAGCCGGTAGCCAGGCAACGGTGCCCCGGCCGATTCGACTTCCTTGCGGTGGAAGATGCCAGGTAGTTCAACCGGCGTGCCGTACTCACACCACCCCACCGCGGTCTGGCCGTCGAACACCAGGGCGGCATGGGCGACTCCGTCGCGGACCAAACGCTCCTTGTAGCCACGCCAGTCACCGCCCCCGCTCGCGTGCCGCTCCGCCGTGGTCGAGTTGTGGAACCAGCAGCACCAGCAGCCGCCCATCCCCGCCCCGTTGTTTCGCTCGCACAGATCGGCGAACGCGTCCCAGGTCTGGCTGCTCAGCGCCGCTATCGTGTACCCGCCCATCGCGCCATCTTCCTCCGCGCCGGCGTGGCTACCGGACAGAATGAACACTGTCCGTCGGCGCGGCACAGAGGTCGGCGACTGTCCCCGGGTCCCGACCTGGCGCGGCCGGCACTGGATCGGGCCAATACCCGATTAGGCTCGGAGCGGTGGATTGGGACCTCGGCACTTGCGCCCGTCATGGCCATCAGACCTACGCGCCGGACGAACTCGAGCTCCGTGACCGGCTCCACGTGAACACCCCGGCCGGCCAGGCCTGGCGGTGCCTGCGGTGCGGGACCTATGTGATCGGTACCCCGCGCGGCTCCGGATCGGCCGAGAAGGCCCCGGAGGTGCCGCGGGGACGGCTGCTCCGCGACCGCCGGATCATGCGGCTGCTGGCGTTGGAGCGGTGGCTCCGGGCGGTTGGCCTGGTCGCGCTGGCCATCGGCGTGTTCGCGTTCATCGGCGGCAAGGGTCGGCTGCAGGATGCGTTCAACGCCGACCTGCCGTTGCTGCGACCGCTCGCCGACCAACTCGGCTGGAACGTCAACGATTCGGCGATCATCCGGTTGATCAACGACGCGTTCGGGCTGAGCCCGACCGTGCTGGTGTGGATCGGCATCGGCCTGCTCGGCTACGCCGCGTTGGAGGCTGTAGAGGGCGTCGGGCTGTGGATCGCGCGGCGCTGGGGCGAGTACTTCGCGGTGGTGGCCACCGGCATCTTCCTGCCATGGGAGATCTACGAGATCACCGAGAAGGTGACTGTACTGCGGGCCGTGCTGCTGCTGGTGAACATCGCCGCCGTCGTGTGGCTGATCTGGTCCAAGCGACTGTTCGGGGTCCGCGGCGGAGCCGCGGCCTACCACCGCGAACACTCCGCGGCGAGCCTGCTGACCGTCGAGCGGGCGGCAGTCGAAGCGGGAACGGACGGTGCCGACGCCCGGTAAATAGCCTGCGGCACATCGTGTCGCGTGGGTGAGCTCGAACGACGCCAGCGCGGCGGGGTCCATCGTCGCGCTGCTCGATGCTTTTGAACGTGAGTGCAATAGTCCCGCACCTGGGATCGATGTGCCGACCGCCGGTCGGCCAGACTGCCGACCAGCCGGCCGTGGTCGCTGTGCTCACCGTGGGCCACGCTGAAAGCGCCGCTGATCGCTGATCGCGGATCGCGGATCGCGTCAACCTCGGGCTGCCTCGGTGAGACGCCCGGTCTCGGAAACGGGACGCGGAGGCCGGAGGCTGTCGGCTAGCGTGGGCCGTCATGACCGATCAGGCGCCGACGCCCTACCTTCGCTACCCGCACCTGCACGGCGACTTACTCGTCGCAGTCGCCGCCGACGACATCTGGCTTGCCCCGCTGGCCGGCGGTGCGGCCTGGCGACTGTCCGATGACCATGTGCCTGTCGCGTTTCCGCGGTTCTCCCCGGACGGCGCCCGGGTCGCGTGGGCGTCCGCCAGGGACGGCGCCCGCGAGGTATTGCTGGCCCCCTCCGGCGGCGGTGAGGTGACCAGACTGACTTGGTGGGGAAACCAGCACACCAAGGTGATCGGCTGGACGGGCGGCGATGAGGTGCTGGTGGCCTCGCCTGCGGGTGAGGACACCCTGCGGGACCATTGGCTCAAGGCGGTCGGGCCTGACGGGTCTTTGCGGCGACTGCCGTACGGGCCGGCGTCGGCCCTGGCCGTGCACCCGGGCGGGGCGGTGGTGCTGGGTAGCGCCTGGGCCAGGGAGCCGGCCTACTGGAAGCGGTACCGCGGCGGCACCGCCCCCACACTGTGGATCGACCGCGACGGGTCGGGACAGTTCGTGCGGCTGCTACCGCAGATCACCGCCGGAATGGTGGCACCCATGTGGATCGGTGACCGGATCGCGTTCTGCTCCGACCACGAGGGCGTCGGCAACCTGTATTCAGTCACTGCCGCTGGCGAGGATCTGCGCCGGCACACCGACCACCGTCCTGACGACGGATACGTGCGGAACCCGGCTGGTGACGGAGAGCGGATTGTGTACCACGCGCTGGGCACCGTGTTCTGCCTGGACTCGCTGGACTCCCGGCCGCGGCGGGTGCCGATCACCCTGTCCGGCGCGGTCGCGGCAAGGGCCACCCGGCCGCTGGAGCCGGGCGAGAACCTTGCCGCCGTCAGACCGGTCGGCGATGGGACCGGCAGCGTGGTCCAGGTGCGCGGCACCGCGCACTACCTGACCCATCGCGACGGCCCGTCCCGGGTGCTCGCTGCCGCGCCGGGCGTGCGGGTGCGGGACGCAACGGTTTTGGGTGTGGGGCCCGCCGAAGTCGCACCCTCGAGCCCCGTGCTTGCTGCGGACGCCACCGCCGCGCCGGGTGACGTTCCATCCGGCAGCACAGACGACCGCGCGGTGCTGGATGCGCCGGCCCGGGCGGTCTGGGTCACCGACGCCGACGGTGAGGACGCCATCGAGGTGCGACCGCTGGACGCTTCGGGGCCAGCGACCAGGCTCGCCTCCGGTCGGCTGGGCCGGGTGATGTCGCTGCAGCCCAATGCGGACGGCAGCCGGGTGGCCGTGGTGAGCCACGACGGGCGGGTGCTGCTGGTTGACGTCTCCGACGGTCCCGAAGCCGGGCTGGTGGAGCAGCTGGGCCACTGCCCCGACGGCGAGCCGGAGGGGTTGGCCTTCTCCCCGGACGGCGCCTGGTTGGCCTGGTCCGAACCGATTGGCTCGTCATGGCAGGCCAGCCGCATCTGCCTGGTCCCGGTGCCTGCACCGGACGGCGACCGGTCGGCCTTCCCTGCCACCTCGGGCCGGTTCAGCGACAGCTGCCCGGCCTTCACCGCCGACGGAAAGTACCTGGCGTTCCTGTCCGCCCGCACCTTCGACCCGGTCTACGACACGTATGTCTTCGACATCTCCTTCCCCGGTGGGATCCGCCCGCACCTGATGCCGCTGGCGGCAACCACCCCGGCGCCGTTCGGGCCCAGCGTGCGGGGCCGGGGCTTCGATCCGGAGCCGGCGAAGCCGGGTAGCCAGCCGGCCACTGCCGTCACCACGGTGGACCGGGACGGCCTGGAGGAGCGCGTCATCCCGTTCCCCGTGCCGGCGGGTCACTATCGGGACCTGCAGACAGCGCCGGGCGCGGTGTTCTGGCTCAGCGAGCCCCAGCCCGGCGTCCTCGGCACGACGCGAGCCGACGTGGACTCACCGACCGATCGGCCCGCGTTGGAACGCTGGGATCTTGGCAAGCAGGCGTCCACGGTGATTGTCAACGCACTTGACTCCTACCGAGTCAGCGCCGACGGCATGCGAGCGATCGTCCGGGACGGTGACAAGGTGCTGGTGCTGCCCGCAGACAAGCCCGCAGGCAAGCTCACAGACGCGAAGGGCGAAGTTCGCGATCCGCAGCGCATCGAGGTGGACCTGACCCGACTGCGGCACACGCTGGAACCGGTAGCCGAATGGCAGCAGATGTACGCCGAGGCGGGCCGGTTGATGCGTGATCACTTCTGGCGCGCAGACATGGGCGGGGTCGACTGGGACGCCGCGCTGGCCAGGTATGCGCCGCTGGTGCGGCGTGCCGCTGGCCGCGACGACCTGATTGACCTGCTCTGGGAGGTTCAGGCCGAGCTGGGCAGCTCGCACGCCTATGCCAGCCCGCCGGAAGGCAAGACGGACCCGGCGCGGGCGCTGGGCCTGCTGGGTGCCGACCTGTCGCCGGACGATGACGGGCGTTGGCGGATCCAGCGGATCCTGCCCGGCGAGTCCTCCGACCCAGCCTCTCGCTCGCCACTGCGGGCGGCGGGGGTCGCGGCTGCCGTCGGCGACGCGGTCCTCGCCGTGGACGGTCGACCGGTGGGCCCTGCTGGTCCGGGACCGCTGCTGGTCGGCGCCGCCGGTCGAACCGTTGAACTGACACTGCACCGCGACGGCGCGGAGCCGCGGCGGGTTGCCGTGGTGCCGCTGGCCGATGAGGAACCGCTGCGCTACCAGGCCTGGGTGGCCGGCCGGCGGGCGTTCGTGGACCAAGCGTCATCGGGCCGGGTCGGGTATCTGCATGTGCCGGACATGATGGCCCCCGGATGGGCGCAACTACACCGTGATCTGCGGTTGGCCATGGACAGGGACGGCATTGTGGTCGACGTGCGCTACAACCGCGGTGGGCACCTGAGCCAACTGGTCGTGGAGCGGCTGTCCCGCACCGTGATCGGCTGGGACGTCGGGCGTTACCGGCGGCCGGGGACCTACCCGGATCAGGCGCCGCGTGGGCCGGTGGTGTTCGTTGCCAATCAGTGGTCGGGTTCCGACGGTGACATCGTCAACGCCGCGGCGCGGGTGATGGGGATCGGCCCGATCGTCGGGGTCCGCACCTGGGGCGGGGTGATCGGCATCGACGGCAGGTTCACCCTGGTCGACGGGACCGCTGTCACCCAGCCGCGGTACGCGACCTGGATGCGCGGATTCGGCTGGGGGCTGGAGAACTACGGTGTTGACCCGGATATCGAGGTGCCGTTCCCGCCGCAGGACTACGCCGCCGGCCGGGACCCGCAGTTGGCGCGAGCGGTTGCCGAGGTGCTGGACAGGCTGGCGGTGGCGCCGGCCCAGGTTCCCCCGGAGATCCCGCCGCTGGACGGCAGCTGAGGTCTGGTCGCCTACCCGCCGCCGGTCCCGCCCGCCGCGGAGGTAGCCCGATATCGACGGGACACGGCACGGTCCCGCCCGCCGCGGAGGTAGCCCGATGTCGACGGGACACGCCGGATAATTCGGGCTACCTGCGCCCACTTCGGGCTACCTGCGCGGGGTTACGGGGTGGGGTGACGTGCGCGGGCGGGCGTGCGGGTGGCTACCCGCGCGGGGCGGGGCCGGACTGTCTGGATGGGACGCGAGACCGGTCAGGCGGCGGTTGGCTGGAAGGACGCGGCAGCGGCGGACAAGATCTGCGGCCACGCCCCGAAGATCGCCGAGCAGCCGTCGACCACTGACAGGTGCCAGTCCGCGTGGCCGTCAACCACCGTCCGCATCTGTGCCAGCGTGGTGCCGGCCTCGTCGCGACCGTGCCAAAAACGTGCCGGAACCCGTGGCCCCGCAGAGGTCCAATGGAGGGTCCTTGGTGCGACAGCCGGTTTCGTCCACTGCCCGGTGGACTGGCCGAGGTCAGCGGCCAGGCTCTGCCGAAAGTCCGTGTCCAGCCACCGGTCACCGAGGATCCGTCGCGACCGCTCGTCCATCCGCCGCATTGCTCGGCGCCAGCTCCGCTCCTCGGTCAAGTCCGCGCCGCTCCCGGCGGCGTGGGTCCACGCGGCGACCGGCCCGGCGGCTTCAGTGCCGGTCGACCAAGTGAAGGGGCGAAGGGCACGGTGCCGTTCATCGCGCGGCGGGGTCAGCCGAGCGGACACGGCGATCACCTCCGTCACCATGGTCGGGTAGCGGCTGGCGAACGTCATCGCCTCGTCGACCCCCTGGCCGATGCCGAGCACGGCGATCCGGCCGACCGCCAGGGTCTCCACCAGGTGCCGCAGGTCTTCGGCAGGGTCTTCGGCGCCGCCGAACCCGACCGGGTCGGACGCGCCCACCCCGGGGCGATCCAGCGCGAGCAGCCGCACGGAGGCCGGCAGCGCCGAGTCGTGCAGCAGCCATCGCGGGGCCAGCCGCGATGAGCCCGCGTCGGGGATAAGCAGGCACGGCAGGCTGCGCGGGCTGCCATATTCCGCCCAGGTCAGTGCACGACTGTCCGGCAACCGGATGCCGCTGACCTGGTCCGGGTCCCGCTGGGGTACCAGCGCATAGTCGTCGTACAGGTCGACCAAACTGCCGCTGGCGTATCCAGCGCTTGCGTACTGCTGGTATGCCGACCCTGTTGCCCGTGCCGCCATGTCCCCGATCCCTCATGTTCTCAACCTGCTGCGTGCCGCGTGCGGCACCTACCATCTATATAGAGCCCACTTTGAGCGATTTGAGTCGCATTGAGACCACATTGTGATGTGACGATCTGGTGACGCTGCGCGAAGAGTGCCGCGCTGAGCGTCGTGGACCGGCAGTGATCGTGGGGGCCGGGATCGTGTGGGACCCAGAAATGCATCGTGGGTGGCCACCCCGATGAAGGGATGACCACCCACGAATGCGCGACGTCGGCGACTACTGCTGGCCGACGGGAACTGTTACAGCGTGCGGATTACAGCGGGGTGACGCCGGTGGCCTGCGGACCCTTAGGACCCTGGGCGACGGTGTAGCTGACCCGCTGGTTCTCCTCCAGCGAGCGGTACCCGCTGGACTGGATCTCCGAGTAGTGCACGAACACGTCAGCACTCGAGTCGGACGGGGTGATGAAGCCGTACCCCTTCTCCGAGTTGAACCACTTGACTGTGCCTTCTGCCATGACGATCTCCTGATCGATGCTGCAGTGTTCGGACCCGCGGTCGCGGGGCCTCCGGTCTGCCAAGACGCTGACATCCCCGGAGCGTCGAAGCGGATGGCATCGACGTGGGAGATCCCATGACGCACGCAGGCTCGCGGCACTCCTGAAGGGGGCGCCCCGGGCCATTGACTGAATTGACCAACGGCAGTCTGCCATGATCTTGGTTCCGGGACAATCCCGAATGGGGGTTGTCCCGCCAGAGGGCGTGATGTTGCCGCGTGGACCGCGCAACCCGTAGCTGCCTGACTGCAGCGGTGACAGGTCAGCCGACCGAGCCTCGGCTGACGACGCTCATCGAACTGCGGCCGCGGCAGCCCGTCCCGCGGTACGGCCGGAGAACAGGCAGCCTCCGAGGAAGGTGCCCTCCAAGGACCGGTATCCGTGCATCCCGCCGCCGCCGAAGCCGGCCACCTCGCCGGCCGCGTATAGGCCCGGCACCGGCCGGCCGGCGACCGACAGCACCCGCGCGGACAGGTCGGTCTCCAGCCCGCCGAGGGTCTTGCGGGTCAGGATGTGCAGCCGCACCGCGATCAGCGGACCGGCTGCCGGGTCCAGCATCTCGTGCGGCTGCACGGTGCGCATCTTCCGGTCGCCGAAGTAGCGTCGGGCACCGGCGGTGGCCACGATCTGTGGGTCCTTGCCCAGCCCGGTGCGCACCTGCCCGTCGCGCAGCCGCACGGTCTGCGCCACCGCGGCCGCGTCCACCAGGTCGGCGCCGACCAGCTCATTCATCTTGCCGACCAGGTCGGCCAGCCGGGGGGCGGACAGGAAGTCTTCGCCCCGGTCCAGGAACGCTTGAACGGAAGGTGTGGGACCGCTGCCCGCCCTGGCACGCAACAGCTTCGGCACCGACTTGCCCGTCAGATCAGGATTCTGCTCGGAACCGGACAGGGCGAACTCTGGGCCGATGGTGCGCTGGTCCAGCAACAGCCAGGAGTGCGGATGGCCGGTGCCGGTGATGTGCCGCAGGGTGCCCAGCGCATCGAATCCGGGGAACAGCGGGCTGGGCAGTCGCTGGCCCTCCGCGTCCAGCCAGAGCGGGCTGGGCCCGGACAGCACCCTGATGCCGTGCCTGCTCCACACCGGCGAGTGGTTGATGATGCCCTCCGGGTAGTGCCACATCCGGTCGGGGTTGATCACCCGCCCACCGGCCCGCTGAGTGACGGCGAGCATCAGCCCGTCGGTGGAGTCGGGGACCCCGGACAGCAGGGTGGCCGGCGGTTTGCCGTAGCCATCCGGCCAGTTGCTGCGCACCAGATCGTGGTTGGCACCGATACCGCCGGAGGTGACGATCACCGCGCCGGCCCGCATCTCGAACGCGGCCACTGGCTTTCGGGAGGACGGTTCGCCGCGCCGTGCGGTTGACGGCTCCAGCACCTCGCCGGTCACCCCGGTGACCGCGCCACCGTCGGTGGTCAGTTCGGTGACCCGGTGCCTAAACCGCATCACGATCCGGCCGGACCTGACGTGTTCGGTGACTCGCCGAACGAACGGCGTCAGCAGGCCGGGCCCGGTTCCCCAGGTGACGTGGAAGCGCGGAACGGAGTTGCCGTGGCCGCCGGCCTGGTAGCCGCCGCGCTCGGCCCACTGCACGATCGGGAACAGCGAGACGCCCTGTTGCCGCAGCCAGGACCGCTTCTCGCCGGCCGCGAAGTCGAGGTAGGCGTGTGCCCATTGGCGTGGCCAGTGGTCCTCCGGCCGGTCGAACCCAGCAGACCCCATCCAGTCGGCCAGTGCCAGCTCGGCCGAATCCTTGATGCCGAGCCGGCGCTGCTCCGGTGAGTCCACCAGCAGCAACCCGCCGAAGGACCACCACGCCTGGCCGCCCAGCGATGCCGCCGGTTCCTGGTCCAGCACTGTCACCCGGCGGCCGGCGTCGGCCGCCTCCGCCGCGGCAACCAGCCCGGCCAGCCCGGCTCCGATGATGAGGATGTCTGAGGTGTCGCCAGTGTTCGGCATGGCCACATCATGCCCGCAACGGCCGGGGCTGCGTTCGGTCGCGAAGTGCCGCCGTGGGTTCAGCGCTTCTCCCGCCAGACCCGCTCGAACGGCAGCCGCCAGGCGTGCGGGGCGATCAGCTGGTGGATGGCGTTCGGGCCCCAGCTGCCCGGCGCGTACACCTTGACCGGCGGCGGGTCGGCCAGCAACGCCTCGCTGCGCTCCCACAGGCTCTCAATGCCCTCGGCGGTGGTGAACAACGTGTGGTCCCCGTGCATTGCGTCCAGCATCAGCCGCTCGTAGGCCTCCAGCACGTCACCGGCCCTTGGCGTCTCCTGGGTGGAAAACTGCATGCTGAGCTTGTCCAGTCGCATGCCCGGGCCGGGGCGCTTGCCGTAGAAGGACAACGACACCCGGGCGGAGTCGGCCAGGTCGAAGGTCAGGTGATCGGGGCCCTGCCCGCCCACACCGGACCCGGCCGGGAACATGCTCTTCGGCGCTTCCTTGAAGGCGATCGAGATGATCCGCTGTCCCTCCGCCATCCGCTTGCCTGTCCGCAGATAGAACGGAACGCCTGCCCAGCGCCAGTTGTCGACCTCGCAGGCCAGTGCGATGAACGTCTCGGTGTCGGAGTCGTCGGGCACCCCGTCCTCGTCCAGGTATCCCTGGTACTGACCGCGGACCACCGCGTTCGGGTCGATCGGCAGCAGCGAGCGGAACACCTTGTACTTCTCCTCGCTGATGGCCGCGGGTTCCAGCGCGGTCGGCGACTCCATGGCGACGAACGCCAGGATCTGGAACAGGTGCGTGACCACCATGTCCTTGTAGGCGCCGGTCGCCTCGTAGAACGCGGACCGCTTGTCCAGGCCAAGTGTCTCCGGGACGTCGATCTGCACGTGGTCGATGAAGTTGCGGTTCCAGATCGGCTCGAACAGTCCGTTGGCGAAGCGGAACGCCAGGATGTTCAGCGCCGCCTCCTTGCCCAGGAAGTGGTCGATGCGGAAGATCTGGGTCTCCGCAAATGTCTGGTGCAGCTGATCGTTCAGCACGATGGCCGACGCCAGGTCGGTGCCGAACGGCTTCTCCAGGACCACCCTGGAGCGCTCGACCAGGCCGGCCTGTTCGATCATGCCGATCACTGCTGGCGCCGCTTTGGGCGGCACGCTCAGGTAGTGCAGCCGGCGCGCGCCGGCGCCCAGTTCCTGTTCGGCATCGGCGACTGCCGTGGCCAGCGCTTCCGGGCCGGCGTCGGTCGGCACGTACCGGATCTTGCCGGCGAAGGCGGCCCACTGCGCGTCGTTCACCCGGTGACTGCCGAACTCGTCGATGGCCTGATGAGCGAAGTTCCGGAAGGCGTCGTCGTCAAGATTTTCCAGTGAGCTGCCGATGATCTGAATCTCCGGGGCCAGGGACGAGGCGGCCAGGTAGGCAAGGCCCGGTAGCAGCTTGCGCCTGGCCAGGTCGCCGGTGGCGCCGAACAGGATCACCACGTGCGGGTCGATGGCCTCCGGCGCGCCGCGTGGCGGGCGGGCCGCGCCGGCCGGGTAGGCGATGGTCTGCGGTTCCGGGAGGTGCGCCGGGGCGGTCTTCGATACGGGCATGACGGTGATGATCTCACTGCGGCGCTGGGCCGAGCGCGGTAGTGCCAGCGCTGACGAATACGTGGCTGCTCGGTCCGACGCCGGATGCCCTCACCATCCTGACGCTCGGGCCGCATTCGTAGGCCACGGAGGTTCGTTTCGAGGGTCTCGGGCAACAAACCTGGAATAGCCGGCGATCGATGGTTACAGCCGGCCGGCGTCGATGATCCGGCGCAGGAACCGCTGGGTTCGCGGGTCCCTCGGCTGCGCCAGCACCTGCTCGGGCGGCCCGGCCTCGGCGACCACCCCGTCGGCGAGGAAGACCACCTCGTCGGCCACCTGCCGGGCGAAGGCCATCTCGTGGGTGGCGATCAGCATCGTCATGCCGTCGTTCTTCAGGTCGGCCAGCAGCGTCAGCACCTCGCCGACCAGCTCCGGGTCCAGCGCGCTGGTCACCTCGTCGAACAGCATCAGCACCGGCTTGTTCACCAGCGCCCTGGCGATCGCCACTCGTTGCTGCTGACCGCCGGACAGTTCGTCCGGCTTGGCATTTGCCTTGTCCGCCAACCCCACTCGGTCAAGCATCTCCAGTGCGTCGGCCTCGGCCCGAGCTCGGCCGACGCGGTGCACCCGGCGCGGCGCAAGGGTGATGTTGTCCAGCACGCTCATGTGCGGGAACAGGTTGAACGACTGGAAGACGATGCCGACCTGGGTGCGTACCCGGTCGGCGTTCACCCGCGGGTCGGTCACATCGACGCCGTCCACGACGATGGTGCCGTCGTCGACCTCCTCCAGCAGGTTCACGCAGCGCAGCAAGGTCGACTTGCCCGAGCCGGACGCGCCGATCAGCACCACGCAGCGGTGCGCATCCACGCTCAGCGACAGGTCGTGCAAGACAACCGCGGAGCCGTAGGCCTTGCGCAGGTTCTGAATCCGCAGAAGCGGGGCCTCGGCGGGTCCCAGCATGGGCTGAGGCATGGGCTGAGGCATGGGCTGAGGCATGGCTGGCTGGGTCATATATGGCTGCCTGCGCCGGTCCAGCCCTGGCGGCGGGAGACCCAGTCGGTCAGCCGGGTCAGCGGAATGGTCAGCGCCACGAACAGCAGGCCGGCCACCACGTACGGGGTGTAGTTGAACGTCTTTGCGGTGTTGATCTGGGCCTGCAACACGGCGTCGTAGATCACCCCGAGAACGGAGATCAGCCCAGTGTCCTTCTGCAGCGACACCAGGTCGTTCAGCAGCGGCGGCAGCACCCGGCGGACCCCCTGCGGAACCACCACGAACCGCATGGTCTGGCCGTGTGTGAGCCCCAGGGAGCGGGATGCGGCTCGCTGGGACGGGTGCACCGATTCGATGCCGGAGCGCAACACCTCGGCGACGTAGGCGCTGTAGGTCAGCACCAGCGCCACGCACCCCCAGAACAGCGCCGAGCTCGGCAACCAGCTGATGCGCAAGGCCGGCATGCCGAAGCCGAGCAGGAACAGCACCAAGATCAGCGGCAGCCCGCGGAACAGGTCTGTGTAGACGGTTGCGGCGGCCCGGAGCGGAAAGAACACCGGCCCGCGCAGCGTCCTGGTCAGCGCGATCACCATGGAGAACGTCAAGATGACGACCTCGCACACGACCATCAGCCGCACGTTCAGCCACAAGCCCTTGGCGATGCCAGGAAGCACCTGCCAGCCGTAGCCGAAGTCGAAGAATGTCGCCCGGAACCGCGGCCAGCCCGGGGTGTTCACCACGACCAGGATGACGATGCCCAGCGCGGCGGCAGTGGACAGCGCGGCGATCAGCGCGGAGCGCCTGGCCCGGCGGCGGCGGTAAGCAATCCGGTCCAGCTGGATCTGCGACGGCAGCCACTTTGGGCCGGGGGCCACCCAGGCGGGAGTTGTCGCAGGGTGCAGCACCCCCGCGGGCGTCGCTCCTGTCGGCGTCGCTCCTGTCGGCGTCGCTCCTGTCGGCGTCGCTCCGGTCGGCGTCGCGCCCGGCAACGTAACCCCTGCCGACGTCGCGCCGCCCGGCCGATCTGATCCGCCCGACCTCGTCCGAGCCGGCTCACCGGCCGCGACCGTCGCGCCCGCCGTCGATCTGGCGACCTGACCGGGCCTGTCCGGTTCCGACCCGGCTCCTTCGACCACCCCGATCCTCCTCGCGTGCGACCCGACGGTTCGCGTCCTGGGCGTACTCGGCTACTTCAGCTCGGGCGCACCGGCCGCCGTCAACCAGGTCCCCACCAGCGAGGCCAGTGTGCCGTCGGCGCGCAGCGAGTCGACCGCCGCCGAGAGGCAGCTGGTCAGCGGCGAGTCCTTCTCCAATAGCAACCCGAACTGCTCGGGAGTGCCGCCACCTGCCGGCAACTGGCCCACCACCACGCCGTCGTCCAGCTGTGCGCCGGTCATGTAGAAGGCGGTCGGCAGATCGACGACGAGCCCGTCGACCTGACCGTTCTTCAGCGCCTGGACAGCTGCGTCGTTGGTCTGGAACACGGCGGGCTGCTGCGTCGGCTTGATCACCTCGTTGATCGCGTCCAGGCTGGTGGTGCCGATCTGCGCGCCGAGATGAGCGCCGGCCAGCGCCGCCACCGTGGTCGCTCCCACGATCTTCGAGCCCTTGACGGTGACCACCGCCTGGGTCACGTCGTAGTAGCCGGAGGAGAAGTCGACCACCTTGGCCCGGTCGGGGGTGATGGAGAACTCGTTGATGTCGAAGTCAAAGTCCTTGGGGGCCGGCGAGATAACTGCGTCGAAGTGTTCGCGCACCCAGGTCACCTGGTCCTTGCTGTAGCCGAGCTTGTCGGCCACTGCGTAGGCGACGGCGGACTCGAAGCCCTTGCCGTTCTCCGGCTTGTCGTCGACGAACCAGGGCCCGTAGACGGGCTCATCGGTGGCGATGGTCAGCGCGCCCGCCGTGTGGGTCTTCATCGCGGCGGGCGTGCAGGTGGCCGGGATAGCGACCGAGGCGGAACTGCCTGCAGCAGCTGATGATCCTGCAGTTGACGAAGCGGCGGCTGACGACCCGGCCGAGGATGTGGCGTCAGCGGAAGATGCTGCCGGTGAGGACGAGCCCGCAGCGCTGGAAGCGGCCGAGGAGCTGACAGGCGGCGAACTCGCCGCGGCGCCGGTTGCAGAGGGTGAGCCGGCGCCGCTGGTGGCCGGCGTGCTCGATGCGCAGGCGGTCAACGTCAGCAGTGCCACGGTTCCGGCGGCAAGCAGGATGATGGGCAGGCGCGGTGCCATGAAAACTCCTCGGAAGGTTGGTCGGCGATCGCTGACTGTCCGGAAAGCATACTGAGCGGCGCTGACGGGGCAACCGAACCCGTCCGGGACGGCCTCGCCGCTCGGCGCCCGCGAGTGAGTGGGCCTGAACCGGGTGCCGCCCGTGCCACGTGTGGCACCATTTCACGGTGACGTCGCATCCTGATCCAGCGGTTCGGTCCCCGGTGAGTGGGCCAGACGCGGGTAGACACGGCGGTATCGGGCCAGGGCAGGCCGATCCCGGCGAGGCCTCGCCGAGTGAGTTCGGCATCGAACTGGAAATGCCGAGCGAGTTCGGCACCGGCGAGACCATCTCGAGCGGGTTGGGCGCTGGCGACGTCACCCCTGGTTCCGGTACGGACAAGGCCCTCCCCGGCGCCACCGATGCCATCCCGGGTTCGGGTACGGCAGGCACCCTCCCCAACGAAGACGGCATTACCGGCGCCACACCGGTCGCCGCCGACGCCGCGCCCGGCGGGGCCGACCTCGTACGCGGCGAGGCCACCGCGGCAGCCCCGGGCCCGCGCCGGATGGGCCTCCGTTCGGTGCTCACCACCATGACGGCCAGGGCCACGGCGGAGCGGGCGTTGCGGGCCGCGGAGGAGGCAGAGGCAGAGAGCACGCGCACTGCCCACGCTGTCGAAGCCGACCGCGCCGAGCGCCGGAGCATCTTCGCGCCGTTCCGGGTGGGGCTGCTCGGCGGGCTCGGCCTGCTGCTGGCGTACGCCTTGTACCTGTCGCTGGACACCATCCGCAGCACGCTGATCGTCATCTCCGTCGCAGCGCTGCTGGCCATCGGGCTCGACCCTGCCGTGTCCTTCTTCATCAAGCGTGGGCTCAAACGCGGCGCCGCGGTCGCGGTGGTGTTCCTGGCCATGCTCGCCGCGCTGGCCGGCGCCGCGTACGCGATCGTGCCCCCCATCGTCACCGAGATCGCGGCGTTCATCGCTTCGCTGCCGAAGCTGCTCGCGGACCTGCAGCAGAACCCGACGATCACGAGCCTGGACGCCAAGTTCGGCATCATCAGCGCCTTGCAGGACACCACCACCATCAAGAACATCGGCAGTGGGGCGGCCAGCGGCGTGCTGTCCGCCGGGCTGAGCGTCGCGGGGGTTGCGCTGGACCTGGTGATCGTGCTGATCCTGACGCTGTACTTCCTGGCGGGGTTGCCCAAGATCAAGGCGGCCGGTTATCGGCTGGCGCCGGCCTCTCGGCGGGTCAGGGTCACCGATATCGGGGACAAGGTCGTCAAGCAGATGGGCCGCTACCTCGGCGGAGCAACCCTGATCGCGCTGCAGGCCGGCCTGGTGGCCGGGGTGTTCGCCTGGATCGTCGGGCTGCCGTATCCGTGGGCGATCGCGCTGGCCGCAGCCATCTTGGACTTCGTGCCGGTGGTCGGACCGGTGATCGTGGGCGTCAGCATGGTGCTGCTGGGCTTTACCCTGTCGCTGACCATCGGCATTGTGGCCGGCGCCTTCTACCTGTGCCAGCATCTGTTCGAGGCGTACTGGCTCTACCCCAGGGTGATGCGGCGGGCCACCCACATCTCCACCGGCGGGGTGATCGTGGCGATTCTGGTCGGCGGGGCACTGCTGGGGGTGACCGGTGCGCTGCTCGCGGTGCCGGTGGCCGCCGCGGTGACGCTGATCGTCCGCGAGGTGATCGTACCGATGCAGGAACGGTCCTGAGCCGCAGCGAGTCTGTCCACGACGCGTCCTCGCAACAGTTTCGTCTTCCCTGCGCGGTCCCATTTCCTACCCCTCGGGTCCTCGCAGCAGTTTCGTCATCTCCGCAATCGCTGCAGTCGAGGCGAAGAAAGTGCAACCTGTGCGGGGACGCCTTGCCCGGCGTCGAGCGAGGCTGCCGGGGTCGCTCCCGGGCTCCTGCCGGGGACGCTCGCGGGCGCGGTCGGGGCTGTCAGCGCGGTCGGGCAGGATGATCGGGTGAGCCGATGGATCAGCGCCGACGTCGACAGTCAGGTGGGCCGCCGTGCGGTCGTGACCGGCGCGAACACCGGGCTCGGGTTCCAGACCGCGCTGTCCCTGGCCACGGCTGGTGCCCAGGTGGTGCTCGCGGTGCGCAACAGGTCGCGCGGGGAGGCGGCTGCGCAGCGGATCACCTCGGCGGTCCCGGCGGCGCGGCTGCGGGTCAGTGAACTGGACCTTGCAGACCTGTCATCGGTGCGAGCCTTTGCTATCAGGGAGGTCGCGGCCGGGCCGCTGGACGTGCTGGTCAACAACGCCGGCGTGATGCTGGTGCCGCGGCGGGAATTTACCGCCGATGGCTTCGAGAAGCACATGGGCGTCAACCATCTCGGACACTTCGCACTCACCTTGGGCCTGCTACCCGCGCTCGCGACGGCACCCGCCGCCCGAGTGGTGTCGGTCAGCAGCATCGCCCACCGGTTCGCCCGCTCGCTGGATCACACCCTGTCCATGACCGGTACCTACCGGCCGATGGGCGCCTATGCACAGTCCAAGCTCGCCATGGTGCTGTTCTGCCAGGAGCTGGACCGGCGGCTGCGAGCCGCTGGCTCACCGGTGATCTCGCTGGCGGCCCACCCCGGCTGGTCGGCGACCGAACTGTTCGACCGAGACGACAAGCCCGGCCCCTTCGTCAGGCTCTCCCGGTGGGCCACTCAGGTGTTGGGCAGCTCCCCCGAGGGCGGGGCCCGGCCGCAGGTCTACGCGGCTGCAGCACCCGGGGTGAGCGCCGGCAGCTACCTCGGCCCGCGGCTGCTGCTGCGTGGCGGCCCGCACCGCGCCCGGTTGTCCGGGGCGGCCCGCGATGTCGAGGCGGCTGCCTGGCTCTGGGACAGGTCCGCGGAACTCACCGGCGGCCAGGCGGAGATACCGGCCGGCTGAGAAGCCGGCGGGGTCCAACCGCTCACATGCGAAGCGCAGGATCGGCGCTGTCTCGTCAAACCTGCGTCCGGCGAAGTGGTGTATGCGCTGAGAAGCCTGCACGCGTGCCCAGGTCGTGCAACGCAGGGCCGAGCGCCGCGCCGTAGGTGTCGACCGGTCGATAACACTCGTGGGCGGCCGTCAGCGATAGTTGCGGTGGACGTTCGGCATCGTGGACGGGCCAGGTTCGCTGGGCGAGATCCACGGTCCTGTTCCTTCGGAGGGGTCGAGCACGCCGTCTTCGAGCCAGCCGAAGGCGCCATCCAGCACCCGACCGGCGAGCGCGTCGTCGTCCTCGTCGGTGTTGGTCCACAGGTGGTTGAACAGGTCGTCACAGCGGAGCCGGGACTGGCTGCAGAAGGCGTCGGCTAGTTCGCGCGCGGTGTCTGCGCCGGGCAGTCCGTCGGCCCGCAGCATCTCCGCTCTGGTGCAGGACGCCGCCATGGCGAACAGCTCGGCGCCGATGTCGACGATCCTGCCCAGGAACGCCTGGTGGTGCTCCAGTCCAGCCTGCCAGCGGCCCATGCCGTAGAAGGTCTGCCTGGCGAGCTTGCGGGAGGCGCGCTCCACATACCGAAGATGCTCTGCCAGCTCACCGAATCACCGCCTCCCGGGCGATCAGCAGGTGCATGATTTCGGTCGACCCCTCGAAGATCCGGTTGATCCGCATGTCCCGCAGCAGTTGCTCGGTGGCCACCGCCCGCTCGCCGCGGGCCGCCAGCGAATCGGCAGTCTCGTAGCCCCGGCCGCCACGGATCTGCACCAGCTCGTCGGCGACCGTCCAGGCCATCTCGCTGGACCACAACTTGGCCAGCGCGGCCTCGATCCTGATGTCCTTGGAGTCGGCGTCGGCCAGCGCCGCGGACAACTCGAAGACCGACTCCAACGCGAACGTGGTCGCGGCGATGAAGGCGATCTTGCCGGCCACCGCCTGGTGTCGGCCTACCGGCCGCCCCCATTGGACCCTGGCGGCAGACCACTCGCGGGCGATCTTCAGGCTCCACTTGGCCGCTCCGGCGGCCATCGCGGGCAGTGAGAGTCGGCCGGTGTTTAGCGTTGTCAGCGCGATCTTCAGGCCGTCGCCCTCGCGGCCCAGCCGGTTCTCGGCAGGCACTCGGACCTGATGGAAGCGGGTGACGCCGTTCTCGATCCCGCGCAGGCCCATAAAGGCGTTGCGCTGCTCGACGGTGATGCCCTCGGCGTGGGCGTCGACCACGAACGCGGTGATCCCGCCGCGGCGCTCGCGGTTCGCGTTCTTGGTGCCGTCGCCAGTGGTGCCGCCGTCCGTGGTGTCACCCTCCTTGGCGTCACCCTCCGGCTTCGGGACCCTGGCCATTACCACCAGCAATTCGGCGATGACGCCGTTGGTGGTCCACAGCTTGACCCCGTCAAGCAAGTACGCCGAGCCGTCCTCGGTCGGCGTCGCGGTGGCCGCAAGCCGGGCCGGGTCGGATCCCACGTCGGGTTCGGTGAGCAGGAACGCGGAGATGGCGCCGGCGGCACAGCGCGGTAGGAACTCGCGCTTCTGCGCGTCGGTGCCGAACATCTTCACCGGCTCTGGAACGCCGATGGACTGGTGCGCGGACAGCAGCGCACCGATGCTCGGATGAACGGAGCCGGCCAGCATCAACGCTCGGCCGTAGTACGTCATGGGCAGGCCGAGACCGCCGTACTCGCGGGGGATCTTCATGCCGAACGCGCCGATCCTCGTCAGGTCGGCGATGTACTCGTCCGGGATCTGAGATTCCCGCTCGATCCGGCCGCCGTCCATTCCGGCGCACACGTCGGCCAGGGCCCGGAGGAACTCCTCGCCGGCGGTGGCGGCTGCCTGGTCAGCGCGGGGATGCGGATGGATCAACGACAGGTCGAACCGGCCCAGGTACAGCTCCTTGGCGAAGCTCGGCCGGGTCCAGCCGTCCTCGCGGGCCGCCTCGGCAACCTGCCGTGCCTGCTTCTCGGTGACCTCGCCGGCCTGCTGAGTGGCCTGGCCGGCGTTGGCGGTGACGCTCGTAGCGGTGGCACTGGTGGCGTTGACACTTGTGGAGGTCGCATCGGTAGCCATGGTGAACCCCTTCCGTTCTTCCCAGTGTTACCCACCGGTAGCTTTTCCGAAAGGTCGGCAGGCGCGAGAGGTGTCGATCTATGAACGCTGACGAGTTCGACGTGAGGTTCGACCAGGGCGAAGGCATCACCTCCGCCCCGGATCTGACCGGCGCGCGGCATCCGGACACGAGCAATGCAGCATCAACGCTCGACTTCGCTACCTGGAGCATCGACTCCCTTGATCGCGAGGTGAGGCAGTTAGGCGTAAACGACCGGTCCGTCTTCAAAGTCTGGATCGCCGAGCATCCGGGACAGTCGGCGGAGCCCGCTGACTGACCAGCCCATTCGATTACCTGCTGGATGTGTTCTCAGGACCGCGAGGATGAGGCCCCGCGGCCGAATTCGTCGAACGTCAAGGCCTGAGTTTCGGCCGACGCAGTGCGATCACCGCGCCGCCGACGATCGCGACCACGGCCACCGCGATGCCGACCCACAGCCAGCCGGATGGTCCGCCGGATCCGGAGCCGGCGGACGGGACGCCGATCGCTTGCCCGTCGGCCGGAGCACTGCCGGTGGCGGTGCCAGCGGCGGAGGCCGCGGCGGTGAAGGAGATCTCCCCGGTCACTGGGTGCCCGTCAGCCGATACGACCCGGTATGCGGCCCGGTACTCACCCGCCGCGCCCAGCCGACCGAGCGGCGCCCACACCGAGTTGCCGTCAACGATCGCCGGCCCGCTGGTGTAGACGTTCCCGTTGGGCCCGGACACCACCAGCACGGGGTTGAAGTTCTGCACCGGCTGGTCGAAGGTCAGCGTCATCCTGTCGGGCGCCGTCGCCACGGTCGAGCCGTCGGCCGGGTCGCTGGAGATCAGCACATCGTGGGCGGACGCCGTACCGGCCGCGCCGAGCATCGCGAGTAGCAGCAGGGCCAGCATCGCTGCGCCGCGCCGGATGCTGCGGGTCACGGAGCTGTGTCGAATCATGGCGCTGTGCCGGGCCACGGCGTTGCGCCGCATCACGAGGGAGCGCCGACTCGGCGCCGCCGTAGCCCGAAGGCGGCCACCAGCAGGGCGAGCGCTGCCAGCACGATCCCGATCACGGCCAGCGTCATCGCAGTAGCGTCCGTCCCGGCGGCGGAATCTGCGCCCGCGGTCGCGATGGTCAGCGTCGGCGCCGGGTGCCCCGGCTCGCTGCCATCGACGACTGCGGACTGGTCCCACTTCACCACCGATCCGTCGCTGTAGGTCTGCACGGCGGGGAATTGCAGGGAGGGCACGTTCGGCACCGGGCCGACCGAGATCGGGAACTCGTTGAACTCCCCGAGCCTGATGCCGACACGATCATCTGCTGTCCAGGTGACCGAGGTGACGGCTTCCTTGATCGTCATGTCGCCCTGCACGACCGGAGTCGGCAGCGTCTCCTTGACCACCTTCGCCGTCCAGCCGGGCACCTGCATCACCGAGACGCTGGGGAACGGGTGGTCGGTGGGCAGGATCACCTGGACCGACACGGTGGTGGCGGTGGCCGATTCGGTCGGTACCCGGAAGGTCAGCTTGGCGTAGCTGCCGGCGGTCGCAGATCCAGGGTTGACGGTGACGTGCGCGGACGACACACCGGCCCCAGTGGCCAGGCCGACGAGGGCCGCCACCGTGATGACGGCGACGCGGCTCAGCCGGCGGGCGGGGGAGTGTTTCGGCGAGCGGCTGGGCAGGAAGCGCAGTGTCCACCGCCGGGTCCTGGTCAGCTCGGGCATGGCCCCACCGTATCTGGGCGGTCAGCACGCTCCGCGTGCCCGGCCGTTGGTCCCGTGCCGGCGACTTGGTTGGAGACGGGCCGCTACGTGGGCGCTGCCGTCGTTGACGATGCGGCTCAGGCCGCCGAGTCGCCGACCAGGTAGGTCATCAGGTCGGCGCCCATCTGATCGAGTTCCCGGCCCACCGCCCGCAGGACCGTGCGCCGCCTCCCGCTGGGCATGGACGCCGACGCCTGGGTGGCCGCCGTCAAGTCTGCCAGCCTGGTCTTGGACACGTCGGCGAACCGGGCGATCTGCAGGTCGCCACGCTTGCGGGCCTGCAGATCCTCGATCGACGTCAGCAGGCCGCTGATCCTGGCTCCGGTCGGGCCGGTCGGGCCGCGGAAAGCGCCCACTTCGGCGGCCGTGACGCCCAGCCGACGTGCCCGTTGCTCGTCCAGAAACGAACGGGTGCCCGCGGCCGCCCTCAGCACCACTGGTGCCAGCGCCGGGCCGGCCAACTTCGCCACCGCGATGGCGCGTTTGGCGGTCTTCGGGCTGGTCAGTGTGGCCACCAGGCGGGCGGGTTTGGTGAGCTCGGCCTTCGCTGCGTCCTCGTCTTTACCGGACCCGCGGGCCTTCTTCTTTCCGAACATCGCGCTGATCCCCTCCTGGCGACCGGCTGCCGCCGGTGTGGGTGACCAACAGCCTAGAGCCGCCCGTCGACGCCGCCCACCGCAGACGGCCCCACCGGCCGTCAGCGGCCGCGCCTACGCTGCGAAGAATGACGCCGCCCCCCGATGCTTTCCCCGAGACGGCGGCGGCAGGCTCGGGTAACGAGGCGCCGGCGGGCACCGGCCTCGCGACTGCGGCGCGGATGAATTTCGGCCCCGTGCGGCTGGGACCGCCGGCAGCCGGTCGCTGCCGACGCCGGGTTCACCTGGACGCCGATCCGACGGCCGACCGTTCACATCTGAAGCCGCCGGACCCCGGGCTGGAACTGCGGCTGGCGGACTTGGCCGCGCACCGCGAGGAGGTGGCCGAGCGGCTGGCCAACGCAAGCGAGCTGACCACCGCCTGGTCGCCGGCTGATCCGGGGCGGCCTGGGGCGATATGGGCAGCCCGGCTGTCGACTGCTTCCCGGTATGGGAGCCCGGACCTGCTGCTGTGGGCCGGCGACGGTTATCTGCCGGTGATCGTTCGCGGCCACCGCACCCTGGACCCCGGGTCGGGCGCCCGCTGTTCGTCGCTGGACGACCCGCTGGCGGTCGCCGTCGACCCGCGCCGGCGGATGCGCCGGCATCCCGACGACCTGCTGGCGCTTGCTCATCACTATCGGCTGCTGGGCGAGCTGGGGCTGGCCTCCGCCACAGCAGAGGGCGGGGTGATCGGCCGCGGCGGCCCGGTAGTTGGCGGCGACCTGGCCCGGTCCCAATCCCAATCCCAGTCCCAGGCTCAGGACTGGGACGACGGTTCGGTGATCGTCTGGCACACGCTGGCCGAGACCGTGCTGGCGGACTACGACGCCCGGTTCGCCGACCGGCTCGCGGTGGCGCAGGCGGCAGCGACCGGCCGTCCGGCGCTGGCCGCACCGTCCCGGGTGGCCGAATGCCGCCGCTGCCGCTGGTGGCCGGTGTGTTCGGTGGAACTGATTGCAGCCAGAGACATTTCGCTGTTGGTGGCGGGTGGCGACGTCAAGGTGATGCACGCCGCCGGAGTGCGCAGCTATGACGACCTGCTGGCCATGGACGCAGCGGCGGTGTCCGCCCTGCCGCTGACCGGAATCCCCGCGGGCGAAGCACGGGCTCGCGCGCTGGCGGTGCGCGCGACGGTGCCGATGCTTCGCCGCACGGAGCGGATCTCCGCGCCGGCCGGCGAGGTAGAACTCGATGTTGACATGGAGTCCTACCAGGAGGACGGCGCCTACCTGTGGGGGACCTACCTGTCGGGCGTGGCGGTGCCCGGCTTCGCGCCCGGTTACCGGCCGTTCGTCACCTGGCAGCCGCTCTGCGATCCGGCGACCGCCGGGTCGGCGGGTGAGGTGTTCGCTGAGTTCTGGGCGTACTTGTCCGCGCTGCGGAGTGCGGCGGCAACGCAAGGGTTGACGTTCGCCGCCTACTGCTATTCGCGGGCCGCGGAGGAGCGATGGCTGCGGGCCGTGCCGCAGCGATTCCCCGATGTGTCCGGAATGCCGCAGCCCGCGGAGGTGGCGGCCTTCTACCGCTCGCCGCAGTGGGTCGACCTGTACGCGGAGGTCAAGCGGTGCTTCGTGGTGCCAGGGTCGATGCGGCTCAAGGCCGTTGCGACCGTGTCCGGATTCTCCTGGCGGGACCCGGAGCCGAGCGGGGAGAACTCCCTGGCCTGGTATCGGCAGGCGGTCGACAGCGCCAAGGACACTGGCCAGCGCGGCACCTTGGGCACTGCGTTCCGGTCCGACGGTGGCACTGCGCCCCGGTCTGACGATGACGCTGCGCCTCGATGCGGCGGTGACGCTGCGCCTCGATCCGGCGGCGAGGACGACCTGGCAGGTCAGTCGCGCCAGCGGATCCTGCGCTACAACGAGGACGATGTGCTGGCCACCCTGTCGCTGCGCAGGTGGATGCGGGAGCGGGCCGACGAGGTGCCGACGGTCGCCGAGCTGGAGGCGGCGGGGCAGGAGTCACCGCAGGAGGCAACGGACTGAGACGCCCCGGAGAAGCGGACCGCGCTGGGTTGTTCGGGCGTGAAGCTGCAGGGTCGGGCCGACCGGTAGTCGGGCAGGGAACAGCCGCCCATTGAAGACTGGGGCGGTGGCCGCTGCCTACCGCGGCGGCATTCGCAGCGCGCCGTCCAGTCGGATCACCTCTCCGTTGAGGTAGTCCTGTGCGGCGAGCGAAAGCACCAGCGCTGCGTACTCCTCGGGCCGCCCGAACCTGGCCGGAAACGGAACGGTGGCGGCCAGCCCCTGGCGGAACTCCTCGGTGATCGACGCCATCATCGGAGTGTCGATAATCCCCGGCGCGATTGCCATCACCCGGATCCCGTGCTGGGCAAGATCTCTGGCGGCGGGCAGCGTCATCGCCGCAATGCCGCCCTTGGACGCGGCGTACGCGATCTGGCCGACCTGGCCGTCGAAGGCCGCCACCGATGAGGTGTTCACGATCAGTCCGCGTTGGCCGGCGTCGTCCACCGGTTCGGTCTGGGCCATCGCCGCAGCCGCCAGCCGCAGCACGTTGAAACTGCCTATCAGGTTGATGCCGATAACCGAGCGGAACAGTTCCAGGTCGTGAACACCCTTGCGGGACAACACTCTTGACGCCCAAGCGACGCCCGCGCAGTTCACCGCAAGCCGAAGCGGGATGCCGGAACCGGCGGCCGCATGCACCGCGGTCGCTACGTCATCGGCGCTGGTCACGTCTCCGGCGACGGCGGCGAGCCCGGGGAACGGCTCTGGAGACTTCTGCCAACCGGCCGCCAGGTCGACGCCGATGACGGTAGCCCCGGCGTCGGTCAGTGCCCTCGCAGTGGCGGCGCCCAGCCCGGACGCAGCGCCCGTGACGATTGCCGAGATTCCGGTGACCTGCATGTCAGCTCCCTGGCTGGTGGCTCTGCCGCCTGCCGCGGCCGATTGGCCCGACACTAGCGTCGTTCCCCAGGCCTGCCTTTGCTCTCGATCGTTGCCCTCGATCTCCCCCCCGCCAAATCGACGCCCGGCGACCTGCCACGGCGCAGCCCGGAGTGGTGGACTCAGGGCAGTCGACTCGAAACTACTGGGGCACCGAACTGCCGGGGCACCGAGCTACCGCGGCAGTCGAACGGTGAACCTGGCGCCCCCTTCCGCGGCGTGACCGGCCTCGACCGAGCCACCGAGCCGGGCGGTCAACCCGGACACGATGGCCAGACCGAGACCGGTCCCGACCTGGCGCACCCCCTGGTAGCGGCGATACAACTCGGAGCGCTGGAATGCGACCGTCAGGTCGTCATTGGACAAGCCGGGCCCGCCGTCGCGGATCTCCGCCACCATCGCTGCCGGCTCCGCGCGTACCGCCAGCACGATCGGCGCGCCGGCCGGGGTCACCCGCAGCGCGTTCTCCAGCAGCCCGTCCAGCACCTGCCGCAGCCGCGCCGGATCGGTCCGCACCCACAGCGGCTCGCCGGTTGCCTCCACGGAGAACGGCACGCTGACCTGTTCGCAGCGATGACGCCACACCTGGGCGGCCGCCTGGGCGAGCGCGGTGAGGTCGACGTCGGAGAACTCGACCCGAAAGTCCGCCGCGTCGAGCCGGGCCAGGTCCAGCAGGTCGGTGACCAGCCGGGTCAGCCGGTGCGCCTCAGCCATGATCACGGCGGCCGCGGCGGGGGTCTGCTCCGCGGGTACTACGCCGTTCGCGATCGACTCCGCGTACCCGTTGATCGCGGTCAGCGGAGTGCGCAGGTCGTGCGAGACAGACAGCAGGAACTCCCGTTGCCGCGCCTCCGAGTGCGCCAGGGCGGAGGTCAGGGAGTTGATTGCCTCCGCGACCGCGGCCACCTCCTGGGGTCCCTCCGGGGGGACCACAACGTCGCGGCGCCCGGAGGCCAGCGAATGCGCCGCGGCGGCCGCGCGTCGCAGTGGCCGGGCCATTCGCCGGGCAATGAGCGCGCCGACCGCGGCCGCCACCACCACGCCGACGAGGATCGCCAGTAGCGTCCGGCGGAGCGCCGCGTTGCTTGCGGCGTCGGCGTCGCCGTGTCGCTGCACCAGCACCACGGCGCCGCCGCCCGCAGCCGGCCGTCCCTCCAGGTAGACGTCAGTGCCCTGCACTGTCTCGCTGGTCGACACCGACTTCCCGGCGCGCAACTGTTGCAGCTGGTTGGGCGCCAGCGCAGCGCTGACCAGGGGGTACCGGGTCCTCAGATCACCCGCTACCTCGATATAGCCGTAGCGGACGGCGAGGGTGTCCAGGGTCCGCGCCACCCGCGCCCGCGCCTGCGTCGAGTCGGTCTCCTTTGCGGCTGCATCGGCCAACCGGGACAGTTCCTGGCGGGCACCGGATTCGGCGGCCGAGCGGATCAAGCCCACCGCGAGGGCTCCGGCCAGCGCACCGGTGATCAGCGCAATGCAAACCCCGAGCACGGTGATTCGGGTGGCCAGGCTGGTCCTGGTGCGGCTCACCCGCCCGCCCGCCGCTCCTCGACCGAGTAACCCACGCCGCGGATGGTGCGGATCGGACAGGCATCGCCGAGCTTGGCTCGCACCTGGGCCACATGGACGTCGACGGTGCGGGTACCGCCCGACGGGTCGTAGCCCCATACCTGACTGATCAGTTGCTCGCGGGTGAACACGTGCCCGGGCCGGCGCATCAGCTGGGCGAGCAGGTTGAACTCGGTAGTGGTCAGCTCGACTTCTGCGTCGTCGCAGTAGGCGCGGTGTGCACCGATGTCCAGCGTCACCTGGCCCACTCGCAATGCCACCTGCGCCCCATCCGGACCTCGGGTGCGCCGCAGCACGCTGCCGATCCGAGCGACCAGCTCCCGCGGAGAGAACGGCTTGGTGATGTAGTCGTCGGCGCCCAGTTCGAGACCGACAACTCGATCCACCTCATCGTCCCGGGCGGTGACGAACAGGATCGGCGTCCAGTCGCCCGCCGCTCGGAGCCTGCGGCACACCTCGACACCGTCCATTCCTGGCAGGCCGATATCCAGCACGACCGCGGCCGGCCGCAGGGAGCGCACGGCAGCCAGCCCGCCGTCGCCGGTGCGTTCGACGCGGACCCCGTAGCCGGCGGCACGCAGGTTCAACGCGATGACGTCCGCGATGGCAGCCTCGTCCTCAACGACGAGGACCAGCCCGCGCACGTCCGAGTCGGCTGGCACGCCCCGCACTGTAGTGCCGGAGTGATCACGATTGGGTGTGTACGGGGTTTGAGTCAGGTCAGTGTTCGAGTCAGATCAGTGCCTGAGGCCGGTCGGTGTTTGGGGCAGGGCGGTGTTTGGGACAGGTCGGTGTTTGGGACGGCCCGTGCTCGCAGCGGATCAGATCGCTCGGCGGGCGGGGCTCGGTGGGTTGCGGCTGGGCTTGGTGGGTCGGCAAGGCTCGCCGGCCAACCCGAAACGCGGGCTGAACGTCGGAACGCGGCAGCAAATGTCACCGCGTTCCGACGCGCGCCCCGCGTTGTGCCCGGAGCGGTGGCCGGCGAGCCGGGAGCTCGGACCGGGGAGCGGTGGCCGGGGGCCGAGGAGCGGTGGCGGGGGCCGGGGAGCTCGGACCGGGGGAGCGGTGGCCGGCGACCGAGGGTCGGGCTGAGGGCCTCGGGGCTTGGCCAGGTGTCGGTTCGGTGCTGGAACGCGGAGCCGACTGCCGACCCCCGGGGTTGTGCTCGAAGCCGCACCTCCCCGCCGCAGGCACCCGCCGTACGCTGCTGAATCACGTCACGACACGTGAGTTCAACGACCTGAACGGATTCGAATGAGAGCGCTCGTCTTCACTGGACCGCACAATCTGGAAGTCCAGGATCGACCGACTCCCGAGGCCGGGCCCGGTGAAAGCCTGATCCGGATCATTGCTACCGGTATCTGCGGCTCGGATCTTCATGGCTACACCGGCGAGAACGGGCGCCGCCATCCCGGGCAGGTGATGGGCCACGAGACAGTCGGTCGGGTCGTCGGGCGCGGCCCGAGCGAGGGGGACAGCGAAGACCCCCCGCCGACCGGTGCGTTGGTCACGATCAACCCGATGATCGGGTGCGGGCATTGCCCGGCGTGTGCGGCGCGCTGGGAGCAACGCTGCCCCGATCGCCGCGTCATCGGCGTCGATCCGACTATCTCATCGGCGTTCGCCGAGTTCGTGGTGGTGCCGACCCGCAACGTCGTGGCGCTGGACCAGGCCCTTTCCCCAGCGCTGGGCGCCCTGGTGGAGCCCTTGTCCGTCGGGTACCACGCGGCGCGGCGAGGTGGGGTGACCGAGCACTGCCGAGTGTTGGTCCTCGGCGGCGGGCCGATCGGTCAGGCGGCCGCGCTCGCGGCGCAGCGTCTCGGCGGGCGGGTGGTCGTCTCCGAGCCGGTGACGTCACGCCGAAACCTGCTGACCACCTTGGGATTCGATACCGTTGATCCGGTTGATCCGACCTTCGCCGCCCAGGTCGGTGCGGCGTTGGACGGCGGGCCGGAGGTGGTGCTGGACGCTGTCGCGACGAGTCAGACGTTGGCGCAGGCGTTGACGGTGTCGGCGTTCGGCGCGACAGTGGTGATGGTCGGCATGAACGCGCCCGAGGTTGAGCTACCCGCCTATCGAATCAGCACCGAGGAGCGCAGCATTGTCGGCAGCTTCGGTTACGGCTCGGCCGAGTTCACCGACACTGCCGCCTGGGTCTCGAGCCACTCCGAGCGACTCGCCGCACTGATCGGTGCTTACAGTTCCCTGGACCAGGCCCCGGCGGCCTTCGCCGACCTCGCAGCGGGCCGCCAGGATGTGAGCAAGGTGCTGGTCTACATGTCCGAACCGTTGACGGCATAGCAATGGCCGGGACACGCATCTGAGCTGGCGCCGGCCGGGCCGCGGTCGCGTGGCCGCATCAGGCGGGAGGCCGACCCCCGGTGAGCACCTGAGCCCGGTTGACCTGAAACGCGGGGCGAACGTCGGAACGCGGTGACGATCGTTGCCGCGTTCCGACGATAGGCCCGCGTATTGCCCCGAGAGGCGCGGCCGTGACGGCTCCGGGCGACCGGATAGGCCCGCGTATTGCCCGAGAGGTGCGGCCGTGACGGCTCCGGGCGATTCGGATCAGCTGGCGTCGGCGCGGACTCGAACCGCGACGAACCAGTCACCGTCCAGCAGTACCTCGGCGTCACCAATCCCGCCGTCGCCGATCCTGCCGTCGCCAATCTCGGCGACCAGCTGGTCCGGGCGCAGGTAGCGTTTGTAGACACGGTGCGTCGACCCGTCGTTCAGTACCCGCGGCTGCCACTGTTCCGGGTCGACTCCGGGCCGGACGGCGGCATCGATCACCACCAGCTCGCGGGCGACCCGCCTGGCCTCCGCGAGGAAGGCGGCGCGCTCGTCGGGTGGCAGGTGCCCGTAGAAGTGCCCGGTCAGCACCCGGCCGAACGCGTTGTCGGCGAACGGCAGGTCAAGTGCGTCGCCGATCATTGCGACGCCGTTGGGCAACCGCGACTGGGCGATCGCCACCATCGCCGGGCTCTGGTCGATGCCCACCACCGGGCCGGCCAGGTGTCGTGTCAGAAATCCTGTGCCGCAAGCGATGTCAAGTGTGCGGGCGGCCGGCAACGAGGACACCAGCGATCGCAGTCGGACGACCTCGGCGTGCCAGCCGGGCCGATCACGCCCGGCGAACAGTCCATCCCCGGTGTAC
>CAJDUM010000022.1_pt2 | contig 41149 bp, 35 predicted proteins | sample 7390781 | NCBI WGS metagenome assembly CAJDUM01 (sample SAMEA7055661, study PRJEB34461) | soil metagenome | biome: terrestrial ecosystem; feature: Peninsula; material: soil | place: Antarctica | collected 2016 | reverse complement strand
GGGCAAGTACCACCCGGGGCCGCGACTCAGCAGCATCATCATGCGGTCGTCTGAGCATCTCACTGCTGCGCCGCCCAGGCCGTACCGACACACGCTATGTCAAGCATTGAATCCGCTCGCCAACGATACGTCACTACCCGAAGTGCGAACGGGCGAACCCGAATCCCCGCAATCCGCCCAACGCTACGAGCTTCGCCGGCGCATTCAGGACAATCTGCATGTATCGCGGGATTCCATGGGCGACTGCGCACGGGATCTGCGATCGGGAAGTCTCTTGGCGTCACACGATTGGTCCTTGCCGGGACAAACCGCAACAGCCTAACGTCAATCGCGCTCCGACTACCTCGGCTAGGAGAGGTGCCTGATGAGTCGCGCGTAGATGCAAAGCCTAGATACTACCGGACTCCAATGGTGCTGCCCGAATTACCAGTAGCCGTGATCTCGGCATGTTCACTATCGTGTCGAATGCCCCCGGAAGCGGTGGCAAGAATGGAGGCGGTCAATCGTGGTCAGCGCAGGAGTTCGGCGAATGGCATTGGTGGCGGTCGGGGTATTGGCGGTCACCGCCATCCCGGCGCTGGGTGTCAGTGCAGCGGATTCCGGCACAAGCGTGGCGGCCAAGGCCCAGCCGGCCGCCAGTGCCACGCCGGACAATGCAGTCAACTCCGCCGCGGCTGGGATCTCGCCGACCTGGTGGCGACAGCCCAACAAGCTCGATCACGTCTTCATCATCATGGAGGAGAACCACGCCCTGGACCACACCATCGGTGACGTCGACATGAACCAGCGCGACGCGAACTACGGCAAGCTGTCGATGCCGTACCTGACGATGTTGTCCAAGACGTACGGGCAGGCCACCAACTACTACGGCGTCACGCACACCAGCGAGCCCAATTACATCGCCGCTACCAGCGGCAGCACCTGGGGCGTGAACAACGATAACGGGTGGTACGCGGGCAGCACCCTGACTGCCAAGTACACCGACGGCTCCAACACCATCACCAAGACGTACCAGCTGCCGGCGAACCAGTACGATCACACCAACATCGTCGACGACCTCGGCGCGGCTCATATCCCCTGGGCGGCTTACATGCAGTCCATGCCGTCGGCAGGCTACCTGCCCGACAGTGGCAACGGGGGGTTGTATCTCAGCAAGCACAATCCCTTCATCCTGTACAGCGACGTTCATAACAACCCGGCCGTTGCGAGCAACATCAAGCCGTACTCCGACATGGCCCGCGACCTGAACAGCTGGCGCGCCCCGCGGTACGTCTGGATCAGCCCCGACATCTGCACTGACATGCACCTCGGAGTGTCCACCGCGGTTCACGGGGTCGAGACCGTCACCCCGTGCCCCTACCCGAAGGCGATCGGCGATCCGGTCGATGAAGCGTCCAAGACCGTCGCCGACAACTTCATCAAGCAGGCTGTGACGACGATCATGCACAGCCGGGCGTGGACCCGGAACAGCGCCATCTTCATCACAGCCGACGAGACCGATTACGACGCAGCCAATCCAGCTATCGGTGATTACTATTCGGCAGCAGGCTGCTGCGACTCGCCGGTGCTGCCCCCGGCCGACCCCGAGGTCAGCGTGGACTTTCCCGGTGGCGTGTACGGCGGCGGACTGGTGCCGATGGTGGTGATCAGCCCGACGGGTCCCCGGCATGCGACCGACGCGACTGCTTACAACCACTACTCGATGCTGCTGACCATCGAGCAGGGCCTCGGCCTGAGCACGCTCGGCTACACCTCCGACGCTGCGCAGGTCAAACCGATGTGGCAGTTGATCAACGGTCGTTGAGGCACGTGCCGGAATCCACCAGCAGAATGCACTTCCCTGTCCAATAGCCGCGTAGTTCGCGCACCTATCCGGCGCCGCGAATCGGAAGATGCGAGGAGAAGACGCCATGGTAAACACAGGCTTTCGCCGCTCGCTCGCGGTGCTGTTAGCGGCGGCTACCGTCATCGGTGGCGTGGTGGCCGCCGCGCCCGCCGCTACGGCCGCGCCCGTCCCCCATCACTCGCCGACAACCGCCTGCCATCTCGCGAACGGCATCTCGCACGTGGTCGACATCCAGTTCGACAACGTGCATCTCACCCGAGACGACCCGCACGTGCCCAGCGACCTGGAGCAGATGCCGGCGCTGCTGAACTTCATCAAGAGCAACGGCGTGATGATGGCCAATGATCACGACGTGCTGGTGCACACCGCGACGAACTTCATCTCCAACCAGACCGGTCTGTACCCGGACCGCACCGCGATCACCCAGTCCAACAGCTTCTATTACTACGACTCCACCGGCCAGACTCACTCCGGTGGCTCGTTCTCCTACTGGACCGACCCGGTTTCCACCATCGACACCAACTACAACCTGCAGTACGCGGCCAACCGAGCAGATGTGCCCAATACCTCCAACATCAACGTGCCGGCGCCCTGGGTGCCGTTCACCCGAGCCGGATGCGATGTCGGTGAAGTCGGTATGGGCAACACGATGCTGGAGAACACCGGCGCGGACATCACCACGGTATTCGGCGCGGACTCCTCGGAGGCCGCGGAGGCTGCCGCGAATCCGCACAAGGCGCAGGCGGACTATGTCGGCTTCGGCATCCACTGCGCGGCATCGTCCACGCTGTGCGCGTCCGGGGAATCAGACACTCTGCCCGACGAGCCGGGCGGCTACCACGGCTTCCAGGCACTGTTCGGCAACGCCCATATCCAGCCGGTGATCAGCCCGTCCGGTGCAGTGAAAGCGCTGGACGGCAGCACGATCCAGGACCAGTACGGCAATCCCGGCTTCCCGGGCTTCGACTCGGAGACCCCGACGAACTCGCTGGGCTACGCCGCGCAGATGCTCGAGAACGGCGTGCAGGACCTGAACGTCTACATCTCGGATGTGCACGGTGACCACACCGGCGCAGGCCAGGGCGACCTCGGTCCGGGCTCGCAGTTGTACGAGCAGCAACTTGCCTCCTACAACACCGGCTTCCAGGAGTTCTTCGACCGGCTCGCGCACGACGGCATCACCCCACGCAACACCTTGTTCGTAGTGACCACGGATGAGGGCGACCACTTCTCCGGTAGCGCGCCGACCCCGGCCGGATGCACCGGCGCACCAGGCAACTACTGCACCTACGCGACGCGATCCGAGGTGAACGTCAACCTGACCGGACTGCTGGCCGGCGCCACCGACAACAGCACGCCGTTCGCCATCCACAACGACCCGGCGGCGGCCCTGTGGGTGACCGGTAACCCGGCCCGCACCGATCCCGCGATGCGGACGCTGGAACGGGACATCGGCGGGTTGCACATCACCAACCCGCTGACCGGCGCCACCGAGCCGGTGGCCTATCAGATGGCCGACCCGGTGGAGGAGAAGATCCTGCACTTCGTCAGCTCGGACGGCGCGCGCACCCCGTCGTTGACGCTTTTATCCGGCGAGGACAGCTACCTGGTGGGCAGCAAGTCCGCATGCAGTGGCGCGACCTGCGCGTACGTCGCGGGCGGCAACTATGCCTGGAACCATGGCGGGATCTGGCCGGACATGCAGGGCATCTGGGCCGGGTATGTCGGGCCGGGAATCTCGGCCCGCGGGACCAACGATTCGGTGTGGACCGACCAGACGGACATGCGCCCAACGATCCTGGCGTTGACCGGACTGCAGGACGACTACGCCGTTGACGGTCGGGTGCTGGTGGAGATCACCTCTCCACGGGCGCTACCTCGGTCGCTACGCGATAATGCCCTCCTGGTGGGCGCACTGGGGGCGTCATACAAGCAAATCCTGGGTTCGACCGGGCAGTTCGCGCAGGACACCCTGGCAATGTCCACCCGGGGCTTGCGAAGCGGCAGCGCTGGCAATGACCGAACGTACCAAGCCGCCGAAGCGACGCTGACCTGGCTGGACAACTGGCGCGACCGACTGGCCGACCAGATGTCGTCCCAGTTGCTCGGTGCCGCGTTCCATGGCACGCCGATCAACCGACGACAGACGGCCCTGCAGATCGCGCAGGCGAAGGTCCTCCTCGCCGTTGCAAGGCGGTCAGCCAGCTGATCGGGCACGCAACGTGCTCGAACACAGCACACCGATGACCGTACCTACCGGCGACCGCGCCAGCGCCGCCACAGCGCACCGGCCAACAGACCGATGCCGAACACGGCAGCGGTGCGACGGCGGTCGGGTTCGGCATCGAGCGTCACCACCGTGGCCGGTGGGTAGCCGACAACGCCGACATTCCCAAGCTCGCCACGGGCCGCGCCGCCATCCGGAGCCACGTCGTTCGCAGTGGTTTCGTCCGGGCTGGGTAGTCCGTCAGCCTGGGGTGTGCCGGTGGCGATCCATGCCGCGACCAACAAGAAGATCCGCGCCACCAGATTGAAGAAGAACAGCAGACCGATGATCGACCCGAAGATCGCCCCTGTCGGGGACGAGGACATGCGCGTGACCAGGAACGTCAGTGCGGCCTTGAGCACCTCGAAGGACACCGACATGGCCAGCGACCCGATCAGCAGGTTGCGCCGGCTCGCCCGATAAGCCTTGTACGGAAGGATCGTGTATACCCAGACGAAGATCAACATATCCGCGGCAATCGCCACCAGCAACGGCCCGACAGTCAGCACCGGCGTCAGCCAGCCGACATCTTGCAGCCCGAGCCAGCCGATCACCAGGTGTTGCGCAGCGGTACCGACTGCGGTCAGCGAGAATGAGACCACCAGCGCGATTCCCAGTCCGACCAGTGACAGCAGATCCCACAGGTAACTCCGCAGGACATTCCCCCGCGCAGCCTTGGTCCGCTCCCACTGCGGGCGCCACTGGGCACGCACCGCCTCCCGGATGTTGCCCATCCAGTTCAGCCCGGAGTATGCCGCCACCAGCAGCCCGACGATGCCGACGGCGAGGCTCTGCGACACCGCCGTGTCGATCAGCTTGCCGACCGAGGACGCCAGGTCCTCACTCGGCAGCAGCGAGGTGACCTCGCCCTTGAGCGAGACAAGCAGGTCCGGCTGGGAGGACAGCACGAACCCGGCAATCGAGAATCCCACCATCAGGATCGGCACCAGTGACAGGAAGGAGAAGTAGGTGATGGCTGCGGCGAACTGACCGCTCAGCCGATCCGAGGAGCGCTCGCCGGCCCGGATCAGGTGCGCCACGCCCGGCCTGGCGGAGATCGACGACCAAATCGCCTTGCCGCGCGCGATCAGCCGACGGATCCCGCGGGGCGGGTGGGCGACTGTCCCGTCGCTTCCGTTCGTCATTCACCCTCCCTGGTCGCCGACGGTGCCTGATCATTGACTTTGCGACGCCTCTTGCGGACCGAGTACCCGCAGCCCCAGCCGCCCTACTCGCGGCGGGCCGGTCCTGCTATCTGCTCGGCCCGGTCACGCAGACCACTGTTAGCAGGCGAGCAGCCTCACCGGCCCACCGGCAGCAGGAAACCTACCTTGTCGTAGACGGCCGCAACTGTCGCGTCCGCGACCTCCGCGGCGCGTCGAGCACCCTGCGACAGCACCCGGTCCAGCTCCGCCGGATCGGCCAGGTAGCCGTTCACGCTCGCCTGGAGTGGGGTGACGAAGTCGGCGAACGCCTCGGCCAGGTCGCCCTTGAGCTGGCCGTATCCCTTGCCCTGGTAGGCGATTTCCAGATCCGGGATGGACGTCCCGGTCAGCACCGACAGCAAGGTCAGCAGGTTCGACACCCCTGGCTTGTCTGCTTCGTCGTACCGGACCTCTCGACCGGCGTCCGTCACCGCCGACTTGATCTTCTTCACCGATTGATTCACATCCGCCAGCAGGTCAAGGGCGCCGCCCGGGGAGGACTTGCTCATCTTGACAGTCGGTTCGGACAGGTCGTAGATCTTCGCGGTCTCGCGCAGGATGTACGGCTCTGGCACCGCCAGGGTCGGCCCGAAGCGCGCGTTGAACCGCTGCGCGAGGTTCCGGGTGAGCTCCAGATGCTGGCGCTGGTCCTCCCCCACCGGGACGGCATCGGCGCCGTATACCAGGATGTCGGCGGCCATCAGGACCGGGTAGGTGAACAGCCCGACGCTGGTCCGGTCGGCTCCGCTGCGGCCGGCCTTGTCCTTGAACTGCGTCATCCTGCTGGCCTCACCGAACCCGGTCAGACACTCCAGCACCCAACTGAGCTGGGTGTGGGCCGGAACGTGCGATTGGACGAACAGCGTCGAGGCGTCGGGGTCGATGCCCAGCGCCAGCAGTTGCGCCGCGGCGACCCTGGTCCGCTGCCGCAGCAGCGCCGGGTCGTGCTCGACGGTGATCGCGTGCAGGTCGACGATCGTGTAGAAGGCCTGGTGAGTGTCCTGCATGGCCACCCACTGGCGAAGCGCACCGAGGTAGTTGCCGATATGGAAGGAGTCGGCGGTTGGCTGGATACCGGACAGCACGCGCGGCAGTCCGGCCCCGGAAGCGCTCGGCGAAGCGGCGTGGGCGGCCGGCGTGGCAACGGGCTCGCGAGCAGATTCGGGCACAGGTCCAGGGGCGGTGTCGGGGGGAAAAGCCATGGCCCGATCCTTCCATCCCCGGGCGGCTCTGCCTGACGTGCCATTCCCGACGGCGCCGGCAGCCCGGCACCAACGCGCGACAACTACCCGTTCGCCGCCCACCGGTCAGCGGATCCGTCGACGTGCGGACAGTCCACCGCGTCACCGGCCGGTTCCGCGTCGGACGGCCGGCTGACCGCTATCAGGGCGATCCGTCGCCCGTCCATGGCGGCCACCTGCAGTCGCACCAGGTCGGCCTCCTGTTCACCGGGCATGTCGACGCCGTCCCCCACCTCGGGCAACCGACCCAGCTGCGCAAGCAGGTAGCCGGCCACCGTGTCGTACGGCCCCGACGGCAGGTACACCCCGGTGGCCTCGGCGAAGTCGTCCAGGTTCAGTCGGCCATCAGCCTGCGCCGATCCCCCGGCGAGAACGCCCTGAGCCTGCGCCGCTGCCCCGTCCACGTCGCGCATCTCGCCGACGATCTCCTCGATCAGATCCTCCAGTGTGACGATGCCGTCGGTGCCGCCGTACTCATCGACCACCACCGCCAGATGCTCCCCGCGCCTGCGCATCTCCGACAGCGCGTCCAGCACCCGCTTCGTGCCAGGGATCACCGTCACTGCGACAGCCACATCGGCCACCGTTGCCGCCCGGCCGAGCGGATGCGAGGGCGCCAGCAGATCTCGGATGTGCACCACCCCGAGCACGTCGTCGACGTCGCTGCCGATCACCGGAAACCGAGAGTGCGGGTGCAGCAGCGCCTGTCGGGCCGCCCGGGATACCGACAGGCTAGCCTGGAGGAACTCGACGTCGGGCCGGGCGACCATCACCTCACGAACCCGGGTGTCCTCGGCGGCGAAGACATCGGCGATCACCCGCCGCTCGACGGTGGTCAGCGACTCGTGCGCCCCCACCAGCGACTGCAACTCCTCCTCGCTGATCACCTCGCCCTTCGCGGACGGGTCACCGCCGAGGAGCCGAACCACCAGGTTGGTGCACCGCCCCAGCAGCCAGACCACCGGGCGGAACAGCCGGGCCAGCACCGACAGCGGCCCCGCCGCGATCAGCGCGATCGATTCGCTTCGCTGCAGACCGAGCCGCTTTGGAGTCAGCTCGCCGAGCACCAGGGAGAAGAACGCCAGGATCAAGGTGACCCCGATCAGCGCCACGGGGCCCGCTGCACCCGGGGTCATGCCGCTTTCGATCAGCCACCCTGACGCTCGATCGGCGATGGTCGCGGCGCCGAACGCCGAGGAGAGCATGGTCGCGAACGTCACCCCGATCTGCACCGAGGCCAGGAACCGGTTGGGGTCGGAGACCAACCGCTCCAGCCGCTGTCCACGTTTGCCCCGGGTGGCGGCCAGCCGTCGTACCTGGCTGTCCCGCAGCGAGATCATCGAGATCTCGGCCGCGTTGAAGGTTCCACCGACCAGGATCAGAACCACGACGAGCGCGATTTCCAGCGCCAAGCTGTTCACCGTCGGTTACCTGCCGCCCGTTCGCGGGTAGGGAGCTGCCGCCAGGGCAGCCCGGTATGCGGTGCGTCCACGGGATCGATCCTACGGTGCGGATCCTGCAGGCCTTCTCGGACGGGTCGCGACCCTACCGATACTCGCCAGTCGACGAGACCACGACGGGCTCGCCCGGATCGGGCGAACTTCCCGGCCGCAACGCCCCAGCCGCGACCCATCCGGCCACCATCACCCGCGGTGCGGTCAGCAGCAAGGTGACACCCGTGCGGCTCATGCCAACCTGCGTCTTCGAACCTGGTGAGCTCCTGGTGCCGCGATGCTGAGATCATCGCTCCGACGCTGTACCGCCCGACCGATGCCGCGTCACAGGTCGTAGTCGATGACCACGGGTGCGTGGTCGGAAATTCGCTCAGCGTAGGAGGGCGCCCGGTCGATGCCGCCGCTGATCGCCTGCGCGGCCAGGCCTTTCGTCGCGAGCTGGTGGTCGATCCGCCAGCCTGCGTCGTTGTCGAACGCCTTGCCCCGCCAGGACCACCAGGTGTACGGGCCGTCGGCGCCGGGGTGTAGCGCGCGGACTACGTCCACCATGCCGCCGGTGGAGATCAACTCGCCGATCCAGGCACGTTCGGGCGGAAGGAAACCTGCCGACCGTAGGTTGGTCCGCCAGGACTTGATGTCGGCCTCGGCGTGCGCGATGTTGTAGTCACCGCAGACTACGAGTTCTCGACCACCTCGCTTCGCCCGCCGCCTGGCCCGCCGGAGGTAGTCCGCGAGTTCGGCCATGAACCGCAGCTTGGCCGCCAACCGCTCGCCGGCAACGTCGCCCTTGGGCAGGTACAGGGAGGCCACCGTCACCCCGGGAAGGTCGACCTCGATGTATCGGCCCTGCGCGTCGAACTCGGCGGATCCGAACCCGACGCGCACAGCGGTCGGCTCCGTCCTGCTCAGCACCGCGACGCCGTTCCGGCCGGCCCGATCGCCCTCGTGGTAGGCGAGGTGGTAGCCGTCAGCCACTTCGGGCGGGATCAACGCGGCCGGGCTACGGACCTCTTGCAGGCAGACGACGTCGGCGTTCCGGGATCGCGACCAGTCCAGGTATCCCCGGCGGACTGCTGCCCTGATCCCGTTGACGTTGTGCGCCGCCACCCTCAGCATGCTGCCGCTCCCCTGCCCAATGTCCCTGTCGAACGTCCCGGCGGAATCTCCCGGCCGGCGCCGCGCAAGTCGCATCTTGCCACGGCAGCAGAGCGGCCCGGTCGGGTGCCGACCGGGCCGCCTCGCAGGTTCCTGCTACTTCTTCAGCTGCACCAGGATGCGGTCGGCTGCGTAGGGGGAGGTGCTGCCGGTGCCCTCCACGATCACTTCGGAGCCGCTGGTCACGTCGGTCACGGTGGCCTTCTCGACGTGCCGCTTGCCATTAGTCTCGGTCACCTTCCACACCTTGGTGGTGCTGGACGCGGTGTAGGTCTGCGACGTCTCGTCGGCGGCGGTGACGGTGATCGAGCTGGTGCCGGCAGTCGCTCCCGCGACCGCCGTGCTCACATCGCCGTGGATCACATCGTGGGTGACGAACGAACCGTCCTTGTTCTTCGCGGTCCACTGGGCGTGCGCAACCTTGTCCAGCGCGAGCCGGTGGTCGCGCAGCCAGGCCAGCCGGCCATGCTCGGTCTTGGCCGGCTTGGCCTTGGCCGGCTTGGCGGTGTCCCGCTTGGCCTTTGGCGCCGGCGCCGCGGTGCCGCCGTCGGCCGTGGATGTGGGCGCCGCGCTGCTGGTGACGGTGGACCCGCCGGGGTCATCGGCGGCGTACCGCACCAGCGAGGCCGCAGCAGCCGTCGGCGCGCCGGTGGTCGAACCGGCCTGGGCGACCGCAACCGCTGGAATGGCAATCGCAACCGCGGCGGCCGCAGCGACTGCCGCCAGTGCCCACTTGGTGCGGAACTTCGGTGCGAACTTCATGGGAGTTGCTCCCCTCGATGGGTGGGCTTGCTGACACTTTCAGCGTGCACCGGGGAGCGTTTCGGTTGGGGCAGCGCAGTGTCAGGGTTGTGTTCGGGCATCGACGCTGCGGTGGTGGCTCGATGCCCGGTCAAGGATTGGTGCCCGGCCACTGTTCAGGAAGGTGACCGCTCAGACGCCTAGTCGCGCCTGCAGGTTCTCGTCCAGGGTGGCCAGGAACTCCTCGGTGGTCTGCCACGGCTGTTCCGGACCCACCAGCATGGCCAGGTCCTTGGTCATCTTCCCGCTCTCCACGGTGGAGATGATCACGTCCTCCAGGGTCTGCGCGAAGGCGGTGACCTCGGGGGTGCCGTCGAGCTTGCCGCGGTGCTTCAGACCGCCGGTCCAGGCGTAGATCGAGGCAATCGGATTGGTGGACGTCGGCTTACCTGCCTGGTGCTGGCGGTAGTGCCGGGTCACCGTGCCGTGCGCAGCCTCCGCCTCCACGGTCTTGCCGTCCGGCGTCATCAGCACCGACGTCATCAGCCCCAGCGAGCCGAAACCCTGTGCCACCGTGTCGGACTGCACGTCGCCGTCGTAGTTCTTGCACGCCCAGAGGTAGCCACCCTCCCACTTCAATGCGGAGGCAACCATGTCGTCGATCAGCCGGTGCTCGTAGGTGATGCCGGCCTCGGCGAACCGCTTGGCGTACCCGGCCTCGAACACCTCGGCGAAGATGTCCTTGAAGGCGCCGTCGTAGGCCTTCAAGATGGTGTTCTTGGTCGACAGGTACACCGGGTAGCCGCGCTGCAGCCCGTACTCGAAGGACGCCCGTGCGAAGTCCGCAATCGACTCGTTGAAGTTGTACATGCCCATCACCACGCCGCCCTCCGGCGGCATCTTCACCACCTCCAGCACCATCGGCGAGCTGCCATCGGACGGGGTCCAGGTGAGTGTGACGGTGCCGCCTGATGGAATCTTCACATCGGTGGCCCGGTACTGGTCGCCGAAGGCATGCCGGCCGATCACGATCGGCTTGGTCCAGCCCGGCACCAACCGTGGGATGTTGGAGATGACGATCGGCTCACGGAAGATCACCCCGCCGAGGATGTTGCGGATCGTCCCGTTCGGGGACTTCCACATCTTCTTCAGGCCGAACTCCTCCACCCGGGCCTCGTCCGGGGTGATGGTCGCGCACTTGACTCCGACGCCGTGCTTGGCGATCGCGTGAGCAGCGTCGACAGTGACCTGATCGTCGGTGGCGTCCCGGTTCTCGATCCCCAGGTCGTAGTAGTCCAGCGTCAGATCCAGGTACGGCAGGATCAGCTTGTCCTTGATGAACTGCCAGATGATCCTGGTCATCTCATCGCCGTCGAGCTCCACGACGGTGCCGGTCACCGGGATCTTGGCCATGGGGAAGTTCTCCTCTCACCGTGCCGACCACCGGCCCGGCCTGTTGCGCTTCGGAACACCATCGCCACTCAAGCGAGGTCTACCGACACGATCAATTGCAGGACAAGCGTACTGGCAGTGCCGCCCAGACCTGCTTGGATATGGCCCCACCAGGCGCTTGGTTGACGACTACAGCCGATTAGCCAGGAGGTCCGACGCCCGCGATCACCGTACCCAACGCGCTGACGCTGCCCAAGATGGCCTCACCCGACCCGACTGCTGCGACGGTTCGCCCGGTCGTGTCCATCACCACCGCCCCGCACGGATACGAGGGGCGCGACAGGGGTGTGCTGATCCGGCTGATCGCCGGCGATCGGGGCGGCGCAGTCCCATCACAGCACCGTGGCAGGTGACGAGTCGGCGCATGATGGTCCGGACCGATCCCGCGCCGAGAGGACCCCAGTCGCATGCAGCCCGACCTTGCCTTCGCCGCCCAGTCCGCAGCGCTGCGCGCCTGGGCGGTGACGATCACCGCCGAAGAACTGGCGCAGCCCAGCACGCTGGCCGGCTGGACCATTGCCGAGTTGCTAGGGCACCTGGTTCAGGTGCACGACTCTGTCGCCGCGCTGCGTCCGGCCCAGAACGACGCGGACCCGATGGCGATCGCCGACTACTTGGCCGGCTATCAGGGTGCCGCGCAGACGATTGCGGAGTCGGCACGGAGCGTCGCCCGAAACGCCGACAACGCGCTGCTGGATGCCTGGGATGCCACCGCAGCCCAAGCTGCCCAGACCCTCGGCGCGTTGGGCGCCGCCGACCGAGTCGTGCAGTCCCGCCGCGGGCCGATTCTCGCGTCGGACTTTCTGCGCACCAGGGTCATCGAGCTTGTGGTGCACGCGGCCGACCTGCGCCGCTCGCTGCCGGAAAGCCATCCGGCGCCACCGGTGTTGCCCAGTGCAGAACACCAGGTGGTGCAGGTTCTGCGCGAGGTCTTGACGACCCGAGCCGCAGACCCCGTGCAGGCCCTCGCTGCCGCATCCCAACTCGATCCCGCTGAGTTCACCGATGTGGCCACCGGGCGGGCTGCGCTGCCGCCGGAACTGGTTTCAGCGCTGGGCGACGTGCTGCCACTGCTGTGAGGTCCGCCGGTCGGCCCGCACGCGATATCAGCTGACGTTGCCGACGCCGATCGCCATCGCACCCAGCAAGCCCCCGACCACCAGCAGGAAGACCACGTCGAACCACCTGCTGCGCACCGCCAACGAGCCCAACACCCGCTCTGGCAACGCCACCCGCAAGATCGCCACCACCAGGGCATCGATTGCCAGAATCGATGCGCCGCGCCGCCAGTGTGCGGCCGCCACCAACAACAGCCCAACGATCAGGGCGATCACGACCACCGTGATGGGCACCGCACGCAGCAGGCGGCGGCTCACGTCGCTCGCCAAGGCTCGCTCATGCCGCCCGCCCACTCGTCCCTCGCGTGCCGCCGACATGGCACCGACGATTCGCTCGCCAAGGCTCGCTCATGCCGCCCGCCGGATGACCACCCAGGTGTGACGCTGCCCGAAAGGTCGCAGCTCGACGCTCGCGGGCGGTCCGCTCTCCCCCGGACCGGTCCCACTGGCTGCCGCCAGCACGGCCTGCCGAGACACCCGAGAACCGCGCCAGGATCTGTCGAAGGTTTGCCTGCCCGATACCCGGTGCCGCAGGTGCCCAGCCCAGTCCAACGCCCTGGCCTTGGCCGAGTTGGACCTGATCTGCAGCCCAGCGACACCGCCCGGCCGCAACACCCGGCGCACCTCCCGCAGGTAGCTGAGCTGGCCATCGGCCGTCGGCACATGCTGCAGCACGATGTAGGAGAACACCACGTCCACCGAAGCGTCTGCCACCCCGGACAGATCCCTGCCGTTGCCGTGGATCAAGGTGATGTTGTCCCGCCCGACCAGCGCCTGCTCGGCGCCGCGAAGCATCTCCCGGGAAACATCCAGGCCGATAACGGAGCCGAACCGGTCGGCCAGGGCAGCCGTCATCCGACCGATACCGCACCCGATCTCCAGGGCCGTGCCGTTCGGGTCCGGTTCGATGCCGCAATGGGCCAGGAAAAGGTCCGTCTCCACCCGCCCCGAGGCGAAGAATGACTCCTCGTCGCTTGCCGCCCCGGTGGCGATGTGCCACATCGGGTCGGATTGTGCAGCCGAGTCCCAGAACCGCTGCGAGCGATCGTCCGGCGGGGGCGCCGCGGCACCGTTGGTCGGCGGTTCGATTTCGGCCGAATCCGTCATGCCTGTATCTCCCTCGCGCCTGCAGACCCTGAGGTACTCGGGTCGTGGGTGTCACGACGCGGCATAGCGCGTCGTGACACCCACGACTCGGAAGGATCCAGCTGCCGTTCCGCCGCGGTGACCACGTTGACGAGCAGCATCGCCCGGGTCATCGGCCCCACTCCGCCCGGGTTCGGCGCCAGGTGACCGGCGACGTCGGCGACATCCGCCGCGACATCGCCGGTCACCTTGCCCGCAACCCGGCTGACACCCACGTCCAACACAGCTGCCCCGGGCTTGACCATGTCAGCGGTCACCAGTCCCGGAACACCCGCAGCCGCCATCACGATGTCCGCCCGCCGTACGTGCCCGGCGAGGTCCCTGGTCCCGGTGTGGCACATGGTCACAGTGGCGTTCTCGCTGCGCCGCGACAGCAACAGGCCGAGCGGCCTGCCCACCGTCATGCCGCGGCCGATCACCACCACCTCGGCGCCCGCGATGGGCACCTGGAAGCGCCGCAGCAACTCGATGATGCCGACCGGCGTGCACGGCAGCGGCGCCGGCTCACCGAGCACCAGTGCGCCGAGGTTGAACGGATGCAACCCGTCGACGTCCTTGGCTGGGTGCACCCGGGACAGGATCGCGAACTCGTCCAGTCCGGTCGGCTGTTGGACCAGGAACCCCGTGCAGGCCGGATCCGCGTTCAGCTCGTCGACAACCGCCAGCACCTCGGCCTGGCCGGTCCCAGTGGGCAGTTCCCGCTGGATACTGGCGATGCCGATCTCCGCGCAATCTCGGTGCTTGGCGGCGACATACCAGCGGCTTCCGGGGTCGTCACCGACCAGCACGGTGCCAAGGCCGGGCACCACGCCGCGCGCGGCCAGCGCGGCTATCCGGACCGCCAACTCGCCTTTGATCGCTGCCAGCGTCGCCCTGCCGTCGAGAATGATCGCGGTCACGCCTGGAATCCTGCCACGGCATCCTCCCCGGCACCGTCACGCGGCCACTCGGCGAACAACTCGACGGGTCACGAGGCGAGTTGCTTCTGCTCTGGCACCGTCCCATGACATCCCGCGCGGCAAGCGATACCTCGGCGCCTCCGGCGAACAGGGGACCTGCTGCCCGCACTCCGCGGCATTCGGGGTAACCGCTCATCCGCCGGTCTGCCGAATGACCCGTTGTCGCGGACAGTTCGCCCGCCACATGATGCCTCCCGCTCATCGGCCCTTCGATCGTGAGAGTGGCTGGGACCCGGGGCGCTCCTCCTCCAGCGGCGCCAGTAGCAGGCCGTGGGCGAGGGCGAACAAGGCGGTCTGTCCCACATCCACGATCGCACCGGTGAGCTTCGCACCGACCCAGCCAGACGCGTCCAGGGTGGCGCCCCGCAGGTCGCTGCCCGTCAAGTCCGTGCCGACCATCCGGGCGCCGCGAAAGTCAGCACTGCGCAGGTCGCAGGTCGACAGGTTCGCCCCGGTCAGATTGGCCTCCCGCATCCGAAGCCCGGAGAGGTCGCTGCCGGCCAGCTTCTCCCCTGCGAGCGACACCAGTGTCAGGTCGCACTCGGTGATGGTCAGCGGGATCAGCCGGCAGTCGGTGAAGGTCGACCCGGTCAGCCGGCAGCCGGTGAGCGTGGAGGAGTGCCAGCTGGTCCGCTCGAAGGTGCAGCCGGTGAACGAGGTCGCCCGATGGCTCGATCCGTACAGCTCTGTTCCGGTGAAGGTGCACCTGTCAAAGGTCGCCCGCAGCGTGCTGGCGCCGGCCAGTGAAGCCCCGGAGAAGTCGCATCCGACGAAGGTGCTGCCGTCGATCTCGGCGTCCCGCAGATCGACCTCGACGAAATCCTCCCGCTCGTAAAGGGCCTGTGACAGTTCCATCTCAGTATCCGATCAACGTCAGTGCCCGATCAACGTCAGTGCCCGATCAACGTCAGTGCCCGATCAACGTCAGTGGAAGAAGTGCCGGGTGCCGGTCAGATACATCGTCACGCCTGCCGCCTGGGCCGCGTCGATCACCTCGGAGTCCCGCACCGACCCGCCGGGTTGCACCACCGCCCTGACCCCGGCGGCCAGCAGCACCTGCAGCCCGTCGGGGAACGGGAAGAAGGCATCGGAAGCCGCCACCGATCCGGCGGCTCTGTCCCCGGCGCGTTCGACCGCCAGCTTGGCGGAGTCCACCCTGTTCACTTGGCCCATGCCGATGCCGACCGAGGCCCCGCCGGAGGCGAGCAGGATCGCGTTGGACTTGACGCTGCGGCAGGCACGCCAGGCGAAGGCCAGGTCGGCCATCACCTCCTGGGCGCAGGGCTGTCCGGCGACCAGCGCCCACTTGCCAGGATCGTCGCCGGGTGCATCGACACGATCTCTGGTCTGGGCCAAAATCCCCCCGGAGATCCCGCGGAACTCCCAAAGATCGGCTGCCGCGTCCGGCGGCATGGTCAGCAGTCGAGTGTTCTTCTTGCGAGTCAGCACCGCCAGCGCCGAGTCGTCGAAGGCGGGCGCAAGGACGACCTCGGTGAAGACGTCCGCGATCTGTTCGGCCAGTTCGGCGGTGACCGTCCGGTTGACCGCGATGACGCCGCCGAAGGCGGAGACCGGGTCGCAGGCCAGCGCCCTGCGATGGGCAAGCGCCACATCCGCGTCGGACCCTGCGGCGACAACCGCGATCCCACACGGGTTGGCATGCTTGATGATCGCTACTGCCGGGTCGGCGAAGTCGGTGGCCGCACGCCAGGCCGCGTCGGCATCGACGTAGTTGTTGTAGCTCATCTCCTTGCCGTGCAGTTGGACGGCTGAGGCCAGTCCGCCGCGCCAGTGCCGATACAACGCAGCACTCTGGTGCGGGTTCTCGCCATACCGGAGCACGGCCGACCGTTCCCAAGTGGCCCCCGTCCAGTCCGGCCAGCCATCTCCCGGTGGTGCGAGCACGTTGCCCATCCAGGAGGCAACTGCCACGTCGTAGCTGGCGGTGTGCGCGAACGCTTTGGCAGCCAAAGCCTGCCGCTGCGACAAGGTGAACCCACCGGCCTGGATCGCCGCGACGACGCCCGGGTAGCCGGCCGGGTCGACCACCACAGCCACCGACGGGTAGTTCTTCGCTCCCGCTCTGATCATCGCCGGGCCGCCGATGTCGATCTGCTCGATGCAGTCGTCAACCGCGGCGCCGGAATCGACGGTGGCCCGGAACGGGTACAGGTTGCTGATCAACAGGTCGAAAGTCTCGATGCCGAGCTCGTCCAGCTGACGCAGGTGCACAGCCCTTCGAGTGTCGGCGAGCAGTCCGCCGTGGATGCGCGGGTGCAGCGTCTTGACCCTGCCGTCCAGGCATTCGCCGAACCCGGTCACCTCCTCGACAGTGGTGACGGTAAGGCCGGCTTCGGCGATGAGCGCGGCGGTCCGGCCGGTCGACACCAATACCACGCCGGCCTGCGCCAGGGAGGTGGCCAGGTCGACTACGCCGGTCTTGTCGTACACCGAGATCAGCGCGCGCCGGATAACCCTGCGGCCGTCGCTGGTTGCCGTCATGGAATCAAAACCTTCCTGCCGTCGATCTTCCAACCGCAACGGGCCAGCCGACCGACAGCCTGGACCAACTGCTTTCGCTCGGCGACCTTGATCCGTTCAGTCAGTGACTCTTCGTCGTCGTCATCCAGCACCGGCACCGTCACCTGGGCGATGATCGGCCCGGTGTCCACGCCTTCGTCCACGAAGAACAGCGTGGCACCAGCCACCTTGACGCCGTACGCCAGGGCGTCCCGGGGGCCGTGGACGCCGGGAAATGACGGCAACAGCGAGTTGTGGGTGTTGATGTACCGGCCGGCGAACCGGTCCAGGAACTCCGGGCCCACGAGCTTCAGAAATCCGGCGGAAATGACCAGGTCGGGCTGGTGGCCGGCCACTGCCACAGTAATCGCGAGATCCCAACCGGCCCGGTCCAGGTAGTCGCCGACGGGCTCGACGAAGGTCGGCACTGCGGCCCTGCTGGCCAGGCCGATTCCGGCCGCCCCGGCCCGGTCTGCGCCGACCGCCACCACGTCAACGGGGTAGTCATCGTCGGCGCATGCGTTCAGCAGCGCGGCCAGGTTAGAACCGCCCCCGGAGATGAGCACGACCACTCGCATCGGCCGGTCGCCGCTGCGCACCGCTGTCAGATCGGTCACCTGATCGCTCTCGTCCGGCGTTCGGGGGTGCTCACCTCAGCGTAGAGGGCGCCGCCCGCGCTGAAGTCGAGTGGGTCGGGCCGCGATCAACCAGCGGTGCGAAACCCGTCCTCGTCGTGGTCGATCGGATCCTCCTCGTGCGTTTGACGTGCGGGCTCCGGAAAGGACTGCGCCGGATCGGTCGCCGGATCGGGGCACGACCGTACGCCGTCGTCTGCCACCGGTACGTCGGCCAGCGGGCCGCCAGCTGCTCGGTCCGCGATGGTTGCCAGGCCTCGGCGCGGCCTCCCAACTACCCGGCGCCCGCCGCGCGGCGGCTCGGCGTCGACAGCATCACCCGACTCGGCCCCTGCAGCCCCGAACCTGGAGGTTGCCCGCCAGGGGACGGAGTCCCAGCCGGCGACCCCGACCCAGGCCATCGAGATGAGGCCAACGGAGGCGGCGATGGCCATACCGGCGGCCAGCGTCGGCACGCCACTGATAGCCCATGGGCCGGACGGGACCCCCCCGTGAGAGAGGTGGGCAAGACCGGACACAGCGACGCCGGTCAGCACGGACCCGAGGGCAGCGGCGAGGAGCCTGAGCAAACGCGTGCGGACCGTTCTGACGACGACGATGCCGATGACGACGGCAGCGACCAGCGGGAAGATCAACAGCACCAGGCCCAGGTGGGACACCCCGGGGTTGCCTGGCGCCGCGGCCAGCAACGGGATTGCCGGCAACTCCACCGGCGCTGATCCGAGAACGGAATAGCTGCCGCCGCCGACGGTGAACCCGACGCCGGAGAGGTAGCCGACTCCGGCGACCACCGCATTGGGTAGGAGCGCCAGGCACAGCAGTAGCAGCCCGAACCCGTCGCCGAGGCCTGGCGCGGACAATCGGCCGACTGCAACGGCCTCGGAGAAGGACAGGGTCAGTCCGGCGACGACGGCGATCGCGCCGCCGGCCAGCAACACGCACCCGCCTGCAGCGGCCGACCGCACCCCGGTACGAGCCCAGCCGGGCACCGCCGTCCGCCACCAGCTCCGCCACGCTGTGCGGTGGCTTGCCACCCCCAGCACCATCGCGACGAGCGCGAGGCCGGCGGGCGCTGCAGTCAGTCCCACCGCGCCGGACGGCGCAAATCCATCGACCACGAGGTCGACCAGCGCGCCGTAGGCGATCGCGGTCACTACTGCGGCAGACAGTTCCTGGACGCGACCGGTCGGGGCAAGACGGCCCCGGGAGGCCGTGCCGGCGAGCACGAGCACCAGGATCATCGAGAGCAACAGCGGTCGCAGGGTTACCGCGACACCGCCGATGGAGACCGGCATGAAGTTCGCGGCGGCGACGGCCACCACGCTGCCGCGCAGGAGTGGCACTGCGCTGGCCCCGGAGTCCGGGGTCACCGCCCACATCAGCAGGGCAAGCCCTCCGGACAGCAGGAACGCGGCTGACGCCGCCAGCGCGCCACGAAACACCGCAGCCAGCAGCACCGCCGCGACGCCGTGGGCGCCGTCCGGTGGATCGTCGGACACGACCCCGGGACGGCGTTCAGTCAACCGTGCGGAGGTCATTCGAACACTGCCGTCGTTCGAATACTGCCGTCATCCAGCCACTGGCTTAATCCAGCCACTGTGGTCATTCAGCTACTGTCACACGAGCGCCCCCGCGGAACCGGACAGGCACGCCGCCGAGTCTCCAATCTGCCCACCCGGGATGACCACCGGCCGAGCCTTCAGAACCGAACCACCGTGGTCTTGTCCGGATTGTCGTCGTCATACCCAGCTGGCCCGCCCTGCAGGCTCTGTGGGGTCGCGTCGGCCGGTGGGTAGCCGGGCCCGAGGGCTGCTGGATCCGGCACGGCAGGCGAGGGTTGTCCGCCGGTTCTGGGCTGTTGGGTGGCGAATGGGCCAACGGCCACCGAGGCGGCAGACTCGGTGGGCACCTGCGGGTAAGAGGCCTGCTGAGGTGCCGGGTAACCCTGTTGCAGGCCCTGGTCCTGGCTGGCCGGCGCGGCGCCGACCGGCGCGAATGGCTGCCCATCAACGTGCTGACCGGCGACGGAAGCAGCCGCCGGTTGCTTCATGATCCCCGCCGCCAGCAGCCAGGCTGCCACCGCGACCACCGCCTGGATCAGGCCGACGATCACCATCAAGATGATGCCTACCCCGGACACTCCGGTGGCGACGATGAGGGTGAACAGCGCGCCGAGCGCCCCCGCCACCGAGACGGCCGCCGCCGGATACCGAGAGGTCGGTGTGCCGGGCAGTAACCCGCCGACACCGAGAAGTCCACCGACCAGCAACAGCAGCGGCAGCCACCCCAACGTCGATCCGTAGGAGGAGATCCGGCCTGCTCCGGACCCGACAGCGGGCAGGAAGCCCCAGATGAAGTTGAGCACCCCCGCTGCTCCGACCGTCAGTGGGAGGACCTTGGCCATGTCGACAGGTCGGCGCGGGGCGGCTGCCGGCACGCCCTGGGAGGGCCACTGCTGTCCGGCTGACAGACCCGGCGGCGGTCGCAGCGGCTGAGGCTGCTGCGGCGGGTACGGCTGCTGCGGATAGGGCTGCTGCTGGTACGGCTGCTGCTGGTAGGCCGACTGCTGCGGTGCGTGAGCCTGCTGGGCGGGATAAGGCTGCTGGTAGGGCTGCGGATAGGGCTGCTGCGGGTAGGCCTGCTGCGAATAGGGCGCCGGACCGGGATAGGCGCCGGCCGGATACTGCGGCGCATCCCCCGGTGCGGGACCGATTGGACCACTCACGTGTGAACCACCTCTGCTGGGAAGCAAACCGGCCGAGCCCAACTCGGCCAACATCACGGACATTTCGGGTCCAGCGCTCAATTACCTCGCCGGCGTGCGGCCGATCGGATCAGGCAATCGCCTCGCGCAGCAGCCTGGCCGTCTCCGACGGGGTCTTGCCGACCCGCACCCCGGCGGCCTCCAACGCCTCCTTCTTGGCCTGCGCCGTCCCGGAGGAACCCGACACGATGGCACCGGCGTGGCCCATGGTCTTGCCCTCCGGCGCGGTAAAGCCCGCGACGTAGCCGACCACCGGCTTGGTCACGTTTGCCTTGATGTACTCAGCAGCGCGCTCCTCGGCGTCGCCGCCGATCTCGCCGATCATCACGATGGCCTTCGTTTCGGGGTCGGCCTCGAATGCGGCGAGCGCGTCGATGTGCGTGGTTCCGATCACCGGGTCGCCGCCGATGCCGATAGCGGTGGAGAAGCCGAGATCCCGCAGCTCGTACATCATCTGGTAGGTCAGCGTGCCGGACTTGGAGACCAGGCCGACCGGGCCCTTGCCGGTGATGGTGGCCGGGGTGATGCCGGCCAGCGACTCACCCGGGGTGATCACGCCGGGGCAGTTCGGCCCGATGATCCTGGTGGCGTTGCCCTTGCTGCACGCGTGGGCCCAGAACTCCACTGAGTCCTGCACCGGGATGCCCTCGGTGATCACCACCAGCAGCCCGATCCCGGCATCGATGGCCTCCATCACGGCGTCCTTGGCGAACGCGGGCGGTACGAACACCACCGAAACGTCAGCGCCGGTCTGCGCCATTGCCTCGACAACGGTGCCGAACACCGGCAACTCGAGTGCAGAGCCGTCCTTGGCGGTGTGGCTGACGGTGCTACCGGCCTTGCGGGCGTTGACCCCGCCGACGATCTTCGTGCCCGCCTTGAGCATCAGCGCGGTGTGTTTGGTGCCCTCGCCGCCGGTGATGCCCTGGATGATGACCTTGGAATCGGCATTCAGATAGATCGACACAGTGTTGTCCCTACTTCCCGGCCGCGTTCGTGAGTTCGTCTGCCTTGGCGGCGGCCAGTTCCGCGCCGTCGTCCATGGTGTCGGCGCTGGTGACCAGCGGGTGCGCGGCCGCCGCGAGGATCCGGCGGCCCTCCTCCACGTTGTTGCCGTCCAGCCGGACCACCAGTGGCTTGGTCGCGGCGGCGCCGAGCATCTCCAGCGCCTTGACGATGCCGGTGGCCACCGCATCGCAGGCGGTGATGCCGCCGAAGACGTTGACGAAGACGCTCTTCACGTCCGGGTCGGACAAGATGATGTCCAATCCGTTGGCCATCACCTCGGCGCTGGCGCCGCCGCCGATGTCCAGGAAGTTCGCCGGTTTCACCCCGCCGTGCCGCTCCCCCGCGTAGGCGACGACGTCCAGGGTGGACATGACCAGCCCGGCGCCGTTGCCGATGACGCCGACCTGCCCGTCGAGTTTGACGTAGTTAAGGTGCTTCTCCTTGGCCCGCAGCTCCAGCGGGTTCTCCGCGGCGTTGTCGACGAACTCGGCGTGGGCGGGGTGTCGGAAGGCCGCGTTGTCGTCCAGAGTGACCTTGCCGTCCAGCGCCAGCACCGTTCCGTCGGGGGTCTTCACCAGCGGGTTGACCTCGACCAGGGTGGCGTCCTCGGCGGTAAGCACCTCCCACAGCCTGATCAGCACCTCGATCACCTGGTCCCGCACCTCCGCGGGGAACCTTCCGGCGTCGGCGATCTCGGCGGCCTTCGCGGCGTCGACGCCGGTGATCGCGTCGACCGGGATCCGGGCCAGCGCCTCCGGGCGCTCCACTGCCAGCTGCTCGATCTCCATGCCGCCGTCCTTGCTGGCCATCGCCAGGTAGGTGCGGTTGGACCGGTCCAGCAGGAACGAGGCGTAGTACTCCTCGGCGATGTCGCTGGCCGGGGTGATCAGCACCTTGCGGGTGATATGGCCCTTGATGTCGAGGCCCAGGATGTTCCCCGCATGGGTTCGAACGTCGTCGATGGTGGCGGCGAACTTGACCCCGCCGGCCTTGCCTCGCCCGCCCGTCTTCACCTGGGACTTGACCATCACCGGCGTGCCGAGCTGCTCGGCGGCGGCCACCGCACCATCGACGCTATCTGCGACGATGCCGGGAAGCCCCGGCACGCCGTGCGCGGTGAACAGTTCCTTCGCCTGGTACTCGTACAGGTCCATGCCGCTCCCGCCGGTCGATGTCTGCTTCCACGCTCGCCTGCGGACCGAGCTCGCCGGCACTGCGCAGGACGTCTGTCACGACACTAGCGACCACGCCTGGCAGCGTGCGCACCGGCGGCTCTAGTGACGGAAGGTGACCAGCGGCTCGCCGAACCCGGCGGCGTCGACGTCGATCCCCAGGCCTGGTCCGGTCGGCGCCGATCCCCTGCCCCGCACCGATCTCGGTTGGTATCCGGCGACGTGACCGTCGGTCCAGTCGTTGAAGAAGCTCGTCATCAGCAGCGATTCCGGGCGGGTGCTGGCGGCGATGTGGCTCACCGCGGCGGAGATGATGTCCCCGCCCCAGGTGTCCTCGATCGAGACCATCATCGACAGGCCCTGCATCAGATCGCGCATTCGTGCTGCGTTGGTCAGTCCCCCGACCCGACTGATCTTGATGTTGATCGCGGCCACCCCGGCGAGCTGCTTGGCCCGGAACACGTCCGCCGGCGAGACGATGCACTCGTCCAGACTCACCGGAAGTCCGGACGAAAGCGCCACCGCCGCACAGTCCTCCAGCGACAAGCACGGCTGCTCTATCAGGACGGGCAAATCCTGCATCTGTCGCATCGCGATCCGGGCGCCCAGCACGCTCCATCCGCCGTTGGCATCGGCGACCACCACCGCCTGCGGACCGGCCGCCGACACCGAGGCCCTGGCCCGCGCGACGTCCTCCAACGGATCGCCGCCAACCTTCAGCTGGAAGCGGCCCACGCCTTCCTTGCGTCGATCGGAGATGAAGTCAGCCATGCTCTGCGGCGACCCCAGCGGCACCGACTCGTACAGCGGGAACGACTCCTGCAGCACTCCGCCCAGCAGGGTGGCGATCGGCACACCGAGGGTCTTGCCCAGAATGTCCCAGCACGCGATGTCGACCGCGCTCTTCGCGTACTGCGCGCCGAGCAGGGTCTGATCCATCGCCCGGTGCACTGACGAGATGTTGCACGGGTCCACCCCCAACAGCTGCGGGCCAAGCTCGGCAAGCCCCGACCGCACGCCTTGAGCCGACGCCGGCAGGTAGGTCCCGCCGAGCGGGGTGACCTCGCCCCATCCCTGCACCCCGTCGTCGGTGCTCAGCCGCACCGCGGTACCGGCCTGGCTGGTCGCCGCCCTACCACCCGACATCACATATTCGCCGTGCGCGTACCGCAGCTCATAGCCGTACACATCCACCTGAGTGATCACGTCGACACTGTCCCGTCGTTCACCGTTCGCGTGACGATAAGAACACCACACGCTGCCATGGAATCCGGCGCCGCATCCGGGTCCGGGCAGGTGCCGAGCCTGGACAGGATCAGTCGGTCAGCCGGTCGGCGACGGCGGCCCGAAGCCAGGCCACGATGTCGGCGGTGGTAGCTCCTGGCGTAAAAATGCCCCGCACACCGAGCTCGGCGAGAGCGGCCCGGTCGGCGTCGGGGATGATGCCGCCGCCAAATACCACAATGTCGCCGGCCTCGGCCTCACGCAGCAGTTCGACGACCCGGCGGAACTGGGTCATGTGCGCTCCGGACAACACCGAGAGCCCCACCGCGTCCGCATCCTCGGCGAGCGCCGCGGCGACGATCTGCTCCGGCATCTGGTGCAGCCCGGTGTAGACCACCTCCATGCCGGCATCCCGCAACGCGCGGGCGACCACCTTGATTCCACGGTCGTGCCCGTCCAGGCCCGGCTTGGCCACAACGACCCTGATCGGTCGGCTCATCGGCGTCTCCTCTTAGCGGTGGATCTGTTGACCGGTCCACCCACCGGTCCCATCCGTGCACCCACTGTCGTCCGCCCGTCTCCAGCCTGGGTGACCGGGTCCAGGTCGGCGGTTCCGCCGGTGATGTCGCCGGTGATGTCAACCTCAGTGATCCGGCTGGCCAGCAGCCCGAACACCGCGGCCGCGAGGACGAGCGCAAGCACCAACACCGCCTGCACCCATCGGCCGATCCCATATTCGAAACCCGTCGCGCCCGTCACGCCAGAGGGCACGATCAACCGCAGGCCGGACACCGCCGCCGCGGACAGGCACAAGGCGATTGCGACCGCTGGTCGCCGGCTGAGCGCGCTGCCCCAAGCCGCCCCGATCACCACCGCCAAGATTGCCCAGACTCCCCAGGTGTCCACGGCGTAAACGTGCAGGATGGTCGGCGAGGTGATCTGGCCGGCTGTCGAGTAGACCGGCAGGCAGCAGGCCAGCACTGCCAGCGCCGAGACCCCCACCGCGATCCAGCCCGCGATGGACCGTGCGCCTGCCGCCGACTCGTCGTCAGCAACGGTCACCGATGCACTGGCCACGCGCCGGGACGTCGCAGCCGCAAGGATGGCCGCGACGGTGGCCACGACCATGGCAGCCACCCCGAACCACAAGCCAGCGCCGATGCGCACCAGGTGCTGCAGCCGAGCTGTGCTCAACCCGTCGTCCCCGACCAGTTGGAGACCTGCCACCAGAGCGAACGCAACCCCAGCCCAAACCACCATCACCGCGGCCCGACCCGACCTGGCCAGGCCAGGGATCAGCGTCGCCAGTCCCGCCGCCGCCAGTGGTACCGCGGCCGCGCCGAACAGCGTCGGCCCGGGAACGGGCGAGCCGTCGGTGAGTATCAGCACGTTCTCGAACCCGCCGGCATCGAACTGCTTTCCTCGCAGCGCCAGCAAACACAACACAGCGCCGACCAACGCCAGCACCCCGACCAGCGCTTTGGTGACCTCGGAGGGCGGCAGCAGATCGGGTTCGTCGACAGGCTCAGCAGCCAGCCGCACCCTGGCCGGCAGCGCGGCGCAGACCAGCAGCACTGCGCCGATCAGCGAGAACCACGGGTACGCCGTCAGCGAGGTAGGCGTGGTGCCCACCGCGACGAATGCCACCAGCGCTGGGACCGCCGCGCCCGCCGCGGTCCCGCCCAGCAACGCCAGTGCCAACCGTCGGGGCAACGCAGCTGCCACGAGCACAGCAACGGCAACCAGCACGCCCAGCAGCACCGCTCCGATCAGGCCGATCACAGACACCGACAGCGGGATGAACCTCGCGTTCAGGTAGCCGCCGGAATAGGGCACGCCGAGGGCACCGAAAACCAAGCAGAGCGACCCGGCGAAGCCGAGCAGCAGCATCGGCACGTTACGACGCAGACCCAGGGGGTGGCGCCGGTCGCCGGCGACCACTTGATCCATGACGTCACCGCCGTCGAAGTCACCGCCGTCGAAGTCACCGCCGTCGAAGTCACTGCCTGCACCAGCCGTGGTGGCGTCACTAGCACCACTGTCATCGACGTCGGGATCGTCCACACCGAACTGGCGATCACCGAACTGCCGCTCCCCACTAGCGCTGTCCGTCCGATAGGACAGCATCCGGGACAACCGCAGCGCGGCAATCACTCCCGCGACCACCAGCATCACGTCGGCCGCCAGCAGCAGGTACCCACCCCCGGCTGCGCCGAACGGCATCGACCGGTCGGTGGCCTCGACGAACAGGTCTGGTCGAGCCACCGAATCCGGGGTGGCGACCACTGGAATGTCGGCCACCAGCCGGGCCAGCCCGACCAACCCCGCGCCGGCCGCGGCCGCAAGCCCGAGCCTGGGCCGGATGGCGGTGAAGACACCGGCCACCACTACCGGCAGCACCGCCGCCCAGAGCGCACCGGTAGCGACGGCAGGACGCGAGCCGTCGGCGGAGGTGACCACTCCGACGATCGGCGCCACCAAGGTCAACACCGCGGACAGCGCCAGCAGGCTGGTGGCCGCGACCGCGACCTCGCGCCCCCCGCGCTGCACGGACACCGTGCCGGCCGATCCAGCGCCGGCCAACCCAGCGCCGGTCATCGATCCGACTCGCAGCCCGCTTCATCCCCGTACACACCTTGACGGTAGCAACCGGAGGGGTCGGTCGGATGTTGCCTGGCCGTGGCTCCCGATGCGGCATCGGTTAGCGTGGTAACCCGGTATTGCCACCGTCCACCGCGGCTGGCACCGGCTGGCGCGGCAGGACCGGGCCGGGCACCTCGGCGCCGGCGTTGCTCGCCGTGCTGCCCATCACCTACCGGCGATGCACCGGCGTGACCGACCAGGAAGGGACGGCTTCGGCTGCTGTGATCACTGTGTTGACCTTTGCCGTGGTCGCCCTCGGGCTGCTGCTGGCGGCCTGGACGGGCGTCCAGGTCTACCGCAGACGCCCGACGAGCGAGGCGCAGATGGTCGCCGCGATCGTGCTCGAAGCCGCACTGCTGGCGCAGAGTGTGATCGCGGTCGTCCGGTTGGCCGGGGATGTCTCGGTGAGCGAGCCGGCGACATTCGTGGCCTACTCCGCCGGCGTGTTGCTGCCGGTCCCGCTCGGCTTCTATCTGGCCAGGATCGAACGCACCCGCTGGGGTTCGCTGTGCCTATCGTTCACGGCGGTAGTTGTCGCGGTGATGACCCTGCGACTGTTGCAGCTATGGCGAGCAACCGGTGGCTGACCGAGTAGGGCCGGGCTCGGCACCAGAACCGGAGCCAGGCTCTGGCGCGAGACCACCGGAATATGCCACCGGACCGCGCCGGGCGCTGATCGCGGTCTACGCCACCTTCGCGTTGGCGGCGACGGCCAGGGCCATCGTGCAGCTGACCACTCAGTTCCATGACGCCCCATTGGCGTACCTGCTCTCGCTGCTGTCCGGGATCATCTACATCGGGGCGACGGTCGGGTTGGTGACGCAGCGCGTCTGGTCTCGCGGGCTGGCCTGGGCGTCCTGCGGGACGGAACTGGTCGGCGTGTTGGTGATTGGCGCCATGTCGATCGGCGATCCTGTCGCGTTCCCGCACGACACAGTGTGGTCGCGGTTCGGCAGCGGATACTTCTTCATTCCGCTGGTCCTCCCGGTTCTGGGGTTGGCGTGGCTCTGGCGAACCCGGCGCGCCGCCGGCTCTGCGTGAACCCTGGCATTGGCCTGACCGACCACCAGCTGGGAAAGCCAGCCCCACGACCCTGCTGGTGGCGGAGCCACGCGATGGAGAAGCTAAAGGGGGCTCGGGTTGACGGGGCTCGGAGGACGGGTTCGTACGGGTTACGGGCTACGGGCTACAGCTTCACCATCGGCACGCCGCCGATCAGCATCAACCGGACGGTGCCCGCCGTGCCGAAGTCGATCACCGCGGTCGCCCTGATGCCCGTCCCCTCCACTGATCTGACGGACCCAAGACCGTACCTGTCGTGAGACACCCGGTCACCGACCGTCAGCTCGAGTACAGGGCCGGAACCGACCGGGCGAGAGGAACGTCCGGCCGGCCGCATCCCGGATCCGAACCGGCTCGCCGTTACCGGCGCCGCCCTACCGGTCGATGCCGCCGAACTCCTTGCCCCGTAGCCGTTTCCGCCGCTCTGACGGTTCCAGCCGGCGCCGGATGAGCCTCGCTGCGAACCGTAGGAGCCGGCGAAGGAGTCAGGCTCCCATACATCGTCGGCAGCTTCGGCCAGCCGACGCCAGTCCACCAGCGACTCCGGGATGTCCTGCAGGAACCTCGATGCCGGGTTGGACGACAGCTGTCCCCACGCCGACCGGTACACCGCCCTGGACACGTACAGCCGACGCTTCGCCCTGGTGATGCCGACGTACGCCAGCCGCCGCTCCTCAGCCAGTTGCGCCTCGTCCCCCAGCGACCGCTGGTGCGGGAAGATGCCGTCCTCCCACCCGGTGACGAACACCACCGGGAACTCCAACCCTTTGGCGGTGTGCAGCGTCATCAGGGTGACTACGCCCTCTGTGGAGTCGGGGATCGCGTCGGCGTCGGCCACCAGCGCGATCTGCTCCAGCACGGCGGACAGCGACTGTTGTGCTGAGATCATCTGCATCGCAACGGGAGTCGGCGGATCGACCGGGCCTACTTCGCCGCCGGTCGAGCCTGCCGGCGGCTCGTCGCCAACGGCAGAGCCGACCGGCTGCGCGCCGTCCCGAGTCGCCTCATCGGTGTCGTGACCATCCGCTTCGTCAATACCGGCTCCGGGCGGGTCCAGTTCGTCACCGTCCAGGGCTACGGCCCTCGCAGCCTGCTCGGCCAGGAACGCGACGGTCTCCGCCTGCTCCCGCAGCACCGTGACCAGTTGGTCCAGGTTCTCCAGCCGCGACCCGTCCTGCGGGTCGTCGGATGCTTCCAGTTCGGCTCGGTAGCCGGTGCGGTCAAGTACCGCGGTCAGCACATCGGCCGGCTCGGCACCGTCGACGATCAACTGCCGAAGGCCCGCCATCAGCTCGTTGAAGCCTTCGATGGCATTGGCCGAACGCGTTGCCAAGTAGGGAATCCGTCGCCCCTGGGCGAGCGCGTCGGCGAACGGGATTCGCTCCTGTTCAGCAAACATCGCAACTGTCGCCTCGGCGCGGTCGCCGATACCTCGCTTTGGCGTGTTCAGCACCCGGCGAAGGCTCACCTCGTCGGCTGGGTTGGCGATGGCGCGCAGGTAGGCCAATGCGTCGCGGACCTCCTTTCGCTCGTAGAACCGGACGCCGCCGACGATCCGGTAGGGCATCCCGGTGCGGACGAACACGTCCTCGATCGCCCGCGAGGCCGCGTTGGTGCGATAGAAGACAGCGACATCGCTGTAGCGGGACTCGCCGAGATCGACCAGCCGGTCGATCTCTGTGGTGATGAACTGCGCCTCATCGTGTTCGTTGTCGCCGACGTAGCCGACGATCCGCTCGCCGTTGCCGGCGTCGGTCCACAGGCTCTTCGGTCGCCGCTTGGGGTTCTTGGCGATCACCGCGTTCGCCGCCGACAAAATCGTCTGAGTGGATCGATAGTTCTGCTCCAGCAGCACCGTGCGGGCCGACGGATAGTCGCGCTCGAACTCGACGATGTTGCGAATGGACGCACCCCGGAACGCGTAGATCGACTGGTCCGCATCGCCGACCACCACCAACTCGGCCGGCGGCACATCGCTGACCGCTTCTCGAACTAGATCGCCGTCGACGGTGCGCATCTCGCCCGTCCCAGCAGCACCGCCGACGAGCTCTCGGACCAGCATGTACTGGGCTTGGTTGGTGTCCTGGTACTCGTCCACAAGCACATGACGAAAGCGCCGCCGGTAGTGCTCGGCGACAGCTGGGAAGTCCTGCAGCAGGCCAACTGTGGACATGATGAGGTCGTCGAAATCCATAGCAGCCGCGGCCCTTAACCGGGCCTGGTATTCCCGATAGATGGCCGCAATGAGCTTGGCCACGTCCGAATCTGCCCGGTCGGCAGCGGTGTCCGGGTCGATCAGTTCGTTCTTCAAATTGGAGATGGCAGCGGCGAGCGCCCGGGCCGGTGTCTTCTTGGTGTCCAGGTTCATCCCGTTGGCGACCATGGTGATGAGTCGCTGAGAATCGGCCGCGTCGTAAATGGTGAAGCTGGACTTCAGGCCGAGGTGTTGGGCTTCGGCTCGCAGGATCCGCACGCACATCGAGTGGAACGTGGACACCCACATCGCCCTTGCCCGCGGCCCGACTGCGTCGGCCACCCGCTCGCGCATCTCAGCCGCGGCCTTGTTGGTGAAGGTGATCGCCAGGATCTCCCCCGGCCTCGCTGCCCCGGTAGCCAGCAGGTAGGCGATCCGCCGGGTGAGCACCCTGGTCTTACCCGAGCCGGCGCCGGCCACCACCAACAAGGGCGCACCCCGGTGGGTAACCGCGTCCCGCTGCGCCGGGTTCAGGCCCACCAGCAGGTCCTCCGGTGATCGCCTGGCGGACCGCCGCTGCCCGGACGGCTCAGCCACGTCCCCGGCTCTCTCGGCCTCTGATCCGAGACGCGAGGCGTCTCTGCCGGGCGTGATGGGCGGAAGATCGAACAGGCTTGTCATAACGGATCAACGCTACCGCCCCGCATGGACGCACCCCTGCGGCTGTCCACCGGGGCTCTGCCGGGCACCTTTGCAGGTCGGGATCCAGCCGCGATCCGACGGTGCTGCGCGTCGCCGTGCGGACGGCGGCGCGCTGCGAGCCCGGGGCTCCCCTCGCCCAGCGCGGGCCGTTGTGCTTGACTGTCCGCATGACCACCCGCCGTTTTTACTTCGGGTACCGGACCCCGGTGCCCGTCGGCGGCTGACTGCCCGCGACGACAGCGCCCCGAGGTCCACCAGGACCCGGGGCGTTGATGTTTCCCGGGCCAGGTGGGCCGGGGCAGAATGAGGAACATCATGCCCACCACCGCACCAGCCACGACAACCCAGCCAACAACCACGCCCACCACGAGCACACCCACTAGCACTCCGCCGAGGGCCGCTTCCAAGCAAGCGCCTGCGCCGGGCGCCGAAGTTCCGGACGCGACACCCGACGCCGAGCCGGATGAGCCCAGCGCCGTACTCGGCCAGCCAGACGCCGCCGACGGTGGACCTGGCGAGCCGGACGGTGGACCTGGCGAGGCGGACGCCACCGTTGGCGTGCCCGCTGACCAAGACGGCATCGACCTGCTGCGCGGTGAAATCGACTTCATCGACTCCGAACTGGTTCGGCTGATCCAGCGGCGCACCGCGCTGTCCCACGCGATCGGCGCCGCCCGGCGCACGCTCGGCGGCACCCGAATCGTCTACAGCAGGGAAATGGCAGTGCTGGAGCGGTTCCGGGCCCTCGGCCCGGCCGGCACCGACCTCGGCATGATGCTGCTGGCCATGGGCCGGGGCCGGCTCGGTCGCCGCGGCGACTGACCACCTGCCGCTGCCCGCTGACATGCCGTCGCTCACATACCGGCGCACGAACGTGCTACAGCCTTACCGGGGTCGTGCTTGTCCACCGCATTCACAATCAGTCGTTCATCCACCGACGGAGGTGGGCGCGGCCGTGGGCAACTCGTCACCGGCTACTGTCTGAGCCCTGCTCGGTCAAGGCCGGACATCCTTCGGACTCAGCCCGCCGGCGGGGCCGCCAGCAAGTCGGCACACTGTCGGGCGGCAGCCCACTCGGCCTGGATCCTGCTCAGGGTCGACCCGGTAGCCGGCATCGGCACCCCCCGCTCGTCCAGGTGGGTGGGCAAGAACGTGGCGCCGGTGACCCTGGCCTGGCTGAATGTCAATGTCAGCACACCGTTGTCATCTTGCGCATTGCCGAAGGAGCGCCACCAGAAGTAGTTGCCAAGTCCGTAGGCGACGTAGGTACCGTCCGGACGCCACCCCGCCCCTTGCAGGACGTGAGCGTGGGTCCCGACCACAGCGGTGGCGCCCGCGGCGGCGAGCCGGTCGGCGAGCCCGCGCTGCTCGGCGGAGGGGCAGTCGGTGTACTCGATCCCCCAGTGCAGGTAGACCACTACCACGTCGGCCTGCTGCTCGGCCGCTTTCACCGCGGCGACCAGCCGATCCGACACCGCACTGGCGATTCCCGGGTGCGAGTCCGTCGCCGTGTAGGCCCCGAGAGTCCAGTCGTGTACCTGGCTTGCCGCCAGGATCGCCAATCGGACGCCGTTCACGGTGGTGGTGTACGGCGCGTAGGCCTGCGCTGCGTCCTTGCCGATTCCTATGACGGGGATCGGCGAGGTGGCAATCGCCGCCAGGGTGTCCTGCAGCCCCCCGGGGCCGTAATCGACTGCATGGTTGTTGGCCATGGTGGCGACGTCGACGCCGCCGTCCGCCAGCGCGGTCAGCGCAGTGGCCGGCGCACGGAAGTGGAACTGCTTGGGCGCCGGGGCACCACCGGTGGTGATAGCGGTCTCCAGGTTCACCATCGTGACGTCGGCCGCCGACAGTTGTTGCGCAGCCTCATGGAGGGCTGTGCTTGGCCCGGCGGCCAGCAGGTGGGCGGTGCGCTCGGCGAAGTTGACGTCGCCCGCCAACGCCAGGGTGAAGGTGCCGCCCGGCTCGGCGGTGGCCGACGGTGCGGTGACTGCGTCCGTTGGCACCTGCGCTGACGCGGCGGCTGCGTTCTGACCTTCGGCCGCAGTGTCGACCGCCGCAGTGCCGGAAGGCGAGGACGATTCCGAGAACGCCGGCCAGGAAGGCTGTCCCGTCAGCGCCGGCGACGGCGTCGCGGCCGACCCGCCCGATTGCCCGGCCGGCGCAGCGATGGACAACTGCGACGGCGCGGTGCGGCCGACGTCACCAGCCGGCGAGGCCACCGTGGTGGTCTGATACACGGTGGTCGCCGGCCCAGCGCTGGAAGGTCCGGTGCGGGAAGATACGGCGCATCCGGACATCACCGCGAGCAGCGCAACCACCACGCTCACCGGTAGGGCCCTTGCTCGATCCACCCGGCCAGCATGCCCGGCCGCGCCAGCGGGCGCATCTCACCGCGCCGGTCAGTTGCCGCCATCCGTCAGCGCCGCATTGCAACCTGCCGGGCGCACGAGCCCGTCAGACCAGTTTGCGATCGGAAGCCCAGCGACTCAGCGCATACCGGTTGGACATCTGCGTCTTGCGCAACACGCTGGACACATGCGTCTCCACCGTCTTGATCGAGATGAACAGCTGCGAGGCGATCTCCTTGTAGGCGTACCCACGGGCCAGCAGTTTGAGTACCTCCCGCTCCCGCGGGGAAAGCATGTCCAGCTCCGGATCGGTCATCGGCGCCGAACCCGGCCGGTCGGAGAATGCGTCGAGCACGAAGCCGGCCAGCCGCGGAGAGAACACCGCATCGCCGGCAGCGACCCTGACTACCGCATCAGCCAGCTCCGGTCCGGAGATCGTCTTGGTCACGTAGCCGCGGGCGCCGCCGCGGATCACGTTGATCACGTCCTCCGCCGCGTCCGACACGCTCAGCGCCAGGAACACGACCTGCGGCAACGCCACGTGCAGCTGATCCAGCACCGCCCGCCCGCCGCCGTCCGGCATGTGCACGTCAAGCAGCACCACATCCGGGCGGACCGAGGAGATCCGCACGACTGCCTCTCCCACTGAGCCGGCCTCGCCGACCACCTCGATGCGTCCGTCCCCCAGGGAGGCCAGTTCGGCCTTCACCCCCGTCCGGAACAGCGCGTGGTCGTCGACCAGGAATACCCGGACCGGCTGCACCCCTTCGTCCGGACCGGCCGCATCAGCATCGCTCACCCATGGCTCCCCTCGTGTTGTCCGCCTATCGAACCTGTTCGGCCGAGTCCACCGAGTCGGCTCTGTCAGTTCGGTCGGCCGCCTTGACCGGCATCGTCAGCTCCACCTCGGTGCCCTGCCCTGGCGTGGACCGGATGGTCGCGGTTCCGCCGTGCCGCTCCATCCTGCCCCGGATGGACTGGGCGAGGCCACGCCGGTCTGCGTCGACCGCAGCCGGATCGAAGCCGACCCCCCGGTCCCGGACGAACACCGACGCCGTCCCGTTCTCGATCTCGGCGTAGACGCTGACCTCATCGACGCCCGCGTGCTTGGCTGCATTGACAATGGCCTCCCGAGCGGCTGCGATCAGCGCGGCCAGGTGCGGATCCAGTGCTGCGTCACCGACCACCACGGGCGCGACCGCGATGGCGTAGGTGTCCTCCACCTCTCCCGCGGCGGCGGCCAGAGCTACAGCGAAGGTCGCGCCGGACGTTTCGGCGGTGCCCGGTGTCGGCGAGGCGTAACCGGTCGGCCCGTACAACCAGGTCCGCAGTTCACGCTCCTGGCCGCGGGCCAGCCGCTGGACACCCTTAGCGTCACCTGCCTGACGCTGGATCAACGCCAGCGTTTGCAGCACCGAGTCGTGCAGGTGGGCAGCGATTTCGGCCCGCTCCCGTTCCCTGATGCGTTCCCGCCGCTCGTCGCCGAGGTCGCGGACCAGGCGCATCCACCACGGCACCGTGATGACCGCTACCCCGACCAGGGTGAGCAGCACAGCGATCAGCGCGGAACGCATGGCCGCGACGTCGACCTGCCCGATCGCGAACACGGACAGCCCGCCGACCACCAGCACCACGCCGCCCAGGGATCGCCAGAACGCTCCACGGGACGGAGCCACGGTACCGATCGCGCTCTTGCGCCAGCGGGCCCGGCGGGCGTCGTCGGCCTCCCGCCAGATGAATGCGCCGCCCACCGCGGCCACCCCGAGCGGTCCCAGGATCCAACCGATCCACTGGCCGATGCCCAGCGCTGTCGCGGTGATCAGCAGCGCGACGCCGATGGCCGCTATACCGATCGCCTGCCGCCGCTCGGCCACCGACGACCGCTGCGGTGCGGCGCCGGTGGCCCGCTGCGGGACGAAGATCCACAGCAACGCGTAGAACACCACACCGGCGCCGGCCAGCATCGCCAGCAGCACGAATGCGGTGCGCACCCAGACCACGGGGATCCGCAGGTGCTCGGCGACGCCGCTGGCCACTCCGCCGATCACCGCGCTGGCACGGGGTCGCACCAGCCGGGGAATCCCGTCGGGGGTGTAGCCGGTGGGTGCCGGCGCCGTGTTCGGTGCGCTCACCCGTCCAGGGTCACACGTGCGCGGGTGCGGGCGGATCGGGGATCACCCTGGATCGCAGAACCGGGGTGATCCCCGATAGCGCGGCACCGCCTCGATCGGGCACCGTGCAGGCATGACGCAGAACGTGTACTCCGATTCCGCCGGCCCTGATCAGCAAGGGCCGCCACCGCGAGCAGGCCGGCCGCGGCGTTCCCGCGGCGACCGCAAGCTTGCCGGCGTTGCCGGGGGGCTGGGCAGGGCCTTCGGGATCGACCCGGTTCTGATCCGGGTGGCCTTCGTGGTGCTGGCCATCTTCGGCGGGTTCGGCGTGCTGCTGTACGCCCTGGGCTGGCTGCTGCTCCCCGCTGACGGCGATCAGGTGTCCGCCGCCGAGGCGTTGGCCGGTCGCGGGCACTCGTCGGTCTCGCCGGCCATGACAGTGCTGTTGATCATTGTCACGCTGGGCAGCGCCGGCTCGATATTCAACTGGGGCCTGCCGTTCTGGCCGGTCGTGGTGGCAGCTGTGGTCGTCGCAGTGGTGGCCCACAAGCGGCGCCGAGTGGGCCGCGGCGGGTGCGGCCGGACCGATCGTGTCGATTGGGCACGCGGTAGCTCGGCCGGCGGTGATTGGGCACGCAGTGATTGGGCACGCAGTGATTGGGCACGCAGTGATTGGGCGCGCAGTGATTGGGCACAGCGTGGTCAGCAGTTCGCCGACCGGGCGGCCCAGTGGGGTTCGCGGGCCCCCTGGATGTCACGACCGAGATTCTCCCGGCCGTGGACGTGGGGTTCCTGGTCCGCGGGTACCAACTCTGGATCGGCGGACGGCACGGATGCCGGCTCACCGTTCGGCCGACCCGCGTTCTGGGAGTCCGAGGAGGTTTCCGGCTGGCCGCCGCCGCCACCGGGCAGCAGGGTGGGTGGGGTGCCGTCGTCAGGGCCGGAAGTCGGTCTGACACCCGACTCGGACGGGCCGCCGTGCGCCGACCGTGCGACTGGCCCGATGACGTCGGACCAGACCCCAGTGGGCGCAACGGCGGCACCAGCCGGCGGGCTAACCAACTCCCCGGCGGATCCGCCGTCACCGGAGGACCTGCTCGCCGGGGGGCGCCGGACGCCACCGGCCTGGGACCCGCTGGGGGCGGCCCCGTTCGCCTGGGATCTGCCGGACCCGACCCCGCTGCCCGCAGAACCGCTAGCAGCGCCGGGGCGCCGCACTGCACTGAGCCGGGCGGTGCTCGGCCTGGCTCTGCTGGCCGGAGCGATCGCCGCGGCCGGCGCCGTCAACAGCTGGTGGACGCTGAGCTGGGCGCAGGTATCGGGCATCACGCTGGCAATGGTCGCCGCCGGGTTGCTGATCGGTTCACTTTTCGGCAGCGGCCGCCGGCTCATCGGTCCAGGGATTTTCTTGTCGCTGCTCACCCTCGCGCTGACCGTCACCGGCATCAGCGGGACCACTGGATACGGGCATCAGACCTGGACGCCGACCGCCGCGGATGTGCTCACCGAACAGCCGCTGACCTACTTCCTCAACGCCGGCTACGGCGAGCTGGACCTGAGGCAGCTCCCCGTCGCCGAAGGCAAGACGGTCACGGTCGACCTCGAGGTCAAGGCCGGGCAGGCGACGGTGATCCTGCCGAAGGACGTCACCGCCGACGTCACCTGCAGTGCGCGGCTGGGGCAGGTCGACTGCCTGGGCAAGTCCGCCGACGGGGTGCGCCCAGACGTCAGCGCGCACCAGGGTGGCCAGCCGGGCGCCGGCACCGTGACGTTGGAAGTTCACGCCAACACCGGACATGTGGAGGTGCGCAATGGCTGAGCAGAGCGCGCGGCGACGCCTGGACGTCTTCTCACTGGTGATGGCCCTGCTTTTCGGCGCGGTCGCGGTCAGCGGTCGCCGCGATTGGAGTGGCCATGGTGCTCAGCTCGCTGCCTGGCAGCCGCCGACACCGCGAAAGCTCATAACGCCGCGGCATGTTCGCTGCGGTTCACACCCTCGTCTACTCCGACCCGGCGGAAACCATGGCGTTCGTCAAGGATGTGCTGCGCTGGCCCTTCGTCAGCGAAGGATCCCGCAGTGACGCCTGCATCGGCGACACCGGAACCGGCCGGGACGACCCGGCGCAATGGTTGACCTTCGGCACCGGACCCAGTGAGATGGGCGTCCATCCGGCCTCCGGCGAACAGGACGGCCGGACCTGGAGCGCGCCGCAGCACCACTCGATTGCGATCATGTGCGACTACCTGGATGTCACCATGTCCGAACTCTTGCAGCGGGGAGCCGAGTTCGCCGGGCCGCCGCAGGAGATGGGGTTCTGCCGCGACGCCCAGATGCACGTTCCCGGCGCCGACGACATGCTGGTGTACCCGCCGCACCACGCGGTTGCCTACCAGCGGTCCTAGCCGCGCCGCCGTTCGCCCGCAAAAAAGTCGCAGGTCGATCGTGGCAGGCGCTCCATCGGCCCAGGTCGCGGCGCGCGGACTCGCATTGATCTGCGACCTTTTTTCTCCCGGGACGACCCGCTGCGCTTCTGCGGGCGGCGGCGATTCACAGAATGTGACGCCGCAGCGCCGCAGCGAGGAGCCATGCTCCTGGGCTCAGCGTGCGGAACGGCTTCCTTGTCCGCGTTCGAAGTACCCAGCCAACGCCGCAGCGGGTCCGAATCATGGCTGTGTCCTGGCTGGGACGCGACCCGCCCGCGAGGAGTGTCGACATGCACAACCCCAGTACTCAACTCAGCAACGCAGTCTCCGATGATCGCAACGCGCAGCCTGTTTCGGTGCTCTCCTCGCCGTTGGAGGGGACGCCGGTGCGCTCGCGGTGGCGCCTGCTGGCGGCCATCGGTGCGATCGGAGAAGCCGCCGCCCATATCCCGGTGACACAGGAGCACTTGACCGAGGCTCCCTACATCGGCGTGGGCTTCGTGCTCTTGACGGTCGCCGGTTTCCTCCTCGGCTTCCTACTGCTGACCGCGGACACTCCCAGAGTGTGGGAGCTGACCCTGGTGGTGTCGGTGCTGGCACTGGCCGGATACATCCTTTCCCGCACTGTCGGTCTGCCTCAGATCCAGGACGACATCGGCAACTGGGCCGAGCCACTGGGCATTGTGTCGATCATCACCGAGGCGATCATGCTGCTGACGGCGCTGGTGACCCGGATCGAGCCCGGTCGGCACTGAGCCGTTCGGCACTGAGCTGTCCGGTCGCGGCGGGGGATGCGACGAAGTCCCGACCGTTCTCCACGGGCCGCCGCAGGCGCGTCTGCCGCTAGCGACGGCGGGGATCGCGGCCTTGGTGCGGCGCGGGTGGCAGTGTGACGGCATGCGCATCTTGGTGTTCGGTGCCGGAGTGATCGGCAGCGTGTACGCCGGGAACCTGCTGCGCGCAGGACACCAGGTCACCGTACTGGCCCGCGGTCGCCGGCTTTCCGACCTGACCTCCTCGGGTCTCGTCCTGAACAACGCCGAGTCCGGGCAGACGGAGGTGCGCCCGGTTGGGTAAGACCTCGCTGCTGATCAAGCTAGAGGCGGAGCTGCTGGCGGCTGGACGGACCGTTGTGCGAGTCAGCGCCGAAACTTCGAGCCAGGAGGTGTTCGCCGAGCGGTTGTTGACCCAACTCCGGGCGAATCGCATTATCCGCGACCGCGTCGACAAGTGGCAGAAAGAAATCCAGGGCTCGGTCGGGCCAGCCATCGGCCAGACGGGTTTCAAGCTGACCGGCACGGCTAAACGAAGCCTCGAGGAGCCGCACGAGCTGGACGTGATCGACCTGGTGGCGTCTGCGGGCGGGCACGCCGGAACGTGCTGATCATCGATGAGGTCACCGTGCTGTGCATGCATCTCGGGCCCGGCCCGGCGGTCGAGTTCCTGCGTGGACTGCGGGCAAAGCGACAGGGTCACAGTCCGCTGCCGCTGGTGCTGTCCGGTTCGATAGGCCTGCACCATGCCATATCCGACACTGCGCCGATCAACCACTGCGCCGATCAACCACTGCGCCGATCAACGATCTGTGGCGAGTTGACGTCGGCGCGCTCACCGAGCCGGCCGCGCGGGAGCTGGCGCAGCGGCTGCTGCTGGGCATCGACATGCCGCACGACGAGCAACTGGTCACCGACATCGTGGTGACGACCAGCGGTATCCCCTTCTACATCCAGGCCGTTGTCGATCGACTTCGTGCCCAACCGGGCGTCCCGGTCGCCGACATCGTCGAGCGGTCCATCGTCGACAGCGACTGGCACACCAAGCATTACGTCACGCGCCTGGACGACTACTACGGTGCCGACGCGCTTGTAGCGCGGGCCGTAGTCGACGAGTTAGCCCTCGCCCACCCTGCCGCCCTTGGAATCGACGAGCTGCTTTCCCGGGTGGCCCTATCATTCGAGGAGCCGCTTGCCCGAGATCTCGTCATCAATCTGCTGGACAAGCTGGAGACGGACCACTACCTCGTCCGTGACGGGAACTCTGACCGAATGACATCGGCGCTGCTTGCGACGATCTGGCGGTTGCATCGGCGGTTGGGATGACGACAACTTCGTCCCCTCGGCCCTTCACGCCGTCTCAGGAGGAACCCGAAGACCTCGAGCGCCGAACCGTCGGGCGAAAGGGCGCGCTGGCAACCCTTGCTCAGCGACTGCGTAGCGCAGCCACCGGCCGGTCGCGGCCACACACCCTGCTGGTCGGGCCCCGTGGCTCGGGAAAGACGCACCTGCTGCGGGTCGCCTTGCACCAGGTCGATCAGGTACCTGGAGTCCACGACCGGCTCGCCATCGCTGACATCAGCGAGGACGTAATCGGCATTACTCGGTACACCGACCTGCTGTGGGAGATCGGTGCCGCCCTACGACTCCGGCTGGCCCGCTCGACGGAACCGGTCGAGCTGGAAGCAGCGATCCTTGCCGGGATCGGCGACCGGACGCTGGTCCTGGTACTGGAGAACTTGGATCGGGTCTTTCGAGCCCTCGGCACCCCGGGGCAGCAGAACCTGCGCTCGTGGGTCGAGACATCTGGCCGGGTGATGCTGCTGGCGGTCCACGCCAGCCCTCTTCGCCGGCGTGATCGACCGCAGCCAGCCGTGGTTCGCCGGACTCATCACGACACCCGTCGAGGGCTTGTCCGCCACCGAGGGCCGGGAACTCTTGACGATCCTGGCCCGCGAATCGGGCGACGATGCCCTGGTCGACTTCCTGCAGTCCGAGCGGGGGCGCGGGCGGCTCGAGGAGGTGGCGCGGCTCACCGGCGGGTCCGCACGGATCTGGATGGTGCTGTCCGGATGCCTGACCGTCGACAACCTGAACGCGCTGGTGCCGGCGGTCGAGGAGCTGATCGAGAGACTCGTTCCGTACTACCAGCAGTTGCTCTGGGACCTACCGGCCAACCATCAGGCGATCGTCAGACAGCTGGCAGAGGGGCCCGCTGCGGCCCTGACTGCGGTGGACATCGCTGCGGCCACCGGCCTGTCGCAGCAGACCGTCAGCAAAGCCCTGCTGCTACTACAAGAGGGCCGGTGGGTGCTCGCCGAGAAGATCGGCGGCGACCGGCGCAGGACCTGGTACAGCCTCCGAGAGCCCATGCTGCGGCACCACTTCCAGTGGCGCGCCACCCACGGCGAGCCGCTCGCGCTGATCGTCGAGCTGCTGCGTGCCTGGTACGAGCCGCGCGAGCTACGCCGTTACCTGGCCAGCGTGTACCCACAGTCTCCGGCGGAGGCGTACTTGACCGAGAGCCTGTCGGTCCAACCCCTCGTCTACGACGATGCGTATGACCAGCGCGACCCAGATGCGCTTGTCGCAGAGGCCCGGCGCTGGATGACGGGAAGCAGTGACGTGTTCACCCGCGACTGCGGCCGTTACGTAGAAGCCTGTGTCCAGCTTGCTGCCGAACCGGAACTTGATGTCCTGGAACACCTCTCACGTCGCGTTCCTACATCGCCGGCGGACGCGACGTTCGCCGCGGGCCTGACAACCCATCGCGGTGCAGGCCTGGCCGTGCTGCTGGTCGCCGCTGCCGGGACCGTCGATGGCGACACCGGAGCCGGGCTTGCCCTGGTCGCGGCTGGCTGGATAGGGCGCGAGGACCCCCAGGCCGCAGTTGAGCTCCTCGCGGGCGCCCCGACAGGGCCGCGCGTGTCGGTAGCAACGGGCTTCGCGGTTCAGGTCGATGCAGCCTTCTGGAGGGCCTACC
>CAJDUM010000013.1_pt1 | contig 41196 bp, 35 predicted proteins | sample 7390781 | NCBI WGS metagenome assembly CAJDUM01 (sample SAMEA7055661, study PRJEB34461) | soil metagenome | biome: terrestrial ecosystem; feature: Peninsula; material: soil | place: Antarctica | collected 2016 | reverse complement strand
CTGCGGGTTGACGTCGCGGAACGCCACAGCCTGATCGTTCCGCTCGACGATTGCCGCGGGAATCCGCCCGGCGATGATGTTGCAGAACAAGCAGTCCGGGTCGGCCGTCGGGAGCGATGTTGTCATGGTTGGTGACGGTAGCGTGACCGTCCGACCCAGCGCTCACAGGCAGCCACGCTGGGCACCTAGATGGCCGCACCGCGGCGCACCGTCGCGGGAGCCGGGAATCCGTTTGCCTGCCACGACTGGCGCGGCGGTGTCGCGCCGCGACGACGGCCGCGCCCCTGATGGCCATCCGACGGAAGACCCAGCCCAGGAAGACCCAGCCCAGACAACCAGGCGACGGACAACCAACCACAGACAACTAACGCTGAGGTAGCCCGCCCGAGCAACAAGGAGGTTGTCCATAATCTCACTCGAACACTTGATCGGCAATCAGCTTGTGACATACACTTCTATAAGAAGTAGTCAGTGGACTATCGGGGGTGGCGATGAGTGGCAGCGAGAGGGGCGGTCGAGACGCCGGTCCCGAGCGATTCACGGGCCACCCCCACCCGGATTCGCACGACGATCAGAGCTTCGACGGCACTACAGCCCTCTCCGGCGCCGGGGTGGACGCCGTCCGCGACTACCACTGGCGCGACGGAGTCGACCTCGACGGTGCCGAGTCATTCGATGCGGAGTCATTCGATGCGGAGTCATTAGATGCGGAGTCACACGAAGCCGCGGCGTTCGATGCGGAGTCACACGAAGCCGCGGCGTTCGACCCCGACGACTTCTGGCCGGAGGTCTCGGTCGAGCTGGAACTCCAATGGGCGGCACAGTCTCCGGCGACCCCGGCAACTGTGGCGCTTCTTCGAGACACCGCCGCGTCCCAGGTCGGCGGCCGGTCGATGGTGCACGGCGTGCTGGCCTGTCAGCGTCTGATCGACTGGGCACAGGCCCAGCAACAGCGCTGGATCGCTTCCCTGGCCCGGCCCGGAGTCGCAGCGCCGATGGAAGATCTGATAGATCTGGCGCAGTGGGGCACCCGCACCCCGGGCGAGGTATCTCTCGGGCCCGATAGCCGGCTCGGGTCAGCCGATCCCGACGACCCGCTCCCGCGGCCACGGATCGGCGATCCGATGGTGGATGCAGTACTGGCCGGGCACGCCGCCCGGCTGACGGCAGCCGAATTGGGCTGTGCTCTTCATCTGTCCCCTCTCTCGGCGCGGTACCGCGTGGAGAACGCGTTGGCGCTGGTCGACCGGCTGCCGAAGACTTTGGACGCGCACCAGCGAGGCGACATCGATGGCGTGCGAGCGCGGATCATCGTCGATGGAACGGTGGGGTTGGACCAGGCACAACGCCGCAGGGTGGAAGCGGCGACACTGCCGACGGCGCTCCGGTGCACCCCGGGGCGGCTGCGCTCCGTGGTTGCCAGGAACGTCGCAATCGTCGACCCTGACGGCGCAGAGGATCGCGCGCAGCGTCGGCACCACCAGCGGGACGTGCGGATCCGTCCGGACACCGACAACAGAGCGCAACTGTGTGCAGACCTCGCCGCGGACCAGGCCAGGACCGCCCTGCGGGTGCTCAACCTCATCGCCGACAGTCTCGACGGCGAATGTGCGGCCGGCCGCGGCGTCGGCGAACTCCGCGCTGATGCCTTCACCGACATCTTCGATGGTCTTGCCACGACCGGCCGGGTCGATATCACCTCACTGCTGCGCCCCGCCGCCGACGGGCCGGACTCGACCAGAAGCGGGGAGCCTGGACCGGGCCAGGTGCCCGACACAGCAACTGATCCCGCGTTCGGCCCAACACCCGACTCGGAATCCGCCGGCACGCCCTGCCCACCGTTTGACCTGGCCTCCGATTTGGCATTCGACCCAACGCCTGGCCCGGTGCCCGATCCGGCAGCCTCGACGGCCTCCGACACCGCGCCGAGCACCCAGCACCAGCCCACGAGAAGCAATGGCGCACGGCGCGATCCCGCGAACCGCCGCGTCGTTGCCCCCCGGGAACCGGTCTGCCTGAACGTCTACGCCTGGGCCGACACCTTGGCCAGGCTGAACGACCTCCCCGGTGAGATCGTGGGCCACGGCATGGTGACCGCGGAGTTCGTTCGCGACCTGGCGAGATCAGCCAACTCCATTCGAGCCATCTCCGTCCACCCCACCTGCGACCACCGCGGGTGCACGGGGGGCCTTGAGGACACCGGGGACACCGCAGACGCCAAGGGCCCTAAGGGCGGCGCGGGCACCGCCTGTGGCACCCGACTCGACTTCGGCCGAGCCGTCTACCGACCGCCAGCGGCGGTGGCCGACCACGTGATCGCCGAGCACCGCACTTGTCGGTTCCCCGGGTGCCGCAGATCAGCCGTGAGGTGCGATATCGACCACCGCATCCCGTTCGACGACGGCGGCTCCACCTGCCCGTGCAACCTGCAGCCGCTGTGCCGTCGGCATCACCTGGGCAAGACCTTCACCGGCTGGTCGATTCGCCCTGGACCGGGCGGGGCGTTCAACTGGACCAGCCCGCTTGGCAACATCTACACCGATGATCCCGGGCATCTCCTGCTGGGCCTGCCCACCGCCGAGCCGGTCTCAGCAGCGGGCGCCAGGCCAGACGCCACAGGGTCTGACGCCGGTCTCGCCATGGGCGATGCGGGCGACCCGCCGCCCTTCTGATGCCCAGTTGGCGTGCCCCGCACTCCCGGGCGTGCGCAAGACTGGGTCGACCCCCGCGCCAGTCGCCGGGACAGCCGGAGATGATGCCGCCGAGCAACCTACAGACCCGGCCGCAGGCCTGCTGCCGTCCTGACCTCCGGTCCTGTCACCCGCGTGTGTCGGCGCACCGCGCCCGCGGCTGCCCGCCGACGCGGAGAGCCTGCCGCTTGGTCCACCGCGCCCGCGGCCGCCCGCGCCGCTCGTGGCAGGCGCTGCCGAATCAACCGGCGATGCCGAGCATGCCGAATGCGGCGTCGCGGCACACTGTCCACGCCTCGTCCTCCGGATCGATCAACTCGAAGTGCCCGACGCCCGGCAGCATCATCAACTCGACCGGGTCCCCCGCTGCGCGTGCCGCGGAAACGTAACGCTCGGACTGCGACGGCGGCACCACGTCGTCGTCGGTGCCGTGGACGCACACCACCCGCGCACCATCGCCGACGTGAGCGAGCGGAGATCCGTGGAAATATCGCTGTGGCACCGAACCGGCGCTGCCCTGCATCAAGTCGATCACCGCGCCATCACCCAACCGCTCGTCGCTGGCCGCCACCAGATCCAGCACCCCCGCCTGCGACACCGCGCCGACTACCGGCACGTGCCCGTCCCCCGGGCGAGCCCGCGACGGCGTCGCGTCGCGTAGCGACCCGCGGTGCGTCAGCCAGGCGGCAAGGTGACCGCCCGCTGAGTGACCGACCGCCATCACCCTGGACAGGTCGAGCCGACCCCTCGCGGTGTACTGCCCGGCAGCCGCCAGGTGATCCACAGCTTTCGCAACGTCGGCCAGCGTTTGCGGCCACCCGCCGGTGCCACCGTCGCCGACCCTGCGGTACTCCACCGCAACACCGGCGACTCCATGGCGCGCCAAGTCCTCGGCCAGTGGGTCGGCAAGGTCGAGCTCGTAACGCTGCCGCCAGAACCCGCCGTGAATGACGACTGCCACCGCCAGCCCCTCACCCTGCGGCAGGTGCATCCGCACGAACTGACTGGGGTCGGAGCCGTACTTGTACTCGCGCACAGTGATCATTCCGGCCATCGCCAGATCATGCCCCCAGGTCACGCCCACCGTGTGACTCGGGCACCCCGCAGCCGGTCAGGCCCACCAGCCGGCACCAGCCGCGGCCTGGTCCCGTGGAGCGATCAGGCCCGCCAGCCGGCCGCGACCTGGGCCGCGACCTGGGCCCCGACTCCGTAGTGCGATCAGGACCACCGGTTGGTCAGCACACCCAGCGCGCCGAGCGCAACGGCGGCGGCAGACGATGCTCGCAGCACCTCGCGGCCCAACCGCAACGGTTGCGCGCCGGCCGCGCGGAACGCTGCCAACTCCTCCGCCGACACACCGCCCTCCGGCCCGACAACCAGCAGTAAGTCCCCCGAGGCTGGCAGCCTCGCCGAACGGATCGACTCCGACTCGGCCTCGTGAAGCACCAGCGCGCCGGCCGCCCGGCCGATCAGCTCGACAACCCCAGCGGTGTCGACCAACGCACCGACCGACGGCACCCGGACCCTTCGCGCCTGCTTGGCCGCCTGCACGGCGACGCTCGCCCACCGCTCCACGCCGCGGCGGGCCCTGTCCCCGGCCCATTGCGCCACGCAGTGCGAGGCCTGCCATGGCACCACCTCATCGACACCCGCTTGCGTCGCCAGGTCAACCGCCAAGTCGCTGTGCTCGCCTTTCGGCAAGGCCTGCACCAGCACCACCCTGAGTTGCGGCAACGGCTCGAAAGCGCCAGCACCGACCAACACGGTCAGTTCTCCCTTGCCGACCGCTGACACAGTTGCCGGCGCCCACGAACCTGCGCCATCGATCAGCACCAGGCCCTGCCCCGGCCGCATGCGCCGCACCGACGCGGCATGCCGCCCCTCGGGTCCTTCGAGGGTGAACTCCCCCGGCGGCGGAACCCGGGAGACCAGAAAGTGCGGCGCGCCAGTCACCGAGCACCAGTGCCCGACAGGCGGCGCATGTCCGACGGCCGCCGGACGCGCATGACGGACAGCCGCCACATGCGGATGACAGACAGCTGCCGCACGCGCGGCAGCTCAGCGGCCGGAGAACGAGTCACGGATCCGGTTGAACAGCCCTCCGTGCGCCCGGACCGCCAGCTCCGGATGTTCCTCACCGCGCAGAGTGGCCAGTTCGCTCAGCAGTTCGGACTGCCGGGCGTCGATCTTGGTCGGGGTCACCACCTCGATGTGCACGAACAGGCTGCCCCGTCCACTACCGCGCAACTGCGGCATGCCCTGTCCGCGCATGGTCACGACGGTGCCGGACTGGGTACCTGCCTGGACGTCCAGATCCAACTCGCTGTCCAGCGCGGCCAGTGACATGGAAGTGCCCAGCGCAGCCGCCGTCATCGGTATGTGCACGGTGCAGTGCAGGTCGACCCCGTCTCTGGTGAAGCGCTGGTGGGGCAACTCTCTGACCTCGACGTACAGATCGCCCGGAGTCCCACCGCCGGGCCCTACCTCGCCCTGCCCGGCCAATCGCACCCGAATGCCGTCACCGACGCCGGCCGGGATGTTCGCCCGGACCGTCCGTCTGGCTCGCACTCGGCCGTCACCGTTGCACTGCTGACACGGCTCGATGATCACCTCGCCGAAGCCGTGGCAGGTGCGGCACGGCCGCGAAGTGATCACCTGGCCCAGTAGCGACCGCTGCACCTGCTGGGTCTGGCCGGCCCCGCCGCACACCTCGCAGGTACTCGGCGCCGTACCGGCGGCGCACCCTGACCCCTGGCACACCGAGCACAGCGTCGCGGTGTCCACTGTCAGATCCTTGGCAACGCCGCTGGCGCATTCCTCCAGCGTCAACTCCACCGGGATCAGCGCATCGTCGCCCTGCCGGACGCGCGAGCGGGGACCGCGGGAACGTGCGCTCCCGCCGTTGCCGCCGAAGAACGCATCCATGATGTCGCCAAGGCCCATCCCGCCGAACGGGTCGCCCATCCCCGCAGACCCGCCGCCGCCACCGGGGGCCAGCGGGTCGCCGCCGAGGTCCACCACCTGCCGCTTGGCCGGATCGGTCAGCACCTCGTACGCGGCCACCACGTCCTTGAACCGTTGCTGGGCCGCCGGATCGGGGTTGACGTCGGGGTGCAACTCACGGGCGAGCCTGCGATAGGCCCGCTTGATCTCATCCGCCGACGCGTCCCTGGACACGCCAAGGATGCCGTAATAATCCCGTGCCACTCTTTGCACCACTGAGCCTTCCTGCGAGCGAATCCGTTGTCTGCCACTGCCCGTCACATATGTGTCACGTTGCCGTGTCACTGTGTGCCGCAGTGCGTCACGGTCCCGCCGGCGTGCTGTCCGCTGGGCTGATGCCCCTCGACTTCTTCTGCTACCTCTACGGCGACCGCGTCAGCGACCGGCCACGATCTCTCCGACATACCTGGCAACGGCGCGGACCGCCGCCATAGTTCCCGGATAGTCCATTCTGGTTGGCCCCACCACCGCCAGGCCGCCCATCAGTGTCTCCCCGCTGCCGTACCCGGCGGAGACCAGGGCTGATGTTGCCAGGTTCGCGTCCTCATTCTCCTCGCCGATGGACACCAGCAGCACGTCGGGAGACTCCAACGCCGCTAGCAGCTTGAGCAACGTCACCTGCTCGTCCAGCGCCTCCAGCACACCGCGCAGCATCGCGGCGGGCTGGTCGGCAAATGCGCCGGTGATGTTGGACGTCCCGGACAGCACTAGCCGCTCCTCGGGGTGGTCCACCAAAGCGTCCTGGAGCACCGCCGCCACCTCGGCCACCACCGTCCGATCCCCCGGTGGAACGCCGTCGACCAACCCGGAGACGGCGGCGGCGGCGTCCGACAGCCGCCGGCCGACCACGTGACCGGACAGCAGCGAGCGCAGTGTAGAGATGGTGTCCTCCGTCGGTGGCTCGGCCAGCTCGACGATCCGCTGATCCACCCGCCCGGCATCGGTGATCACCACGAGCAACAGCCGAGTTGGGCCGATCGCGACCACCTCGACATGCCGCACCGTCGCCCTGGACAGCGTCGGGTACTGGACGACCGCGACCTGTCGAGTGAGCTGTGCCAGCAGGCGCACCGAACGGCGCAGCACATCGTCCAGGTCGACGCCCTCGGACAGGAAGGACTGGATGGCCCGCCGCTCCCCCGCGGACAGTGGCTTGACCTGGGTCAGCCGGTCGACGAACAGCCGGTACCCCTTGTCCGTGGGAATCCGTCCGGCGGAGGTGTGCGGCTGGGCAATGTAGCCCTCCTCCTCCAGCACCGCCATGTCGCTGCGGATGGTCGCCGAGGACACCGCAAGCTGGTGCCGCTCGACCAGCGCCTTGGATCCGACCGGCTCGTGAGTAGCCACATAGTCGGCGACGATCGCGCGCAGAACGGAGAATCGCCGGTCCTCGGCGCTCATCGCGGCGCTCCAGCTATCCCGAGGCGGTGCGGTCGGTCAGCCACAGCGCCTCCCCTTCCGCCCCTGTACTCCCGCTCGCGGCCGAACGCTGGCACTCGGGGTGCTCCCCTGCCAAGTGTAGTCGGCTCAGTTGATCCACCCATTGTGCTTGTAGGCTTGCGCTGCTGCCGGATCCGAAGGGCGTTGCGATGATCTTCAAGGACGTTCGTGACGGCCGCCCGTACCCGGACCACGGGTTGTCCCCGCGCGACTGGGGCAAGATTCCACCGCGGCAGATCCGCCTCGACGAGTTGGTCGCCACCAAGCGTGAGTTGAGGCTGGACACCCTGCTGGACGAGGACTCGACGTTCTACGGAGACCTCTTCCCGCATGCTGTGGCCTGGCACGGCGAGTACTACCTTGAGGACGGCCTGCACCGCGCCCTGCGGGCGGCGCTGCAGCAGCGAACGGTGATCCACGTCCGGGTGCTGAACCTGGACGACCTCCGCGGCGCCGGAGCCTGAGCGACGCAATCCTGGCAGGTGATCGGCTGACGGAGTGCGGCGCGGCGCGGGCAGCATGCGGGTCAATCAGGCAGGCAGCATGCGGGTCAATCCAGCAGCCGCAGTGCGATCCCGTCAGCCAGCAGGCGCCCGGCAAGGGTCAGCACGGCCCGTCCACTGTCCAGAGCTGACGGGTCGAGCAGACCGTCATCCACCGCCACCGCCGCCTGCATCCGCCCAGCATCGGACAGCACCGCCAGGTCCAGCCCGTCGGACAGCCGCAACCGCAGCAGCACAACCTCGGTTCGCCTGGCATCACCGTTCAGCACCTCCCTGGCGTGCCCGGGCGACTGCCCTGCCGCCAGGCGTGCGGTGTACGCCGCAGGGTGCTTGACATTCCACCAGCGAACGCCGCCGACGTGCGAGTGCGCCCCGGGCCCGATCCCCCACCAGTCGCCGCCCGTCCAGTACGCCAGGTTGTGCCGGCAACGCGCCGGCATGTCGGCCGCCCAGTTCGACACTTCGTACCAGGACATGCCGGCCTCGGTGAGCATCTCGTCGGCGATCAGGTACCGGTCGGCCAGCACGTCCTCCGACGGCGCGGGCAACGCGCCGGACCGCACCAGGCGGGCCATCTTGGTACCTGGCTCGACGATCAGCGAATAGGCAGAGACATGGTCGACGCCGCTGTCCACCGCCGCGGCCAGCGACGCCCGGAAGTCATCGTCGCTCTCGCCGGGTGTGCCGTAGATCAAGTCCAGGCTCACATGCTCGAACCCCGCCTCGCGCGCCCACCGCACCACCTGAAGGGCGCGGCCCGGTGTGTGCGTGCGGTCCAGCACCGCCAGTACGTGCGGGGCGGTGGACTGCATGCCGAGTGACACCCGGGTGTACCCCGCCGCCCGCAGCGCCCCGAGCAGGTCCGGGTCCGTCGACTCCGGGTTGGCCTCGGTGGTCACCTCGACGTCAACGGCCAGCCCGATGCTCTCGTCCACTTCGCGGAGCATCGCGGTCAGTACCTGCGCGCCGACCAGTGACGGCGTGCCGCCGCCGACAAACACCGTGGATACCTGCCGGTTGTCTCCCTTGGCGGTCAGCACGGATGCGGCCATTGCGATCTCGGCCAACGCGGCTTCCAGGTAGGACTGCGGCGATGCCGCCGACCCGAGCTCGCCCGCCGTGTAGGTGTTGAAGTCGCAGTACCCGCAGCGGGTGGCACAGAACGGGACATGCAGGTACACCGACAGGCTGCGGTCGGCCGCGCGGTCATACGCGCTCTCGGGCAGGGCACCGTCGGCGGGTACCGGATCCCCGGATGGAAGGCTGGACGGCACGGCCCCAGTGTGCCCGCACCTTGGGCGCACCCGGCGAAGGAGGGCAGCATGAACGAGCTGGTGCACTACCACGTGGCCGACGCGGTGGCAACGATCACCCTGGACTCGCCGACCAACCGGAACGCACTGTGCGCCGCGGTGCGCGCCCAACTGCTGTCCGCCCTGGACGACGCCGCGAACGACGACCGGGCAAGGGTCGTCGTGCTCAGCCACACCGGGCCGGTCTTCTGCTCGGGCATGGACCTGAAGGAAACGGCTACGGCGACCGTCGGCAGCCAGGGGGTCCGGGAACTACCGCGGATCCTGCAAACCATCGCCAGGTGTGCGAAGCCGGTAGTGGCCAGAGTGGGCGGCCCAGCCAGAGCCGGCGGCGTGGGCATCGCGGCGGCCGCCGACATCGTCCTCGCCGCGGCGAATGCCACCTTCGCCTTCAGCGAGGTGCGCATCGGGCTGGTTCCGGCGGTGATCTCGGTGCCGGTGCTGAACCGGCTGTCCGCGGTTGCGGCCAGGGAGTTGATGCTCACCGGTGAGGTGTTCGACGCGCTGCGGGCCAAGGAGATCGGCCTGGTCAACGCTGTGGCGCAGGTCGCCGAGGCGACGGCCGCCGCCGACCCTCGCGCGCTGGCTGCCGCGCTGGACGACCTCGTGACTAGATACGTCGCCGCGCTGCTGAAGGGCGGGCCCAACGCGCTTAGGGCGACGAAGTCCTTGCTGCGACAGGGCTTGGACGACTCGGAACATCGGTACGCGGAGCTGCTGGAGCTGTCGGCGACCCAGTTCGCCTCCGGCGAGGGCCGGGAGGGTGCCACCGCGTTCGCTGAGAAGCGACCGCCTGCCTGGCAACGCTGAGAAGCGACCGCCTGCCCGGCAACGCTGAGACGCACCGGAAACCCGGGCGGACACCCTCAGGGCCAGACTGCGACCACCGTGGCGAGCACCAGCAGCAGCACCAGGGCGATCGACATCCACCGTCGGGTCAGCGCCGGCAGCGGGCGTCTCACAGCTCCTGCCCGGCGGACGCTGGCTGCTCGGCCGGGGAGTGCTGATCCCCCGGTTCCGGATCCGCGCCCGCGGCCAGAACCGTCGCGGATCGCCCCGGTCGGGACCGCCAGCGGTGCACGAGAAGGTCCCCCATCCGGTCCATCGCAGTCGCACCGAACCAGCATGCCGGGATCAGCACCACCAGCAGCAGCGGCACCTGCGCCCAGAATGACAGCCCCACCAGCCACGATTCGGCCGCGTCGATGGCGCCCGGGAGCCACTGCCAGTTCACACCGGCCAGGGTAGCCGCGGCAGCCTCGTCGGGGCGGCCACAGCACCGCGCTACGGTGATCGGCATGCGAGCCCTGTACGGCACCGCCCCCGACGCCGACCACCCGCTGGACCGCGCCGAGATCGGACAGCGCCCCGACCCGGCGGTGCCGGACGGTTGGGTGCGGGTCGCGGTGCGGGCCGCCTCGGTCAACCGGCACGATCTGTGGACGCTGCGCGGGGTGGGGATCTCACCCGAGGAGTTCCCGATGATTCTGGGTTGCGACGGTGCCGGAGTGCTGGATGACGGCACCGAGGTGGTGATCTACCCGGTGTTGGGCGACCGGGATTTCTCCGGAGACGAGACACTGGACCCGAAGCGCCGGCTGCTGACCGAGGGCGGACACCAGGGCACCATGGCCGAGTACGTGGTGATTCCCGCGCGTAACGCAGTGCCCAAGCCGGCCGGGATGACGTTCGAGCAGGCGACCACCCTGGGCACCAGCTACCTGACCGCATATCGCATGCTGTTCACTCGATCTGGACTAACCCCCGGTTCGACCATGCTGGTGCAGGGCGCGACCGGCGGGGTGTCCACCGCGCTGATCCAGCTGGGCGCAGCAGCCGGCTTCCGGGTGTGGGCGACGGCCCGCACCGAGGCCGGCCGGGCTCGGGCGGAAAGTCTTGGTGCGGCTGCCGCTTTCGAGTCCGGCGCACGACTTCCGGAGCGGGTCGGCGCGGTCTTCGAGTCCGTCGGCAAGGCGACATGGGCGCACTCGATGAAGTCCGTGCGTCCCGGCGGCACCGTAGTCTGCTGCGGCGCGACCACCGGACCGGACCCGTCTGCGGACCTGCAACGGCTGTTCTTCCTGCAGATCTCGGTGGTGGGCTCCACCATGGGCACCCTGGATGAGTTGCGCCGGCTGATCGCGTTCTGCGACACCGCCGGCGTCACCCCGGTGGTGGACGCCGTCTATCCGCTGGTGCACGGACGGGATGCGCTGGCGGCGCTGGAGAGCGGCTCCCCGGGCAAGGTAGTCATCACCATCTGACTGTGCGGCTGCCGGCGCGATTGCCGGGGCCGTCGAACACGCCAGGGCCCGCGGCGCTCTCGCCGCCGACGGATACCCGGTCGAGAAGACGGCTGGTGCCAAGCGCAGTCCGACGGAGCAGGATGGACCCATGCCTGACAACGAGACGAGCACCGTCCAAGCGATCTTTGCCGATCACTTCGGCCGGATCCGGGAGTTGGTGCACTCGCTGACCGACGGTCTCACCCAGCCGGTTGGCAGCTATCGGCCGGACGCCGATGCCAACTCCGTCGACTGGCTGCTCTGGCATCTCTCACGGGTGCAGGACGACCACATCGCCGGGATCACCGGCACCGAGCAGGCATGGACTGCCCAGGGCTGGCACGAGAAGTTCGGACTTCCATTCGAGCCGAAAGCCCACGGCTATGGGCATTCCAGCCAGGACGTCGGCCGGGTGCAGGTGTCGGCCGAGCTGTTGGAGGGCTATCACGTCGCCGTGCACGAAGCCACGCTCTCCTACGTGGAAACGCTGACACCGCAAGAGTTGGGCAGAGTCGTGGACACCCGCTGGGATCCCCCGGTGACCGCCGGCGTGCGGCTGGTCAGCCTGATCGGCGACTGCCTTCAACACGCCGGGCAGGCGGCGTACGTTCGCGGCCTGGCCGAGCGGGCCGAACTCGGCTGACCGTCGGCCTTTCCCAGCTGCGTGACGTTCACCACAGACGGCTTGGGCAGCAGCCCGTCGGGCAGCAGCACATTCCCCGGCGGGACGGCCAGCCGAAGCTTCGAGGTGATCGCAGCCACCAGTACCGTCGCGAGCCGAGATGCGTTGAACCGATTGAAGGAAACGACAACAACCGGTCGACGATACGCGGGCGCAGAACCTACCGGATCACCAAAGTCCACCCACCAGATCTCGCCGCGGGCTACCACTCCCAGCCGCCCCTGTCGATCAACCGCCGCGCCACAGCGCTGCCGGCGGACCCACCGAACTCATCTGCCAGTTCGTCCAGCCTGGCAGCGACATCCTCGCCGCAACGGGCGCGCAGGAACTCCTCAAGAGCACGCGCATACAGCTGCGAACGGTTCAGCCCGAGACACGCCGCAGCACGATCCGCCTGATCGGACAGGGCAGTGGGAAGTGAAACGGCTACCTTCACGCCCTTGCGTATAACCAGTAATACCCATGTCGCCCCCGACATCGGTGGCATCGCTTCGGGCCGAGTTCGAGCACGAATGCGATGGCCCGCGAGCAGAGCCGGCGCCGCTGGCAGCTACTTCTTGGCATCCTTGCCGGCCGGCGCATCGGTGGACAGCGCAGCGATGAAGGCCTCCTGCGGCACCTCGACCCTGCCCACCATCTTCATCCGCTTCTTGCCCTCCTTCTGCTTCTCCAGCAGCTTGCGCTTGCGGGTGATGTCGCCGCCATAACACTTGGCCAGCACGTCCTTGCGCATGGCCCTGATGGTCTCCCTGGCAATCACTCTCGATCCGACCGCCGCCTGGATCGGTACCTCGAACTGCTGACGCGGGATCAGCTTGCGGAGCTTTTCCGTCATCGAAACGCCGTATGCGTAAGCGGCCTCCCGGTGCACGATCGCGCTGAACGCGTCCACTGCCTCCCCCTGCAGCAAGATGTCCACCTTCACCAGGTCGGCCGCCGCCGTCCCGATCTCCTCGTAGTCGAGCGACGCGTACCCCCTGGTGCGAGACTTGAGCGCGTCGAAAAAGTCGAAGATGATTTCCCCGAGCGGCATGGTGTAACGCAGCTCCACCCTGGTCGGTGACAGATAGTCCATGCCGCCCAATGCCCCCCGACGAGTTTGGCACAGCTCCATGATCGGCCCGATGTACTCACTCGGCGCGATGATGGTGCACCTGACCATCGGTTCGCTGATCGCGGCGATCTTGCCGGCCGGCCAGTCCGACGGGTTGGTGACGGTGTGCTCGGTACCGTCCTCCATCTGGACGTGGTACACCACGTTCGGGGCTGTGGAGATCAGGTCCAGGTTGAACTCGCGCTCCAGCCGGTCGCGGGTGATCTCCAGGTGCAGCAGCCCGAGAAATCCGCAGCGGTAACCGAATCCGAGCGCGGCGGAGGTCTCCGGTTCGTAGTTCAGCGCTGCATCGTTGAGCTGGAGTTTGTCCAGCGCATCCCGCAGCAGCGGGTAGTCGCTGCCGTCGATCGGGTACAGCCCGGAGTACACCATCGGCCGTGGTTCCCGGTAGCCACCTAGTGCTTTCGTCGCACCCTTGACCGCCGACGTCACCGTGTCGCCAACCTTGGACTGCCGAACGTCCTTGACCCCGGTGATCAGGTAGCCGACCTCGCCGACGCCAAGGCCTCTGGTGGGGATCGGTTCCGGGGAGATCACACCGACCTCGAGCAGTTCATGGATCGCCCTGGTGGACATCATCTGGATCCGCTCGCGGGGGGTGATCCGCCCGTCGATCACCCGGATGTAGGTGATCACCCCACGGTAGGTGTCGTAGACCGAGTCGAAGATCATCGCTCGGGCCGGCGCGTTCGCATCACCCACCGGGTGCGGTACCTGCGCGACCACTTGGTCCAGCAACTCCCGCACGCCGTCACCTGTCTTGCCGGAGACCCGCAGGATGTCCTGCGGATTCCCGCCAAGGATGTGCGCGATCTCCTCTGCGTATCGCTCCGGCTGGGCGGCCGGCAAGTCGATCTTGTTCAGCACCGGGATCACCGTCAGGTCGTTCTCCAGCGCCAGGTACAGGTTGGCCAGCGTCTGCGCCTCGATGCCCTGCGCGGCATCCACCAGCAGCACCGCCCCCTCGCAGGCGGCCAGCGACCGTGACACCTCGTAGGTGAAGTCCACGTGGCCGGGCGTGTCGATCAGATGCAGCACGTAGTCCGTCGTGACGCCGTCCGGGCCGGCCACCGACCACGGCAGCCGCACGTTCTGCGCCTTGATGGTGATGCCCCGCTCCCGCTCGATATCCATCCGGTCCAGGTACTGGGCGCGCATCGAGCGGGCATCGACCACGCCGGTGAGCTGCAACATCCGATCGGCCAGGGTGGACTTGCCATGGTCGATGTGGGCGATGATGCAGAAGTTCCGGATCAGTTCGGGTGGAGTGAACGTGGTCCGGTGCCTGATCGAGGCGGGGCCAAACTCGGGGGTCACGGGGTGTGTCTTCTCCGGTCGTGCTCGGCGGGTGGGCGGGGCGCTGTCCATCGTCCCACGGCGCCGCTGCGGCACCCACAACTACACAGTCGCGCGCTCTGTCGTCGGTGGGTGCTTCGATGGCTGGATGAACGCCGGCCAGACGACCCTCACGGTCATCACCGCTGTCGCAGCGATCGCAGCCGCGGCGCTGTCCTGGTGGGCGGGTCGGCAGGCGACCGGGCAACGCGAGCACCAGGCGCGGCGCGAGGAGTGGTGGCGCAGGTTCCAGTGGGCCACCGACCTGGCGCTGTCGGCGGAGGACGGAGAGGTTCGGGCGGGTCTGGCGCTACTGGCGGTCCTGACGGATTCGCCGCTGGCCACGCAGGACGAGTTGGACGCCATCATCGCGGTGAGCGGCGAGATCTTCACCGCGTTCGCGGCCAACCAGACAGGGTTCACGACCAACCAGGCAGGGTTCACGGCCAACCAGACAGGGCAGAGGGATGATGGGGATAGCGCCGGAGGTTCGAAGCAACGGGAGGCAGCCGATGTCGAAGCCCGTACCGCGGCAGGTGACGATGGCAGCCCAGCTTCAGGTCAAGGTTGACCAGAAGCGCGGAATCGACACTCCTGAGGTGATCCGCAAGTTGGCCCATGCCGCCGAATTCGACGACGACGACGTGGCGGCGCTGCGCGAGGCGATCGCCGTCCGCTGATGTTCAGCATCGCGGCACGTACGGGTTGTCGCCGCGATCGGGCGGGCAACGCCGCCCCAGCAGCGCAGTGACACAGCAGCACGGTGACACAGCAGCACGGTGGCACAGTATCCCCGGTGACGTCATCGGTGGCGGGCGAACGAGGCCCCGACAACGCAGGTCCGGCCGACCCCGGCGGAAACTTGGTAGCGGACAACGCCAACGAGGGCGGGCACTCGGAAGGGCGACCGGTCTCGACGCTGGAACTGTTCTTCGACTTGGTGTTCGTCTACACGATTACCCAGGTCACCGGGGTGGTGGACGACGACCCCGGCTGGCTCGGCGCCGCACGTGGGTGCCTGATCCTGGCCCTGCTGTTCTGGATGTACGGCGCCTTTGTCTGGCTGACGAATGCTTCCGGCGTGGCCGGCGCCGGCCGGACTCTCACCGTGCTGTCCGGGATGGCTGCGCTGTTCGTCTGTTCGCTGGCGGTGCCGCGGGCATTCGACGACGGCGGCATCATCTTCGGCGCGGGATACCTGGCGCTGACGTTGATCCACTTCATCGGCTACCGGTTGTTCGGTGACCCCGACGGCCGCCGATCCATCCTGCGGATGCTGCCGGTCAACGCCGGCGGTGCCTGCCTGATCCTGATTGCCGGGTGGACGCACGGGACCTGGGACTGGGTGCTGTGGACCGCTACCGCCGCCATGTACCTGTCCGTCCTGCTGGTGCAGCCACGCATGCTCGGCTTTCGCATTGCGGCCGGCCACTTCGCCGAGCGGCACGGATTGATGATCATCATCGTGCTCGGAGAGTCGCTGATCAGCGTCGGCGTGGCAGCCAGTGCGGAGCACTTGAACGGCGCGCTGCTGCTCGGCGCGATGTGTGGCTTCGCGGCCAGTGCGGCCATGTGGTGGGCGTACTTCCGCGCGGACGACGCGGCCGCTGCCCGCCGGTTCGCTGGATCCGAAGTGGAGGTCGTGCGACTGGCCGGGATCGGCTACAACGTGCCGCATCTGGTGATGATCATCGGCGTCATCGGGGTCGCGGCCGGAACCCGGTTGCGGGTGGGGGGCCTGCTCGGGCCGGCCCTAGGATCCGCATCAACACTGATCGCCGGCGGGGCGGCCATCTACCTGCTCGGGACAGTCTTGTTCCGACTCCACCTGCACCACGCGATTGTCTGGCCGCGGATTCTCGGCGCTGCCGCGTGCGTGGCCACCTTGCCGGTGGGCCGGCTGGCCGGCACTGGTCAGCAGTTGGCGCTGATCGCGGCGGTGATCGTGTTGGCGACGCTGGCGGACCGGGTTCCGGGCCGGCGCCGCCCTGCTACAGGGTCAGCGTCCCGCTGACCAGTGTGGCACTCGCGCCACCGACCCAGATGTCGCCCGCGTCATCGGTATCGATGCGGACGTCACCGCGGCGGCCCAGCGCGGTGCCCTGACGGACCGTGTACGACGCCGGGGCAAGGCCCGCCCTGGTCAGCCAGACCGCGAAGGAGGCGTTCAGACTGCCCGTCACCGCATCCTCCACCACTGCCAGACCCGGCGCGAAGGCGCGGACCTCGTAATCGGCCGGCCCACCGGGCGCGTGCGGCCCGATGATGCCGATCGCCAGGTCTCCCATCGACGCGATGTTCGGCAGCGCCGCCAGCACCTGCTGCGCGGACGAGAGAACCACACCGACCCAGCCGGGACCGTTGTCGATCCAGTTCATGTGCTGGACTGCGGCCGTCGAGACACCGAGCGTCGCAATGACTCGCGCCGCCGTCTCGCCGTCCACCGGCCCGGATCGCAGCAGCTCCGGGGCTCGGAACGCCAACCGCTCACCCTCCCGGCGCAGTTCCACCAGGCCGATACCGCACTCCTGCATCACCCGGCCGGGCGCGGCGCAGACGCCGCCACGCTCGAGCCAGGCGTGCGCGCTGCCCAGCGTGGGGTGCCCAGCGAATGGCAACTCTCCGCCAGGGGTGAAGATTCGCAGCCGGTAGTCGGCCGCCGGGTCCTTCGGCGCCAGCAGGAAGGTGGTCTCGGACAGGTTGGTCCAGCGGGCGAAGGCCGCCATCTGATCGTCGGTCAGCGCGTCCGCGCCATGGACCACCGCAACTGGGTTCCCGGTCAACGGTGCCGGAGCGAAGACGTCCACCTGGGAGAACTCATAGGTCGGCATGGGCTCCATGCTGACAGCAGGATCGTCCCGCGAAGCCGGTGGTGACACGCATCTCGGTGTGTCGATTGGCGACCGGCGAGATTCGCTGCAGCTACCGCCACTGTCCCTGATGCCGGTCGAATCCTGCACGCCGGCCACCGAATCCCGCGCAATCGAAGTCCAAGGGATCTTCCCCCCAAGGACGCCACCGAGCGCTCCCCGTCCCAGATCTGCTGGTGGCATCACTCGCGGAGTTGGCCGGGCTGACCGTCCTGCACGTCGACAAGGACTTCGAGCTCATCGCAGACGTGACGGGACAGCCAGTGCAGCGACTCGAACATCGAGGCTGAACCGGCTCCTCGCTCAGATGGATTGGCGGCCAAGGAACGCCAGCAGCCGGGCCTGCTCGTCGGCGCCCTGCGGTGCCGGCACCTCCGGGCCGAAGGCACCGGAGGTGCGCATCATGTCGCCCATCCGGTCCGCGAAAGCCCGGACGGCTGCCCGGTCGCCGGCCGGGATGTGCTCGTCGCCGCCGGTGGCGTTGGCGATGTCCCAGCGGTGCACCACCAGGTCCAGACACATGAAGCGGTCGAACGTGTCCGCGACAGTGGTCGACCCGCCCATGCCTTCGTACTCGGTCCCGGCCCGATCCGGGTCGTCCAGGATCCGCTGGATTGCATCCTTGGTGTGTGCCCAGGCCGCGGCCGGATCATCGTCCGCCGTCGGGCCCGGTGGCACGTCGAGTCCAGCGCGGGACAGCAGACCCACCTGGCTGGTGACGACATGGTTCAACACCTGACGGGCGCTCCAGCCTGCGCATGGCGATGGGTGGTCCCAGCGGTCGTCCGGGACGTGCTGGACCGTGCCGGTAAATGCTTCTGCCAGCCGCCGGTAGCGGTCTGCGGGGCCTTCTGTGGGGTCGATCATGACACCTATCGAACCACGACGTGCAGCTTCACCGTCCGGGCCGCCTGCAGTGTGGGAACCAGGTCCAGCAGCTGCTCAGCTGCCCGCCGAACGCCACAGCGCCAACGCGGCGTCGACCATGTCGACCCGGTGCAGGCTCGGGACGTCCGCCAGCGGGAACCAGCGGGCCTCGTCGGTCGACCCGCCGACCTCGTTCGCCGGCGCGCCGCCGACCACCCGGGCCCGGTAAATCACCCGCACGGCCTTGAGCGACCGGGGAACCCTACTGAGCCGGTCGGCCGCCGGGATCGACTCGGTGTCGACGCCCAGCAGCCCGGTCAACTCGACCTGGTAACCGGTCTCCTCACGCACTTCCCGGACCGCTGCCTGTTCGGGTGTCTCCTGCAGCTGGACCCCGCCGCCGGGCAGGGTCCAGGCCGGAACCTTCGGCCCGTTCCACAGCGCGAGCAGCACCCGGTCCGCCTGGTCAACGATCACCGCATAGGCGGCCAGCCTGGTGTCGAACGATGGTGGGCCCACGGTGGGTCACGGTAGCGCGATCCGTCGCCCGAGTCGGTGGGTCGGCGCGTCGGCGCGCCTGAAGGCCGGTGCCGCCGACTCTCGGCTACTTCGGCGAAACGCGGGGCGAATGGCAGAACGCGGGCACGATCTTCACCGCGTTTCGCGGTCGGAGCCGCGTTCTGGCCCGATCGGGGGCGTGGCAGGGTGTCGGGTGGAGTTCGCTGCGACGAAGGAGAGCTGATGGGCACGACTGCATTCACCGGCGGGCACGTGGTACCGATCGATGGCGACCCGTTCGACGGGACGGTAACAGTCACCGACGGGGTCATCACCGCGCTCGGCCCCGACGTCGAGGTGCCGGCCGGAGCCGAGGTCGTCGATGCGACCGGCCGCTGGGTGCTGCCCGGGTTCATCGACGCGCACACCCATCTCGGGGTGCACGAGGAGGCCGAGGGCTGGGCGGGTCAGGACACCAACGAGATGACCGATCCGGTGGCCGCGAACGTGCGTGCCCTGGACGCAATCAACCCACAGGAGCTCGGCTTTGCCGACGCGCTGACCGGCGGGGTCACCACGGTGAACGTCAACCCCGGCTCGGGCAACCCCATCGGCGGGTTGACCGTGGCGATCCACACCCACGGCCGCACCGTCGACGAGATGGTGCTGCGCTCCCCCTCCGGGCTGAAGTCCGCGCTGGGCGAGAACCCCAAGCGGGTCTACGGCGAGCAGAAGAAGACCCCGTCCACCCGGCTGGGCACCGCCGCCGTCATCCGCGGTGCGTTCGTCGAGGCGCAGAACTACGCAGACCGACTGGCGCACGCTGAGCAAGGCAAGGCTGCCCCCTCCCGTGATCTGAAGCTGGAGGCGCTCGGTCTGGTGCTGCGCCGGGAGATCCCCTGGCGCCAGCACTCGCATCGTGCGGACGACATCGCGACCGCGATCCGCATCTCCGAGGAGTTCGGCTACCGGCTGGTGATCGACCACGGCACCGAGGCGCACCTGATCGCCGATCTGCTGGCCGCCAAGGGCATCCCGGTGCTGATCGGCCCACTGTTCACCTCACGGTCCAAGGTCGAATTGCGGAACAGATCCCTGGCCAATCCCGGACTGCTGGCCGCCGCCGGGGTGGAGATCTCGATCATCACCGACCACCCGGTGGTGCCTATCCACTTCCTGATCCACCAGGCGAGCCTGGCGGTCAAGGAAGGGCTAGACGCCGTCACGGCGCTCCGGGCCATCACCATCAACCCGGCCAAGGTGATGGGCGTTGCCGACCGGGTGGGCTCGCTCGCCGCCGGCAAGGATGCCGACATCGTGCTGTGGAGTGGCGATCCGCTGGACGTGATGCAGCGCGCACTGGCCGTGTGGATCGGCGGCCGGGAGGTCTACCGCTATGGCGGGGCTGGCCGTTCCGAGTCGGCGACGCCGTCGTAGGCCCCGGAGACCCTCCACCGGCAGGAGGCAGCCCGGTTGATCCGGTCCCTGTCCGGCCTGATCGACGCAGCGCATCCGTCGCTGGCCGACGACGTCAACGCGTCGGCTGCAAGTGATCAACCAGCACCTGGGAATCAGCTATCGCCAGGCCTCCCTGGAGACGACGCCCCGTCCGCTTCGGCAGCATGTCCCGGCGCGCTGCCGGTGCCTCGCCCGTACGGTGACGGCATGGACAGGCATCGGCGGCGCGCCGGCGTCATGGCCGCGGCGCTGACCGCGGGACTGGCTGCGCTGCTGGCCGGGTGCGGAGCCGGGTGCGGAGCCGGGTGCGGAGCCGGATCCGGCGCGACGCTGATCACATCAGCCAGCACGGCGCCATCGGTGGGAGTGCTGTCCGGCACCGCGCTGTCCGGCACCGCACTGTCCGGCACCGCACTGTCCGGAACCACGGGTCCCGCTGCTGCGACCGCGTCGCCAATGGCGTCGTCCTCGTCGTCATCCATCGGATCGGTCGCGCCGGCCGCAAGTCCATCCTGGCCGGGTTCGTCACCTGCGCCACCGTCCTCAGCCCCGTCGTCCTTCGAGCCCTCATCGTCGTCGCGGCCGGGCACCACGACACGGACAGCACCAGCCGTCCCGACCACGCCGGCAGACCTGACCCCGGCCACCGGCCAGCCGGATCTGACTGCGCTGAGACCGGTCGGCATTGCGGGGGTGAACGACCCGGCGTGCCGGTCGGCCGATCCGCCGGTGGTGCTGCTGCATGGCTCGTTCTCCACGGTGGCGGTGAACTTCTCCGCGCTGGCCCCGGCGCTGCGCACCGCAGGCCGCTGCGTGTACGGGCTCGACTACGGGAATGAGGGCATCGGCGCAGTCACCGACTCCGCGCGAGCCGTCGCGAACTTCGTCCGCGGTGTCCTGGCCGTCACCGGCGCCATGCGGGTGGACGCCATCGGCTACTCCCAGGGCGGGCTGGTGCTGCGCGCGGCGCTTCGGCTGGACGGTCTGGCCGATCTGGTGCGCGTCGCTGTCCTGATCGCGCCGTCATTCCACGGCACGACGGCCTCGCTGGCCTCGGCGGTGCCGGCGGCGTTGTGCCCGGCCTGCGCCGACCAGGTCGCCGGCTCGCCTTTGCTCCGCCAGTTGGACAGCGGCGGCGATCTGGACGGTGACGTGCACTACGCAGTGGTGTCCACCCGGGCCGACATCGTGGTCACTCCGGTGTCCTCCCAGGCCCCGGTCGGCCCACCGGACCGGGTCCGATCCGTGATCGTCGAGGACGTCTGCCCGACCGTGCACACCGACCACATCGCGCTGCCCAAACTTGCCGCCGTCATCTCCTGGACGGTCGCCGCGCTGGACACCGACGGCCGACCCCCCACTGCCGCGTTGACCTGCCCATAGCGATTGGGGGACGCCGCGGACCGTCGCTCGTTTGGGTCGGCCCGCGGTGGATGGTAGATTGACCCTTCGTGTGCGCGTCGACCGCGCACCTGGCGTACTCAGAACCGCAGTTCTCCCTCGACGAAACGAAGGCAATCCGGCGTGGCCAACATTAAGTCCCAGATCAAGCGCAACAAAACCAACGAGAAGGCGCGGCTGCGCAACAAGTCGGTCAAGTCGGCGCTGAAGACGGCCGTCCGCCGATTCCGGGCTGCCGCCGACAGCGGCGACAAGGCCACCGCGCTCACCGAACTGGCAGTGGCCTCCCGAGGCCTGGACAAGGCGGCCAGCAAAGGCGTCATCCACGCCAACCAGGCGGCCAACCGCAAGTCGGCCATGTCCCAGCGCGTCAACTCCTTGTAACCAACCGCGAAGACGACCCTCGCCGTCGTAGTAACACCAGTCGCAGCAACACCAAACGGCGTCCCCGTTCGCATCGGACGGGGACGCCGTTTGGTGTTCCCGGGGTCGGGACTGCGGTGCCGCCACAGCCTGACTAGGCTGACTTGATGTCGTCGGATCCGATCGAGATCCACGTGATCGCAGACTCCACCGGGGATACTGCTGCCCGGGTGGCGCGGGCGACCGCCGCCCAGTTCGTCTCCCATCCGACCCGTCTCATCCGGCACCCGCGCATCACCACAGCGGGCGGATTGGAGGCAGCATTCAGCAGAATCGAGGACGGCCCCGGGACCAGGGTCGCGGTGTTCTCCACGCTGGTCGACGACGACTTGCGTGAGCTCGTCGTGCGTCGTTGCCTGCAGCTGAACGTCCCGCACTGCGACCTTCTCGGCCCGGCGCTGGAAGCCTTCGAGGCCGCGACCGGTGACCGCGCCGAGCGAGTCGCGGCCCGCCCGGTCGGCGTGGACGTCGACTACTTCAAGCGCATCGCGGCGATGGAGTTCGCGGTCAAGCACGACGATGGCCAGTTAGCCGCAGGCCTACGGCAGGCCGACATCGTGCTGATCGGGGTGTCCCGTACTGGCAAGACTCCGCTGTCGATGTACCTGGGCTACCTCGGGTACAAGACCGCCAACATCCCGCTGGTTCGGGGTATCGCGCCGTCGCCGGTGCTGTTCGAGATCGACCGGTGGCGCATCGTCGCGCTGACCATCGACCCGGAACGGCTGGCCACGATCAGGGACCGCCGAGTGCGCGCGCTCGGCGTCAGGGGCGGGCGCGACGGGTACACCGAGTTGAACCGCATCTACGACGAGCTGGAAGAGGCTGCGGGCATCCACCGGCGCCTCGGCTGTCCCATCATCGACACTACGGCGGTGGCCCTGGAAGAGGCCGCCGGCCGGGTGATAGATCTGGTGGACGAACGTAAACGGTCCGCCATCGGCCGAGCAAGGGAGCATCAGTGACTACCACTTCGGACAGTGACGCGAGCACGGCTGGATCCGGCCAGGTGCCGACCGGCACAGCAGCGACCGGCACAGCGACAATCGACTCAGACCCCACCAGGTACGTGTACGACCTGTCAGAGGGTGACACGTCGATGAAGCCGCTGCTGGGCGGCAAGGGCGCCGGGGTCGCCGAGATGCTCCGCATCGGAGTCCCGGTCCCCGACGCGTTCACCATCACCACGCAGGCCTGCGTCCGGGCAATGCAGGCCGGCGGCGACTGGCCGGACACCTTGTGGCAGGAGATCCTCGACGGACTACGGCGGCTGGAGCAGCGCACCGGCCGGATGCTCGGCGCTGCGACCCGCCCCCTGCTGGTCTCGGTGCGCTCCGGGGCGGTGGTGTCGATGCCGGGAATGATGGACACCATCTTGAACCTCGGCATCGGCGAGGACTCGGTGGCGGCGCTGGGCGCCGAGTCGGGTAATCCGCGGTTCGCCTGGGACTCCTACCGCCGGTTCCTGTCGATGTACGGCGAGGTCGTCGAGGGCGTGCAGTCCTATGTTTACGAGGACGCATTGTCGGCGCTGAAGGCCGACCGCGGCGTCAGCATGGACACCGAGTTGACCACCGACGACCTGCAAGAACTGGTGGCCACCTATCGGCGACTATCCCGCGAGCAGATGGGCGCCGACATGCCGGCCGACCCGGTCGAGCAGCTTCGCCGGGCGGTGGACGCGGTATTCCGTTCGTGGCAGAACCCGCGGGCAGCGGTCTACCGCAGGGCCAACAACATTCCCGACGACCTGGGCACCGCCGTCAACGTGATGCAGATGGTGTTCGGCAACCGCGGCGACACCTCGGCGACCGGGGTGTGCTTCACCCGAAACCCGTCCACCGGGGCCAAGGAGTTGTACGGCGAGTTCCTGGTGAACGCGCAGGGCGAGGACGTGGTTGCCGGCATCCGCACGCCGCGACCGCTGGTCGAGATGGAATCCGTTCTGCCACAGGCATACCGGCAGCTGCTGGACACCATGGCACGGCTAGAGTCGCACTACGGCGACATGCAGGACATCGAGTTCACCGTCGAGGACGGCACGCTGTATCTGCTGCAGACCAGGACCGGGAAGCGCACCGCGCGGGCGTCCCTGGCGATCGCCTGCGACATGGTGACCGAGGGGATGATCGATCACCTGCAGGCACTGCGCCGTATCCAACCCGACCAACTGGACCAGCTGCTGCACCCGGCGATCGACCCGAACTCCAAGGGCACCCCGCTGACCACCGGACTGAACGCCTCGCCGGGCGCCGCGGTCGGCGGCATCGTCTTCGACGCCGACACCGCAGAGGCTCGCGGCCGGGCCGGCCAGGCAGTCGTGCTGGTGCGTTGGGAGACCACTCCTGACGACATCCATGGGGTGATCGCCGCCCAGGGAGTGCTCACCGCGCACGGCGGGATGACCTCGCACGCAGCAGTAGTCGCCCGCGGCATGGGCAAACCCTGCGTGGCCGGCGCCTCAGACCTGCACATCGACGCCGAATCCAGGATGATCACAGTGGCCGGGCAGGTATTGCACGAGGGCGACGTGGTAACGCTGGACGGATCGACCGGCGAGGTGTTCTCCGGAGCACTGGACCTGGTGCCGCCGCAGGTCGACGAGAACTTCTCGACCATCGTCGGCTGGGCCGACGAGATCCGCACCCTCGGCGTGCGCGCCAACGCCGACACCGGGCCGGACGCCCGGCGGGCCCGCGAATTCGGCGCCGAGGGCATCGGGCTGTGCCGCACCGAGCACATGTTCATGGACGAAAAGCGGCTGCCGGCAGTGCGCCGGATGATCCTGGCCGACGACGAGGAGTCCCGCCGCGCCGCACTCGCGGAGATCCTGCCCATGCAGCAGCAGGACTTCGAGGAGATCTTCACCGCGATGAGCGGGCTGCCGGTCACCATCCGTTTGCTGGACCCGCCGTTGCACGAGTTCCTGCCGTCACTGGTGGAACAGTCGCTGACGGTGCAACGGCTGCAACTGTCGCACGCCGACCCGACCGAGCTGGCCGATGCCGAGTCGCTGCTGTCCCGGATCCACAGCCTGACCGAGCAGAACCCGATGCTGGGCACCCGCGGCGTGCGGCTGGCGCTGCTGTACCCGGAGATCCCGGACATGCAGGTGCGGGCCATCGCCAGGGCAGCGTTGACGGTGTCCGCCGCCGGTGGGGACCCGCACATCGAGATCATGGTGCCCCTGGTGGCCTACGCCGAGGAACTGCGCAGGATGCGGGAACTCATCGATGCGGTGATGGCAGAGGAGTTCGCAGCAGCCGGCCGCACGCTGCCGTACACCGTCGGCACCATGATCGAACTGCCACGGGCGGCCATCTGCGCAGACCAGATCGCCGAGTACGCCGACTTCTTCTCCTTCGGCACCAACGACCTGACGCAGACCACCCTGGGCGTGTCCAGGGACGATGCGGAGGGCAAGTTCCTGGCCGCCTACATCAGCGAGCGAATCGTTCCGACCAACCCGTTCGCGTCGGTGGATCCCGACGGCGTTGGCGGGCTGGTGCGGATCGGCTGCGAGCGTGGCCGATCAGTGAAGCCGGCGCTCAAGGTCGGCGTCTGTGGCGAGCACGGCGGCGACCCGGCGTCGATCAAGGTGTTCGCCGGTATCGGGCTGGACTACGTGTCCTGCTCCCCGTACCGGGTGCCGATCGCCCGGTTCGCGGCGGCCCGGGCAGTGCTGGACGCGACGACTGGCTGATTGGTTGAACTGCCTGAGCTGGCCGCCCGGATGGACGGGTCTCGGACGGATTGTCAGCGCATCCGACGGGCGGCTGCCAGGTCCATCACTGCCTTCTCCAGCGCATAGTCCGGATCGGCCGCTGCCCCCTTGACCGCGGCGTTCACCTGCGCGACCACCGCCATGCCGCGCGCCATCCCGGCCGGCGACCAGGCCCGAGCCGCGGTGCGCGCCTTGTCGATCTTCCACGGCGGCATACCCAGCTCACCGGCCAGCGCGTAAGAGTTCCCAGACCGGGCGCCGGCCACCTTGGCGATGGTCCGCACGCCGTCGGCCAGCGCGTCGGCGATCAACACCTCGGCGACACCGATCGCGATCGCCCAGCGCAGCGCCTCCAGCGCGCCCCGCACATCGCCGGCGACCGCGAGATCCGCGATGGTGAAACCGCTCACATCGGCCCGGCCCCGGTGGTAGCGCCGCACCGCCGATTCGTCGACAAGGCCGCCGGTGTCGGCCACCAGCTGATCGGCCGCCGACGCCAGTTCGCGCAGATCGGAGCCGACCGCGTCGACCAGCGCGGCTACCGCGTCCGGGGTGGTGCTGCCTCCCGCGGTCTTGATCTCCGCGCGGACAAAGTCCAGCCGGTCGGCAACCTTGGTGATTTTTCCGCACTCGACGACGGCCGCGGCGGCCTTGCGAAGCGCGTCGGCCAACGGCTTATTGCGGGCTCCGCCGGCGTGGTGAACCACCAGCGTGACGCCCTCGACCGGGTCAGTCAGATAGATACTCAACGCGGCGGCCAGCTCCTTGGTTGCCTCCTGTGCTGCGCGGATGACGACCAGCCTCGGCTCGGCGAACAGACTGGGGGCCACCAGATCGGCGAACTCACCGGGTGTCAGCTCGGCTGCACGCGCCTCCCGCCGTTCCACCTGCGGATCCACTCGGCGGACGGCAGCCAGCGCCCGGCCGATAGCGCGGTCAACCAGCAACGGCTCGTCACCGGCGAGAAGGAGCACCGATAGGGCGGCCGCTGCAGCTGGCTCGGGCGGGTGTGGCATGCCCGTCATGGTGCCAGGCCGCGGGGACGAGCGATCGTTGGCCGGCCCTGAATCACAACCGATGCTGAGCAGCAGCAGGGACTGACCCACAACAGGTGCCGACCCACAACACGCGCCGACCCACAACACGCGCCGAGCGGCAGCAGTGACTGTCGGCCGGTGCTGGCAGGATCGACGCACACCGCCGATCAGAAGGATTACCATGCCGCCGCGCAGCCGCACGCCCCGGAAACTTGGACCGGTCGACATCGAAGTGCTACGGACGCGGCTGGAGGCCGGCGGCCGGGTCCGGGTCGGCATCAGGGCGTCTGGGCAGTTCCCGGATGGCGCCGTCGGGATGGTGCGCCGGATCGGGGATCCGACGACGGACGGCGTCGACTTCGTGCAGGTCGAGACCTCCATCGGCGGGGTGAAGGACGTTCTGCCGTTCGCCCCGGCCGACCTGGTGGCGCCACCCGCGAGGGGCGCGGCCCGGGCGGTGCCATCGAGTGCCGGGACCGCGCCCTCCCGCGGAGGCTCGGTTGGCAGGGCTGCCTTCGAGAGTGCTGCCTTCGAGAGTGCTGCCTCCGGGAGTACGGCCCCTGGAAGGGCTCTGTCCGGCACGGCTGGGGCCGCATCGACGGGGGGCGCTGTGCCCGGGACAGCCCGCGCCGGCAAGGCTCTAATCGCACCGGCCGCCGACGTCACCAAGCGGTCGCGCTCGCCGATCGCCGGCTCTGCGGTCGCGAAGCCCAGTGCGGCCGAGGCATCACAGTCCAGCCGTCCCGGGCCACTGAAGTCCAGCGCGGCGACCGGCCGCGCGAGACTGCGGCGGGCGCCGGTCACCATGACCATCGCCACCACCGAGGACGACACGGCGCCGTGGACTGTCGAAGCCCGCATCGGGGCCCGTGTCTCGTTGAAGGCCACGCCGGTCTCGCCGGCCAGAGTGTGGGAGATCGTCAAGACGTTGGGTGAGCCGCGGCTGACCGCCCTGGTCGAGAGCCTGCTCGCCGAGCACCGCAAGGCAACTCAGGCACGGGCCGACGCACTTACACGCGAACTGGCCGCGGTGCGCGCGGAGTTGCGGGCCTATCCGGACGCCGACTCCTGAGCCTCAGCCGAGCCTCCCAGCACCGGCGGCGACCCGGGCTCGCCCCCGCCGCCCGGCCGTGGCAGCTCACGGTGGGACACGCTGCTTCCCACCCAGGGTGACTCCGCGGCTCACCGTCATCAGTCCCCGATCGGTCAGGCAGACCGCGATATCGCCCTCGGTGTCGGTGCGCAGCACCGTCGACACCCCGACGCCTGCCAGCCGGGTCAGCGCCGCGGAACTCGGCTGGCCGTAATCGTTGCCCTGACCGACGCCGATCACCGCGACCCGCGGCGAGACGGCGGCCAGAAACTTCGGCAGTACCTTGGCCGAGCCGTGGTGCGGGGCCTTGAGCACATCAGCGGAAAGATCCGCCTCGGAATCCAGCAGGGCCTGCTGGGCCGGCTCCTCGATATCGCCGGTCATCAGTATCCGCACCCCGCTCACCGTCGCCATCACCACCACCGAGTCGTTGTTCGGGTCCGACTCGGTGCCGTAGTAGACCTTCCGGGGTCCCAGCACCGACAACGCCAGATCCCCTGAGCTCCAGTGTGTTCCGACCGGCAACGACACCACCGGAATGTCGGCGGCGGCGGCAATCGCGAGTGTCCGGGTCCAGGGCGCTACCAGATCCCGCTCCGGACCCACTCCGATCGCGCCGACACTGCGACCGGCAATCGCCCCGGACAGGCCACCGACGTGGTCGGCATGCAGATGGGTGAGCACCAGCAGCGGAATGGTGGTGACCCCTAACCGGTCAAGGCAGGCGTTCATCAGTGACGGGTCCGGGCCGGTGTCGACCACCACGGCAGTGCCGACCTCGCCGGTGGACAACACCATCGCATCACCCTGGCCGACCTCACAGCCGGTGATCAGCCAGCCGGCTACCGGCCAGCCCGGCTGCACCAACCGGCCAGGCACCAGGACGATCAGCGCCCCGCATACCGCGGCAGCAACGATCGCCCGCAGCGTGCGATGCCGCAGCAGCAGCAGGACCGCCGCCGTCAGAGCCGCCAGCGCCAGCACCCCGCCGACGCTGGCCGGCCAGGGCACCGTGGCACCCGGCCAGCGAGCAAACCGGTGCGCGGTACCGGAGATCCAGCCGAGCAGCGGACCGTCGACCCTGGCCAGTCCGCGCCCGACGGCGGGCCAGAGCGGACCGGCCAGGGCGCACAGCAATCCGATGATCAGCGCCGGAGCGACCACCGGCGCCACAATCACGTTGGCGGGCACCGCGACCAGGGAAACGCTGCCGCTGATTGCGGCGATCACCGGCATCGTGGCGACCTGGGCGGCCAGTGGCAGCACCAGCAGGTCGGCCCAGCCCGCCGGCACCCCCCGCCTGCGCAACGCCAGCGACCAGACCGGAGCCAGCAGGACCAGCGCCGCGGTCGCCTGGACCGACAAGGCGAAACCCGCGGCAGCTGCCAGTGAAGGATCCAACAGCAACAGCACAATCACCGCCCCGGCCAGCGCCGGCAATGCCGTCCGCGCCCTGCCGAGAAGTACTGCCATTAAGGCGATCCCGCCCATCACCGCGGATCGCAGTACCGACGGCTGCGGCCCGACCAACACCACGAGCGCGACCAGCGTTGCGGCGGCGGCGAAGGCCGCGAAACGTGGCCCGAAGCGACGCAGCAGCAGCACCACCGCCCCACAGATGATCGCAATGTGGCTGCCGGAGACCGCCACCAGGTGGGTCAGACCCGTCGTTTTCGCATCCGCGGTCAAATCGGCATCGACGCCGCGGGTATCGCCGACCACCAAGCCGGGAAGCAGGCCAGCCCGGTCCGGAGCGAGGACTGCTGCGGACTCGGCGAGCCGCCCTCGCATCCGGACCGCCCAGCCCTGCCACCAAGGCGGGTCGCGGATGGCAGTTGGCTGCCCCGGAGTCCGCAGAGTGACACCGGGCAGAGTGCCGAAGGTATCGCGTGCGAGCGCGCCGGAGACAGTGATCGTCTGTCCTCGGTCCAGGCGTGCCCAGCCGTCTCCGGCGGCGAAGACGGTGACCGACACGTCGGTGTCTTGGGACACGCCGTCCAGCACGACACCGTCCGACTGCCCAGGAACCAGCCACCGGCCGGCATCGGTCCGGACAGACTCGTCCTGCGCAAATGATCCGAAGACACCCGGCATCGGCCGCGGAGGAGCAGTCACCATCAGCCGGACCACCGCCCAGTCGCCCTGTCCTGCCGCGACGGCGAGTGGGTCGGACTGTGCACGGTCTACCTGGACCGCGGCCAGCAGTGCCCCGCACCCGAAGAAGGCCAGCGCCGCTGCTGTCCCGGCCAGGTAGCGCCGAGATTGGTGCTTTGCCGCAGGAAGCGCAGACCCCTTGCGAGCACGCATCATCCAACGGGCCGCCAATACCAGACCGAGAACGAGTAGCGCCAGCGCCGCCGCGATGGCCACCCACCACGACACTGAACCGGCCCGAAGGCCCACCAAGCAGCCCGCCCAGAGCGCGCCCGCAGCGGGCACCAGCCGAACGTCCAGCGGCGGCGGCGGCTCCGGTTCCCTCCACCGGCGTCCACGCGCCTTCACAGCGTCGCCTTCACAGCGTCACACCTCACACCATCACCCTTCACACCGACACCAGAGGCGCCAGCCGAGCAAACTTCGACGGGCCGATGCCCGGCACCGCCTGCAGCTCGTCCACGCTGGTGAACGGACCGTGGGCATCGCGCCAGGCGATGATGTCGGCCGCCGTGACCGGGCCGACTCCGGGCAACGCTTCCAGGTCGGTCGCGTCTGCACTGTTCAGGTTCACCGGGCTCCGACTACCGGACCCGGCTGAGGGCGGCGGACCAGCGCCACCGCTGTCACCGCCGCCACCGCTGTCACCGGTCAGGGTGCTGCGTCCCTGCCCGGAGATCACCACAGAGTCCCCGTCAACCAGCCTGGCCGCCAGGTTCAATCCCGTCAGGTTCGCCTCGTCGATCAAACCGCCGGCCGCCGCAATCGCATCCGCCACCCGTGCGCCCGGCTGCAGGTGGACCAGCCCGGGTCTGCGAACCAAGCCAGTGACGGACACGACGATCGGCTCCGGCGCCGACACCGACACCGGCACCGGCGCAACGCGCGAGGGCGCCGGCGCATCACCTTTGCCGCCCGACAGGACGAGAGTGCCGGGTGGGTCCGACCCGGTCGACCCGCCCGGTGCACCGCTGACCGAAGCGATGGGCAGCAACGCCACCGGCTCGACGGGCCGCAGCTCTGGTCGCGCACGCCAGACCCCCACTGCCGCGACGATCGCAGCCAGTGCGGCGATCATGGTGAGCAGCAACGCCCCTCGGCGACCGGGATCGACCCGCGCATCGCGGAGGGGTTCGGGCACCCACCGTTCGGCGAGCCTTCCCCACGGCCGGTGCCTGATCCGACGGGCCCCGGCCGGTACCTCGTCAAGGCTCGGTTCGGTTCCAGACGCCGGGCCGACCGATGGTGCCGCGACGGGCCCGGTTGGACGCAGAACCGCCGCAGCGGGCGGGGCAGCATCCTCACCGTCAACGCTCCCGATCCCACCATCCAGCAGGCTCAGCCGGCCGGTAGTTGGTTCGACGGTCGGCACCGCTGGCCTGCCCCGCGGCACTCGGTCGGCAGGCGGGTGCTGCAGCGCCCGATCGCTGCCGACCCTGCGGTGCGTGGCGCTGCCCCGGGGCCGAACCCGCACCTGCCAGTCCTGGGCCGGTGGCACCCAGCCGCCGACCACCTGCTGACGCCCGCACGGCCACGGTTCGCCGCGGTTGGGCCCACTACCTTCGTCCGGTGCGGCAGGCGCGATGCCACGCGCTGTTGTGCCGACTGCGCACTGCTCAACGGCAGGCACGCCGGCAGCGGCTGTGCCGCTCGCCGGGCTGTTGTCGTCCCTGGCACCGGTTCGGGCACCGCGAAGGGCAGCCAACCGTCTGGTCGGGTCTGGGATCTGTGGCACCTGCCGACGGTAGGAACTTTCGTCCTCGCCGATCGCCGCAGCGCCCACCATGTGGATGGAATCCGGGCAGGGGGACAACTGCCTCCGTGCCGGCCTGGCCGCAATGCGCCGGGCAGAACCCGGCCGGCCGAAGAAAATCGGTCGAACAGGCCTCAGCCGCCTGCTACCTCGTCATCCCCCCCAGGGTTCACGATGCCACCGAGCCCCCCGTTGTAGGTGTGCAGCTTCCAGCTACCGAATGCATGCCGGTGCAGCACCACCCAGTGGCAGTTGTTGATCCCGGTCAGCGCGCCCCAAGCACCATCCGGCAGCTCGAGCAGCAACCCGGTGAGCCCCACGATCAGACCGCCGTGCGCCACCAGCAGCACCCGCCGGATCGCGCCGTCGTCCAGGTCGGCCACCACCGCGGCGGCCCGCGTCGCGACCTCGATCCTGGACTCACCGCCCGGAGGGGCGATGTGCGCGTTGGTCGCCCGCCACCGCTGCCACTGTCCCGGCCAACCGGCAATCACCTCATCGCGGGTGAGCCCTTCCCACAAGCCCATCGACGTCTCACGGAGCCGCTGATCGGCACGCACGCCGAGCCCGGTCAGCGCGGCGACCGCCTCGGCGGTACGCCGAGCCCTGGACAGATCCGAGGAAATGATCAGCTCAGGCGACAGCGCTGCCACCGATGGGGCGGCCGCGGCGGCCTGCGCGAGGCCGACCGTGTTCAGCGGGATGTCGCGGTGACCCTGCATTCGCAGCTCGGCGTTCCAGTCGGTTTCGCCGTGCCGCAACAGGATCAGATGTTCCAGGCTCACGCGATGGCACCGCGGGCGGGATCCGGCTCGTCCGACTGTGGCTCGTCCAACTGCGGCTCACCCGCCGGAGGCGCCATCTCGCCGGAAGGCTCCAAATCCGCAGCATCAGTGAATGGGATCTGCGGGCAGTCCTTCCACAGCCGGTCCAGCGCGTAGAACAGCCGCTCCTCCGCGTGCTGCACGTGCACCACGATCTCCAGGAAGTCCAGGAGTACCCAGTGGCCGTCCCGCTCGCCCTCCTTGCGCAGCGGCTTCGCCCCTGCGGCCCGGAGCCGGACCTCCACCTCGTCGACGATCGCGCCGACCTGGCGGTCGTTCGACCCGGTGGCCAGCACGAAGCAGTCGGTGATGGCGAGCCGGTCCGACACGTCGATGATCACGATGTCGGTGGCGCTCTTGTCTGCGGCCGCTTGGGCCGCGAGCAGCGCGAGATCTCTGGCCTCGTCGGTGGCTGTCACTGCGCTCCTTCTGCGTTTCGGTTGTCGGCCAAGGGGTTTCGGTACAGGCGGTGCTTGGCGATGTACTGCACCACGCCGTCCGGGACCAGGTACCACACCGGATTTCCGGCAAGTACTCTGGTCCGGCAGTCGGTTGAGGAGATCGCCAACGCCGGGACCTCGATCAAGGTGACGGATCCGGTCGGAAGCTGCGGATCGGTCAGCACGTATCCCGGCCTGGTCACCCCGATGAAGTGAGCCAGGTCGAACGCCTCGGTGGCGTCCTTCCAGCCCATGATGGCGGCCAGTGCGTCCGCGCCGGTGATGAAGAACAGCTCGCTGCCGGGCCGATGCACCCGCAGATCCGTCAATGTGTCGACCGTGTAAGTGGGCCCAGGACGGTCGATGTCAACCCGGGAGACGGTGAACCGCGGGTTGGACGCGGTGGCGATCACCGCCATCAGGTAGCGATGTTCGGCGGGGGTCACCGCAGCGGCGTCCTTCTGCCACGGTTGTCCGGTCGGTACGAACACCACCTCGTCGAGATCGAACCGGGCAGCCACCTCCGAGGCAGCGACCAGGTGGCCGTGGTGGATCGGGTCAAAGGTGCCACCCATCACACCGACTCGGCGGCCGGGGGATTCCGCGGCGATTCTGGACCGTGGTCCGGGCCCACTCCTCGGCTGCTCCCCGGCAGGTCGTTCGCCGAGCAGTGCCGGGCGCGACTGATCGGCTGTCATGAGGGCCCCCTGGTCTGGCCGGTTCCGGTAACCACGTATTTTGTGCTGGTCAACTCCACCAGCCCCATCGGGCCCCTGGCGTGCAGTTTTTGGGTGGAGATGCCGATCTCCGCGCCGAAGCCGAACTCCCCTCCGTCGGTGAACGCCGTCGAGGCGTTCACCATTACCGCCGCCGCATCGACCTGCGCGGTGAACGCCGCTGCGCAGGACAGGTCCGAGGTGACTATCGCTTCGGTGTGTCCGGTGCCGTGCTCCCCAATGTGCCGGATGGCCGCGGACAGGTCGTCGACCACCGCCGCGGCAATGTCCAGCGACAGGTACTCGGTGTCGAAATCGTCATCGGTGGCCGGTTCCGTCTGCCCGGCACCCGCCGCTGCGGCGAATCGTGGCTCCGCATGGATGTGGACCCCGTTGCGGCGCAACGCGTCAACCGCCTTGGGCACGAACTCCTCGGCGATATCCCGGTGGACCAGAAGCGTTTCGGCCGCGTTGCAGACGGACGGCCGGCGCACCTTGGAGTTCACCAGGATGTCCAGCGCCATGTCCTGATCGGCCGAGGCATCGACGTATACGTGGCAGTTGCCGACGCCGGTCTCGATGACGGGCACGGTCGAGCCCTCCACCACGGCGCGGATCAGCCCGGCGCCGCCCCGCGGGATGATCACGTCGACCAGCCCGCGCGCCGTCATCAGGTGCTTGACAGATTCCCGGTCGGTACCGGGGACCAGGCTGACGGCGTCCGGCGGTAGCCCAGCGTCGACCCCGGCGCCGGCGAGAATGCCTACCAGCGAACGGTTCGAGGAATATGCGGAGGCCGAACCCCGCAACAACGCTGCATTGCCGGCCTTCAGCGCGATGCCGGCGGCGTCGACGGTGACGTTTGGCCGGGCCTCGTAGATGATCGCGACCACGCCCATCGGCACCCTGATCTGCTGAAGGTGCAGCCCGTTGGGCAGCACCGAGCCGCGGACCACGGTCCCGACGGGGTCCGGCAACGTGGCCAACTGCTCCAGGCCGGTAGCCATCGCCTCGACCCGCGATTCGGTCAGCCGAAGCCGGTCCACTAGCGCTTCCTGGGTGCCCGCCTCAACGGCGGCATCGACGTCGGCGGCATTCGCGGTCAGCACCTCCGCGACGTGATCTCGTAGCGCCGCGGCCATGCTGCGTAGGGCTGCGTCCTTGACCGATGACGGCAGCACGGCCAGGACGGCGGCGGCGGTCTTGGCCCGACGGGCAGCGGCCAGCACCTCGTCCCGGCCAGCGGTGCCGCTGGACGGTGCAATCACCCGCTCATCCTCCCCCACCTGCGCGGCCGTCACAGCGCCACCAGGTCGTCGGCGTGGACGACCTCGCGGCGCTGCTCGGCGGGCAGATCCGCCAGGCTGTGCCCGATGATCGCCGGGAGCTCGGCCGCATCGTGCGCAACGAACCCGCGGCCCACCAACGCGCCGTCCGGGCCGATCAGGTCGACGACGTCGCCGGATTCGAAATCCCCGCGGAACCCGGTGATCCCGGCCGGCAGCAGCGATTTGCGGCGCTGCACCACTGCGGCCACTGCCCCGGCGTCCAGCGCCAGCGCGCCGGACGGAGACGCAGCATGGCGCAACCAGAACAGCCGGGCGCTGGTCCGCCTGGCCGCGGGCGCGAACGCGGTGCCGATCGACGGTCCGGGCGGGCCGACGGCCAGCGCCGCGGAGGCGGCGGCCGCGTCGGCCAGCAAGACCGGTATCCCGGCGCCGGTCGCGGTGAGCGCCGCGGTCAGCTTCGAGGCCATGCCACCAGTGCCGAGGTCGCTGCCGTGCGCGCTGAGCCCGATGCCGGCTAGCTCGACCGGGTCGGCGACCTCGCTGATCCTTCTCGATCCCGGCAGCCTGGGATCCGCGGTGTACACCGCGTCGACGTCGGACAGCAGCACCAGTGCGTCGGCGCCGACCAGGTGGGCGACCAGCGCGGCCAGCCGATCATTGTCGCCGAAGCGGATCTCGGTGGTTGCCACCGTGTCGTTCTCGTTCACCACCGGCACCACGCCGAAGTGCAACAGCTTCGCAAACGTCCGCTGCGCATTGCGGTAGTGGGCGCGGCGCACCACGTCGTCGGTGGTCAGCAGCACCTGGCCGACACGCAGTTGGTGGCGAGAGAAGGACTGCGCATAGCGGGCGGCGAGCTGCTGCTGGCCAACCGACGCAGCGGCCTGCTGGGTGGCCAGGTCGCGCGGCCGGCGGTGCAGGCCGAGCGGCGCGAGCCCGGCCGCGATAGCGCCGGAGGACACCAGGACCACGTGGCTACCGGCTGCCGTCCTGACTGCCACGGCATCGACCAGCGCGTCCAGCCGGACGCTATCCAGCCCGCCGGAGGCCGAGGTGAGCGATGAGGACCCGACCTTGACCACGATGATGCGTGCCGCAGCGACCGCCGCCCTGGTGGTGGACAGGTCGGGCATCAGCGACACGCCGCGGGCCCCGGTCACCGGGAACCGTCGTCGCGCAGCAGATCCGCGAGCCGTTGTAGGTCGGACTGGTCCAGGTTCCCGCCGTCCACCGGCAGCCCACGGCGCAGTCGGTGCAGGGCCTTGCGCTCGGCGGCGCTGAGCCGGTCGGTCTCGTCCAGCCGAGCGTCGGTTCCCCGACCGGATGGCACGATGTCGACCCCGGCCGCCGTGGTTGGCTGCCAATCGAAGGTCACCTCGCCGATGGTCACGCTGGCGCCGGGCTCGGCACCCATCCTGGACAGCTGTTCCTCCACGCCCAGCCGGGCCAGCCGATCGGCGAGGTAGCCGACCGCCTCGTCGTTGGTGAAGTCGGTCTGCCGGATCCACCGCTCCGGTCGTGCCCCGATGACAATGAAGCCCCCGTCGGCGTCGGGATCGACACGCACCGAGAACTGCTCGGAGTCGACGGCTTTGGGCCGCAACACGATCCGCTCGGCCGCCGCCTTCGGCCGGGCGGCCCGGTCCGCGACGACGGCGTCGGCCATCGCGTACTTCAGGGCGGCCAGCCCCTCGTGGGTGGCGGTGGAGATCAGCAGGACGTGGTGACCCGCCGCCTGCAGGTCGGGCAGTACGAACTCCGCCAGCTCCCGGGCCTGCGGCACGTCAATCTTGTTCAGCACGACCAGCCGGGGCTTGCTCGCGAAGTCCGTAGCCAGAGACGGGACGTACTGCGCGAGTTCGGCTTCCACCGCGGCAATGTCGGCTGCCGGATCGCGATCGGGTTCGGCAGTGGCGCAGTCCACCACGTGTACCAGCACCGCGCATCGCTCGACGTGCCGCAGAAACTCCAGGCCCAGCCCCTTACCCTGGCTGGCGCCGGGTATCAGCCCGGGTACGTCCGCGACGGTGAACACCTCGCTGCCCGCGGTGACGACACCCAGGTTCGGCTCGAGCGTGGTGAACGGATAGTCGGCTATCTTCGGCCGGGCCGCCGAGAGTACCGAGACCAGCGAGGACTTCCCGGCACTGGGGAAGCCGATCAGCCCTACATCGGCCACCGACTTGAGCTCCAGCACCAGTTCGGCGCCCTCCCCAGACTCGCCGAGCAACGCGAACCCGGGTGCTTTGCGAGACCGGGACGCCAACGCGGCGTTCCCCAGCCCGCCGCGGCCACCCTTGGCCGCGATGTAGCGGGCGCCGGCGCCCACCAGATCGGCTAGCACCCGACCGTCGGCGTCCAACACCACAGTTCCGTCGGGCACCCGAAGTTCCAGTGCCGCGCCGGCCGCGCCATCGCGGTTGTCGCCCTGACCGGGCCGGCCGTTGCCGGCTGCGGCATGCGGGCGGTAGTGGAAGTCGAGCAGCGTGTGCACGCTGGCATCGACGATGAGCGCAACGTCGCCGCCGTTGCCGCCATTGCCGCCATCGGGGCCGCCGAGCGGCTTGTACTTCTCCCGGTGCACCGAGGCGCAGCCGTGCCCACCGTCGCCGGCCTGCAGGTGCAGGACGGCGCGATCGACGAAGCGGGCCATGCGCGCTCCTTACCGGTGTCCGGATGCCCGGCCGCTGTGGCCCGGACGATGGGATGCAATGAGGGGCGCGCCCGGGATCATCCGGGCCCGCCCCTCATGCGGAACTGTGCTGGTGAGCGTCGCGGATCAGACCCCCGCGGGTGTCGGCGCAGCGTCAGTGACGATGTTCACCGTCTTGCGCCCCCGCTTACTACCGAACTCGACAGCGCCGGCGATCAGTGCGAACAACGTGTCGTCCTTGCCCCTGCCGACGCCGTCACCGGGGTGGAACTTGGTGCCGCGCTGGCGGACCAGGATCTCGCCTGCGTTGACGCTCTGTCCGCCGAAACGCTTGATGCCAAGGCGTTGCGAGTTGGAGTCGCGCCCGTTGCGGGAGCTGGAGGCGCCCTTCTTGTGTGCCATGTTTGTCCCTGCCTCTCAGCCGGCCGAGCCGACAGTGATTCCGGTGACCTTCAGCTGGGTCAACGGCTGACGGTGCCCCTGTCGCTTGTGGTATCCGGTCTTGCTCTTGAACTTGTGGATGACGATCTTGGGGCCCTTGGTGTGGGCAACCACCTCGCCGGTCACCGTGACGCCCGCCAGGGCCGTGGCGTCGGCAGTCACCTCGGTGCCGTCCACCACCAGCACGGCCGGGAGGTTGACTTCGGCCCCGGGCTCGCCCTCGAGCTTCTCGACCTCAATGAGGTCGCCCTCGGCGACCTTGTACTGCTTGCCGCCGGTCTTGACGATCGCGTACATCGCTGACGCGCCTTCCTGCCTGGTCGTGTCCTGTTGTCTATCCCGCGCACGCAGCGAGTACTGCGACGGCGAGGTGTGCTGTCGGTGCCCGGCGGAACCGTTCTGTCCCCGAAAGTGGGGATGGGCACCGCAAAGCCCGCTGCAAGGCAGCGGGTCGACGGTTCATCGTACGTGCGATGCGCCCTTCGGGGCAAACCGGCAGGCCCTGGCCATGTCCCCGGCCATGTCAGGGTCAGCCAACAGGCCCCGCCGGGCCCGCCGGACGGGACGCAGCGCGCCTTCGGGGTGGGCGGCTGCTGTCGGCGGTGTCGCCGACAGCAGCCGGTGTCGCAGTCGCTGGAGTTGCCTCAGCGGATCCGATGCCGGCCGGCCCGGCTTCGACCGGCGACGGTGCCCCATCAGCCCCATCAGCCACGGCCGGTTTGGCAACCGATCTGCGCCCTGCTGTCTTGGGCCCTGCCGTCTTGGACCCTGCTGTCTTGGACCCTGCCGCCTTGCTTGCCTTGGAAGCCTTAGCCGCCTTGGCAAGCTTGTCAGTCTTGGGAGCCTGATCGGCCTCGGCCGGCTTGGTAGACCGATCGTCACCGGCCGACAGACCGCCGTCCGAAACTGCCACATCCGCGTCAGCGGGCGCGACAGGGCCATTCTGAGGGGCGGTAGCCGAGATGACGATGTCGACAGCAGCACCGGCGGCAGATGGGGCGCCGGCGGGACGTCCCGCGGCACGCCTGCCACGGCGCCCCCTGCTGGACCCGGTGGGCTCGGCCGGGCCAACTGCTCCTTCCGCAGGATGGTCGCCGGTCCCAGCAGTCGGCTCGGCCGGTGCGACAGCCTCGCCGACAGCCGACTCGGCAGGCATGGCGGCGTCGGCCGGATCAGCCTTGACCGGGACAGCCGCTGCCGGGTCAGCCAGCTCGACGCTGCCTTCTGGCTGGTCGCCGTGCCGGTAGGTCCCCGGAGGCTTCGGGCCGCGGGGATCGGGCTTGGCATCGGGCGCCACCCGTTCGATGGCGACAGTGTCGGCCGAGGCGCCCGAGGTGCCCGTCGCCGTTGCTCCACCGCGTCCCTTGCGGGAACGGCCGGACCGCTTGTCCGAGTGGTCCCCGTCATCGGAAGCACCCTGAGCACCGGCAGCGCTGTCGACAGGCACGTCGTGCAGCACGATGCCACGCCCGCCGCAGTGCGAGCACGACTCGGAGAACGCCTCCACCAAGCCGAGGCCCATCCGCTTGCGGGTCATCTGCACCAGGCCGAGCGAGGTGACCTCGGCCACCTGATGCCTGGTCCGGTCCCTGCCCAGGCATTCGGTCAGCCGACGGATCACCAGGTCGCGGTTGGAGACCAGCACCATGTCGATGAAGTCCACGACGATGATCCCGCCGATGTCGCGCAGCCGCAGCTGCCTGACGATCTCCTCTGCCGCCTCTAGGTTGTTCCTGGTGACCGTCTCCTCCAGGTTGCCGCCGGAGCCGGTGTATTTGCCGGTGTTCACGTCGATAACCGTCATCGCCTCGGTGCGGTCGATCACCAGCGATCCGCCGGACGGCAGGTGCACCTTGCGTTCCAACGCCTTGGCGATCTGCTCGCTCACCCGGTAGGCGGAAAAGACGTCGCCGGACCCGTCGAAGCGCTTGACCCGGCCGGCGAGTTCGGGCGCGACGCCGCCCACGTAGTCGGACACGGAGGTGAAGGCGTCGTCCCCGTCGATGACCAGGGAGGTGATGTCGGAGTTGAACAGGTCGCGGATCACCTTGATCAGCGTGTCCGGCTCCGCCGACAGTTGCACCGGGGCCTTGGACTTCTGCTTCTCCGCGGCGTTGGTGATCTCCTCCCACTGCGCCTTCAGCCGCTCGACGTCGTTGGCCAGTTCCTCTTCGCCGATTCCTTCGGCGGCGGTGCGGATGATCACCCCCGCGTCGTCCGGCACGATGCGGTCCAGGATTGCCTTCAGCCGCTTGCGCTCGGTGTCGGCGAGCTTGCGGGAGATTCCGGTGGCGCCGCCGCCCGGCACGTAGACCAGGAACCGGCCGGGCAGCGAGATCTGGGTGGTGAGCCGGGATCCCTTGTGGCCGATCGGGTCCTTGGAGACCTGCACCAGCAGGGTGTCCCCGCTGTTCATCGCGGTCTCGATCCGTCTGGCCCTGCCGACCAACCCGGCCATGTCCCAGTTGACCTCGCCGGCATAGAGCACCGCGTTGCGCCCGCGGCCGATGTCGACGAAGGCGGCTTCCATGGACGGCAGCACGTTCTGCACCCGGCCGAGGTAGACGTTGCCGATCATCGACTCCGAGCCGGCCCTGGAAACGAAGTGCTCGACCAGTACACCGTCCTCCAGGAGGGCGACCTGAGCCAGGTCACCGCGCTGGCGGACAGCCATCACCCGCTCGACAGACTCCCGCCGGGCCAGGAACTCTGCCTCGGACAGGATCTGTGGGCGCACCCTGGATCCGTGCGTCTCGCGCCGGCGCTGCCGCTTGGCCTCCAGCCGGGTGGATCCCCTGACTCCCTGGACCTCGCTGGACTTCGATTCTGACGACCTGGAATCTGACGACCTGGACTCTGACGACCTGGACTCTGACGATCTGGATTCTGACGATCTGGATTCGCGAAGGTGCACGACTGTGTCGTCCGGATCGTCTTCGTGCGAGCCATCCGAGCCGCCGGACCCGGATCGCCTGCGACGGCGCCGACGACGGCGCGACCCGGTGCCCTCAGGCTCCTCGTCTCCGGAGGACTCGGCGTCGCCGGGCGCGTCGGCATCTGCGGTGTCGGTGCCCGATTCGACATCAGTGTCCGATCCGCCCGAACCGAGTGCCGGAGAACCGTCGGTCGATGTGGCAGCAGCGTCGGTACCGGAGTCAGCGTCAGTGCTGGATTCAACATCGTCACCCGC
>CAJDUM010000048.1_pt1 | contig 42148 bp, 34 predicted proteins | sample 7390781 | NCBI WGS metagenome assembly CAJDUM01 (sample SAMEA7055661, study PRJEB34461) | soil metagenome | biome: terrestrial ecosystem; feature: Peninsula; material: soil | place: Antarctica | collected 2016 | reverse complement strand
GCTATTTTGTAATCTCCATCTGAAAGACCCGAAAGAACCCCCATGTCGTACCGTTTCCTCTCCACCCTCGTCGCCGCCACGGCCGTGTCGGCGGCGCTCCTCGCCCCCACAGTCGCCCAGGCCCAGAACATCGCCGTCGTCAACGGCAAGGTCGTTTGGATCGTTGATGCCTACACGACCAGTAACTCCTATCCATACTCACAGCGACGTTCGCTCGAAACGGCCACTTCGGACTCGTTGACCGGCAGCGGTTCGCAGGCCGTTCTGCCGCGCGATCAGGTCAACTACATTCGTAACTCGGTCAAGGCGACGGTCGACGCGTATGACGGCACGGTGACTCTGTACCAGTTCGACACCAAAGACCCGGTCCTGAAGACGTGGATGAAAACCTATCCAGGAATCATCAAGCCGAAGTCCGACATCTCGAAGGACCTTTCAGCGCACTTCCGCTATCCCGAAGACCTGTTCAAGGTTCAGCGGTCATTACTGGCGAAGTACCACGTGACCGATCCACAGGCGTTCTACTCGGCACAGGACTTCTGGAAGGTACCGGCCGACCCTACGACCACTGTGGAAGGAGATCAGCCGCCGTACTACCTGCTCTCGCAGGGTCCGGGGGAGGACACAGCGACGTTCAAACTAACGTCTGCGTTGACGGCGCTGAAGAAGGAGAACCTGACCGCGTACGTCTCGGCGTCGAGTGATCCGAAGACCTACGGCAAGCTCACCGTCCTCCAGATGCCGCAGGACTCGAATATCTACGGGCCGAGTCAGGTGCAGTCGCAGTTCAAGGGTGATCCAGTGATCTCCAAGGACATTGCGCTGCTTGACCAAGGCGGCTCCAAGGTCATCTTCGGAAACTTGTTGACCCTTCCGTTGGCGGGAGGTCTGCTTTATGTGGAGCCTCTCTACGTGCAGGGTAATGCGTCTTCGGCGTACCCGACCCTGCAGAAAGTGCTGCTGAACTTCGGCACAAAGATCGCTTACGCGAACACGCTTGCAGAGGGGCTCAATCAACTCTTCGGAGCTGGCGCCGCGGACGAATCGGCAGCGCCGCCTGGGGTTACAGCGGCGACGCCAACGTCACCGGCTACGATTCGGCGGCCAAGGCCGGCGACTATGCGGCGATGGGTGTGGCGCAGCAGCAACTCATTAATGCCGCGTCGGCGGTTAATGATGCCGCGAACAAGGTCGATGGCCTGACCGGTACTACCGGAACCACGGGTGGCACAAGCGCGGGTTCCGCGCCGCCATCGAGCCCGGCAAGTCCGTCCGGTGGAGGTTAAGGCTGTTGGTCGGCGTTGTATCTGGCTGCACTCGGGTACCCCCGCGTGCAGCCGGGTGGAACCTGATGTAGTGTTGTGTTTCCACCGCGGGGTGGAGCAGTTCGGTAGCTCGCTGGGCTCATAACCCAGAGGTCGTAGGTTCAAATCCTGCCCCCGCTACTAAGTTCAGGCCCGGAGATCAAAGATCTCCGGGCCTGAAGTATTTCTGGAGTTACTGAGCGCATAGTCAACTTCTGGTCGGCTGCGGTCGCTGAACGAGTCGGCCGACCGATTCACTCAAGTCCATTCTCAGAACCGTAGCGAGATGGTAGGCATATGTGACGGTAACCACGGGAGGAAAACAGATGGGTGTTCCACAAGTCATTTCGGGTGAGCGGTCGCGACCCATTGCAGAGGTGAAGGAGCGGGCGGCTCGTCTCGGGGCCGGCTTAGGCAAGCTGGGGGTAGGGCACGGCGACCATTACGCGATCGTGCTGCGCAATGAGATCGCGTTTCTGGAAGCAAACCTGGCAGCGTCGGTGATTGGCGCGGTGCCCATACCGGTGAACTGGCACTGGACTGGTGAAGACCTGCAGCATGTGCTCAACGACAGCGGGGCCAAGGCGGTGCTCGTACACACTGACCTGCTGCCGGCCGTGGAGAAGTATCTGCCGGACGGTGTGACGATCGTCGAGGTCGAGACACCCCCTGAAATCAGGGAGGCCTACCGTCTCGGAGAGGTGCCGCTGACCGGTCGCTACCAGACGCTCGATGAGCTTGTCTCTTCCTCCGAGTTGGTGACCCCCGACAGTGATGACCCGCCGATGAGCGTCATCTACTCCTCCGGAACGACAGGACTCGCCAAAGGGATTCAGCGTTACCCCCTGGCCGAGGGGAAGTCCGAGGAGATCGCCGCCGCGGTGATGGACCTAATGAAGCTGAAGCCGGGCGGCAAGACCCTGGTCCCGGCCCCGATGTACCACTCCTCGCCCAATGTGCTGGCGCTGTTCGCAGTCGCGTTGGGGATCGAGACCGTCATCATGCCGAAGTTCGATCCGGAGAGCTTCCTCGCCCTGATCGAGAAGCACCGGATAGACGAGGTGCAGGTCGTGCCGACGATGTTCATCCGGCTGCTCAAGCTGCCCAAAGAGGTCCGCGAGAAGTACGACGTCTCGTCCCTCGAGGCCGTCATCCACGCCGCAGCGCCATGCCCGCCCGATGTCAAGGCAGCCATGATCGAGTGGTTCGGGCCGATCATCTGGGAGTACTACGGCGGTACCGAGACCGGCGCTGTCGTGTTGTGCAGCAGCGAGGAGGCCCTCGCGCACCCGGGAACAGTCGGTCGGCCATTCGCCGGAGCCGAGATACGCATCCTCGGCGCCGACAATGAACCGGTTCCAACCGGTGAGTCCGGCATGGTCTACGTGAAGCCGTTCGGCGCGTGGCCTGACTTCACCTACCTCAACGACGACGACAAGCGCCGATCGATCGAGCAGGACGGTTTCGTAACCGTGGGGGACATCGGTTACCTCGATGACGACGGATTCCTGTACCTGAGTGACCGGGCCAACTACATGGTGATCTCCGGTGGAGTCAACATCTACCCGGCCGAGATCGAAGGATGCCTGCTTGGAATGGACGGAGTCGCCGACGTGGCAGTCTTCGGCATCCCCGACGAAGAGCTCGGCGAGGTGCTCGCCGCTCACGTCGAGCTCCAAGAAGGCGCCGTTGTGAGCGAGGATGACATCAAGTCATATGTCACGACGAATCTCGCGAAGTACAAGACACCACGGCTGGTGGTCTTCGACGACAACCTTCCCCGCGAGGACTCCGGCAAGATGTTCAAACGACGCCTGCGGGACCAGTACTGGACCGGCGACCGCAAGATCTGAACGCGACGACAAGGCTGGCGTCTGCCGCCCCTTTTTGTCGCCGCTCGAGCAGTGATCGGCCAGTGTCGTGGGTGAGAGTTTCGTCAGAGACCGGATATTGTTGAAGAGTTCCCAATCCTCGTGCATGGAGTGTCCGCCTGCGTGGGTCGCGACGTAACCGGAACGGCAGGACGGGGACCGGTAGCCTGTGCACATGAATCGATTCTCGTTAGCGGGTCGGATGTCAGTCGCGCTGGCCGGCGCAGTACTCGTCACTGCGTGTTCGGGAGCAGAGTTTCCCACAGCGAAAGGAAACCACAAAAATAGTTCGGCCCCGTCAAAGAACACGACCCCGGACCCGCTTCTCCAGAAGGCGCTCGGTCGAGTTGGCGCCGACGCAGCCGGGAAGCTCAGCTATATCGAGTTCGTTGATCGTAAGCGGCTGACCGCACTGGCGTCGAAGGACAAGGCCAAGTGGCAGGGGCTTGAGACCTTTGGCGTGGACGTTCTGTACACCGGCTTCGACTACGAGGACATGCTGGGAATCGATCTCGACGCGGCCGACTACGCCGTCACCGCAGGTTCCCCGCCGGCAAAAATCACCTTGGTCGTCGGTGGACAGGACAGCAGTGCGGTTAAGTCCGCGGCCAAGGAAGTGGGCTATAAAGGAACCGGCGTGCTGAGCCAGGAATGGAACCTCGAAGAGCCGTTGACCGTCAGCATCGCGCACGTACTAGCGGCCGAAAACTACGTTGCGCTCGGTGGGCGTGCCGCGGACATGACCCAAGTCGGCGCCAGCGGCGACACGCTGCGTGACCTTGCTGGTGTCGGCGAAGTGAGCTCCTGCCTGGGCAGCGTGGTCGGCGCGATCTATGCCAAGCCCGGCTCGGATGCCAAGCTGGTGGGTGTTGGCGTCCAGGAAAACGGCGGCAACGTGACGTCCGTGATGTGCGTAAAGGCAAGTAGTGGAGCAGACGCGGCAAGTCTCGCTGCGAAGGTCAAGGAAGACCTTGCCTCCGGTCAGCAGAAGTACGCCGACTCCTTCAAGGACACCAGCGTCGCCACTGTCGGCGGCGATGTGGTGCAGGCGAAGCTGCCGCACTCTCGCGCCGCAGTCGGGGTGATCTTCGGAATGCTGCTGAACCTCGACCTGCCGGGCCTGTGACCTGACCGGGTCCTAGTCGCCGCGATCGGCGCTCGAACCGGTCACGAAGCGGTGCCCGGCGCGCTCGCCGGCGCGGCGGGTGGTTCTGCGCACTCCTTGCCGTCACTCGGAGGAGCCGGGGCGGCGCAGTCGCCGCTGTCGCAGCATGCCTGGTATGAATCGAGGATCGATTCTAAGGTGTCCTCCCTCTTCTGCTGACAGGCCTGTGCCTTGGCCGCGTCCTGGCAGGCCTTCTCAGCCGTGACCCCCTCCAGCACGGCGATCACGGTCCATGCGGCGCTCACGCACTTCAGCGCGGTGCACAGACAGTCCATGTATGCCGCGACGGTGGTGAAGCCGTTGCCGACCCGGTTCAGCTCCAGGCGCTTGTCCGCGATCAGCCACCGCGCGTACCACTTGACCACCATTGTCGCGTCGCCGCCGCCGGCCATATCGGTGGACAGCGCGGTAACCTCGCTCTTGGTCTCGGCGACCCGCGCGGCCAGCGCGACCGGTTCGCCTATCAGGGCGACAAAGCAGCCTGTATTCGAGATTGTCTCATCCCGGTACTGCTGGATCCGCGCGGTCAGCGACGCCACGTCATCGCTTTCGGACACCGTCTCGTCGAACTCGCACGGACCGACGCAGCACCCCAACGGGCCGGTGCACTCGTCGATCTCGGCAAACACGTCGTCCCGGGCCTTCTCCAGGCACTCTCGCTTGTCATCGGACAGTCGACAGTGCAACTGCTCGTAGAGGCTGTCCAGCTCGGTCCGGATGGCCGAGACCTCGCTGCCGGCCGCTTCCCATGCGGCCGAGTACGCCTTCTTCGCCCCGCCGTACTGGGTACGGTAGGTCACCAGGTCAGCGGAGACCCCGTTGATGACCTCCGCTTGGCGCTGGAACCGTGCCGCCGTACACGCCAGGTTGTCGATCCCTTCGAGGTCGCAGGGCGCGCATTGTCCGCTCTGCGGCTTGTTGTCCTGGGTGCTCATGTCGGTGTCCTTCCGTTGCCCCGCTGTAAACCAGCGTGAAGGACACCTGTCACCCGTGCGTCGCCGCGGCGGTGATGCGGTGGTGACGCCGCGGTGACAACCGGCGCCCTACCATGGGTTACTGCTCATCATGGCCCGGCGTCAGGGGCGCGCGCATGACGACACTAGCGACAAACAACGAGGGTGCCGCATCGGTGTCCGGGCTGAGTAGATTGTGCCTGCTCGGCGGACCGTACGTCATGCAGGACGGCCGGCGTTGCAACGTTCCCGAAGGGAGTAAGCGGTTGTTGGCGTACGTCGCACTGCACGGCGGTCGGGCCGACCGCCGGCGGGCCGCCGGGACATTGTGGCCGGACGGCGCGGATGATCGGGCCGCCGGAAACCTGCGATCTGCATTGTGGCGCCTGAAATGCGCCGGCATTGAAGTGCTGTCCGCCGACAAGCTCATGCTCACAATTCGCGCCGGCACCGTCACCGATGTCACTGCGCTATGCGAGTGGGCAGGTCGGGTGATCGCCGGAAACGCTACCGGACCGGACCTGCGCGTCACGCATTTCGATCCGGAAGCAGTCGACATCCTCCCCGGGTGGTACGACGACTGGGTGATCTGCGAGCGGGAACGCATTCGCCAGCGTCTGCTGCACGGTATGGAATCGCTGAGCCGGGAGCTCGTGCGGGTGGGCCGGATCGCCGAAGCGGTCGAGGCCGCAATCGACGCGGTCTGGTTCGAGCCGCTTCGGGAGAGTGCTCAGGAGGCGCTGATACGAGCGCATTTGGCCGAGGGCAACCAGGTCGAGGCGCTACGTGCATACGACTCGTTCGACCGACTGATCCGCCGCGAACTCGGGGTTGCTCCGAGTTCGCCCCTCACCGCTCTGGTTCGCGCACTGACGCTGCGTGGCACCCGGTCCGACGCTGGTAGGCCGGATCGGCCTGCCACCGCGACCAGGTGAGCGTTGATCTGCGCCGGACCATAATCAGCGAGTGACGGACCTGTGACTGTGGATTCCGACACTGGGGTGATGAGCCAACGATCGAGTACCCGCGTCTGCTCGGTGGTGATTCGTGCATGGGCCGAGCCCGGTGCCAATCGCCCGGACATCCGGGCGCGGGTGCTGCTAGTCGATGGCGCCAACGCCCATCTGCAGGAGCTCGGGCTCGCCGTCGGTGACGAAGCTATCGCCAGGCTCGTTATCCAAGGCCTCGTGGACGCGTTTGGCATGACCGCCCTGGGGGACTACTGATCGATCGTCCGCGGCCCGCCGCCCTGGTAGAGGATTTCCCGACCCAGCGTGATGGCCTGGGCAGGCGTGGCCACGGCGGCACAGTCCCAGAACACCGCTTTGAGCCATGCCGCGGCGCGGATTTCCTGACCGCGCTCCAACCATCCGGGCAGGACCCTGACCAGTACCCGGCGCCCCGCGGCGGCCCAGCCGGGCGGCTGTCCGGCAGCGCCCGCATCGTGCTCGTGACAGAGCGCCGCGGCCAGCTCGGCGGGGCTGGTGGCCCGTTCAACGTGCTCGATTTGGTTACCGCTGACACTGCGGTACGTCGTCCATCCGACCCGAAATTCCCTGGCAGAGAAGCAATCCAGCAGATAGTCGGGGAGGGCCTCGTCGACGAGGTACCCATCCGGAATGGTGTCGGATCGTTCGAGCTCGCCGAGCACGATCTGCGACAGCCTCTGCGCTTCGGCGTACCGGGTGGCCGGCTGCGCGTTGTCGACGAGCCAGTCCGCGACGGCCAGCGCACGTGCTCGGCGTACCGCGAAGGACACCGGCGGCGTGCCGAAGGACTCTGCGCGATCGTCGGAGTCGTGCAGCCAGTCGCGGGCCTTCACGACTATCGGGTGTGCCTCTTGCTCCAGGCCGTCGACCCACGCGCCAATCGCGGTCGCGAGCGCCTGCGCCGCAGCGTGACCGACCGAGTTGGGCAGGTAGTCCACCATCCGCGCGCGCCGGAACGATGTGAGGCTGGAACGTACCATCGCCGGGTCCTGTGGCCGCCTCATGGAGCTGTTCCCCATGGGACCGGCACGGCCGCGTCGGTGACGGGTATGCCGTCCACGAACCCGAGCTTCCTGGCGGAGTGGAAGGTACTGGTGTCCGCGGAGCTGACGGTGTAGGCCGTGAAGATTCCTTTCTCCAGGTTGCGCCGGGCGGTGTCCCGCATGCTATCGCTCAGGCCGGGAAGTACGGCGGTGTCGAGCATGCGCCGCGCCTCGTCGAGCGCGTCGAGCAGGGGGCCGTCTTCAAACGTGGTTGAGCCTTCGTGCGCCCCGCCGCTGCCGAGGAACTTCGCATCCCACAGCGTGACGCTGCCGTCGGGGCCGATGGAGATCACGTCCGCGCCGTGCCGGCCCGGACCGAAGTTGGGCGCGCCGTACTTGATGACGACATGATCCGGTTGATGGGCGACATGGTTGGCGAGGTAAAGCTCAGTCTGGTAGCCGCGCAAGTGAGACAGCTGGTTGGCCAGCGTGCCCCCCTCGAGCAACCTTGGTTCCCAGCCCCACCCGGCGATCGGTTCGGGAAGTCGAGAGCTAATTGGCACGCCCGCCTGCCACTTGGCCTGCGCGTCCCAGTGCGCGCGGGCCGCGTCGGACTTGGCGATCTCGTGCTTCGCCTCAATGATCTGCTGCTGCGCGGCCGCGAACCGCGCAGGTGCGGACCCCAACGCCCGGTCGAGGGCTTGCCACGCCTCGCGCAGGTCTTGGACTGTGGCGCTCTCGCCGCCGGTCGATGCCAGCTCCGCTCGCCGTGCAGTCGCCGCTGCGACCGACTCATCGGCCCGGGTTGGCATCTGTTCGAGCTGGCTGCGCAGCTGTTCGCGATCGGTCTTTGTGCCCATGTCGAGCTCGTCCAGCCAGTGATACTTCGGTACTCGGTCGGCGAGCCGCTCCAGCAGATCGGACAGGTGGTTCTGCCGTGCGGCAAGATCCTCGCGAATCGACCCGAACGCCATCTCGGCGTAGGCCAGCGCCTTTAGTAGTGCCGGTCGCGCCTCCTGGAGGCCGCGCAGCTCGCGCGCCGCGTCGGGCAGGGCGAGGACAGGAGCGACCGGCGCTGCGGACCTCCCGGGACTTTCCTTCTGCCGCGTATCGGTCAGTGTGCGCGTCGCCGAGCTCGGTTGCTCGGCCGTGTCCGGCGTACCCTCCTGGGCAATGTAGCCGCGCGGTTCGACGACCAGCTCTCCGGTCACGATCCGGCGGGCCCGTTCCTGCTGGCGAAGCAGGTGCAGGATCTGCGCCTCGATCGTCGGTAAGCGGGCGGGATCTGCGGCGACGAACCGACGGACCCGTTCCTCGATGATCGGGCCGAGCTTCGACAGCTCGCCGACGGCCTCGAACCGGGCCCGTTCGCGTGGAGTGTTCACGTGGATGCCGACGTTCTTGGCAAGGGTGGCGATCAGCATCCGAGCCTCACCGACCAGGCCGGTCCATCGGCGTACTCGGGCTAGCTCGCCGGCGTGCAACGCGACGTCAATCGGCAGTGCGCGGGATCCGACCAGCACCTCGATGCTCTTGATCGCGCCGCCGCCCCGCGGGATGAGGACGATTTTTACCCCGTCGTGGGGTAGCGAAGGGTCGATTCGGATGGGAGTGCTGCGCAGCCGCGGCGGCAGCGCTGCCTCGACGCTCAGCCCACCCGATCGGGCGAACACCCGCTCCTGCAGCTCCGGAAGCAAACGCGCGGCGGCGGCCGGTGGCGCACCCTCACGCAGCACGATGACGGCGCGGCCGTCCTGCACTACTAGGGAGGCGTCCTGACCGTGGTTGCCCGTCAGTCGGGCGAACTCGGCGTCCGAGACCCGGTGGATCGGCACGTCGGCGTACCGACCCCGCTCGGCGGCGGGCAGACCGGCGAGCAGCTCGCGCCTCGCCGCGCGGTTGAACGAACGCTGGTTGTCCAGCAGCTGACCACGGTCGATCAGCTCGCCGCGACGTTGCCCGGTGAACTCGCGCATCGTCCCGCGCGGGTTTTCGGCCTGCCACATGCGGAAGGCGTCGAGCCGTTCCCGCGGCGTGCCCATCTGGCCCAGGATGTCGCCGGAGATTCGGGGTGTCGCTGCTTGCGTCGGGGCCCGGAACCTATCGAGCACCTGCCCGACTCCGAGATGCGCCACGTGCGTGACCCCATGCAGGCCGACGCCGAACAGGACGCCATGGGCCGTCCCGGCGCCGGTGTTCCGCAGGACCGCCAGTGGACCACCCGGCTCCCGGTATACCCGTTCGTCGAGTAACGCTCCGGTGAGGTTGCTCGGCAGCGCTTGCACGGTCTGCTCGACCACTAACGCGGTGCCGCGCGCGACCAACCTGTTCACCAGGAACTTGGACTCGGCCAGCCCGCCGAGTAGCGCGCGACTCTCCAGGCCGCGCGCCAGCGCGCCCTCGGTACCGAGCCGGCCCAATCCGCGCGCAATCACCGCCTGGCCCCGTGCGGCGGCGCGGCCGACGGGACCGAGGCGGGTAAGTGCCCGGAACAGAGCCGACTCGCCAACCGGCTTGAGCGCGCCTGCCGCCCGACCGAGCAGCGCGTTGCCCAGTCCCGCGGTGAGCGCGGCCACCATTGCATCAACGGCTCCGACGGCGAGATCGGTGTAGATCTCCTCCCGTCCGTACGCCGCCCCCTTAATCAACTGCTTGACCGTCATCGACACCGCGGTGGCGGCCAACGAGCCGATGATCGCGGCCGCCACTACGGCCGAACCGCCACCGGTGAACGGCGACAGCGCCAGGCCGACGACGACCGCGGTGAAGATCGCCGCGGCGTTGGCGATCAGGTCGGTCGCCGCGTCGAGGGCCTCGCGCTGCAGGTCGATCGCGGTGGCCGCCCGGTCCACGGCGATGTCGAACGAGGTCGACGCCCGCCACCGCGCGTCTGCCGACAGCCCCGGGCGGCGCAGCTCGGACAGCGACCCCTCGAGGGACTCGACGGCGCGGCGCGCCGAGTCGACCTCGCCGGCGGTCAGTGACACCCCGATCGCGGTTTCACCCGCCCGGTCGCGGTCGAACTTGCGCCGCGCCGCGTCGACGACCGCGGCGGCCGTCTGCGGGGCGCCGTACGTTGCCATGTCAACCAGGTCGCCCTGGTCCCGTCCGCTGGTGTCGTCTTCGACCGCGGCGATCAGGCTCTCGCCGGAATGGTCCTGCCGCCACTGGCGATCCGCTTGAATCAGTTCCTGCTGACTCATCGAGGCGAGCGTGGCGCGCAGCATCGGCAGGTCGGTGCCGATACCTTCGATGGAGAAGCGCAGTCGCTGATAGTTGGTCAGCACGCCCTGCTGCTCCACCCGCGCCCGTGCCTCGCGACGCGACGTACCGGACATGTTCGCCTCGACCATCGCCCCGAGGGTGCGGCCGCTGCTCTCCCAGTACTGCTCGCCCAGCCCGGCCATCCGGGTTCGCGTTCGGTCGTTCGCCAGCCCGGACAACTGCCGGGCGTTGTCCCGCTCCAATTCCATCCGGCGGTCGACCCGCTGCTCCTCGGTGCTGAACTCGCCGCTGGCCGCCTCCGCGTCGAGGATCCGTTCGGTGCGGGCACCCAAGATCGGACCGAGATCGCGGTTGACCTCGGCGAGTGAGCGGGTGACCTGTGCCCGGAAGACCGCGTTGATTGCGGCGTCCGAGGCGTACACACCTTGGTCCTCGATCCGGATACGCGCGACATCTACCCGCTGCAGGTCATTAGTCGACAACCCTTCGAGCAAGTCCCGGCCCGGGCCGCCCGCGAGGTCGAACGCCGCCTGGCTCGCCGGTCGACCGGGCGTCTGGGTCGCCCACCACTCGTTCTGAAAGCGCTGGTCGAACGCGCCCACGACCTCCTGGCCGCGCAGCGTGACCTCGGCCTCGACCTGCCCGCTGTCCCAGTTCCTGCGGCCGCCCTCGGCCTCGACGTCGCTGCGGATACGCTCAAATACCGCGGCCGCGGCGTCCCGATCGATCACGGCCGTGCGGCGGGGGCCCTGGTGGTCGCGGCCGCCGGGTCCGGCATACCCGCCCTGCTGAATGGTCCCCACTGTGCGGCCCAGCGCGATCGATTCTGCACCGGTCATGTCGTTCGCGGCGATCGCCATCGTCTCGCGCACCTCGGAGCCCGACACCGACCACTGACCGCCGAGGTCCTCCTCAAGGCTCACGTGGTACCGATCCTGGTACGCGGTCACCGCGCGCGCACGTTCCTCAGGGCTCAGCGCCCGCATAATCCGGTTGACGGCGCCCATATCCGCTCCGGCGCCGGAGATGGCGCTGTTGATGCCGCCCACCGCTCCGGCCACCCGATCGCCACGCAGCAGCTCGCGCGAGGTCCTCATCTCGTCGGCGTTGAGGTGGCCGACGTGACCGTAACCGTGCAATGCATCATCGAGGGTCTGATGGTGGTTCTCGACGTAAACCACCGGTAGCAGCTTGGCCGCAATCGGGGAGAGCCCACCGAGCGCCTCGAAGATGGCTTCCTCGTCGTGGCCGCGATAGCGCGTGACGGCGGTGTGGATTTTGGCCGCCCGACGACCGAGGTCACAGTCCGGCTGAACCACACGTAGCAGCCGCTCCAGCCCGCACCGATTGGCGGCGTCGTGGGGGTCGAGAGCGAGGACGGCCTCGTTCAGCCGAGTCTCGAGCTCGCCCTGTTCGCGCGCCCGGACCCGTTCGCGCACGCCCGCGGCCAGAGCCGCGACAAGATCTCCATCCGGTCCGCCAGTGAGCGCACCGACGACGGTCCTGGCCTCCCCGTCGAGGCGGCCAAGGTACGCCGTGACCGCGTCCTGGGAACCGGCTACTTGGATCGCGACTAGCCGTTTCACGGACTCCAAGTCCTGGGCCAACGCCAGCCTGCTGTTCTGGCCTTCCTCGCTCTCCCAGTCGGCGGCGCGGGCCGCAGCATCCGCGGACCAGCGGGCGAGGTCGGCGTCGACTCCGGCCCACCAGTCGTCGGTACCGCGTGTATGTGCAGTGCCCCAGTCGTGGAGCGCCTTAAGCGCGGTAGTCACTGCCGTCTGCAGGTCCTCCTTCAGCCGCCGGGTCTGATCCTGCGCGGCGGTAACCAGCCGAGCCTGCGCGCTGTCGGGACCGTCGCGCAGCTGCGCGATCTGAGTCATCGACCAGCGAGTCACCCGCGCGCTGAGCAGCCGGTCCGACATCGGGCCGGCAGTGCCCGGCGGAGGCGCCAAGCCGATCTCGTCACGCACCCGGGTCAGCTCGATCGCCGCTACCTGAGTGCGGACCGCGTCCGCCACGCCTCGTTCGCGTTGCCGCAGCTGCTGGTCCAGCCGCGCGAGCTCGGTGCCGATCGGCTCTTTCAACTCAGCGATCGCCCGCCCAATCCGGGCCTCGGCGCGGCCCTTCGGCCGCGCATGCGCACGATCAGCGGCGACCGTCGCGCGGACTTTGACGACGGTAGCCCGCGCCGCGCCGCGAGTCCGCTGATCACCACTTACGGCCGCTTGCTGCGCCTGTGTGCCGGAGTCGCCGACGGCCCCGCTTGCCGCGGCCCGCAGCCGGATGACCTCGGCTCGTCGGGCCGAGGTCGCAGCGTCGATTTGGTCCGGCGCCAGGCGCAGCGCCTCGGCCAAACCGGTTGCCTCGGCGGTGAGCGCTTGCCGCAGCTGCGGCAACAGCTCCCCGCCGATCGGCGGATCGAACGCCCGGTCCAGTTGGCCTTGATAGGTGGCGTCGGATCGCCGGACGGCCTGCAGTACGCGCCCCGCCTCGGCTGCAGTCTCCCCGCGCAACTGCCCGACAACGGAGGTGAAGATGGCGCGCTGCTCGGCGGTCAGCGCGACCCCGGCGACGGGCTCGTCCGAGACCGTCACCCCTGGCGCTGCGGTTGCGGTCACCGCGCTCGCCACCTCGGAATCGGGTTCGGCCACCTCCGACGTCGCGACGCCGAGTCCGTCGCGGATGTCGCGGAGCCGCTGTCGGTCAGCCTCGCTCCGCGGGTCGGTGCCCGATACGAGCGCGTCGATGCCGAGGTCGCCAAGCCGGACCGCTCGCAGCTCCAAGGAGGAAAGGATCGGGCCCGTTGGGACGGGCAGTGTGCCGCGTGGGCTGCGAGTCAGGGCGGGCAGTGTCGCCGGGTCGAGCGTGTGACCGGACTTCGCCCGAACCTCGGCCATCTGTGCAGGGATCGGTCCCGGATCGGGGCGCGGCACCCGGCGGCGAGCCGGGGAGGTAACGGCGAACATCCGTGGCGCGCGCCGAGCCGAGGAGACCTGGGCGCCGGTCCTCGTCTCGATGGCAGTCCGGCGCTCGTCGAGGGAGCGCCGCGCAGCCGATGGCGAAGGTGCCCGAGGATGGGGCAGGGCCGACGTACCGGACGAGACGGCAGAGCGAATGTCATCGGGACCGGCCGAGGGTGGATAGCGGATGGCCCCGCGGCCGTCGGGGGCGGGAGGACGCGGCTCGGGACGGTCCCCGGAAGTGACGCCCGGCGAGGCGGGTGGCCGGCCGCTTTGGATGGTGCGGTCCGTACCCCGCGCACCCGGAGGACCCGTATCCGGTGATTCTGACCGTGCCGGTATCCGCGACGCCGGCTCCGACCGCCCGGCCGCAGGTCCGGCAGCGGTCGGCCGCGCTGTCGGTCCGCCGAAGCGGGCCGGCCCGGATAGCCGCTCGTCCGGCGAGACACCGCCGTTCGTGCCAGGCGATGCCGCATCGGGCTCCAGCAGACCGGCGAGAAATGTGGGCAGCCAGCCGGTCGGCAGCCACCAGTCGGCGATCAGGTCTTCGGCGACCGGACCGGCGTACCTGATAAGTGTGCTGAGGACCGAGTTCGGAAGTGCGGCGTCGATGCGGTCGGCGTCCGCGGCCGCCGGTTCCAGTCCACCGGACGTGGCCGACGCCGCGGTCGTGGTGACCGGACCGTCAGAGCGGGTTAGTTCGGTCGACCGCCCGTCCACGGGCGACGTCATCTCGACGGCCCGCAGCCTGCACTCGGAAGATCGGCAGGAGAGAGTCGACCTTCGCGCTGGTACTGGGCGCGGATTGCGGCGACGAGGTCCGGGTAGCCCAGCCGGCGGCGTCCGGCCGCGTACGCCGCCAGAGACGCCGACCGCACGACTGCGGCGATCGCGGCCCCGGTGAGCTCGAGCGTCGCGAGCGGCGCAAGGTCGACCGGGGCAGCCAGCGCGATCGGTGGTCCGAGTGCGAGCTGCCACAGTCGCAGCCGTTCCGGCAGCGCCGGGCGGGGAAAGTGCACGACGTGGTGAAACCGTCGAGTGAACGCCGCGTCGAGATTGGCCCGCAGATTGCTGGCCAGGATGACCACGCCGTCGTACCGCTCGAGGCGTTGCAGCAGGTAGCCGACCTCGAGATTTGCGTACCGGTCGGCGCCACGAGTGACCTCACCGCGCTGCCCGAACATTGAATCGGCTTCGTCGAAGAACAGCACACAGCTCGCCGCGGCAGCCTCGTCGAACACCGTGTCCAGGTTCTTCTCCGTCTCGCCGACCCATTTGGAAACCAGCCGGGAGAGGTCCACGGCCATCAGGTCCACCCCGACCTCGACCGCAATTGCCTCGGCCGCGAGGGTCTTACCGGTCCCGGGATCGCCGGCGAACAACGCCGTGACTCCTGGATTTCCGAATCGGTCCAGCCGCCAGGCGTCCGCCGCGACCGGCCAGACCCGGGCCGCGGCAGCGACATCCATGACCTGTGTGTACTCCGCCATCGGCAGCACGAGCATGGTCCAGGGTGGGCCGGTCCGATTCCGCAGACCAGCTCTGTGTGCTTCTCGACATCGACGACACGGCGGCGATCTGGCCGGACTGTAACCGGAACCGAGCGGCGAGGTCTTCGATCCGGTCAGGGGCCAGCATCGGGAAGTGACCGGCCCACAGGTCCCGGCGCTCGGCGAAACCGCAGGCCGGGAGCTCTACCTCGGCGTACCTGCGGCACCCGCCGAGGTTCGCGGCGGGAACCGGAGCCGGCCCGGTGAGAACGACCGGGACCGTCGAGCACGCCAATAAGTCAACGACGTCGGCGATCGGCTCGGGCATGTCGTCGAGCCGCAGCACGCAGGAGGTACCGGCGATGGCGGCGCGCTGCAGTGCCTTGACGAGCCCCTCCGAGCCGGTATCGATGCGCGCCTGACCGGCCAGCAGGGTCTTGATGACGGGCTCGGTCTCATCCGGCGGTCCCCATACGCCGACCGCGTTGACCCTCCCATCGGCGAATGCGCACGCCAGTGCCCGAAGCGTGTCGACACCGGTACCGCCCGCGAGTAGGCTGGTCGGGGTCGAGGTGGGTGCCGTCCCGATCAGGCCACAGTCCACCGTCGACCCGCTCAGCAGCTCGACTACGCCGTCGGCCGGGTGCAGTGCCACCGGAGCGCGGTCGGGAGTGGTGCCTGCGAGCCAGCCGGTGGCGCGTAACAGCCCAAAAGGGCCGCACGCCTCACGCACTTGCCGCTCGGTGTCGCAGTCGGTGGCCAGCGTCTCGATGGCGACGTACGTCGTGGCCGCGCGTGCAGTCAGTGAGTCATGAAGGTAGCCGTACAGTGTGCCGAACGACGGGTCGATGAGCGGTGCCGCGACCAGAAGCAGGAGCTGTTGCTCGAGGTCGCCGAGCCCACGCGCGGTCAGCGCCTGTCGAGGCAGTAGTACGCCGGCGACGTCGGCACATCGGGCCAGCCGGTCGAAGGCGTCGCGCTCGGCCTGGTCGAACCCCGCGCCTGGGCCATATTCGCGACCCGTGGCCGCGAGCGACTCGGCGTCATCGAGCACACACAGCGCAAGTCGTTCTGTGATGGCCATCCGACCGAACTCGCCCCCGCTCAGCGCGGCGGTCCGGGTGGTTCGCCGTGCCACCGCGGCTCGGATTCCGCGCAGCAGTGCGCCCAGGCCGAGCCGGGTCTGCTCGTTGGCCAGTCGAGCATCGCGGTGGGTGGTCACCAGGTCACCAGCTCCCACAACCCAGTGGCATTCCACGGCACTGCCCAGGCGTCGACCAGGCCATGGTGGTGCAGGTCTAGCCACCGTCGGCCGCGTGGGATTCCGATCGTCAGCCGATCGGTCGTCTCGACTCGCGCCTCCAGGTCTGCGAACCGTTCTATGAGCAGTCCCGGCGACACGCCATCGGCCAGGTCGGGCCACAGCTCGTACGCGAGGCTGCCGAGCGCCGCACCGGCGGCCGCGCCGAGGGCCCGCTCCAGCTCGGGCAGCTCGACTCCGGGGAACGCCCGCCGGGCGGCGAGGTCGGCGGCAAAGCCGCTGAACTGCGCCGAGCGGTGCACCGGGGGATCACCTAGCGTGCTCAGCACATCGGCCAGCTCCCGGCGCGTGGCGACCCACGCAAGCGGCAGGCCCGCGACACGATCTCCGCAGATGATGCCCTGCGGACACTCGGTGAGCTCGATCGGCTCGGTGCGGGCTCGCCCGTCCGCGCATAGCGACACCAGCGCGTCGCGCAGCGGCCGCGCCAGCTGCGGCTCATCGGAGCGCGCGGCGAGGGCCGCCCGGCTGAGCGCTGCCGGGTCGAGCCCGCTGGCCGCTGTCACCGCCGTGTCCTCGGCTGGTTCCCGGCGCCAACCGCGCGCGGGTGGCGGCAGGACCTTGCCGGCGATGCCGGCGGCCAGTGCCTGCAGGATCTGCGTCCGGCCGCCTGCGGCAGCGACCATCGCCGACGCGTACCCGATGCGCACCAGCTGTACAAGAGCGAGAAACGGAAGCGCCGGGACCATCGCCACCGGCATGGGCGGGGTCGCTCGCGACCGGACCGAGTCGGTGGCCTGCCCCCGGGGCTGGGGGTACGACGCCGCGGACCCGACCGAGCCAATGTCCTCTGCGCTGGCTACCGGGACCGGGTAGGTGGGCCACGTGGTGGCGCAGGCCTCCGCGGCCTCGTGCAACGTGACCGGACCGGGGAGCCGGCCGCCCACGGCACCGACGATCGCGGTCACGAGGCGGAGCAGGTCGACGCGCTTCTCGGTTGGGTCGGCCGGGTTGTCGGCGGCGTAGATCCCCAGCGTGGCGGCGATCCGGCGTACCGCGTCGACGGTCATTTCCGCCGAATCCGGGCCCAGGGAGCGCGACACCCGATAGATCAGCGATAGCCAGCGCCGGACCGTCTGCTCGGGCCACCGCGCCAGGATCGTTTCGAGACGACCCGAACGCGACCACTGTTCGAGGGTGCGGGTCAGGCCGCGCGCGCTCACTGGCGCCGGAATCTCACCGATCGGGGTCGGCGCATCCATATCCCGCCCGGTCGTGGTGGGCCGGTTCGTGGCGGTGGGTGTCCCTGGGTCGGGCGGCCGTGCGTCTTCGGTTGAGCCCGGCGACTGGACGCTCGTCGCGTCGGCACGTATCGCCCGCAGCAGATGAGCCAGCGGTGCATCGTTCGACCAGCTGGGCCGACCGTCGCGGCCAATGACCAGCCGCACCGGCTCGCGCACGTACATGTCCGTGTCGTCGGGGAGTCCGGAGTCGGTCAGCGCATCGGTGAGCGCGCGTTCGACCGCGTCCATCGCGGCCTGCAGATAGTCCGTCGGGTCGGTTGGCCACGCCCAGCCGCCGCGGCGCCGGACCGTGAGGGTGCATCGTCGGATCTGTACGTCGGGGGTCATGTCACGGCCCGTCGAAGTAGAGCACCCGGTCCTTGCACGCGACGATGCGGTACTGCGCCCCGGGCGGTTTGCTCGCGCCGAGATTGCCGGACGCGTCGAGTATCTCGGTGACGACCTCCAGTGCCTCGCCTACCTGCCACAGCGACAGGCACGGTGTGGCTGGGGGCGCGGCGAGGCTGGCCGGCAGCGTCACCGGCGAACCGACGTACGAAAGCGGAGGCGCGCCGTCGACGACCCGAAAGTGTTGCGGGCGATCGAGCACGTCCTGGTCCAACGGGGCCGACACCATTGCGAGCAAGTCGGTGGTGACGGTGAGCAGGTCGTTGGTCGCCGGGAGCCGGACGGCCAGGAACGCACCGCCGGTGACGTCCTGCAAGGTGGGCTGGGTCGCTCCGGCGGTGAACGCCGCGAGGACGTGACCGGTGGACAGGTGCAGCACGCTCATCAACTGGGTGGGTGTGGTCGCCATCTCGAGCTCCTAAGGCACCGTTGCCAAGATCAGGTAATCGCACGACGCTGGGCTCGCCGTGATGGTGTTGGCGGTGAGGTTCACCCAGTGCCCCCAGCAGCTCAGCCGCCGGTCCGCGTCGATCCGGCATTGCGCGGGGACGAAGAAATCGGCCGAGCCGGGCGCGTCGATGGGGTCGGGCGGCCTCGCCGTGAGGTGTATCGAAAGGACGACGGCGCCGGAGTCCACTGCATCCTGGTCGATGCCTGGCGGGCGTGGCAGAACGAGGCCGTCACACGCCGTTCCGGCGACCAGCTGGACGGTTCCGGCGCTCAGTACGCCGCTGAGAGTGCCCGAGACGGTGAGGTTCCCGGACCCATCGACACTCAGCAGCGGGGTTATCGCGCCGGTGCCGTCGTGGGTGCCGAACACCAGCCCCGCTGCCGCATCGACCGCGAGCGCGCTGACCCCGCTGTCGGTGGTCGGCATGGTGCGGATTTCGACCCGGCCGGTCTGGCCAGCAACCAGTGCGGCACGGGCCCCGGCCCCGGGCACGCCGGCGCCGTCCGCGGAGCTGCCCGCGGCGACGAAGCGCTCGATCCCGGTGTCGAGCCGGACGAAGCCGACCAGTACCCGCCATGCGCCACTACCCGGGCCTGCCTCAGGGGCCGGCATGGCCTGGGTCGCCTCCGCGTCGCCGGGGCGTCCGAACTCGACGTCCACCGTCTCCTCGGTCTGGTTGGCCGCAGCGCCGCTCAGGCAGGTAGTCGTGGGTGCGCCGGGTACCGCGTCGAGGTCGAATCCTCGGATGAAGACCGGACACCACACGGTGCGGGTCTGTCCGCTTTCCATCGTCGGGTTGGGGTTGTCGGTAAGGAACACGTCCGGTGACAGTGGCATCGCCTCGGCCACCACCAGCTCGCGTCCGGTGCCGTCCACGGCGTACCCCGGCTGCAGCGTGATGTCGACGTACGCCGCGCCGGCCGTCGTGGTGCGGCTCTCGGTCGTCAGCGCGAGCCCGGCGCACACTCCCGGCGTGTGCAGGTGTCGGGCATGCCGCGCATCTCGATCTCGGCTAGATGTCTCCAGCGCCGTCAGGTCTGCGGCGGCAAGGACCGCGCCGTCGGTGAACAGCGGATGACTGATGCTCATCACCGGTCACCACTCAGGTCGGCGGTAAGCCGGTCGATGCGCGCGGTCAGCGCGGCGACCTGCTGCTCGAGCTGTCGTACCTTGTCGGCATCGGTCGAGATGGGCGGCGCGGGTGCCGTCGCGGTCGCAGCGGCGGCCGGCGCCGAGGCGCCGTTCAGCGCGGCCATCAATGGTCGCAGTGCCGGGTCGTCGGCAGGTGGCCGCACGAGCCGGACCGCCTCATGAGCGAACTGGGTGAGGTAGTCCGCGCCGGTGTCGGACTTCGGCGGCTGTTGCTTCTCGCAGTCACTGCAACAGCGCTCAGCCAGCAGCCCGTGCAGCAGTTCTTCGATCGGGAACCAGTAGCCGAGGGTGCGCGGGCCAAGGACCCAACGGCGTACGACGCTGCACACGTCGACGACGTCGCAGCCCGACACCTGGATCCGGGCTAGCAGCACCTGCCGGTCGGTGCAGGTCGGGCACGGCGGGTTGACGGCGTCGCAGACGCAGTCAAGAACTTCCAGGTAGCGATTGGCAAGGGTGCGTGCGGTGCCGATCGATGTCGCGTCCAGCCGGTCCAGCCGCAGACCCGAGACGTCCCGGTACGCCGCGCAGCCGGACTGACCGCGCCCGACGAGTCCCCGCAGCGTGGCCGCGCGCACTTGCTCGGCGCCCACGCTGTACGACGTGGCGGCGTAGCTTTCGGTCAGGCCCTGCGTGAGCCAGACCTTGTCGGTGTCACTCAGCTTTGCCAGCGCGGCGGAGTCCTGTAGCAGCGACTGCATCCGCCCGGCGAGGTCCCGGTCGGCGGCGGTACCGGCGGCCAGCTCGTCGGAGTCCAATAGCCGTCGGGCGAGCATCCCGGTCTGCTCTCGAATCGACTCCTGCCGTCGGGCGTTCACCCGGTAAGCCAGATGGTTCGGGTTACCTCCCACCGCCGAGCCGTCCTCGGTGGTCCCGGCGTTGGGGTTCGCGGATTCGGCGGACAGCACCACGAGGGAACGTCCGATAAGGCCCAGCGCCGACTGGACCGTCACCGTCTTCTCGAGCCCGTCGTAGTCGGCCTTCACCGGCACCGTCAGATCCTTCAACAGCGTGGCGGGCCCGACGGTCGCGATCTGCGCCTGTACATCGGCGACCTGTACGACGCGGCTCATGGTGGCCGCGTCTTCGCGGGTCCGTTCGTTCTTGGCTGGTAGGCAGTCACGCAACCGGTCGACGAGGCCGGGCTCGTCGGCGGGCGGCCCGCAGGACAACTCGAACCGGTACGTCTCGCGCACCCGGGAGAACTCGCATCCGCCTACGGCGCAGTCGTCCTGGCTGTACGGCGCGACCGGGTCGCTGGGTACCTCGGCGTAGCTGACTGACAGGTAGTAGTAGGTGCAGGGGTCATCGTCACACGGCTGCCCGCAGTCGGTCCCGTTGCGCTGGCGCAGGTCTTGCAGGAGCGCCATAATGTCGACCGTCTCCGGGCATCCCACGACGATGTCGTTGCCGCAGCAGTCGATGGCGTACCCGGGGGCGACCAGGACCGAGCCCCGCTCGCACGGTTCGCAGTCGACATCGAGCCCGCACACCACCCCGGAGCCCAGCACGTTCCGGTTGGTCAGTCGCCGTTTGCCTATCACGTAGTCGATCGTGGCCTGCAGGTCGTCCTCGGTGAGCAGCATGCCGTCGAAGAAGGCCGGCCGGCTGAACGACCCGGCGGCTGTTGCGCCGGGGCCGCAGGAGGAGCAGCCCGACCCACACCCGCAGCCTGTTCCAGAGGCGGTTCCAGCCACGCCGGGCGAGGCGGTCGAACCCGCGCAGCCGCATGGCCGCCGGGTGGTGCCGGTTGTGCTCATGACGACTCACCCCTGTCTTGTACGAAGATCCAGGACACGAACTCGCCGCCCTCGCAGCCGTCTCCGGACGGTCGTGGCGGGCAGACCAGCGGCGGTGTCCGCAGCGGCGGGTGCGCGGCGGGCTCGATGGGCGGTACGCCGCCGCCGAGATGGTTCCCGTCCACCGCGCGGCAACACTCGTCGAGGATGAAGTCACCGCGCAGGGTGATCATCAGCCGGTCGCCGTACTGGAGCGTTTCGCCGGTAGTCCTGCGGTAGGTGAAACGGTCGGTGAGCTCGGTCGTCGGCAGACCGACGAACTCACCGTCGACGTGGTAGGTCGAGGCGGACCGTCCGGCGCCGGCCTCGATGACGATGAGGTCGAGGACTCCCGGGGTCAAGGTGGCGACCCGGACCGGGCGGGACAGGCGGACTTCCAGCCCGTCGTCCAGGAGCGCGTTGATCTCCTCGCGTGCGTACGTCGCACCGTGCGCCCAGCCGATCGTGGTGATCTCGGCGAGCTTGTGTCGGGCCAGCGCGCGGCGCCCGCCGAAATCGAGCTGGCCGGCCGTGACCGGCTGGTCGGGTTCGAAGCCGATGACGGCGACTAGCTCGAGGCACGGGTCGCCGCAGGCGCCACAGCACGGTTCGCAGTCGGGGCCGGGGTCTGGGCGGGTCAGGCTGCCGCAGATCCGGTAGCTCTCCCGTACGTGCGCGTACTCGCAGGTCGGCACCGGGTCGCAGCCGCAGCCTGCCATCGGCCGCATCGGGTCGGTGAGGATTTCGTGGTAGCACAGGCTCAGATACACGACCGCGGGAGCGGCCCGCAGGGTAGCGAGGTCCGCGTCGTCGAACAGCGTGTCGAGATAGATCGGCCGCGGATGGGCAAGCACTATCTCATTGCCGGCGCAGTCGACGGCGGCACCCGGCATGATGATCACCTCGGAGGCGGTCGGGTCCCGGTCGGCGGGGTCGCAGTCCTGCTTGGGCACCACTCGGACCTCGAGGCCGCAGACGATGCCCCAGCCGTGCAGCAGCCGGTTGTGCAACCGGTTCTTTTCGACGTGGTAGCCCTGCTCGGTGCGCAGGTCGAGTGCCCCGAGGACCTGGCCGTGGAAGTAACGGAGCCGGCTGAAGCTGCCGATGTCGGCACATCCGTTGTCGCTGCCGCACGGTGTCGCCGTGCCATGAGGTGTTGTTGCTGTCATGTTCACCGTGCTCACTCCGTTCCGCTGTCTTCACAGGGGTTGTCTCCGAATACCGAACCGGCCGTGGCGTACCCCGATGGCCGTACGTCGTAACGCACGACAGTCGATCTGCCCACGATCGTGCTGCCCGGACTGTGTCGTCCACCGCTCAGTACGCCACGCCGCCTGAGCACGACATTGCCCACCACCGCCGGCGCGGGCGAGGTGAGCACGGTGTCCACGCCGACTCGTGCGGCGCCGACGACGAGACCTGCGCCGGCGGCGCGTACCGACACCTGTACCGGTGCGGGGCTCTGGCTGCGAACCACCCGCGCGACCACGTCGCGATCGACTCCCGGGCCGACGTGGACCCGCAGCCGCCCGGCGCCCGAGCGCACCGCGTCCAGGTCCGGATTTCCATCAGAGCGGATCCGGGCTCGACCCAGCACCGACGAGCCCAGCAGCACCCGGGCGCGGGAACGGCCGAACAGCCGCACCGACCCGACCCGGGCCCGGCCGACCGCGCCCCACGGGCGTGCGGTCCCGAGCTCCTCCAGGCTGGCGGTCACGCCAAGGGCAATGCTCAACGTGTCGACCAGACCTCGCGGCGTGCCCCGGCGCCGGTACAGGTCCGGCGCAGCGGCGATCAGGGCGCGCCGCTGCTCGACGGTCATCTGTGGCTCGAAGCCGACCCCGATCAGTCCGCCGAGCCAACCTAGGGCGTCGTCGGCCACTGCCGCGCCGTCGAACAGCGCCGACCGCCGCTCGAGGATGTCGTCGAGTTCCTCCAGATGCGCGTCGAAGAGGCTCAGGAAGCGCTCGGAGAAGTCCCGCGCGGTCGGTTCGTCGCCGTACGCCGCCGGCAGCAGGTCGAGGGTCGTGCGGCGGGGCAGGTCCAGTCGCACTTGGTGTACCCGTGCGGTGGACCGCCCGTCCCCGGTGAGCCTGATTCGCAGGTACGCGTAGCGGCCCGGCGCGACCTGCAGCGTGTTGTCGGTGATGTTCGGTCCGACTGGGTACCAGTCGTCTGGATGCGCCTCACCGGTCGGAAATGGCTGCCACGGGCCGGGCGTCGCGGCCGGCGAAGTACGCCCCTCGGCCGGACCGTCCGTGGTGGCGACGGCGGCTTCTAGCAGACAGCCATCCGGCACGTCCGCGTCGATTCGGACCCGATGCCATCGGCAGCCGGGAATGCCCGAATCCAGCGGCTGGCTCAAGTACTGGCCCCGCGGCCGCAGGGCCGCCCCGAGCATCGGCAGGTCGGTAGCGGCCAGTGGCCGACCGCGCCAGTCGAAGCAGCCGCGCCCGGCGATGCACAAGCCGTCTTCGCTGATCGTCAGCCCGTCCGGCAGGGTCGCCAACGGGTCCGGTGTCGGAGGTACGGCGGTGCCGGGCGTGCAGTCATCTCGGGTCTGGCAGATCAGACCGGAGGGGTCGATGCAGTGGTCGGCGCCCGCGCGGTCGCGCACGATAAACCCGTGCCCGGACGCGTGGATCGCTACCGCACCGGGGATGTGGGCGCCGCCGACCTGCGCGGCGGTGACAATGTCGAAGATAGTGACCGCCCCGGAGTCCTGCACGGCCGCGACCGTCCGCAAGCCGGCGCCGACCGCACGGACCCGCCGCAGGACTCGCCACGGAGCGAACTGCCCGTCGCACGGCCCGAGCCGGTGCACGCCGGCCCGGCCGCCGAGCCACCAGCTGCCGTCCCGGCGCGACCTGCCGATCCGGGCGGCCAGGATGCCGGCCGCGGCGTACCCCCCGGACGCGGTCTTGGCCAGTTGCAGGACGCCGTCGCGAATCGCCACCCCGGCCAGGCCGTCCCCGAATCGCGGGTCCCATCCGACCCGGTCGTCCAGGAGGCGGAACGTGGTCGGCGGGGGGCTCATGATGACCGCTCCGACGTCGGGTCGGCCACAGCCTCGAGGAGGTGTCGGCCGGCCCAGACAAGCTCACCGGGTCGCAGCGGGACGTCGGTGCACGGTGCGAGCCGGCGACCGTCGACCCGGAATGTCATTCGGGACACCGCGACCAGGGACGGGATGGCGGTCAGTAGCGAGCGGACGAGCTCTCGCCAGCCGACGGCCACGCCGAACTCCCATCCGGACCCGGTGCCGCCGCTCGTCGGGCTGAGCCAGCGGTCGATCAGGTCCCGGGCGGTGCTGACCATGGCCCCCAGGTCTGTTCCGAGCCTGCCGATAAGCAGCGCCTGCACGATGACCTCGTGGTAGGTCGGCGCAACGGCTACCACCTGCGTTCCGGCGATGCCGACCCACCGGGCAAGGTAGTCCGCGACCGACTGCAGGTCCGACGGAGTCGGCAACGGGGGACCGGCCGTGCCTGTTGGCCGGGGAACGACCACAACGGTCGACGTGCCAGGGGCGGCGGCGCCCGGCAGACGCGGATCCTGCGCCGGCAGACAGCAGGCGCGCAGGATGTCCACGTTCGGCGTGGTGAGCGCTTCGGTGGCATAGTCCGCGGCGGCAACCGCACGTTGCCGACAGCGGATAGTGGCCGGGCCGCGCACCAGTAGTTGAGGCTGGGCCTCTGCGTCCGCACCGGTGGTGGTCCACAGCACCGCGGCGCCCGTCAAGGTGGGCACGCTTCGCTCCGCAGACAGGAGATCACCGATCTGCGGCAGGCCCCGCGTGCCACCCCCCGTGACGTATGCGCGGGCGACCACATTGCGGTAGCCGGGCGGGACCGCGCGACCGGCGATACCGTTGCCGAAGGTGAGGATGCCAGTGCCTGGGTCGAGAGTGAAAACGCGGTCGCTAGGGCCGCTCTCGGCGAGATCGGGCACCTCTGTCCAGCTTGTCGAGGCGTCGATGGTCGTCCCGAACGGGTCCGCGGCAGAGTCGGCGATGTCAAGCACGACTGACCCGGGTACGACGGGCATCTGCGAGAGTCGGTAGCGGGCCGGCGCGCCCGTGCGCCGGTCGATGGGCTCGGGCACCTCGTTGCGGATGGTGCGGGCTGCTTGCGCCGCCAACCCGTTCAGAGTCACCGCGCGCAGTCGGATGGATGCGGGGAAGTTCGCGCCGACGAGACGGGCCCGTAGCCATCGCAGCGGCTCGTCGTCGTTACGACCTGGCAGCGACGCGGCGTTCCAGGGCGCGGTGGTATCGGTCCGGAACGCGATAGTGCCGGCGGCCGTCAGCGAATTCGTGTCGTCGTGCTCCACGACGAGTTCTTGGCCGCCGGTCGCGGTCATTGCTTCCCAGCGCAGGGTGGGAGGCATCGTGTTGGGTTGGGTCAGGATGGCGGAGCCGACCGGGCGGTCGAGGCTGACGACGTCGAGCGCCAGCGACAGCGTTCCGGTCGGGCATACGTTCGTCGCCATCCCAATCCACAGCTCGGCCGGTGGCTGGGCCCGGCTACCAAACGGGCGCATGTTGGGCAGCACCGCCGGGGTGGTGCTGACGAGCCAGCCGGCGGCCAAACTGGCCACCACTGCAACGGACCCGGGGAGGCAGGTGCAACCAGCAAGAGTCTCCAGCGCGGGCCCGGTCGCTCCGGCCGGTGTGACGAAGACGGTGCCGGCCGTGATTTCTACCGGAGCGGTGGCGCGCTCAGCGAGCCGGACGCCCACCCCGGCGGTGGCCGATCGAGCCGGCAGTGGACGCACCCCCGCGGCGCGCAGGTGCTCCAGCGCCAGCTTGCGGGGTACCCGGTTCAACCGCAGATGAACCGCCTCCGCGACGGTACCGTAGGTGCGCACCAACGCGACGCCGGCGTCGTCGGCCCGGCGGCCGGTCCACTCGGGTGTGAATGCGGCCGCATGTTCGGCGAGGTCGGCACGGATTTGCTGCCGGTCTGGCGGCAACAGTAGCGGCTCGCGCCCGCCGGCGATCGGCGCCGGCTGCAGCGTCATGTCCTTCTCGCGGACGTCCCGGCCCCAGCTCATTGCAGGCCACCTCCCGCGTTGGATGTTCCAGTCCATCCGAGATGCGCAGCGGCAAGCCAGACTAGTTGGCGCGGCCCGATCGGCAGATCTGCGCAATCGCTTGGAGTGCCGCCGTCGAGGGCCGCCGACAGCGCGGTCACCACTGACTCCGGTCCGAGCACTGATTGGACCAGACCGGACAGCGCCGACAGTCGGACGGTTCCCCCGAAGGGCCAGCCGACTCCATCGTCCCCGCCGACCAGTGGGTCGAGGAATCGGCGCAACGCATCGATGACCCGCTGCTGCAGCCCCTGATCCCGAGCGGTCCGCGCGAGGGTGACCCACGCCGTCACCGCGCGATAGGTCGGGGGCAGCACGAACGTCTCCTGTCCGATCAGCCGGGCTTGTGACAGGCGGTCCCTCGCTGCGGCTAATGCTCCGCTGTCCGGTGCCGGGGCTGGTGTCCATTGCGCGGTCATGCTGGACCGGTCGGCGTACGGCACGATTGTGACGCTTAACGCGCCAGGCACGTCCAGGCAGGGGAACTGCGGGTGAAAGCCGACACTGGCCAGCGCGCGTTGTAGCCCGACTCCCGGTGTGGACATGGCCAGCCGCTCGGCGTCCTCGGCGGTCACGGTGCGGTCGGTCATGGCGAGCGCATCGGCGGCCCGAGTGCGCGCCGCGTCAGCGGTCTCTGCGTCGGCGCCGCCGTCGGCGGGCACCACATTGGTGGCAACCAGTGGGCCATCTTGTTGCACCCAGTCGCTGCGCGCGCCAATGTTTCCCGCAGGCCCCCCGCCGACGGCGTAGTTGGCAGTTGCCGGTCCCGTCGGCGCTGGCCGCGGCACCCGGCCCGCCCGACCATCGCCGAACACGAGCTCGCCACGCGCGCGGTCCAGGATCATCATCCGCGTGCCCGGGTCGATACCCGTCCAGCTCGGCACGGTGGTCCAGTCCCACACAATGCCGTCCGCCTCGGTCAGCCGCACCGTAACCGATCCCGGAGCGTCGCAGACCGTGCCGGGTGCCTCGGGGAGCCGGAGCCGCTGCCCCGGCAACGGGACGAACGCGGCCACCTGTTCGCTCAGGTCGGCGATCCGTGGCACGCGGTGCTCGGCCACCGCGGCGTTCGGGTAGGCGCCGAGCAGCTGGACCGGTTCGGTGTACGACGCGGTCGTGGCGGTGGCCCGTAACCGGCAGGTACCCGGGCCGATTCGATCCCACACGCCCGGCCAGTCCAGCGCCAACAGCCCGCCGCGGCGGAACCCACCCGACCCGTCCGCGACGCGCACCGGCTGCTCGCTGCCATCGGGGCCGGTGGCGGTCCAGCGCAGCTGTGCCGCTGGTGGCACGTCCGTGGCTCCGGCGGACCATTGCGGCGCGACCCCCGGCGCGGCACGCACCTCCGCCAGGATCGTCAGCCGGTACGCCGGACCGATGACCGGTCCGGCGTACCGGAACGACAACTCCAGCGTGTCGCCGGTGTTCTGGAGTGTGCCCGTGGCCTCGATCTGGGGCACCGGCAAGATGTGCACCGCGGTGGTCAGTGCGAACTGGCGACCTTCGGTGTCGTCGGCCAGACTCATCACGGTGCCGACGCCGACCGTCGACGGGCCCGCGAGCGGATCGGTTGTGCGGACGCATAACACACTGGTAGCCACCGTCGCGGGCGCGAAGTCGGGTAGTCCGAGCAGCCGCAGGCTCGCACGCAGCTGCCCGTCCGTAGTCTGATCGGCCATGTACAGACGCTGCTCAAGTTGGTAGACGAACGCTTCGATCACCGTCATACCGGGGTCCACCGGTCCGTGCAGGGTCCAGGCACCTTGCGACGACCCGGGCAGGTCGGCCAGTGCGATCGCGAGCAGGTCGTCGAAGGTCAGCTCGTCGATCGAGACGTCGAACGGGGTGGGCTCGGTCATGGCAGACCCCCGGGACGGGAGAGGTAGTACGGAAACACCATGCTGTGGCGGGAGTTCGTCCGTCGGACGGTGTAGGTGACTTCGATATCGACCCGCTCGGCCGCGTCTGGATCCGCGGTGACGACGACTTGCTCGAGGCGTACCCGCGGCTCGAAGTCCCGCACGGCATCTCGTACCCGGCTCTCCAGCTGCCGCAGGTTCGCCGCCCCGCCGGGCGCGAATACCAGGCGCGCGGCATCCGTGCCGAACGTCGGGCGCATCACTCGCTCGCCGCACCCGGTGGACAGCAGCAGCCGCATCGACTGTTCGACGTTGTCGTCGCCGTCTATATACCTTAAGGCGCCGCCGGCATCTGGCCTGATGGGAAACACCCAGCCCTGGCCGAGGAAGTCGCTCATCCGATCATCACCGTCCCGGCGCCGGAGGTGATACTGCTTGATTCCAGGTCGACGGGGTCGTTGCAGCTGCGTACCAAGTCGCCGACCCGCGCGGCGGGTTTGCCGCCAATGCTGACGGTCGTCGATCCGCGTGACACCGCGCCGCGGTTCGTCGGCGGTCGCACGAAAGCGGTGCCCGGAGGCATCGGCACGTGTGGCGGAACATTGTTGGCTACCGAGCCCTCCGTGGCCGCTGGCAGGCCCCCGATCAGGACGCTCGCGACGCATCCGGAGGTGATCGGGCCGGAGAACACGTGTCCCGGGAGCGGTGTCGGCACCGGTGGACCGGGCGGGGCGGGCACCAGCACGATGTGTGTGTCGGCGCCGCGTACCGAGTCGGTCTGCCGCGCAGCGGGTTGTCCCATCATCGTCTCCTCTCGTTCCGTGGCCTGGTGTCGTGTTCGGTGCGTCGTGTGGCTGGCTTTAGTTCAGCGCGATCTGGCCGCCTTTCACCGTGACCCGGGCGGTGCCCTCGATGGATATCTCTGCGGCTTTGAGGCTGATCGTCGACACCGCTTCGATCTCGATCGCGCCCGAGCCTTCCTTGAGGCGGATTGACGCCCCGGTCGGAGTCTTCACCTCGATTTCGCCGCGGGTCTCGTCGAAGCTGAGCTCGGAACCGGCGGGGGTACGCAAGGTGCGGACGTCACTGGCGGCCGTCCGGGGATCCGGTGGCCGGTCGACGTGGCCAAACAGCGCGCCGATGACATAGGGCCAGCGCATGTCCCCGTGTGCGAAGGCGATCAGCACCTCCGCGTCCTTCTCAGGCACCCAGGTCCAGCCGTAGCCTGGCCCGGCGTACGGCTGCGCCACGCGGGCCCATTGTTCGTACCCGCCGCCGTACCACGGAAGGGTCACCTTCACCCGGCCGATCTCTTCCGGGTCGTTGACGTCGGTGACGATCCCGATCACCACGCCAGCTATACGCTGGTCGGCAGCAGCGAGCTGTTGCAACATCACGTCACTTCCTCAGGTCAAAATCGGTGAGGTAGCCCTTGTCATTGAGGGTGTGGGTGACCTTGGTGACGAAGTACCGCCCGCCGAACCTGGTTCCGACTCCGTTGACCTCCACCGTGTCGCCGGCCCGCAGGTCAGGAAGCCCAATGATCTTGCCGTGCGCCGTGAGGAACTCGTAGGACCGGTCGGCCAGCAAGCTGCGGGCCAAGGCCATCGCCTCCTCGGCGTTGGCGACCGGCCGGTCCACGATCACCTCGTGCCGGCCGTCCGCGCCGCCAAGGGCCGCCGCGGCCTCGGGTCCGGTGGCAGGTCCGGACGGCGCGCCTACGCGTGCAGTCCCAGCTGACCCGGCTCCGGGTGCGGTAACCCCGGGTGTGGTCGGCCCGGTCGCTGTCTGGCTGATCAGCTCCTTCGCGACCGTGTCCCAGCCGCGCACGGTCACCGACTGCACCTGGTCGCCGGCGGTGATCGTCGGCTTGAACTCGATCATGCTGGGTGGTACGTCGCCGTTGCGCAGGCTGCCCCAGGACAGCACATAGGTGGTCACCGGGGCCGAACCCCGACCGTCCGCAGGCTCGACGAACCACAGTACGTCCTCCCCGGTGACCGGGTCGGTGTGCACGTAGGCCTCATTGTCGATCAGCGCGGCGCGTTCCTTCACGAACAGTGCATCGTCGACGTTGCGCTGCACCACCAGCTCGTGCACCGGGCCGGTCTGGGTGGCCAGGATCCGCAGCCCGTGCCGCTGCGCGATGCGCTGCGCGATCTGCCAGTCCGCCATGTTCTGGTAGGTCAGCTCTCCCTCGGGAGGTTTCGACCCCTTGAGCTTCACCAGCCCGTCGAGTGCGCGCACTATAAGCGTCGGCGGACCGTCGGCGGGGAACTCGGCCGACAGCGCGGTGATGTAGCCGCGAATCATCGAGCACAGTCGATCGGCGTATCCCATTTGCACGTGTATCCGGTTACCGATGGCGAATTCCTCGCGTTCGGACCACTTCAGGTCGAACGCGGTGTCGTCGTAGTTGTTGATCTTTAGGTCGACACTTGCCAGTTCCGTCAGGCTCATCTCGACCTTCAGCTCCAGTACGTCCCCTTTGGATGCGGGGTCGAGCGGTCGGCCTTCCACCTCCACGATGAATTCCGGTGCGTAGTAGTCGGTGGGCAGGCCGGATACCCGGCTGGCGGTGGCGGTCATCGCCGGTCACCGGAAAGTGGTGGGATCGTGAGCACGGTCCCCGGCGGAATCACGCGAGGATCAGTGATTGCGTTCGCGGTCGCGAGCGCTCGCCATAGTGTGGGATCACGAAACACGGCGGCCGAGATCGTGCTCAGCGACTCGCCGGCTCGGGTGACATATCGCTTCGCGACGTCCGGCGAGGTCTGGTCCGTCTCACGCACCTGGATCTCGACCGGCCGGTACTCCTTCAGCTTCACGGCAAGTTTGGCCCGCAGGGGAGTGCCGTCGGTGTGGAACAGCAGATAGCTGGTCTCCAGCGACACCATGACTCCGCGGAAGACAGTGTGTTCCCAAATGAACTCGAGAATCGGTGGCGCGTGCAGTTTCTCGGTTTTCGACAGGGCGTTTTGTATCTTGGCGACATACTTGTCCTGCACGCTTTCTAGCTCGTCCGTGGTGTCCACCAGTAGGTCCATCGACAGAACCTGTGCCCCGCCACGGACATACTGCAACGGCGGGGACTCCAGCCCGGGAATCGGGATCTCGGCGAAGGTGTTCTCCTTGGTCAGCTTGTACTCTGCCGGGTTGAAGTGCAGCGGGATGGTCGCGGCGTCTTCCGCGGGCTCGACGATTTCGAGCCGTGCCTCGGCGAACTCGCGGCCGAGGAAGTTCAACAGAGACTTCACCAAGTCCTCCGTCCGGTGACCGACCGGTCGGCCTGGGCTGAGCGATTGCGTTCTCGTTCCCCGTCGTGGGCCTCCCGGTCCCGACGGATGTGCTCGTCGAACATCCGGGCAAAGACGGCCCGGTCGCCGGCCTGGTCGGCCTCGAATATGACCTGGAGGTTCTCGATGGTGATCACAGGTTCACGTCCAGTCGCGGTGGGCTCAACGGGACCTGGAGCAGCCCCTCGTGACAGATCTCGATCGACTCGATGGCCACCGCGTTGTCCGTGGCGTTCAGATGAGGTCCCTTCCATCGAGCGGCCAGCCCGCCCCGGAATATCCAGCCGATTGCGGGTAACCCCCCGGGGGTCAGCAGAATAATGGCGCCGTCGCGGCGCGCACCTATCGACTGGGTCAGCCCTGCCTGATACCAGAAGTACAGGCCCGGGTCGCGGACGATGCCGCGGCTGAGCACGATCCGCGGGTATGAGTGGCGCACCGGGAGCTGGTGAACGTAGTCGTTGCGGCCCCCCTCGGGCTGGGCCAGCACCTCCAGCTCTGCGCCGAGTCCGGTCACCTCGGAGAACTGGCCGGCGGCGATTAGCGTGACAAGTGTGCCCATCAACGCGCTGCCGAGCTCGAACGGCAGATATCCGTCGGTCGGGTCCAGCGAGACGAGAAACCGATTGTTGGGCATCGGGTCCTCGAGGATCGGGATGATACTCATTGCTCCACCACCTCCAGTAGTCCTTCGGCGCCGATGGTCAGCCGCAGCGTGATGAACTCCATCGGTACGGCTGGCGCAACGTCGATCTCGCAGACCACCTGCCCGTCGTCGATCGCGGCCGGCGGGTTGGTGGTCTCGTCGCATCGCACCCGGTACGCCTGGTCCGGGGTGTCACCCTTCAGCGCGCCACTGCGGAAGGCCTCCATCAGTACGCCGCTGGCGGCTCGCGCGACGCTGAACCACAGCACCCGGTCGTTGATGTCGAAGACCAGCGGTTCGACGGCGCGGCGGGTGGCCCGCACGATCCGGTGAACCAACCGACGGTGCGCGATGTATCGGCCGTCGCCGTCGTCGAGGGTTCGGGCGCCCCAGATCTCGAGCCCGCCTCCGATCCGCGGGCGCAGCAGGTTGATGCCGAGCCGGATGGCGGCGGACTGGATTGCGGCGGGAATGGGCGTCGCGACGTCGATCGCGTCGCTGACCAACGTGTTGGCCGGGCTCCATCCGGATCCGCGCTCCCGGTCGAGCCGGGCAATCTGACCGCAGATGTGACCGACTGGATCGGTGTCGCGATACGGGTCTGGGCCGCGACCGGTGAGGTCCTCGGCGAGCAGCCACGGGAAGTACGCCGCGACCGTGCGCCGGGTAGCCGGGTCGGGAGCGATGGCCAAGGCACGCCTATACCAGTCGGTGACGCCGCCGGCATCGTGCGCCGGAACCGACACGACCGCGAGCCGATCCTGGCTGGCCGCGGCCGATGCCGCCAGTTCGGCGAGGACGTCGTCGTAGTCCGCAATGCCGAGGGTGACCGCCAGCCCCGGCACACACACCAAGGCAATCTCGTCCAGCTGCGCTTGCTCAACGATCGCCGCGCGGAGCTCAGGTACGCCGAGCGCCGGCTCCGCCCCGTCGGCGAGGGTCAGCACCCAGGTTGCCTGGGCCGGACCGTGTCCGAGCGTCGACCCGGCCGCGGGTGGGCCGCTGAACTGCCCGACGAGCAGGCCGGTCCCGTTCAGGGTGGCCAGCATCTCGGCGACCCCGATCGCCGCCCGCCGAATCGGCATCGCGCCGGGCAGGTCGACCGCCACGTCGAGCTCCGCGGCCCCCGACACGCCGTATGCGCGGTATGTCACGCTGACTCGGCCGCCGTTCGCCCACTCGCCCGGGCTCACGGCGGTGACAGTCAGCACGTTCCCCGGCAAGTCCAGGCGCGCCGCGCCGTCATCGGCCCACCCGGCACTCGTCGGCCAACGCAAGATGGCCGATGCGCGGGACGATGCACCGCCGTTACCGGCCCGAACGATCCAGGCGACCTGCCCACCGTTGGAGAAGTACGCCGCCACTGCCCGCGGCACTGTGCCGGTACCGGGCCCGCCGAACGTCGCGGCATAACTCTGCCTGCCGTCCACCCGCACGGCCGTGCCGAGTGGGCCACGCTCAGCCGAGCCGAGGAATGCCGCGACGTCGTTGCGCAGGCCCGGGTCGGGGGCCGGGCGCGGCGCATCGACGACGCGGTATCCGGGGATTTCGGCGGTGGTCATCTCAGGCGTCCAGTACGAGGTCTTCCACGCAGATCTCCAACGACTCCATAGCGATCTCGTTGTTCGCCGCGTTGAACGTCGGCCCGGTGTACTTGCACGGCCAGCCGCGGGAGAAGTTCCAGCGCATCACCTCGGCCTGGTTCTCGTCCTGCAGAATGATCGAGCCCTCGGCCCGCTGCACATTTCCATCGATCGCGGTCTTGATCCAGTTCCAGAACTCCACGTGTCCGGTCGATCCGCGTTTGCACGTAATGTTGGTGTTCGTCTTCAGACCGGGGATCTTTCGGACTGTGCGTTCCTCGTTGCCGTTGCGGTACTCGATCGCATGGACCTCTACGTCAAGGCCGCCGACCTCGCTGAACGCACCGCTCACGGCGTTGCCGTCGTCGCTGACGCCGTTCACAACGACCTGGAAATTATGGCCGGGGTATGGATCGTCGCGCATCTTGGTGGGCATGGCGGGGCTCCTTTTGTGGTCGGCTTAGGCGGTGATATCGAGGGTCTTCTGCTGGATGCGGAAGATGACGAACTCGGCTGGTTTAACTGGTGCGATGCCGATCTGACAGATCAAACGGCCGTTGTCGATGTCGTCCTGCGTCATAGTGCTGCGGTCGCAGGCAACGAAGAACGCCTCATCGGCCTTCGTGCCCTGCAGCGCACCGATTCGCCACTGGCTCAGCAGGAATCGGGATACAGACTGTCGTACGCGTGCCCAGAGCGGTTCGTCGTTCGGTTCGAACACGACCCACTGGGTTGCCTCGTCGATCGACTCCTCGATCATGATGAACAGTCGGCGTACCGGTACGTATCGCCATGCGGAGTCCGAGGTGAGCACTCGCGCGCCCCACACCCGGTTCCCGCGCCCCGGGAAGGCTCGCAGCACATTGATGTTCACCGGGTTGAGGACGTCCTGTTCCCGCTTGGTGATCGACTGCTCGATCGCCTGGATGGACCGCAGTACCTCGTTGGCCGGAGCCTTGTGGACGCCCCGCGCGATGTCGGTGCGCGCGTACACGCCGGCGATAAACCCGGACGGTGGGGCGGCCAGGCTTCCGCCGCCCGGGCGCAGGTCACGCACCTGCACCCACGGGTAGTAGAGCGCGGCGTACTTGGTGTCGATCGGGCTGCGAAAGGCTTGCACGTCCTGCACGCTCAGCCCCGGCGGCGAGTCGATGATCGCGAACCGATCGGTCAAGGTTTCGCAGTGCACGATGAGCGCGGAGCGTATGTCCACCGACCACATGCCGGGTACCAGGACGATTGCGACCTCGTCGATGTCCTCCAGCGCTTGAATCCCGGTTCGCGCTCCGGGGCCGAGGTTCACCCCGACGAAGTCCGCAACATCCAGGCTCGCCAGCGCATCCTCCCCATTCGACAGCGGCACCCATGGCGGGCCCACCGCGGCGGGGAAATGCGTCAAGTCGGTGCCGTCATAATCCGGTCCGAGCGCGACCTGGATCAGCTTGGACACGCTGTTGATGCGGCGTACCAGCGAATCCGGCTGGCCGTCGTCGGTGAGCCGCACACCCGCGATCAGCTCGGTCGCCGGGTCACCACTCGCGGGCCGGTAGGCAACTGACACCTCCGCCTCGAGCAGCGTGATCGCTTCGCCCTCGAGGTACGGGTTCGTCGGTGCTGCGGCGAGTGTGACTTGGTTTCCGGCCACCGCGGTCACCTCGCCGAGCTCGGCGCCGACCGATCCTTCCAGTTGTACGACGGCGCCCGGATACATTCGGGCTGCTCCGGTTACGGTGACCACCTCCGCAGCCGACGCCGTGCGCAGCTTGGCCACTGCGCTACCGGCCGGCAGCGCGGTGGCCAGTGCATGTGTCACGGTGAGGTCGACATTGGCGCCGTTGGCGGCGACCGCGCTCACTGAGGCCGTGGCGGCGCCGTTGATCTGTATCGTGAACGGCACCGCGGTGGCCGCGTCCAGAGACCCGGCGATCGAGGCGACCTGCACGGTCGTGGCGCCGGCGGCCACCGGTGCCGTGGTTGCCGTGCGCACCGGCGCGCCACTGGTGGGCGTCGCGCCGAGCTCCAGCCGCGCGCCGACCGCGGGAAGTATGCGCACCGTCAGGTCATCACCCCAGACGCCTGCGCTCGCCGCGCTGACGGTGAGCGTGTTCAGAGCCGTGGCCACCGGCGTAATGACGGCGATGTCCTGCCCACGTTGGGCAGAAACCCCGGCCGCGGTGCTGAGCGTGACCGTCCGGGCGCCGTAGTCGACGGCGGCAACGGTCACCGCCGCGAGCGCCGTGCCGGTCGCGCTGACTAGATCCAGGTGGGCGCCGGGCGCAATATTGACCACATGGCTCAGCCGTACCACGGTGTCGGCGGGGGCGACGTCGGCCGCGATCTGGGCCACCAGGCCGCCGTGAAATGCCGCAGTAGAGGCGATCGCGCCGCCGGGCTGCACGCGCTGGAAGTACAGCCGAGCGCCGCCTTCGTCGAAGAACGCCTTCACCGACTGCGCGGCGTGCCACCAATGCCCACGCCCATCCCACACCGCGCGGGTGGCGTCGTCGGGTATGTCAAGCGGCGCGCCGTATTGGCGGGCGAAATCACCGTAACTGGTCAGCAGCGACGGGGCCAACGAGCCCTTGCGGGTCACCCCAACTGCGCCGGCGGTACTCGTGGCTACCGGCGTGATCGGCTTTGGCCCGGTGTCGATCTCTTCGACGTAGACGCCGGGGCTGAGATACTCAGGCATGCCGTGACTCCTTCTCAGGTGAGGATGATGTGGAGCGCCGACCCCAGGTCGGCTGGGACGTCGATGGACAGCGATTCGATCCTGCCGTTGTCGCTGGCAGTTATCTGAGTGCTCCCCGCGGACCATCGCAACGGCAGCCGGAACGTGCCGTCGACAGTCGTGCGAACCTCCTCCGTACGCACCGATGCGTGCACCGTTTCGGTGGCTTTCACCGCCGCGCGCGGAACGGGGTCGCCGGCGGCATCACTGACCGCGCCGGATAGCAGCGGCACGTCGGCGCCGTACGGATAGTCCGGGCCGGGATAAAACGAAATGACCTCGGCGTTCGGCAGCGGTGGCGCCTCGTCCGTCCAGGGGGTGATCGTGGCTTCGAGGTACTCATGCTCGGCGGCCGATTCGGCGATCGAGCGCGGGGCGCGGACGGTGACTCGTACCTGGTATGGATCGGCGCTACCACCCGGGGTCAGTCGGCCCAAGCCGAGGAAGGCCAAGTTCCCAGTTCCGCCTAGCACGTATCTCGGCTCGATGGTCCGCCACGTCGTGCCATCCGCCCGCTGCACCAGCACCGTCACCGGGCCGCGGGGCGGTCCGCCCGTGAAGGTATCGACCAGGCGCAGCCACAGCGGGCTCGCGGCCGTCCGGGCCCGCTCCGACACAGTTGCCCACTCGGTCATCGCGGCACCCCGTAGGTGATACTCCCGGCGCGCACGGCTCGAGACATTGCGCTCGTGGTGGCGTCGATGTCGACCACCCTCACCTCGTAGTTGATCGACAGCCGGTACGGCTGACCGATGGCCCTCCACACTCTTGCGCGATCGTCCAGGTGTGTCGGGCACAGACTTACCCGCAGCGCTGCGGTCGTGCCGGCCAGCTCTCCCGCCAGCTCCAGCCCGTCGACGATTGCATCGTCGTACATCACCTGCAGCACCCGGCCCAGCAGACGCTGCTCGGTTGCCCGGTCGCCGCCCCACGCGGTCACCATGTAGTGCAACGCCAAGCCGAGTGGCTGCTTTCGCACCTGCAGGCCGGTCCCCACGACCTCGGTAGTCTTGGCGCGGTTACGAACCGTTGCCTCCTCGACGACGTCGTAGAGAAACAAGGTCACCCGGGGCGGGTCGCTGGGCGGTAATGAGGCGAGATCGTGGAGCTCCACCACGGGTGCGGGCGGCCCTAGGCTGCTCAGGCCGGCAGTGAGCCGGTCCCCCAAGGTTGCAGAGACCGCGGCGATGACGTCCGAACCAGCCATGCGCACATCGTGGGCACTCAGCGTCACTCCCGCGTCACGTGACCGCGCTTAGTCTATTTTGCGCGTTCTGCTTCGAGGCCCGCGAGGATCGGGCCGATGAGCTCGTTCATTAGGCGGGACGGGCACAGGCGCAGCTCGTCGTACAGCATCCGCTGGTAGTTGCGGTAAGCCTGCAGCGCGTTCGCGACATTGCCGTGGGCCAAATGAGTCCGAACGACGATCCGCTGCGCGCTCTCGCGTAGGGGGTCTGCGCGGGCGACCTCCAGTGCGACAAGTAGCGCCGCACGCGGCAGGCCCCGGTCCAGGAGCGATTCCGCGGCCGACTCGAAGGCCGCCAGTCGGAGGAGCCCGAGGCGCTCGCGCTCGACGATGACCCAGGGGTCGGTCCAGCCCGGTAGCAGGTCAGGATTTTCTCGAAATCGCGTCGCCGCCGCCGGGCCCGCTCCGCAGCCATCCGCAATCAACCGCTCCGCGACATCAACCAGCGGACGGACGTCGACTAGGACGGAGGGCGACAACGCGATCCGACCTTGCTCACCCACGATTAGCCAGTCTGCGACTTTGCGCAGGCGCCACACGGCCGTACGCAGATTGCTGGCGGCGTTGGCATCGGTGGCGTCGAACCAAAGGTCCGCGGCGAGCCGGCAGCGGCGCACCGGGCCATCAGCCAGAGCCAGATAACCCAGCAGTCGCTCGACACTGTGCGGCACCTTCTGACGCACTCCGTCGAGATTCAACTCGAAGTCGTCGTTGAGCCGGATCAATGCCCGGCGCGCCAGGTACGCGGGTACGGACATCTCCCTGCCACCTCGCCGTCCCGCGAGCCCAGTAGTCGCGTGTTCGCGCACCTGCACGGCCGTTACGGTCACTTAACAACAGGCTAAGCGTCCCGTCATCGATGAGCGATGTCAATCCCGCCGTGAGCTTTCCCGGCCTACCTGTTGGTCCGCTGGCCCGTGATCTTGGCCGAAAATGGCGACGACGATGTGAAGCAGATGGTGACCCAAGCCGATCTGCCTGGACTGTGAGAACCAGTCAGCGGACGGTACGCCGGCTCGTGATCTGCCCGGTGTCGAAGCCCATCAGATGCAGCCCACCGTGGAATCGGGCGTGTTCGATCTTGATGCAGCGGTCCATCACGACGCTCATTCCGAGTTCTTCGGCGCGGCGGGCGGCATCCTCGTTCCAGATACCGAGTTGGACCCAGACAGCCTTCGCGCCGACAGCGTGGGCATCCTCGACCACTGCCGGTACATCCTCGGCCTTGCGGAAGACATCAACGATGTCAGGCACTTCGGGCAGTGACGCGAGGTCCGGGTAGACCTTTTGGCCGAGAATTGTGTCGGCGTTCGGGTTGACGAAATACACCTTGTAATCCGTGGACTGCAGCAGGTAGGTGCCGACGAAATAGCTCGAGCGCGCCGTGTTGGCGGATGCGCCGACGACTGCGATCGTCTTCGCTGAGCGCAGTAGCTTGAGCCGATCCTTGGCGCTCGGCCCGTCCCAGGTCCGCTCAGGTTTGTGCAACTTGGCGAGGGGGGAGTCCGCTGGAACGTCGAAACTCAGCCCGTTGGGGAGGACTGTGGTCACTGTTTTCGTCACGAGATTGCCTCCGTCGCACTGGCGAGCGCCTGGTCGAGGTCGTAGATGATGTCTTCGACGTCCTCGATACCCACACTAAGCCGCACCAGACCCGGCTGCACGCCGGCGTCGTGCAGTTGCTGTTCGCTCAGCTGCGCGTGCGTCGTGGAGGCCGGGTGGATGATGAGGGTCTTTGTGTCCCCGATGTTCGCGACGTGGCTGGCGAGGTTGACCGACTCGATGAGCCCCCGGCCGGCCGCCCGTCCGCCTTTCACGCCAAAGCTGAAGACTGACCCAGGCCCCTTGGGCAGGTATTTCTTGGCGCGGTCATGATGAGGATGCGAAGGCAGCCCCGCCCAGTTGACGTACTCGATCCGGTCGTCTGCGTCGAGCCATTCCGCGACCGCACGCGCGTTCTCCATGTGCGACTGCATCCGGATCGGGAGCGTCTCGACACCTTGCGCGAGTAGCGCGGCGGACTGCGGCGCTAAGGTCGGCCCAATGTCGCGCAGCTGCTCGGCGCGTAACCGCGTGAGGAACGCGTACTCGGCGAAGTTGTCCGCCCAGGTCAGTCCGCCGTACGAGGCAACCGGCTCGTGGAAGAGCGGGAACTTCTCGGTCGACCAGTCGAACCGCCCGGACTCGACTACGACGCCGGCCAGGGTTGTGCCGTGGCCGCCGAGAAACTTGGTGGCCGAGTGGGTGACGATGTCTGCGCCCCAGTCGATGGGTCGACAGAGGTACGGCGTGGCGATCGTCGAGTCTATGACGAGAGGGATCCCGGCGGCGTGTGCGACTTCGGAGAGCCCTTCTATGTCGGCGATCTCGCCTGACGGATTGGCGATCGACTCGGCAAACAGAAGCTTCGTATCGTTGGTGATCGCTGCGGCGTACGCGGCAGGGTCGGCGCTCTGCACAAAAGTCGTCTTGACGCCGAAGCGTCTTAGCGTCACGTCGAGCTGCGTGACCGACCCGCCGTACAGCCCGGCCGACGCGACTATGTGGTCACCGCTGCCGGCGAGCGACGTGAAGGTGATGTACTGCGCCGCGAGCCCGCTGGAGGTCGCGACGGCACCGATGCCGCCCTCGAGGCTCGCGATCCGCTCCTCGAATGACGCGACGGTCGGATTGCCGAGCCGGGAGTAGATGTTGCCGTATTTCTGTAGCGCAAAACGGGCCGCGGCGTCGTCGGTATCGTCAAAGACGAACGCCGTTGTCTGATAGATCGGCAATGCCCGTGAGCCGTGTACGGCGTCCGGAATGTTGCCCGCGTGTATCGCCCTCGTTTTGAATCCATATTCGCGATCAGCCATGCGCTTACGCTACCCGAGTACCCGAGCGTCGAAGGCGGCGCGACATACGGCCGCACGAACGCACGGCCGCGTGTGGTCAGATATGGAGGTAGAGGTTTTTCACGACGGGCGAGGTGCGCGGTTGAAGAAAATATTTGAAGGTCTCCGGGTCATTGATTGTGCGAGTTTCATCGCGGCGCCCGCAGCCGCAGCGGTGTTGGCCGACTTCGGAGCCGACGTGATCAAGGTCGAGCCTCCCGGCGCCGGCGACCCGCTGCGTCAGTTGCCGACCTTCCCCGGCATGCCGAAGAGCGAGCACAACTACCCCTGGATAGTCGACAACCGCGGCAAACGCGGGCTCGCACTTGACCTGACCAAACCTGAAGGTCAGAAAGTCATGCATGCACTGGTCGCCAACGCGGACGTGTTCCTCACCAACTATCCGCTTCCGGTGCGCGAGAAGCTGGCGATCGGCTACGACACTCTTGCACCGTTGAATGATCGCCTCGTCTACGGTTCGTTCACCGGCTTCGGCGAGAGTGGCGCCGAGGCGACCAAACCGGGATTCGACATGACCGGTTGGTGGGCGCGCTCGGGGCTGATGGACGAGGTCCGTACACATCACGACGCAGAACCGGCCCGCTCGCTACCGGGGATGGGTGATCATCCTTCCGCGATGGCGTTCTTCTCGGCGATCGTGATGGGGCTGTACGAGCGAACCGTGACCGGAAAGGGGTCGTTGGTGCGTTCGTCGTTGGTATCCAACGGGATCTGGGCGAATGGGTTTAACGCGCAGGCCGCCCTGGTGGGGGCAACGTTCACGCCACGTGCGCCACGAGCTCAGGGGGGGCGACCACTGAGCAGCTACTTCCGATGCCGTGACGACAAGTGGATCGTGCTGACGATTCTCAACGAGACCAAACATTGGCCGGTCCTGCTTGACTGCATCGCGCGGCCGGCGCTTGCTCAAGACCCGCGGTTCGTGAGCCAGCAGGACAGGTTCGGTCACGGACCGGAGTTGATCGCCATTCTCGATGAGGTCTTCGCGACGAAGGAGCGCTCCGAATGGCAACAAATTCTGCATGAGGCGGGGCTGGTCTTCGAGGTGGTCGCCAGCGCGGAGGACATCCCACACGACCAGCAACTGATCGACAACGGCTACTTGGTGCCGATCGTGGGCAGTGAGTTCATGACGGTGGACAGTCCGTTGACGGTTTCCGGTACCGAGAAGGCGCAGCCGACCATGGCGCCGGCACTCGGGCAACACAGTGACGCCATACTTCGCGAAGCGGGATATGACGATGCCGCGATCCAGAAGCTCCGGACTGCGGGGGTCGTCGCCTGACTTTGGCGTACGAGGCCAGTGCTGTTGCGCTCGTCAGATGGCTACCACGTAGCGTTTGGTAGACCATTCAGGACGCACTGGATAACGGTACTTCCGGGTTGGTCGTAATTCGGGGCGTATTTTTGTCAAAAAGCAAAACAATGCGACAAATTAAGGGATCAGGCGCTCGCCTGATCCCTTAATTTGTATTCGCGCACCCCATTGACAGTTCGTGAATCGCCTGCCAATCTGAACCTGACGA
>CAJDUM010000067.1_pt1 | contig 42202 bp, 32 predicted proteins | sample 7390781 | NCBI WGS metagenome assembly CAJDUM01 (sample SAMEA7055661, study PRJEB34461) | soil metagenome | biome: terrestrial ecosystem; feature: Peninsula; material: soil | place: Antarctica | collected 2016 | reverse complement strand
CTTCGACGTGGTCAGCGGCCGGCCTACCAACCACCCGGCCGATGTCAGCAGGGCGAAAAGGAACAGCCCGGCAGGCGCGGTCATCAGTGGGGTGACCAGGGTGCTCGCGTACGCCAGCACAAGAACAATGCGTTGCGCCGCGGTGGTCAACCGACCCGAAGGGTAGGCCAGCAAGCAGTGCAGCAACACGGCGCGATGCACGAAGAGCGCACCGGTGACCGACCAGACCGGTAGCTGCCCGAGGTTGCCGAGCAGGTTGCCCGCCTGCCAACTCACCGCGGCCCCAGCCAGCAGGCCGACGAGGCGTCCGGCCCGGCACAACGCCGCAGCAACGGCGACCAGGTCGAGACAGATCCCGACCCCGAGGTCGGCCGGATCCACCGGCCCGGTCGCCACCACCAGGACCGTCACGATGACCAGCGGGCCGGCGACAGCGAGGCCAGGAACGACGGGGCGAAGACGATTCACGCCCAGAAGTCGCATCGACTGATCGTGTCAGCGGAACCGTTCGTCGGCAAGATCTCGGCGGCAGTCGACGAAAAAACACAGGCCAACCGGCAGAAGCGACCCGCACAAGATTAGTGCCAGCACGGACGACAAGCCGGTCCTCGCCGTGCAGGATTGATGCCACGCAGATCGCCACGCCGGGCCAGAAGCCACGGGATCCCACCTATACCAGGGAGTTCACCATGTCAAAGCGGTCGATAGGACAGGTGATCGCGGCATGCTGCTTCATGGTGGTGCTGGCCTCGTGCGCCGGTAGCGTGGAGCAGATATCGGCGCCGGCCGACTCGTCGACCACGGTCAGCAGTGCGGCCGGTCGCCCCTTGTCGAGCCCGATTACCAATTCGGTACCGATCGCTCCGTCGACACCCGCGGTTTCGGCGACCGGCGTTGCCGAGGCGACGGTGCCGCAGTCCGTAGCAGCGCCAGACACCCCGACGTCTGAGCCGACCTCACCCACTAAAATCGGATCGAGCGCCGCTGTCGGAGACCCGGTGGCGACCGACTGCCCGCTGAGCATCGAAGACGTCACGAGTCTGTACGGCACACCCATGCAACCGGAGGCCGGACCAGGCCGGTCGGCGGCAGTCACCCACGAGACGATCGACGGGATCACCTCGCAGTCCTGTACGTATCTCGCTACCGATAGCAGCGTCCAGGTGGGTCTCCGGCTGGAATTCCGGCTCGGTGACAGCGCTGACCGATCGTGGGAGCTGCTCGGGAGTACCTACCCCAGTGCGCTTTTCAAGGCGAAGCAGTCAGAGTTGGGCGAGGTGTACCAGACCCTCGACGCTGACGGAACCGCCCAGGAGACGTCCTTGGTGGTGCATCGACCGAGCCGGGTGGTGTTCGTGACCTCCACCGGATACGGCGTGACCGTCGCCCCCGGAGTGGTCACCACCCGCGCCGAGAAGGCGGCCCAGGCCACGCTAACGGCCCTCGAGAAGTACTGACCCGAAGAACAACTCATCGCGTCCCGTCGCTCCTCCAATTCCACTTCCAACAGCTGCGCCTGGCGCGTCGGCCTCGGTCGGTGGCGAGGGGGTCAGGGGAGCCAGGGGGCAGTCCATGTCGAACAGGACAGCAGCAAGCCCGGTCATCGGGCCGCGAAATAGATCGCCTGCGGGTGGTGCACGATGAGCGCCGCGGTGGACTGCTCCGGGTGCCACTGGAACTCCTCGGACAACTGCACGCCGAGCCGCTGCGGCTCCAACATCGGCACCAGCTTGGCCTGTTCGGTCAGATCAGGACAGGCGGGGTAGCCGAAGGAGTACCGGGCTCCGCGATAGCCGAGGTCGAAGAAGCTCTCCACCTCGGGCGCGTCCTCCGCGGCGGCAGTGCTGCCGTCGACGAAGGTCAGTTCCGAGCGGATCCGCTGGTGCCAGTACTCTGCCAGCGCCTCGGTCAGTTGCACCGAGAGTCCGTGCACCTCCAGGTAGTCCCGGTAGGCGTTGGCGGCGAACAACTCGTTTGCGTAGTCCGCTATCCGCGAGCCCATCGTCACCAACTGGAAGGCGATCACGTCGACATCTCCGGAGTCTACCGGCCGAATGTAGTCGGCCAGGCACAAGAATTTGTCCCGCCGCTGCCGGGGGAAGGTGAATCTGCACCGCTCCGGTGCGTCCGCCTGATGTTCGGTCAGCACGATGATGTCGTCCTTCGCCGAGACGCACGGGAAGTACCCGTAGGACACCGCAGCCTGCAGCACCTGCTCGGTGTGCAGTCGCTCCAACCAGTACCGCAGCCGCGGTCGGCCCTCGGTCTCGACCAGTTCCTCGTAGGACGGTCCAGCGTTGCCCTTGGCGCCGCGAAGGCCCCACTGCCCCATGAAGGTGGCTCGCTCGTCCAGCATTGCTGCGAAGTCCGCCTGCGGAATCCCTTTCACCACGCGCGACCCCCAGAACGGCGGCGTCGGAATCGGGTTGTCCACCGCGACGTCGGACCGATCCGGAATCGGCCCGGTCTCCTCCGCCGCGAGCCGTCGCGCCTCGGCGATCCGCCGTGACCGCTCGTGCCTGGACCGGCGCTCGGCGGCTTTGGCCTTCTCCGCATCGTCCTCCGCCGGAGCCAGTCCCTTCTTGCGGGCCATCACCCCGTCCATCAGCCGCAGTCCCTCGAAAGCGTCCCTGGCATAGCGCACATCCCCGGGAAAGACGCTGACCAAATCGTTCTCGACATAGGAGCGGGTGAGCGCGGCGCCACCGAGCAGCACCGGGAACCGATCGGCCAGGCCGCGGGCATTGATCTCCTGCAGGTTGTCCTTCATCACCACGGTGGACTTGACCAGCAGCCCGGACATCCCGATGGCGTCGGCGTCCTGTTCCTGAGCAGCAGACAAGATGGTGGCGATGGGCTGCTTGATGCCCAGGTTCACCACTGTGTAGCCGTTGTTGGTCAAGATGATGTCGACGAGGTTCTTGCCGATATCGTGCACATCGCCCTTGACGGTGGCCAGCACGATGGTGCCCTTACCGGCGGAGTCCTCCTTGTCCATGTGCGGTTCCAGGTAGGCGACGGCAGTCTTCATCACCTCGGCGGAGGTGAGTACGAAGGGCAGTTGCATGGCGCCGGATCCGAAGAGTTCGCCGACTGTCTTCATTCCGGACAGCAGTGTGTCGTTGATGATCTCCAGGGCCGTTCGGGTGGTCAAAGCCTCGTCCAGGTCGGCCTCGAGCCCGTTCTTCTCCCCGTCCACGATCCGTCGCTGCAACCGCTCGTCCAAGGGCAGGGCGGCCAACTCGGCCGCGCGGGTCGCCCGTCCCTCCGCAGTGGTGGCGCCGTCGAACAACTCCAGAATCTTCGCCAGCGGGTCGTAGCCTTCCCGACGACGGTCGTAGACCAGGTCGAGCGCAGTGGTCCGCTGCTTCTCCGGGATGCGCGCCATCGGAAGTATCTTCGAGGGATGCACGATCGCCGAGTCCAGCCCGGCGTCAACGCACTCTGCGAGGAATACCGAGTTGATCACCTGCCGCGCCGCGGGGTTGAGCCCGAAGGAGACGTTCGAGACACCCAGCGTGGTGTGCACATCGGGGTGACGCCGCTTGAGTTCCCTGATGGCCTCGATGGTCTCGATGCCATCCCGGCGGGTCTCCTCCTGGCCAGTGGCGATCGGGAAGGTCAGGCAGTCCACGATGATGTCCGGCTCGATCATCCCCCAGACTCCGGTGAGCTCGGTGATCAAGCGCTCGGCGATGGCCACCTTGTGTTCGCGGGTCCGGGCCTGGCCCTGCTCGTCGATGGTCAGCGCGACGACCGCAGCGCCGTGTTCGGCGACCATCGGCATCACCCTGGCGAACCGCGATTCCGGACCTTGCCCGTCTTCGAAGTTCACCGAGTTCACGATCGCCCGGCCACCGAGCCGTTCCAGCCCTGCCTGGATCACCGGCGGCTCGGTGGAGTCCAACATGATCGGCAGGGTGGATGCGGTCGCCATCCGGCCGGCCACCTCGGCCATGTCGACGGCCCCGTCGCGGCCCACGTAATCGACGCACAGGTCCAGCAGGTGCGCGCCGTCCCTGGTCTGCGCCCTGGCGATCTCGATGCACGCGTCCCACTTGCCGGCCAGCATCGCATCGCGGAATGCCTTGGAGCCGTTGGTGTTCGTTCGCTCGCCGATCATCAGGAAGGAGGCGTCCTGCTCGAACGGGACCGTCTGGTACAGGGATGAGATACCTGGCTCGGGGCGTGGCCGGCGGATAGCCGGCGTGGCCTTCCGAACAGCTTCAACTGTCTGCCGCAGGTGCTCGGGGGTGGTGCCGCAGCAGCCACCGACCAGGCCGAGACCGTATTCGGTGACGAACCCCGCCAACGCTGCCGCAAGCTCCTCGGGGGTCAGCGGGTACACCGCGCCTTTGGGTCCCAGGGTCGGCAGGCCGGCGTTCGGCATCGCCGAGATCCCGGACCTGGCATGGCGGGACAGGTACCGCAGGTGCTCGCTCATCTCGGCCGGGCCGGTGGCGCAGTTCAGGCCTATGTAGTCGATACCAAGCGCCTCCAACGCGGTCAGCGCGGCGCCGATCTCACTTCCCAGCAGCATGGTTCCGGTGGTCTCGACGGTGACCTGCGCGATTACCGGTACGGTTCGATCGCTCGCCTTCATCGCACGCTTGGCACCGATGATGGCGGCCTTGGCCTGTAGCAGATCCTGGGCCGTTTCGACGATCACCGCGTCGATGCCGCCCTCCAGCATGCCGGTCACCTGGTCGCGATAGGCATCGCGCAGCGCAGCGAACGTGGTATGCCCCAGCGTTGGCAGCTTGGTGCCGGGACCGACCGAGCCGAGCACGAACCGTGGTGATCCGGGGGTGGCGAAGTCGTCCGCCTCGGCCCTGGCCAGCTTCGCGCCGGCGGTGGCGAGCTCGAAGATTCGATCGGCAATTCCGTACTCGCCCAGGTTGGCCAGGTTGGCGCCGAAGGTGTTGGTCTCGATGGCGTCGACGCCGACTTCGAGATAGGCACGGTGCACTGCGCGGACCATGTCCGGGCGGGTGACGTTCAAGATCTCGTTGCAGCCCTCGTGCCCGGCGAAGTCGTCAAGGCTCGGGTCCTGGTCCTGCAGCATGGTACCCATGGCGCCGTCCGCCACCAGCACTCGTTGGGACAGGGCGGTCAGCAGCTGAGAACGGGCGCTATCGGTCACCGGAACAGATTAGATTGCTGTCGCGTGAAGGCAGGGCGCGCCCTGACCCGCCGTCCCGTGTCGCTCGGGCGGCACGCCCTGCGCACCAATGCAGTCAACGTAGGCTGGCACGGTGAGTGAGCCAACAGCAGTCCGTGGGCCGGTGATGATCGCTGCGTTCGAGGGCTGGAACGACGCAGCCGACGCAGCGTCTGCTGCGCTGGAGCACTTGGGCTTGATGTGGGAGTCGGAGCCGCTGACCGAGCTGGACCCGGAGGACTACTACGACTTCCAGGTCACCCGTCCGATGGTGAAGCTAGTCGACGGTGTGACCAGGATCATCGAGTGGCCCACTACAAGGGTCACTGTGTGTCACCTGCCGGGCCTTGCCCGCGATGTCCTGCTGGTGCACGGCATCGAGCCGAGTTTTCGTTGGCGCGCGTTCTGCGCCGAGCTGGTGGCCATCGCGCTGGAGCGGGACGTGTCCACCGTGGTCACCCTCGGGGCGCTGCTGGCCGAAGTGGCCCACACCAGGCCGATCCAGGTGACGGGGTCCGCGCAGGACGAAGCGACTGCGGCGCGGCTGGGGCTGGACAAGTCCAGCTATGAGGGACCGACCGGGATTGCCGGAGTTCTGCAGGATGCGTGCGTGCAGGCGGGGCTGCCTGCGGTGTCGCTGTGGGCCGCAGTTCCGCATTACGTCTCCGAGCCTCCGTCGCCCAAAGCGATCCTGGCGTTGCTGCACAGGGTTGAGGAGATCCTGGACATCGAAGTGCCGCTCGGCGCGCTCCCGGAGCAGGCAGACGAGTGGGTTGCCGAAGTCACCAGGCTGACGGCCAAGGACAGCGAGATCAGCGAGTACGTCAGGACTCTGCAGCAGCGCGACGCCGACGACGAGGCGCTGCAGCCCGCCTCGGGCGATGTGATCGCCGCGGAGTTCGAGCGGTACCTGCGCCGGCGGGACCGAGGCCGGCGGGACGGCCACTGATCAGGGGCCGCCCGGTTCACCCGTACCGCCACAGCGCCGGCGCGGGCTCCACCACCGGCGCGGTGGTCAGCGCAGCGTGATGCCCAGCAGCGCGTCGGCCGCGTCGGCGACCGCAGCGCCTTCCAGCGATGGGTCATCGGCCCAGCCGTCGAGCACCGTCAGCGCGAGCGGTGTGTCCAGGTCATCACGCAGCGCAGCGCGTAGATTCTCGATAATCGAGCCGGCATCGGTCCCCGGCCGGCGCGCTGCCGCCCGCCACCGGAATAGTCGCCGATCCGCCGAGCTGAGCAATGCCTCGGTCCACTCCCGATCCTGCCGGTAGTGCCCGGCGAACAGCGCCGCCCTGATCGCCATCGGGTCGACCCCGCGGCCCAGTAGCGCCGAGACGAACACCAGATTGCCGCGGGACTTGGACATCTTTTCGCCGTCCATGCCGATCATCGCGGCGTGCGTGTAGTGCTTGGCGAACGGCGCCAGCCCGGTCAGCACCTCGGAGTGCGCCGCCGAACACTCATGATGCGGGAAGATCAGGTCCGAGCCGCCGCCCTGCAGGTCGATCCTAGGGCCGAGGCGGCTGCCGGCGATCACCGCGCACTCGATGTGCCAGCCCGGACGTCCGCGGCCCATTGGTGAGTCCCAGGCCGGCTCGTCGGGCCGCTGCATCCGCCACAGCAACGGGTCCAGGGGCTGCCTTTTCCCTGGGCGCTCCGGGTCGCCGCCCCGCTGTGCCGACAGAGCCAGCATGGTCTGTTCGTCAAGGCGCGATTCGTATCCGAACTGGCCGGAGGCAGCGATGTCGAAATACACGTCGGGATAGTCGTCATCCGGGACGCGATACGCAGCACCGCGGGACAGCAGAGCGGATACGCCGTCGGCGATCTCGGCCATCGCCTCGACAGCCCCGACGTAGTCGTCCGGCCGGAGCACCCGAAGCGCCTGCATGTCGGCCCGGAAGCGCGCCGTCTCCTGCTCGGCGAGGTCGGTCCAGTGAATGCCGTCGCGTTGCGCCCGCTCCAGCAGCGGGTCGTCGATGTCGGTGACGTTTTGCACATAGTGCACCCGGTGGCCGGCGTCCAGCCACATCCGGTGCACCAGATCGAACGCGAGGTAGGTGGCCGCGTGCCCGATATGGGTCGCGTCATACGGGGTAATCCCGCAGACGTACATCGTCGCGGTCGGCCCGGGTGCGGTGCCCCGCACGGACCCGGACGCGGAGTCGTAGAGCCGCAGCGTCCCTCCGGTGCCCGGAATCAGCGGAACGGGGGGCGACGACCAGGACTGCACCGGTCAACCCTATCCGGGGGCGAGCACGCGTCGGACTGGCGGGACGGTGTGCCGGTTGGCGTGCAGCAGCGCGGCCTGCCAACGGCGCAGACCCGTGCCGCGGAGTTGGTCGGGCGGCGAGGACATCGGAAACATCAGGTTGGCCCGGTCTCGATGGTGCGGAAGGTTCAGCGCGTGCCCCAACTCATGGGCAAGCACCGTCTCATCGAATTGCGGAGGCCGGGCGGAGTCGAACAGGGACGCTTCGGCGATAACCCAGTCGGCGGTCATGCCGAGCGAGCAGCCCGTGGTGCGGCCCGCGATGTTCCGCACCACCACTACGGTGACAGGGTCCCCCACCACGGCCAACGGTGACCGGGCGGCGAGGTATTCGCGGTAGAACGAAGTTCGACCCAAGATGTCGTCTAGCAGCAGCAGCCGATTGGCCCGCGGGTCGAGGGCGGCGGTCGGCGCCGGGCCGGTCACCGTATCGATCCGTTCGCAGCGGACCCGGATTCCCGCTTGGGCCCGGAACACTCGATCGGCCAGATCCAGCGAGCCGGTCAGCCGGTCGGGTGTGGTCAGCGGGCTGCCCCGCTCGTCGGACAGGATCAGCACCCGAACCCGCACCGTCGACAGCCCGCGTGAGGTACCGACCGACGAGGGCCGGGCTACCTCTGCGGCGGTGGCGACGCCCGCGGCCAGATCCAGGGCGAGTCCCCTGGCGGTTGCCCCGAGCGCGCGCGCCGCACCCACAAGCGCCGTCGGGACCAACGGCTTCTCACTCACTGATCCACCATTGCACAGTGCTGGATTGCCCCCTCGGCGCTGCGCTGGGCGGGCCTGCGACTTCGTCGCCACGGCCCAGCCTCACTCCGGCCCGGCTCACAGTGTCTGATTGCTCCCCGGACGCTCCGCTCGACGGGCCTGCGACTTCGTCGCCACGGCCCAGCCTCACTCCGGCCCGGCTCACAGCGGAGGCCAAGGGATCGGCGTCCGGTCCGTCGGTGGCAGCGGGAACACCGGATCCGCAATCAGCGCATCGATCCTGGCGTGCAGGGCTGCTAGTTCCGTTCCGGTGACCATCCCGCTCAACTGCTCGCCCAAATCCGCGGTCAGTGCGGTGGACAGCAGTCGCAAGCCATTGGTGACCGGCTCCGGTAGTGGTCGGCCGGCCCAACCCCACAAGATGGTGCGCAGCTTCGGTTCGGCGTGCAGGGTGACACCATGATCGACCCCGCGCACCCGCCCGTCAGGGGTGGGCAGGATGTGGGAGGCCTTCCGATCCGCATTGTTCACCACCAGGTCGAAGCCGGCGAGCACCTGCAAGGCGATGGTGTCCGCGTGCGCCAGAACCACCGGTTCGCCATCGGTGTCGACCGCCCGTAGCACCGGAATCCAACCCGCAGGCAGGGCGTCGGCAGGCACCAGATCGGCGGTCAAGTCTGAGTCCGCGTCACCGATCCATTGCTGCACCATGCCGGGGCCGAAGGGTCCTGATCGGAGCACTGTCACCGGGACGCAGTGCCAACCGGCTGCCTCGGAGATCAGGTAGGAGGCAGTTTCCCGGTCGGCGAGCGTGCCGTCCGGGAAGTCCCACAGCGGCCGTTCCCCGCGGATGGGCTTGTAGACGCAGTCCGCTTCGCTGCCGGCCGGCCCCCCGTCCGGCGAGCGCGCGGTGCACAGCAGTGTGATGTTCGATGCGTCGGTCAACCGGCCGGTCACCGTCAGTTCGCCGTCGGCGAGTAGGTGGGAGATCGAGACATGGCCCACGGGCGGGGTTGTCGGCACGGCCGTCGGCACGGTTGTCAGCACGGTTGTCGACACGGCCTCGGCCGACTCGCTCGTGGCAGAGGCCGGCGAATCAGAGAACGGCACTGCGGTGATAGCCGTTCAACCGCGGGCAGATGTGCCCGTCAGCGTCCAGTGGGTTGCCGCACAGTGGGCACGGTGGACGACCTGCTTTAACCAACGTCTGGGCGTGCTCGGCGAACGCGCGCGCCTCAGCCAGAGTCAGGAACACCCGTAGTGCGTCAGGGCCCTCCTCTGTGTCCTCCAGCACCACGTCCTCGCCGATCTCCTCCTCACTCAGCGCGAGCAGTTCGACTATTACGTTCGAACCCTCACCGTCCCAGGCCAGGCCCATCGTGCCGACCCGGAACTCCGCATCCACGGGGGTCGCCAGCGTCAGAGCGGTGCCATCCTCGGCCGTTGGGTCTGTCGGTGCTGAGGCGCCAAATCGCCTGGCGACTTCGGTGATCAGCAAACCGAGGCGGTCGGCGAGAACTGCGACCTGCTGTTTCTCGCAGGAAACAGACAGCACCCTTCTGCCTTCCACGACCTGGAGGTAGAACTCGCGGTCGCCGGGCTGCCCGATGGTTCCGGCGAGGAACCTCTCGGGTGATCGGAAGATGTGGATCTGTCGTGGCATGGCACCGTCGAGCTTATGCCACGACCTCGCAGATTCAGCTCAGCGCGAGCTGGCAGCGGGCACGGCTGCCGGAGGTAGGGCCACCGCGCCCTGGTCGCCACCCACCGGCGCATCCCCGGCCGGCATGCCGCCCGCCGGCGGATTCCCGCCCGTTCCGGCCCGACCTTCGCCCACCGTGCCCGCTGCCGGGGGCGGTGTGCGCAGCGAGTCAAGGGTGCCGGTGTCGTTGACCCGCTCCACGAAGGGACGCAGCGGACCGTACCGGACGATCGACACCGAGCCAGGTGAGACCACGATGCGCTGGAACAAGTCCAGATGCAGCCCCAGCGCATCGGCCAGAATCGACTTGATCACATCACCGTGAGAACACACCACCACAGCGCCGGAGTCCCCCGCCGCCGCACAGTGTTCCCTGACGGCCAGCACTGCGCGCGCGGAGACAGCCGCTAGCGACTCCCCACCGGGGAACTGCGCAGCAGCCGGGTGCGCCTGCACGGTGCGCCACAGCGGCTCCTCGGCGAGTTCGGCCAGGATCCGCCCGGTCCACTCGCCGTAGTCGACCTCGACCACGCGGTCGTCGCGGACCACCTCGACGCCAGCAGCGGTGGCCAATGGCTCGATGGTCTGCAGGCAGCGCTCCAGGGGTGAGCTGACCACCGCGGCGATGTCGACCCCGGCCAGCCGCGCAACCAGGCCGGCTGCCTGTGCCGCGCCGGTGGCGTCAAGCCCGACACCCGCGGTTCGCCCGGCCAGCACGCCCTCGTTGTTCGCCGTCGATCGGCCGTGACGGATCAGGATCAGAGTGCTCACCCGCGGGGTCCTCTCCGAATCAGTTGGAGCCCCGCTGTAGCGCAGACGGTCGGCACTTCGTCAGAGCCTCGGCAATGCCGAATATCAACGCGGCCGGCAGGGTCATCCCATCATCCCTGCCCGCTGCGCGGCGTCGAACACCGAGTGCAGCGCCTGTACGCGGCCCTGCAGGGTCCGCTCGAACGGGCTGACTGTCACCGTGGTCACGCCGGCCGCGGCCAGTTCGGTCAACCGGGTGGTTACCCGGTCCAGGTCGCCCAGCAGGCAGGTGCGGTCCAGGAACTCCAAGGGAACGGCCTCCGCCGCTCCGGCATAGTCCCGGGCCAGGAACCGCTCCTGGACGGTGTCGGCCTGCTCGCCGAAGCCCATCGCGGTGGCGATGCCGTGGTAGAAGTTCACCTTCTTCGAGCCCATGCCACCCAGGTACAGCGCCGCGTACGGTCGCACCCGGTTGGCAGCTTTCGCCGGGTCGTCGCCCAACGCCAGCGGCGCCTGGACCGAGATGTCGATGGCCGAAGGGTCGCGACCCGCAGACGCGGCGGCGTCGGCGATCCGCGCGACGTGATCGGCGCCGGTCTGCGCATCGAAGAAGATGCCGAGCCAGCCATCGGCGATCCGGCCGGTGAGGGTGAGGTTCTTGGGCCCGACCGCGGCCAGGTAGATCGGAATGTGCGGCCGTACCGGTTGCAGGGACAGCATCAGCGGCTTTCCTGGTCCATCGGGCAACGGCAACGTGAAGTGTCGACCGGCAGCGATCACCCGCCGGCGCCCCAACGCGGTCCGGATGATCTGCACGTACTCCTGCGTGCGGCCCAGCGGATCGGCGAACCGGACGCCGTGCCAGCCCTCGGAGACCTGCGGGCCGGACACACCAAGACCGAGCCGGAACCGGCCACCGGAAAGCGCGTCGAGAGAAGCGGCAGTCATCGCCGTCATCGCGGCGGTCCTGGCCGGGATCTGCAGCACCCCGGAGCCGAGGCCGATTCGCGTGGTGCGCGCGGCGATAGTCGCCAGCAGCGAGACGGCATCGCCTCCGTAGGCCTCCGCGGCCCAGACCACGTCGTAGCCGATCTGGTCGGCCGCAACGGCCAACTCCACGCAGTCGGACAGCTCGTCGGCAGTGGTGGCCAACGGCAGGCTCAGTCCCAGTCGCATCGGTCCGTGCCTTCCTGTGCGGGCTCGCCGGGCGGAGCCGGCCGGACGGGTCGGTTCGCGCCAGAGGTGAGCCCACCGTATCGGAGGTCGGCTGCGGACCGTACCGGCGACGGGTGGCACCGCTGTGACGGTCGCAGCCGTGCCCAGGCGCGTTGCTGCCGCGACCCTCGGTCTGCGACACGTAGGTTGGCATCCATGGACAAACGCGCCGTTGGCCGCAGCGGGTTGGAGGTGTCTCGGCTGGGGCTGGGCACCATGACCTGGGGCCGGGACACCGACGCCGATGCGGCTGCCGCGCAGCTGGAGGCGTTCGTCAGTGCCGGCGGCACGCTGATCGACACCGCCAACATCTACGGCGATGGCGATGCCGAGTCCATCATCGGCACGCTGGTGCCCGACGTCGTGCCCAGAGCCTCGGTCGTACTGGCGACTTCCACTGTCGGCGTCGGCGGCGGAAGGGGCAGGCTGCTTGCCGAGCTGGACGCTTCGCTAGCGCGGCTCGGTACCGATCATGTCGACCTGTGGCAGGTGCACGGCTTCGATCAGCTGGTGCCTTTCGAGGAGACCTGCTCGGCCCTGCAGTCTGCCGTCGACTCCGGCCGTACCCGCTACATCGGGGTGTCCGGGTTCGCCGGCTGGCAGCTGGCCACCCTGGCCTCGTGGCTCCGAGCCGCGAGTTGTCCCCTGGTGTCCGTCGAGGCGGAGTATTCGCTGGTGGAGCGCACCCCCGATGAGTCTCTGCTGCCCGCCGCGCGCATCCACCGGATGGGACTGTTGGCCTGGGCGCCGCTCGGCCGGGGTGTGCTGACCGGAAAGTACCGGCACGGCACCCCCGCCGATTCGCGCGGGGCGTCACCCCATTTCACCCGCTACGTCGGTCGGCACCGCACCGAGGCGGCCGGGCGGGTGGTAGAGGCTGTTGCCACCGCGGCCGACGGGCTGGGCACCTCGCCGCTGGCGGTGGCCTGCGCCTGGGTCCGGGACCGACCCGGCGTGGCCAGCGCCATCGTCGGTGCACGCGACGCCGCCCAATTGCTGGGATCGCTGGCCGCCGAAGAGCTCTCGCTGCCGGACGAGATCCGGCAGGCGCTGGACGACGTCAGCGATCCGGGCCAGCCCTGACGGCGTTCACACCGGAGACGGTTGATGCGGGATACCGTTACCCGGTGCCCGAGGTGTTTGCCGAGTTCTGCGCAGCGGGTCTGTGGCCCGGAGTGGGTCAGGCGCTGGCCGCGGCAATGGCCGAGGCCGGAGTCACCGGGCCGTCAGCCGTCACCGTCACGTCGCTGGCGGCACTCCCCCGGGTCACCGAGCGCAGGGCGAACCGGTTGTACACCGCCTGGATCGGCGTCGGCCACACCTATGAGCTTGCCGAACTGCTGGTGCCACAAGACATCCCGGCTCGCTGGGCGAACCGCCTGACCGATGCCATCGGTGACTCGGCGGCGGCCGAGTTGCGGTCCGATCCTTGGCGGTTGCTGGTGCTGCCGGACGCCACAGTCGCGCAGGCCGACCGGCTGGCCAGGACTGTTGACCCTGCGATCACTCGGGATGATCCGCGGCGGGCCAGGGCGCTGGTCGATTGGACGTTGGCCCGGTTCGCCAGGGACGGACACACCGCCGCCCCTGTCGCCGTGCTCGCCGAGGCGCTCCGCCCATTCGGGGTGGCTGCGGACGTAGCCCTGCGGGCCGCGGTCGATGCGGAACTGGTGACGGTGGTTGCCGACCCCACCGGAGCCGACGAGGCATGGGTCGCCCGGCTGGCGCTGGCCACGGCGGAGGACTCGATCGCCAATGGCCTGGCCAGGCTGGCCCGAACGGCTCGCGCGCTGGCTGGGGCGCGGGCTGTGAAGGGAGCCTGCGTCGGGCTGGACAAGGTGCAGTCGGAGGCGGTGGGTCACGCTGCCGCGCACGGGGTGTCTGTGCTCACCGGCGGCCCCGGCACCGGCAAGTCCCGCACCGTGGCCGCGCTAGTCGTGCTGTGTCGCACGATTGACGCAACGGTGGCGCTGGCGGCGCCGACCGGTCGGGCCGCCAAGCGGCTCGCGGAGCTGGCCGGAAACGATGCCACCACCGTGCACCGACTGCTCGGCGCGCGCCGCGGATCGGATGACCGTACAACCGGATTCGAGCACGACGCCGACAATCCGATACAGGCCGATCTGGTGGTGGTCGATGAGGCGTCCATGCTCGACGTCGAACTGGCCGCCGCACTGCTGGCCGCCCTTCCCGACCACACGCACCTGGTACTCGTCGGCGACCCCGCTCAGCTCCCCTCCATCGGACCGGGGCGAGTGCTCGCCGACGTGATCGATGCGGCAGCATTCCCGATGACGGAGCTGTCCACCCTGTACCGGCAGACCGAGGGTGGGGCAATCGCCCGGCTGGCCACCGCGGTCCGTGGCGGCGAACTGGCCGCGGTGGACGGGAGCAGTCGGGAAGTCGTCGTGGTCAACGTCACCGGTTCGGAGGAGGCTGCCCACCGGGTGGTGCAACTGGTCACCGATTCCATCCCGCGGGTATTCGCCGTGGGTGGCGAACAACTCCAGGTGGTGACCCCGGTTCATCGCGGCCCGGCCGGAACCCAGGCTTTGAACCGGGCGCTGAAGCAGGAGCTGAACCCGGGACGCGGGGCCGTTCGCGGCTTCGACACCGGGGATCGAGTGGTGGCGACCGCGAACCACATGGACGCTGAACCCACCGGGTACGCCAACGGGGAGGTCGGCACGGTGGTCGACACCGGGGAGAATTCCGTTCGGGTGGCGTTTCCCGGAGGTGAGTCGAATATCTCCGGCAAGGCGCTGTCGGACCTGCTGCACGGGTGGGCGATCACGGTTCACCGGGCACAGGGCTCGGAGTGGGAGGCAGTGGTGGCGGTGATGCCGGCCGAGGCGGGCGGGATGCTCTCCCGGCCGTTGATCTATACGGCTCTCACCAGGGCCAGGGTGCACTTGTCGGTGGTGCACGCTGCCGGACCTCTGCTGGCAAGAGCGGTGCGACAGATCGGCGCGCGGCCGCGGCGCACGCGGTTGGCTGCACTGCTTGCGCCATCGCAGGCGACGGATCTGCCGGGCGGAGACTGCTAGTCCGGATGGGACGGCCCGTGCCTATTAAGGTCTCGTCGGATCGTGCGCTCTCGGGGTCGGGTGGGGCAGACTCTTGGGCATGTCGTAGAGGCTGGTGGGTGGGATCATGAGCTCATCGGAAACCGACCCGTGATCAGACGCACCAGGAGGTGATCGTCATCGGAGCATCCGATGGCGGGGACATCGTTGGTGACCCCGAAGACGACTACGAATACCGGCCGCTGCGCCTTGACGCCAACATGTCGAGGGCGACGGCGGCCGTGATGCTGGCAGTGGGTGCTGAGTTCACTGGGTGGGAACTGGCCAGGGTGCTCCGCTTCCCGGACGGAACCCGCCGGGTCTGGCTGCGAAGGCGCAGGACGGTCGGTGCGCTGCCTGCGCTGTCCCTGTAGCCGGGGTGTTCCCTTTGTACTGTGTCCAGCGCCGGCGTCCAACGCCGTCAGCAGGTGCGCAAGAACCTGTCCAGCACTCGGGTGCCGAAGGTGAGGGCGTCCACCGGCACCCGCTCGTCCACCCCATGGAACAGCGAGGTGAAATCCAGGTCGGCGGGCAGCCGCAGCGGCGAAAATCCGTAGCCGGCGATCCCCAGCCGGGAGAATGCCTTGTTGTCGGTGCCACCGGAGAGCATGTACGGGATCGGATAACCATCGGAGTCCTCGGCGACCACCGCCGCCTTCATCGCATCCACCAGCGCGCCCTCGAACGGGTACTCCAGCGGCGGGGCGATCTTCCATTCGATGTCGATACCGTCACCGACGATCTCGGCTACCTGCTGGCGGAACGTCTCCTCCGACCCGGGCAGCACCCGGCAGTCGACGGTGGCCTCGGCTGTGGACGGAATCACGTTGGCCTTGTAGCCGGCCTTGAGCATCGTCGGATTGGCGGTGTTGCGCAGGGTGGCAGCAACCAGTCGGGATACCGGACCGAGCTTGCCGACCGCACCCTCCAGATCGTCCTCAGGGAACTCTAACCCGGTCAACTCGCTGACCTGCGAAAGGAACGCGTCGACAGTCGCGGTGTGCTGCAGCGGGAACTGGTGGGTGCCCAACCTGGCCACGGCCTGCGCGATCCGGGTGACTGCGTTCTCGTCGTTGGTCATCGAGCCATGCCCGGCTCGTCCGCTGGCCCGCAGCGTCGCCCAAGAGATGCCCTTCTCGGCGGCGGCGACCAGGTACGCACGCCGAGTGTCGTCGATGGTGATGGAGAATCCGCCGACCTCGCTGATCGCCTCGGTGGCGCCGGTGAACCACTCGGGCCGGTTGTCCACCAGCCACTGGGCGCCGAAGTCGCCGCCCGCCTCCTCGTCGGACATGAAGCAGAAGATGATGTCCCTGGGCGGGACGACGCCGCTGCGCTTGAAGTCGCGGGCCACCGCCAGCGTCATGGCCAGCATGTCCTTCATGTCCACCGCGCCGCGGCCCCAGACGTAGCCGCCCTGGACGGCGCCGGAGAACGGGTCGACCTGCCACTCGGCCGGATCGGCCGGGACCACGTCGACGTGACCGTGCACCAGCAGCGCGCCCCTGTCCGGATCTGCGCCGGCCAGCCGGCAGACCACGTTGCCGCGTCCTGGCACCGCCTCCACATAGCTGGTCCGGTAGCCGACCTCGGTCAGCTTCTGCTGGATGTACCGTGCCGCTCTGGCCTCACCGTCACCGATCGTCGCGGCCTCGCCGGTGTTGACCGACGGGATCCTGATGAGCTCGCTGCACAGCGCGACTACTTCGGCCTCTGCGGCCGACTCTGAACTGGTCATCCGGTCTTCCTACCATCACGACGCAGATGGCGCGGATCCGGTCGACCGGGCGAGCACGGCACAGCCGCATCGTACGGTTGGGCCCGGCCGCGGCATCGCGTAAAGTGGCAGGGCACGGGCGGCAGGTCGGCATGACCCCCGCTCGCACCTGGTCCGGGTGGCGGAATGGCAGACGCGCTAGCTTGAGGTGCTAGTGCCCGCAAGGGCGTGGGGGTTCAAGTCCCCCCTCGGACACACTCGTCGACAATCGTCGCCACACAGCGTGACGTGCAGGAACAGCTAGCCAGCACGAAACGCACACGTGCTGTATACACCAGCAGTGCCGAACGGTCATCCGTGTCGCCAGTCGGTCGCTGAACACACGTCAATGACCGCGAACGGGGACGTACCGCCACGCTGGCCTCCGTCGGCATCCCTTCGTACAGTCCCAACACGACTCATCCACCTGACACACAGTGCCGGGCGCAGACGCCTACCGTTGGGGTAACCCGGGTTCGGTGCCCAGTCGTACCGCTAAGTCGCTGAGGGTTGGAACAGCACGACATGGCCTTGCGGGGCGATCCGGGCGCAGAGTTCGGCTGCGGCCTCCAGCACCAGCTTGCCGAGTTGAGCAATCGACTCCTGGGTAACGAGTTGGACTGGGTATGCGATGCCGATCGCCGCGAGTGCGCTGCCCCCCGGCAACCCGATGGCAGTCGCCACACCGCCGACAAGGTATGACGATTCCTCGTGGGTGATCGAGTATCCGCGGGCGCGCGTGTCGTCGAGGTCTTTGAGCAGCAGCCCAACATCGGTGATCGTATTGGGGCCGAGGCTCAGCAGAGGACCGTCGCGGAGGATCCTCATGAGTCGCTCGCGGGGCATTCCAGCGAGCAGCGCCTTGCCGATTGAAGATCCGTGGTAGTGCTGGCGTTGCCCGGGCTCAGGCGCGACTCTTATGGGCAAACTCTGGGTGGACAAGCAGGTCACGAATTGATCGCCGTCCGGTACGCCCACCGACGTCGAAAATCCACACACCGCGGTGAGCGTCTCCAGGATCGGGCCAGCCAATCGACTGAACATGATATATGGGCTGAAGGCGTTTCCGACCGCGAACGCCCTACCGCCAACGCGGTAGGAGCGTGTTTGTTGATCCTGTGCCACAAACCCGGCGCCGGCCATCGTCGCCATTAATCGGGTTACCACGCTCTTGTTAAGTCCGGTGGCTCGAGATAGCGCGCTCACTGTCCACTCCGCGTCGGTGGGGGTGAACAGCGAGAGCAGCGAGAAGGCCCGTGCAACTGAACGAACCGAGTTTGCGTTCGCACCGGGCGCTGCCTGTGACGCGGCACTCGGACCATCGTCGGTGCGTGGCTTGTGGTCGATCACCTGCAGACAGTACCAAATCGTCAGGCCGGTGATGTCAGTTGATGACGCATGGGTGTCGTGAGTCAGCCAATTCCGCCATGACCCACCGCACGCCCGCCGACGCCAAGTCCAAGTATTGTAGTCGCAACAACTCCCATGAGCGTGTGCTGATGGCATAGCCGACCCTGCAATAAAACCCGGGCGGTCCGCTGGAACACCCTCGTGCGGGGCAATCAGGCTTGCGGCGGCCCGCACAGGTCCGCTCCGCAAGATGGGTAGTCGACCGGTTCGTGGCTGGCGACATCCTCCGCGTACTCCAACAGGCGCCAGAGTGGCCGTTACGTCTGCCGGGGCCGAGTCCGGACTTTCTGAGCCAGTTCGATCCGCGCATGGGGCCATAGCGAAAGAATGGCCAAGGGCTAGCTGCGCGGGCGCGTGGGTCGACGCTGTGCAGGTAAATGGAAGATGCGTTCAATCTGGCCGTTGCGTACTCCGACTATTTGGTCATGCAGATAGACGGTGGTATCGGCATATCCGACGATGAACTCCAGCCGATCCCCGAGCCTGGGTGAGATGCTGGGTCCCAACAGTTCCAGCGTTATGTGCTCAGCTGAAAGCACCACGGACCTTGTCTCGCCGAGTCCAAGCGGCCGCGGCTGCGCGTAGTCGCAGCTCATGGCCTTACGTCCGGAGTCGCACACGATGCGTCTAGGGGTGGGCCTACTCGTGACGGTGGCGAGCACGGTGAGCGCGAACGGATGGTCCAGATGGAATTCCTCGCGGTAGCGGACGTCGCTGAATATGCCTCCACCGACCTGAATCTCCGTGATGCCGGGCACGGAGACTGCGTACTGATAGGTGCCAGTACCGCTGCAGCTCACGATGTCGATGGGGAATCCATCGCTGCGGCACAGGTCCGCGCTCGCAGTGAGTTCGCCGACCGCTGCCGCGACCGCGGTGGACTTTGCCGCTGGATCGGCGATCCTCGTCGTATGGCCCTCCCAGCCCATTACGCCTCGCAGCATCAAGGACGGCAGGCTGGAAACGGTTCGAGCCAGCGCAAGCACTGGCTCGCCCGGCTCGACGCCGGCCCGGCGCAGCCCCAAATCGACCTCGATGACGACCGGCAGTATCACGCCGGCAACCGCAGCTCGATCTGCCAGCATTCTGGCGCCGGCTGCGCTGTCGACCGCGACGACGACGTGGGTTGTCCGCGTGAGCTCGATCAGCCGGGCGATCGCGTCGTTGCCGACGATCTCGTTCGCGATCAGAATGTTGCCGATGCCCGCGGCGGCCATCGTTTCGGCCTCACCCAAGGTCGCGCAAGTGACGCCGATCGCACCACGGTCGACCAAGAGCTGAGCCAACTCGGGGCTCTTTACGCTCTTCACGTGCGGGCGCCAGCCGATCCCATGGAGGCGGCACGCTGTCGCGATTCGCTCAATATTCGCCTCGAGCACGTCGAGATCGACGACCAGTGCGGGTGTCTCCAGCGTTGCCGTAGACAGGCCGGATGCGTTCAGGGTTGCAGGGCCCGTCACAGCTGAGCTCTCTCGGGGTGTTGGTGATCACGTCGGAGCTCGACAGTTCGCGTCTCGTCGACATGCATCGTCGCCTCGTCGATCGCCACGCCGTAGCGCTCCTGCGCATAGCCGATGGTTATCTTCTGTTCGGACACGTCGTGCAGGACCAGCGCCGGGTCGCGTTGCATCGGCGGTCCCCAGCCACCGGCTCCCGCCGTGATGTGCCGAAGGACGTCGCCCGAGCGGACCGTGTTCCGGGACTTTCCAGGCAGCGATGTCGCTACGCCGTCACGGACAAGGATGCTCTGCGACGCTGTACCGTCGTCACCTCCAGCCAGCCCGTAAGGCAGGTACCGTCGACGGTCGGTACGCAACTGTAGCGTGCCCTCCTCGTTCTCGAACCGGTACTCACGCGCCAACGCCAGCCCTCCCCGGTACTGCCCGGCACCCCCAGAATCGGTGACGAACTCGTAGGCGTCGATACGCAGCGGGTACTCCGATTCTACAATCTCGACTGGATTGTTGGCGAAATTGGCGACCGAACTGCTGCAGGCGTCGACGCCATCGCGGTTCGGGCGCCCTCCCCAGCCGCAGAAAACGAACTCGACGAAGACGAAAGCGGCGCGGTTCGCGTCGTAGCCGCCGTAGCTGATGCCGCTGTCCCCGCCCGACTCACAGGCGAACACTCGATCGGGCGCGATCTGGGCGAGCGCGCCGAAGACGGCATTCGCGATCCGGAACCCCGTTAGCCCACGGGCCGCGACCGACGCAGGCAGCATTGGATTTACCAGGCTGGCCTCCGGAGCACGAATCTCGATCGGGCGAAAGTAGCCCTCGTTGTTAGGTGGTGTCCCGCCGATAAGGTGGCGCACACAAGCGTAAACGGCGGATTTGGTGAACGGAAGCGGCGCATTTATCGCGCCACGCACCTGAGGCGAGGTGCCTTCGAAATCCACCAGCATGTGGTCTCCGGTCACGGTGATCGTGACGACGATCGGCAGCGGCACGTCGTCGATGCCGTCGTCGTCGATCCAGTCGGTGAAGTGATAGGAACCATCGGGCATCGCGGCGATGGCGTTGCGCGAAAGCCGCTCTGCCTGGTCCAACAGCGCGGTCCCGCACGCAACGAAGCGGTCTAGTCCGTACTGTTCGATCAATGCTAGGTACTGGCGCTCACCGGTTAGACAAGCTGCCACCTGTGCTCGGACGTCCCCGATCACTAGGCGCGGCACCCTGACGTTGGCGCGGATCAGGTCGAACATCCCTGCCACTGGCTCTCCGCGTTCGTACAGCTTTATCGGCGGAATTCGTAGCCCCTCCTGATAGATCTCTGTGGCATCGCAGCCGTTGCCTCCTGGCGTCATACCGCCCACATCCATCTGGTGACCCACGCTCACCGCCCAACCCACGCGGCGCTCCCCGAGAAAGATCGGCTTGAATACATAGAAGTCCGGTAGATGTGTGCCGCCCTCGAACGGGTCGTTGAGCAGGAAGATGTCACCGGGCTCGGTGGAGCCGTCGAACTTCGCCATGACATGCACGATCGAGTTCGGAATCGAGCCCAGGTGCAGCGCAAGAGTGAGCCCCTGCGCGATCAGATGGCCGTCTGCATCGCACAGCGCACAGGACATGTCCATCGATGTCTTCAGGTTCGTCGAGAACGCCGTGCGCATCAGCGCGACTGCCATTTCATCGACGATCGCATCCAGCGCATTCTTGACGAGCTCGAGCAGGATCGGATCGTCGTGTACTCGCTGGTTCATCGCCGTCCGTCCTGTTCGATGAGGATGTTGTAGTCGGCGTCCAGGCGGGCGTTCATGCCGGGCGGTACCGCGGTCGTCGCGTCGTATTCGTCGATCAGCAGCGGTCCCGGAGTCGGTTCTTCGCAAAGGTCGGCCCGTCCGAGGATGGGTGTAGAGCGGGGCCCGCACTGCTCGCCGAAGTACGCGTCTCGAAACAGGCCGGTTCCACGGGGTCCGGTTGGGTACCTGCTGGGTCTTGCGGCGTCGGGCCGGCGGACTCGCGCGGTCAGTCGGACATTCACGAGCCGTACCGGATCCCCAAGTGACGCGTGACCATAGGTGCGTTCGTGCTCTCGAGCAAACGCCTCCTCTAACATCCGAGCAGAGCCCGGTCCTCCCCAGCCATCTGGAAGAGCCACTGTAAGCTCGTACGCTTGGCCTTCGTACTGCAGGTCGACGAACCTGCTCACCTCGATTGACCAGGCAACCGCGTCGCTGTGTAGCACCGCAACCGACTCGGCCTCTACCTGCTTGAGAACAGCATCGATCTCCGAAACGATCGAGCAATCGAGTGGACGCAGAAACGTCCGCACAGCGTGGTGCTCGATATCGGCGTTCAAGAGCCCTGCCGCGCTGAATACACCTGGTGCTGATGGCACGATGATCGTGTCGATGCCAAGGCTGCGGGCCATTTCGGCTGCGAAGAGTGGACCATTACCACCGAAGGCGATGAGTGCGAAGTCTCTTGGATCACGTCCGCGCTCCACCGTGACCGCCCGGACGGCACGAGCCATCCGGGCACAACCCAGCAGGAAGACCCCATAGGCCGCCTGCACCAGAGGCAACCCCAGAGGGTCCGCGACTGATTGCTGGATCGCTGATCGGGCGCTCGCGAAATCCAACCGAAGGCCGCTGGGCAGGCGCTCCCTGTCCAAGTAGCCCAGCACCACGTTGGCGTCGGTCAAAGTCGCATCGGCGCCGCCTTGGCCATAGCACGCAGGCCCAGGTACGGCGCCCGCGCTCATTGGTCCGATTTGCAACTGCCCCGCGGAATCGACTCGGACAATACTCCCGCCGCCTGCACCGATCTCGGCGATGTCGATCGCCGGCACCCGGAGCAGGAAACCGGAGCCCTTGTTGAGGCGGCTCCCCTGTGAGAGCGTTCCACCGATCTCGAACTCGCCGGCGCGGTTGATCTGAAAGTCTTCTACCACCGCTGCCTTGGCGGTCGTGCCACCCATATCTACGCTGATGACGTTGCGACGTCCGATCTGCCGTGCGAGAGCGGCGGCCGCAATGACACCCGCAGCGGGGCCAGACTCGATAACGTGAACAGGCCGCCGGCGGGCTTCCGCGGCGGTCATCACGCCGCCATTTGACTGCATCACAAGCACTGATCCGGAAAATCCAAGGTTGGTGAGCCCGTCATCGAGTCGGTGCAGGTATTGGCGCATAGTTGGCATGACGTAGGCGTTAGTGACCGTCGTGCTGGTTCGTTCGAATTCGCGGACCTCGGGAAGCAACTCGCTGGAAAGGGTCAAGTCGATGTGCGGAGCCCGGTCACGGATGAGGCGCCCGATAGCTTCCTCGTGCTCACCGTTCGCATAGGCGTGAAGCAGACAGACAGCGATAGCCTCAACACCCTCGGCGAGGAGGGCGTCAACTTCGCGTGTTGCCGCGTCGAGATCAAGGGGCATGATGACTTCGCCGAGATGATTCATCCGCTCGGGCACGGTCCGTCGCAAACGTCTTGGAACAAGCGGGGCCGGGCGTTCGAAGTCCAAGTCGTACAGCCGAGCCAGCCGTAGTCGACCGATCTCCAGCACGTCTCGGAATCCGTCCGTCGTCAACAACGCGGTCTTCGCGCCTCGACGTTCGAGAATCGCGTTCGTCGCAACTGTCGTACCGTGAAGCACTTCGTCAACATCGGAGCAAAGGATGCCGACGGCGGACAACAACTCGACAGTACCTGCGAGAATACCGGTGGAATAGTCGCCAGTCGCGGAGAGCACTTTGCGGACTGTTGTAGAGCCATCCGGCGCAGTCAGCACCAAGTCGGTAAAGGTACCTCCGACGTCGACGCCGAGACGGTAGCGCTGCGCGTCCGCAGCCGACTCAGAAGACGCCGACTTAGAAGACATCAACGAACGGCGTTCGTCCGCGGGAACTGTCATCGACTTGTCCTGCCCTGGTCTCGGCAGCACAGCGCTCGTCGGCGGCCGGAGACTTGGCTTCGCGTGTTTCGCTGTACGCAACAGTGATGCGTCTGGTGAGCCAGACTCTAGCAATGTGCACACTGATGGTCAACCGAACTTTGCGCTTTCCGGAATCGAGTTTGCTGATGCGGTCTCGCCTGCACCCGGGTGGGCTTGGCCTTGGCAGCCATGGCACCAAAGGATTGCGGACCGTCGGCGTGGCCATGGTGACCGGTGCGGGCAGCAGGATCGTTCGTGAGATCAGGCTGAACTCACCGGCCGCTCACGGCTGGGTCTACACCCAACTGCGAGGAATCCGAACGAGATCCGTGGTGATCTCTGAAAGAGCTGCCGCCCCGGCTCCTCCCATCGCCTGTCTGAGCTCCTGGGTCAGCTCGTTCAGAATCGCCACCACCCCGTCGGATCCATCCGCGGCCAGGCCCCACAGAACTGGTCGACCGATTCCCACCGCGACGGCGCCCAGGGCCAGGGCGCGAAACACATCGAGGCCCGAACGTATTCCGCCGTCGACAAGCACCGGGATGCGCTCTCGGACAGCCTCCAGAATAGGGACGAGTGCTGCGGCGCTGCTGATCACGCCGTTGACTTGCCGGCGTCCGTGGTTGGAGACGATGATCCCGCCGACGCCGGCACCGACGAGTACCCCAGCGTCGATCGGGTTCAGCACCCCCTTCACAAGGACGGGAAGCTCTGACGCGGCCAGGACATCGGCGACACTTCGAACCGTGAGCCCCGAGGCATACGTCGACGTCATCCGACTCCAACTCATCCCCGGAAAGTTCCCTGGGACGGCCGTCAGTCGGGCTTGAACTGAGTTGCGAAACGCCGGCCCGAGGCCGGGAACCCCGCCGTCGACCGTCAGCACGATGGCGCTCGCACCGGAAGACTTCGCCAGTTGCAGATAGTCCCTTGTCCGACCCCTGTCCTTCAAGAGGTAGACCTGCGCCCACCAGGGCCCCTGGGCCTTGCTTCCGAACTCGGCGATCCCCACACTCGCCGAGTGCGAATAGATCATCAACGAGCTGCAGGTCCCTGCTGCGGTCGCCGTGCACACCTCGGCATCGGGATGGGCGAACACCTGACCAGCCGTGGGCGAGACCAAGATGGGATTGTCCAGCCGATCTCCGAACAGGGTCAACTCGGTGGAGACCTTGCGTACTCCGCGCAGCACGCGAGGGACTACCGGCAAGCGCTTCCAGGCCTGTGCATCGCTCGCCGAAGCGGGGGCGTCGGCGGTGGCCGAGTAGTAGGACCAGGCGAGTGGATCCAGATTGGCCTTTGCTGCACGCCGGATGGCACGAAGATCCACGCTCGCCTCCATCAGCCTGAACTTTGTCTACCACTGACCTCAGGCCAGCACCGATGCCGTCGGCGGCCTACCTGCGCGGATCTGCTGTATGAAATACTCGTTCCAAGAGCCAGTTAAAGCAAGGGAAGACCGATGGACGATTTGCGTATCTCGAGTGGACGAGTGATCGATCCGGCCGGCGGTCTTGACACGATCGGTGACGTCTCCGTGGCGGGCGGTCGAATCCGGGCGAGCGGGCCACCGTCCCCGTCTTCCGCTCGCGCCGTGGTGCAGGCCGACGGCATGATCGTCACGCCCGGATTGGTGGATCTGCACACCCACCTGCACGCCGGTGGCAGCTTCTGGGGATTGGAACCCGACCCGATCGCCTGGTACACCGGCGTGACCACCTGGGTCGATGCCGGCAGTGTTGGTGCCTACGGTCTGCGCGCGCTGCTGGAGGCCCGACGAAACTTCCACGTGCGCAGCGCGATCCTGTTGCACGTGTCCGCACACGGGCTGTCCGCCCGAACCGGTGAATCGCGCGATCTTGCCTTCCTGGACACCGATGCGGCGGTGGCTGCGATCAGCCAGAACCGTGAAGTGGTGCGGGGGCTGAAGGTCCGGATGGACTCCACCACTGTCGGCGAGAACGGCCTGCGGCCACTGCAGATCGCGCTGGAGGTCGGCGAGCAAACCGGGGTGCCGGTGATGGTTCACATCGGCCACGGTCCATTCGGGCTCAACGAGGTCGCCGACCTGCTCCGTCCCGGCGACATCATCACCCATTGCGCCGGTCGGGGCGCATCCGGCATCACGGAGCCGGGGCCGGTTCGAGATAGCCTGCGGGCCGCGTATCAGCGTGGCGTCATTTTCGACCTGGGCCATGGAGCAGGCGGATTCAGCTTCGAGGTGCTCGATGCCTACCTGGCACAGGGCATGCCGCCGCAGGTGGCCTCCACCGATCTACATGTGCTGTGCGCCAGTGGACCTGCCTTCGACCTGCCGACCGTGATGACCAAACTGATTGCTGCTGGGATGAGCCTGACCGACGTGATCCTCGCCGCAACCGCAACTCCAGCCAGAGCGCTCGGGCTGGACGCCGGGTCGCTGTCACCCGGTGCGGCTGCGGACCTGGCGGTGTTCGAGATCGTCGAGGGCCCCACCCTCGTTGGTGACGTACATGGCGTGACCAGGACCGCGCCATACCGGCTACGTAATGTTGCCACTTTCGTCGGAGGGCAGCGACTGGCCCCAATGTTCCCGCCGGCTCCCCCACCGTGGGTGCAGCTGTCGGATGCGCAGCGGACGGCGCTGCAAGCTCGGGAGCGGATGCTCCGCGACATGCTCAGCGAGCCGCTGGTGGCCCCGAACCAGGTGCTCAACCAGATACCGTCGGCGCCGACGACCGACAAATCGTGATGGTGGTGGCGGTGAGCCGGTCGGCTCCCACGTTGTTCCGGCACGGGAGGGCCCTAGATCGATGAGTATCACTGAGGCCTCCGCGGCGTCGCAGCGGCACGCCGCAAAGGATCCGTCCACCGCGGGAAGCATCCCCGAGTTGCTCGCGCTAGCCAAGCAGGCTCTGCCCCAGCAGGTCTTCGACTATATCGAGTTGGGCGCCAGCGCGGAATCCACCGTGCAGCGCAACCAGCAGGCATTCGGGCGGTGGGAGTTCCGGCCACGTCTGCTGTCCGGTCTTTCGATGCCGGACACCCGCACGCAGCTCGGCACCATTCCGCTGTCGCTGCCGGTGCTGACGGCGCCGTTCGGCAACGACGGATGGATCCATCCCGACGGGCACCTCGCGGTGGCCAAGGCGATCCACCGGATCGGCACCACCCAGGTATCGCCGCACGGCAGCAGTCACACGCTGGAGCAGGTCGCTGAGGCGGCCGGCGGCAGCCAGGGGATGTTCCAGCTGGGGCTGGACCACTCCGAGGACGCCGTCCTGTCAATGGTCGATCGGGCCGCAGCTGCCGGCTACCGCTACATTCTCTTCACGCACATGCCGACCCGGGCATGGCGGGAACGCAACTACGAGCACCAACTCGACCTGGGCCCCTACTCCGCAGCCAATATCATGCCTGGCGCCGACCTCTCGGCCGAGCAGGTCGAGCAGGGTCGGCGCTGGGACTGGGCCCGATTCGGGGCCTTGGCGAAGCGCTGTTCGATGCCTTGGTTCTTCAAGGGGATCCAACAGGTCGATGACGCCCGCCGGGCACTGGATTGCGGAGCGGCCGGCCTGTACGTCTCAAACTTCGGCGGGCGCAACCTGGACTGCGCTCCGGCCAGCATCGACCAGCTCGCCGCGATCGCCGATGAGGCGGCCGGGCAGGTACCCATCGTGTTCGACAGCGGCATCAGGCGCGGCACCGACGTGATCAAGGCGCTCGCGCTGGGTGCCACCGCGGTGGCCGTCGGCCGGTTGGCCGCGTTCGCGCTGGGAGCCGGCGGTGAAGCGGCGGTCTACCGCCTGTTCGAGCTTCTGCACGGCGAGATCGTCGCGGTGATGGCCGAACTCGGCGTGGAAAGGGTGGAGCAGATAACCCGGGACCATCTGTCGCGCACCGATGGCTTCGCCTTCCGGCCGGTCGAGGCCCGCAATCGCGAGGTCTGAGCCGACGCCAGGCCCGCCAGGCGAGGGTCCGGCCTGACGTCAGAAGCCGCGCGCCACATCAGGGTCGAACGGCCAGATCGGACGTGGTATCCGGCGGAACGGAAGGGTCAGCAGGTCGTGCTGGGCCGGACCGCGCATGTCCAGGTCGATCATGTCGCCGGCTACGCCGGCGTAGCCGTCCTGGTACTGGCCGGCGGATTTTGCTTGCACCACCCGCGCCCGTGCCACGTCCAGACCGGCCCGGTCGTAGAGCCGCTGGTCGACCATCGAGGTAGCGAATTCGGTGACCACCAGCGATACTTCGCCGATCTTCAGCACTGCAAATCGACCGCAACTGACCGGTCGCGCCGGGTCCCCGACCCGGCCGTCGCCGACGGTGACAACCGTGCCGGTCACTTCCACCGGCGAGAAGAACTGCGGGGACAGGGTCCCGCCGACCGCGGTTGTTACTGTTGCGCCCACGCCGGCAGCCAGGCATGCCTGCACCGCCACCCGGTCGGTGACCGAGCAGATCACCGGGCCACCGACAGGGTCGGCCAGGATGGCCGCCAGCAAGTCTGCGCTGTCACCGGTGCTGCCGGCCGAGGGGCTGTCGGCTCCGTCGCCGAGTACCAGCGGACCATCGTCGGGCGGCGCTGTCCGGGCCCGCCCAAGAGCGGCGGCCATCGGTTCCTTGGTGACGACCAACCGGCGTCGCCGATCGAACAGCGCCCCGGCCAGTTCGTCCGCATAGTCCTGCGCGGCATTGGCGGCGATGCCGGAGATGGCGTCGGTGACCACGAATACCGACCATCCATAGTCCGAGACATCCAGCCACGGCTGGGTGCAGAAGATGGTTGCATCCAGCACGCCCGGCTGCTGTTCGATCTCGTGCAGCCGTGCCATCACCTCGGCGACCGGACCGGTGGTGGTGTTGTGCACCTCGGAGGCGCTCATCACCGGGATCTTTCGGAAGCCGACCGTGGGCCGGGTCCGCCCGTCCAGCGCATCGGCCAGCATTGTCATCGCCCGCCGGCCGGTGCCGACCATGTCGACGTGCGGGTAGGTTTGGAAGCCTGCGATCATCGGTGTCGCGGCGGCCATCGCGGCGGTGCCGTGGGCGTGCAGGTCGAAGCTCGCCGAGATGGGCATGTCGGGCCCGACCATCTCCCGCACCGCGGTCAGCAGGTCCCCTTCGACATCGTCACACCCCTCCGCGGTCATCGCCCCATGCAGTCGAAGGTAGATCCCGTCGACCTGTTCAAGGGCATCCGAAAGACCATGCAGTACGAGACGTTTCAACTCGTGGTGGTCAGCGGCCGCCACGGATGGGCCGCTGATGCTACGCGCGTGAAATGTCGGCACCACGGTGATGTCGCGTTCGGCAGCGACCTGCATGGCACCGGCGATGGAATCGTTCTGGCGACCGACCGTGAAGATGTCGTCGCCGAACAGGAAGGTGTTCTGCTTGAAGTCGTCAATGGTGCCGACACCGCCGGCGAACGTGTTGCCCTCTCTGGCCAGCCCGGCCAGTGCCACCCGATACGTCATAGCGCCCATTTCGTTTCAGTCAGTGCAACCAATATTTCGTTTGTACTTACTTTACGACGGACCAGGGCCTCGGTCAACGACGCAGTCTTGCGTCAGCGGTCGTCCCGGACCAACTCCGGCGGGGGCGCCGCGGTGACCGGGCCGTGCAGCGCGGGCACGGGCTCGGACAGCCTGGCGGCATCCGGAATCGGTCGGCGCAGCGCGGGAATACCAGCGAACACGGTCTCCAGCGCCTCCGCGGCATCCAGCAGAAACGCATCCTGGCGGAACCCGCCGATCACCTGCAACCCGAAGGGCATGCCCTGCCGGTCAACACCGCACGGCAGCGCGAGCGCCGGATTCGTCGTCAGCGTGACCAGATAGGTCAACCCCAGCCAGTGGTAGTAGTTGCGGGCCGCAATGCCCTCAACCTGCTCCGGGTACAGCGTCGTCCAGGGGAACGGACTGACCGGCGTGACCGGGGCGAGCACCAAGTCATAGTCCCGATAGATCTCGTTCCAGCGGCGGAAGATCCGAGTCTGCTCCCGGTGCCCCCAGGAGAAGTCCGCCAACCTCATCGAAGCGCCGATCTCGTAGTTTGCCCGCACGTTCGGACCCAGGATCGCCGGGTCCCGGTCGTAGATTTCCTGAAAGCCCGTTAGGTAGCCGACGGCCCTGATCACGTCGAAGCACCGGTCGGCCTCGCCGAGATCGGGGGTTATTTCGTCGCAGCGGGTGACCAGCGGGGTGATCGCCGCAATCCGCTCCCGGAACACCTCCCGGATGTCTGCATCGACCGGGCACATTCCAAAGTCCTCCGTATAGCCGATTCGCAGCGCGCCCGGGTCCACCACCGCGCTGGAGGCGAACGCACCGGCCGGGACCGGGTACGTCAGCGGGTCGACGGCGTCCACGCCGACCATCACCGACAGCTGCAGGCGTGCGTCGGCGACCGTGCGCCCCATCGGCCCGACCACCGAGATCGGCGACCAGCCGAGTTCGCGGCGGTCCGCCGGCACCAGTCCCGGAGACGGGCGGAACCCGACCACGCCCGCCATGGCCGCCGGAATGCGCAGCGATCCGCCGGTGTCGCTGCCGGTTGCCAGCGGAACCATGTCGCAGGCCAGCGCCACGGCGGAGCCGCCGGAGGATCCGCCGGCGTTTCGCAGTGGGTTGAACGGGTTTCCGGTCGCGCCCCAGACCGGGTTGCGGCTGTTGGCGCCGGCGCCCCACTCCGGCACGTTCGTCTTGCCGACGACGATGGCGCCGGCATCTCGCAGCCGTCTCACCACCAGACCGTCCGCCGAGGGGACGTTCGTCCGCAACAGCGGAGACCCACGGGTGGTCAGCAGCCCGGCAGTGTCCTCCAGGTCCTTGACGCCCAGGGGCAGCCCGTGCAGTGGGCCGATCGGCTCGCCGGCCGTCACTGCCGACTCGGCGCGTTCGGCTTCCCGTCGAGCGCGAGCAAAACATGTCGCCGTCACCGCATTGACGGCTGGATTGAGCCGTTCTATCCGCTCGATGCAGGCATCGAGGAGGGCGACGGGAGACAGTTCCCGCGCGCCGATTCGGCGCCGCAGCTCGACTGCGGACAGTGTGGTCAGCTGGTCGTCATCGGTCATCGCAATGATCCTTCCTGGTCAACCGGCCACTCCAGCTACTGCCGCGGCGCATCAGATCCACCACGGCGCACCAGTTCCACCACACAGTCGGGCTGTACGGCGCAGTCGGTAGGGCGAACCCGACCTCGCCGCACCCCTGAGCACGGCCTGTTATCGACCGCATAGCAGCAACTTTCCCGGCCGGGTCGAGCACACTGTGCCGTCCGCCGCGACGGTGATACCGGCCACCACCGTCCGCCGCACGCCGTTCGGCGTAAGGCGTGGATCGGCGAAGGTGGCTCGGTCGGCAATCTGTTCGGGATCGAAGATCACCAGGTCCGCCGCGTAACCTTCCCGAACTTCGCCGCGCCGGTGCAGACCGAGTCGTCGCGCCGGCTCCCCGGTCATCTTCCGCACAGCGGCCGGTAGGTCCAGCAGCTTCACGTCCCGGACGTACCGGCCGGCCACCCGTGGGAATGCGCCGAAGCTGCGGGGATGCGGATGGTCCGGCCCGGACAGCGGCCTGGCCAGTCCGTCGGAGCCGACGATGGACAGTGGATGCGACAGGAAGGCCCGCATATCCTCCTCGGTGCGATAGTGCAACACCACGTGCGCGGCGGAGCCGAGCTCGGCGCACACGTCCAGCAGGGCCTGTTCCGGTGCCCGGTGCCACTGGTCGGCGATGTCGGCGAAGGAGTGGCCCACTACGTCGTCCATGCCGGGTGCGGCGGACAACACGATTCGGTCCCAGAGCCAAGGGATCCCGCCGAAGAAGCCTCGCGAGATCGCTTCGGCGGCGGCCGCATGCCACGTCGGATCAGCCGCCCGGCGGGCCAACTCCAACGAGCCTCCCTCCTGCACCCAGGCCGGCAGGTACTGCATGGCCGCCGAGGACGATGCGTCGTACGGGTAGACATCGAATCCCACCCGCAATCCATCTTCAATGGCGGATTCGAAGCGCCTCAACGATTCTGCCGCTCTACCCCAGCTCGCCGGATTGTTCAGGGCCAGGTGCGAGTACTCCAGTTGGACGCCGGTCTTTCGGCTGACCTCGATTGCCTCGTCGATCGCTTCGAATTCGTTGTCGGCAGTGGCCCGGGCGTGCGTGGCGTAGAGCCGGTCGCGCGCGGCGCACACCGCGGCCAGTGTCTGGATCTCTGCGGGTTCGGCGGACGCCGATGGCTGCAGGGTGAGGCCGGTGGACAATCCGGCGGCGCCCTGTTCGAGGCACTCCGCCAGCAGTTCGCGCATCCTGCTGACCGCTTCGCCATCGGCAGCGCCGTACGGATCAGCCATCGCCGCGACTGCTCGAACCGCGCAGCGTAACCGGCCAGGTCGGCCCAGTCGATCTGGATGGTTTCGCCGCCTATGCCGCCGATATGGTCGGTCAGCAGCGATCGGCGCGCCGGATGTACCGGGAACGGGGAGAACCCGCAGTTGCCGGTCACCTGGGTGGTGACACCCTGCAGAACTGCGCTGTCCGCGGACGGTGCCGCCAACACCGTCAGGTCCGAGTGCGTATGGATGTCGATGAAGCCGGGAGCCACCACCATTCCGGCGCAGTCGACCGTCTCGGCAGCCCCGAATCCCGCGCGGGCCGGCCCGAGATAGCAGATCTTTCCGCCGCGCAGGCCCACGTCGGCGCGCTGAGGCGCCGCACCAGTACCGTCGATGACGGTGCCGCCCGCCAATAGTATGTCGAAATCCATGATGCGCGATCCTCCCTGGGATCAGCCCGCCGAGCCGGTGTCGGGTTGCAGGCGCCGCCCGCGGCGTTCACCGCAGAACGCGCCGTCCTGCACCACTATCGCTCCGGACTGCATAACCCAGGCGATGCCGGTCGGCGGCGTGGTCGGCTGCTCGTAGGTCGCCCCATCGGCGACGGTGGCCGGGTCGAATGCGACCAGGTCCGCGACGGCGCCCTGGGTGACGGCGCTCTCGGTGACGGTGCCGCGGTTGGGGATTCGGAAGGTCTGCGCCGGCAGTGATGTCATCCGGCGGATTGCTTCGGGCAGGGTCAGCACTCCCTGTTCGCGGCTGTAGCGGGCCAGTACTCGCGGGAAGGTGCCCCACATCCGCGGGTGTGGCAGTCCGCCGGTTCCCGGCGGCAGCCCGTCGGAGCCGATCATCGTCAGCGGGTGCCGCAGCGCAGCGATGAGGTCGTCTTCGGACATCTGGTGCACCGTCATCGATGCGCGCAGCTGTTCACCGGTGAGCACCCGAACCACCGCGTCGAACGGGCCACAGCTCCATTGCTCTGCCAGCTGACTCACCGAACGACCCTGCCCCAGTCCCGACCCGGTGGAGGCGATAACGATGTTCTCCCAGCCGGCCGCCCACGCCATGTTCTCCCACCCTGCGGCCGGGCCGGATTCGATCTCGGCGCGGACCCGATCCCGCACTGCTGGATCGGCCAGCCGGGCCAGCACCGCATCGTTGCCCCCCTCCTGGAACCAGGGCGGCAGCAGGGCGGTGACCATGGTCGATGACGCGGTATAGGGGTAGACGTCGTGCCGGATGTCCACGCCATCGCCACGGGCATCGTCCATCACCTGGAGCGCCGTTGCCACCGTGCCCCAATAGGGTCTGCCGGCCGCCTTGAGGTGCGAGACCTGCACGCGCCGGGCGGATTCCCGTCCAATGCGCACGGCCTCTCGAACGCTGTTCAGCAGATTTCCGCCCTCGCCGCGCATGTGGGTGGCGTAGATGCCGTGTGCCGGCAGGCGTTTCGCCAGATCGACGAGCTCGTCGGTCTCGCTGAACAGGCCGGGCGGGTAGATCAGCCCGGTGGACATTCCGAACGCACCGGCCGCCATCGCCTCATCCAATGCCGCAACCATGGTGGCCGCCTGCGCCCTCGTCGGCGCCCCGTCCGCCATGCCCATGGCCAACACCCTCAATGCGTGATGACCGGCCAGCGGTGCCATGTTGGTGACGTATCCATGGGCATCCAATTCGGCGTACAGCTCGGTGAAATTACTCCAGTGCGACTCGATCGGCGGAAAAATGCGCTGCAGCAACGAGTCCAGTGCCTGGCTCGTCTGCCCGCGCGGCGCCAGGGTGAACCCACAGTTACCGACCACTTCGGTCGTCACGCCTTGAAGGATTTTGGAGACGTCCGGCTCGGTGAGCAACGGTGCGTTGTCGGCATGTGAATGCACGTCGATGAAGCCGGGCGCCAACACCAGGCCCGTCCCGCGCAGCACCCGCGCCCCCGCAGTGGGTAGATCACCGGCCGGCACGACAGCGGCGACGGATGGCCCGTCCACCAGCACATCGCAGCGGCGCAGCGGCCCACCGGTGCCGTCTGCCAGGTCCACGTCGAGGATCGCTGTTCTCATCGTTACCCCACAATCAGTATCGGTCGTGCGCTCACCGGGCACTCCATCCGCCGTCGACAATCACGTTCTGGCCGGTGATGAAGGCGCCGGCATCGGATGCCAGCAGCAGCACCGCACCCGCCAGATCACCGGGCACCCCCAGGCGTCCCAGCGGGATGGCAGCACGGAATCGATCCGCCTGTGCTGCCGGCAAGGTCGGCTTCGGGATCTGACCGGGGCTCAGGCAGTTGACCCGTACCCCGCTATCGCTCCACTCCATCGCCAGCGCTCTGGCCATGTTCACCACGGCACCTTTGGCGATGTGGTAGTCGGCCGCCGACCCGACCCAGCCCGACCCATACGCACGCCGATCGGATCCGAGCGCGCCATGAATCGATCCGATCAAGATGATCGAACCGCCGCCGGCCCGCAGCATGTGCCGGCCGGCGGCCTGTGCACACACCGCGGTGCCGACCACGTTGACCTGCAGGGTGGCGCTCAGGTCCGGCGGGTCGACGTCGGTGAACGGGCCGCGCACCGACGAGCCGCCGGCATTGGCGACCAGGACGTCGAGCCGGCCGTGATCGGCGACGATGCCATCGGTCAGGTCTCGCACCGCCCCGGTGTCGGCGATGTCACAGCGATGGGCGAAGGCTTGTGCGCCGGACTCTTTGAGCCGGTTGGTCACTTCTCGGCACACCTCCTGCCGCCGAGAAGCCAGATGGACAGTGGCCCCGGCGCCTGCCAGGGCAGCCGCCATCGCCGCTCCAAGGTGGGTACCGCCGCCGGTCACGAGTGCTACCCGCCCGGTCAGGTCGAACAGATCCGACGGGCTGGGCAGGCCGGTGACCGGCGGCGTGGTCACGCAGACTTCTTGGCGCTCTTGAGCTCCAGTCGGTCATCGACGTCACGGGTGACGCCAGTGACGCTCTTGGCAGTACCGATCAGGGAGATATTGGTGCACACAGGTATGCCGAAGGCCTGCTCGGAGATCACCCGGTTGAGATCGTCGTAGGCCTTCTTCGTAGCTTCCGGCGTGATGGCACTCTGGGATGCCTTGATCGCGTCCACGTACTCCTGCGGCAGCTTGTCCTTCAGCACCGGGTTGTTCACCGTGCGGTAGATCGAGTTCGTGCTGATCCGGGACGGGCTCTTGGAGGTGTTGCCGAGCCCGCCGAAAAGCAACCCGAAGTCTCCGGCGAGCAACTGCTTGACGAAGGTCGCCGAATCAAGGGTATCGATCTGCAGGTCGAAGCCGATTGTCTTAAGGTTCTGCTGCATGATCTGCAGCATCTGCAGCGCATCGGCATTGGAGCTGTCCGCGATGGCCTTGCCGGAGGCGGGCGATCCGGCCTCCTGCCAGAGCTTCTTGGCGGCATCCAAGTCGAAGGAGTTCGACTTATCGTACGCGGGATCGTTGGCCGGTGAGTTCGGCCCCCATGGCAGGTACAGCGGCACTCCGTAGCCAAAGTAGACCTCCTTGACAATCCGCTCGCGGTCGACCGAACGGGAAATCGCCTGTCGGAGTTTGATGTTGTCGAAGGGCGCGGTGTTGGGGTTGATCCGGATGCAGTCCACCAGCGCGCCCGGGTAGCCCTCGATGATGGTGAACTGGTCCTTGAGCATGGCCGCATTTTTCGTGGGGAATCGGTAGATGACGTCCAGCGCGCCGGATTGCAGGGCGGCTACCATCGAGTCGGCGTTGTCGAAGATGCGGAAGGTGAGTTTGTCCAACGACACCGCCGATGCGTCCCAGTAGTCAGGGAAGCGGGCCAGCGTGACAGTATTTCCCGGGTCTCTGGAGTCCAGCTGGAACGGGCCGGCGCCGTCACCCTTGGTGGCGAAGTAGTCGGCGTTGTTGGTGGCTTTGCTGGTCACCGGGAAATTCTCCAGCAGATCAGTCACCAGCAGTTCCGCGACCGGGGAGGTGAACGTCATGACCACCGTCTTGTCGTCGGTCGCCTTGTACTCCTTGACGATCGACATCGGGCCGTTGAGCTGTTGGCCCTGCTTGGGATCCGCCGCCCGGTCGAAGGCCTGGATCAGGTCGGCTGATGTCCACACCGTGCCGGCCTGCATCTTGATTCCCTCACGCAGGGTCAAGGTGACCTGGGTGTTGTCGGCGTTGAGCTCCCACTTGGTGAGACCTGACGGTAGTGCCTTCAGCTTGTCGTCGTAGTTCACCAGAAAGGTGTTCATGTTCTGCAGGAGGATGAAGTTCGGTGTTCCGTTGTAATACGGGTCGAAGCTCGAGATGTCGGCGACGACGCCGACCTTCAGCTCCCCGCCGCCTCCGCCGGTACCGCTGGGTGCTGCAGAGCTAGACGGAGCTGCAGAGCTAGACGGAGCTGCGGAGCTGCTTGCCGGCGTGGTTCCGGCGGCCGATGTGGTTCCGGCGGCCGATGTGGTTCCGGCGGCCGGCGTAGTGGACCCACCGGCGCCCGCGTTGTCGGAGCTGCAAGCCGCCAGCAGCCCGGGCCCGACAATGAGTGCGCCGCCACCGATCAATGACAGCTTGAACAGCCCACGGCGGGACAGCAGTGGATGGTTGCCCGCGATCTGGTCGCCGACTGCCGGTTCGCCCCCGGGGTTCTCGGGGCTCTGGTAGTTCTCGGTCATGGTGCACCTCTCCTTGCTGGACGGGTCTGGCTGGACGGACTGCGGGACGGGAGGGCTAGTGAAGTCGCACCCGGGGATCGAGGTAGGCATACAGCAGGTCGACAAACAGGTTGATCAACAAGAATGCGATGACGATGAGCAGCACCGCCGCCTGAATGATCGGATAGTCGCGGGAGGTCACTGCCGAATAGATCATCCTGCCCAGACCGGGGTAGGAGAAGACGACCTCCGTGACGACGGTGCCACCCAGAAATTCCCCGATCATCAGCCCTACCACGGTTACCGTGGGGAGCATCGCGTTGCGCAATGCGTGTCGGGAGATCACCGCGCCCTCTGGGACTCCCTTGGCACGCGCGGTGCGGATGTAGTCCTGGCCCAGGGCGTCCTTCAGCGAGGCGGCGATGAACCGTGCGATGATGCCCGAGATGTAGATGCCAAGGCACAGCGCAGGCAGCAGTGTGTTGTACATCGCACCGATCGGGTCGCTCCAGATGGACACATAATTGGAGATCGCCGGGAACGCGTGCTTCTTCACGGCCAGGCCGATGATCAACAAGATCCCGACCCAGAACGTCGGCACGGCCAATGCCACAGCCTGGTAGAAGCTGATCACCTTGGTCGCGATCGAACGCGGCTTCACCCCGGCCACGATGCCCATCGGGAACGCCAGCACCAACCCGATCACCATCGAGAAGAGGGTCAACTGCAGCGAGGCGGGCACCCTGGACGCGAGCTGACCGATGACCGGTTGGCCGTTGATGGCCGACGTTCCGAAGTCGAAATGGAGTGCGTTCCCCATCCAGACGAAGTACTGAATCAGTACCGAGCGGTCCAGGCCGAGTCGCTGCTGGATCGCCGCCACGGTTTCCGGGGTGGCGTTCTGCCCGGCGAGTGCGTCGGCCGGTGAACCCGGCACTGCATAGATGATCGCCCACACGGCGATTGAGGCCAGCAGGACGACCGGTACGAACTGCAGCAGCCTGCGGACGATGTAGCTGCCCATCAGCCCATCCCCCCGACCTTGGCCCGGCCGGCGCCTCTGGTGCCCAGCGCAGTTTGCATGCCGCGACCGATTCCGTCTAGCGCGCCGATGGTCACGGCCAGCGCCACACCGGGCAGGATCGCATACCAGATCTGCTGATACAGATACGAGCGCGAGGTCTGCAGCATTCCGCCCCAACTGGGCGCCGGCGGCGGAGTGCCAAGGCCGATGAAGCTCAGGGCCGCCGCCACCAGAATCGCCACTGAGGCGGTGACGATGATCTGCACGATGATCGGCCCCATGATGTTGGGGGTCACCGTGCGGAACATGATGTCCGGCCTTGATGCGCCCATGCTCCTGGCGGCCAGCACGTACTCCCGCTCGCGCAGTGACATGGTTGACGCGCGGGCAAGCCGGATGAAGGCCGGGATCGCACCGATCCCGATGGCCAGGGTTAGGTTCAGCACGCCGGTGCCCAGGATAGCGACCACGACAAGTGCGAACAGGATGCCCGGCACCGAGAGGACGAAGTCGGTGATCCGCATGATGATCGCGTCCACCACGCCGCCGATGTAGCCGGACAGCACTCCGAGCGGGAGTCCGATGAGGCAGGCGAAGGCCGCTGCGCCCCCAGCGGTGATCAGCGACAACTGGGTCCCGTACACCATGCGGGAGAACAAGTCGCGGCCCAACTCATCGGTGCCGAAAAGGAAGTGGCTGCTGGGTCCCTGTAGGGCGTCCCCGGCCCGTGTCAGCGGGTCGTAGGGGGCGATCAGGGGAGCCGCAACCGCCACCACGACCAGCAGCAGCAGAACGGAGGCGCCGATCACGCCGGGCGCGGAACGCAGGAACTTGCGCCAAACGGTCGCGCGGAGCACCGCACGTACTGGCGCGCCTGTGCCGGTCGTTGCTGTTGCGGTCATCGCTGCATCCCGACCGGACGGTCCGCTTTCGCATTCGCGGCTTCCGCAGCAGCTGCCGTAGATGCTGCGGTGAGCTCCTCAGGGAAATGGCAGGCCACCGGCTGGCCACCGGCGGTCCGCGGCCGGAGCTCGGGCTCCTGCTCGGCGCAGATCGGCTGAGCCTTCCAGCACCTGGTTCGGAATCGACACCCCGACGGCGGGTTCACCGGGCTAGGCAGGTCCCCGGTCAGCACGATCTTGCCCCGGTGGATGTCCGGGTCCGGAATGGGGACGGCCGATAGCAGCGCCTGGGTGTAGGGGTGCAAGGGGTGGCCGTAGATCTGGTCACGGTCGCCGGTCTCGACTATCTTGCCCAGGTACATCACCGCGACCCGCTCGCACAGGTGCCGAACCACCGACAGGTCGTGGCTGATGAACAGGAACGCCAAGCCCATCTCGCTCTGCAGGTTGCGCAGCAGGTTGAGCACCTGGGCCTGCACGGAGACGTCCAACGCGGACGCCGGCTCGTCCAGGATCATCACCCGGGGCGAGAGCGCCAACGCTCTGGCAATCCCGATCCGCTGACGTTGGCCACCGGAGAATTCGGCCGGCACGCGCTCGACCTGATCGGCCCGCAGCCCGACCTGGCGCAGCAACTCGGTCGCGCGCTCACGCCGCTCGGATGAGGTACCGATGTGGTGCACCCGAAGCGGCTCGGCGACGTTAGCGGCAGCCGACAGCCGCGGATTCAGTGATCCGAGCGGATCCTGGAAGACCATGGACATCTCGACCGCCAGGCGCCTGCGATCCGCCTTCTTGGTGACCTCCCACTCACCGAGGTGAACGGTGCCGGACGTGGGCTCGATCAGGCGCATTACCGCCCGTCCGGTCGTGGTCTTTCCGCTACCGGACTCCCCCACCAGGCCGAGCGAGCGCCCCGCATATAACTCGAAGCTGACGTCGTCGACGGCGTGCACGACGCCGACCTGCTTGCCGAAGACCCCGTGGCGCACCGGGAAGTGCTTGACGAGACGCTGCACCCGCAGCACCGGAGCCGCGGTATCGGGGTTCACGCCGGCTCCGCCACGGGCTGCCGACTGATCGACCACTGCGCCACCTCGTCGGCGAAATGACAGGCGCTGGCGGCACCGTCCTTGGTAGGTATCAGCGGTGGCCGCGTTGTTCGACAGATCTCCCGACCACGGGAGAGTCCGCAGCGCGGCTCGAATGGGCAGCCCTGGATAGTCTCCCGCAGATCCGGCGGCGAGCCCGGAATAGGTTCCAGCGCAGCGACAGTTCGGTCGAGCCGGGGCAGGCAGGACAGCAGTCCCACCGTGTAGGGATGCCGCGGAGAGTGGAAGATCTGCCGGACCGGCGCCGTCTCCACCACCCGGCCCGCGTACATCACCACCACCCGCTCGGCGACCTCCGCCACCACGCCCAGGTCGTGGGTGATCAGCACCACTGCAGCGCCGGTCTCCTCCCGGGCCACTCGCAGCAGATCGAGCAGTTGCGCCTGAACTGTCACGTCGACGGCGGTGGTCGGCTCGTCGGCAATGATCACCTTCGGATTGTTGGCTATCGCCATGGCGATCACCACTCGTTGACACATGCCGCCGGAGAATTCGTGCGGGTACTGGTGGTACCGCACATCGGCTTGCGGTACACCGACCATCGACAGCAATTCGATGGAACGGGCGCGGGCGGCGGCACTGCTGAGGCCACGGTCGTGTACCACCAGCGTCTCGGCCACCTGGCGACCCACCGTCATCACCGGGTTCAATGCTGACATCGGGTTCTGGAACACCATTGTCAGTTCGGCGCCGAGTAGCCGGCGCAACTTCTTGTCGGGGATGCGCAGCAGGTCCTGGCCGCCGAAACGGACCGTGCCGGAAACGACACGCCCGGCGTCGAGCAGGCCGAGCGCTGCCAGCACCGTCACCGACTTGCCGGACCCGGTCTCCCCGACCACCGCCAGCGTCTCGCCAGCCGACACTGCATAGCTCACACCATCGACCGCCCGGACGGTGCCCTCCGGAGTGTCGAATTCGACCACCAGGGAGTCGATCTCCAGCAGCGGACTCACCACGGCTGCGCCAGGTCCGCATCGAACGGCCACAACGGCCGGGCCGGGCGAGTGAACGGCATCCGCTCGAGCCGGGAGTCCGACGGGCCGGTGGTATCCACATCGATGCACTCTTCGGCCAGCGGAGCGAAAAATGCCTTGTACCCGCCGGCCGACTTCGCCACCACGATCTGTGCGACGCGCGGGTCCAGGCCCACCCGAAGGTACAGCTGATAGTCCAGTTGGCTGGCCGGTCGGCTGGTGACCACCACGTGGATCCGCTGGTCGATGACGAGCACAGCGGTCGGGCCGACATCGGCTGGGGCCGGCGGATACAGCGACTGGTAGCGGCCGTCACACAGCGTCGCTACCGTCCCGGTCACCGTCACTGGTTGGTGGAACATCGGGGCCAGGGTCCCGCCCAACGGCACAGTCACACTCGCGCCGACGCCAGCAGCGACCGCTACCGCCGCCGCCGCTGCGTCGGCAACGATCAGCATCACCGGGCCGGGCACCGGATCGTCCAGGACCGCGGACAGAATTTGCACTCCATCGCCGGTAGCGCCCGCTGAGACGCTGTCTGCACCATCGGAGAACACGTACGGTCGGCCGGGCTTCCCCGCCGCCCGCACGGTCTTCAACGCGACGTGCACGTCCGTTTTGGGTGCGACGATGCGCCGCCGCCGATCCCAGACCATCCTGGCGAGCTCATCCGCACGGCGCTGCGCGAGTTCCGCGTCGCCATCGGCGATCACCTGGGTGGACCATCCGAGTTCGGTGACGTCCAGCCACGGTTGGGTGGCGAATACGCAGCCCTCCAGGATGCTCGGTTCAGCGCTGATCTCGGCCAACCGCTCCATCACCTCCGACATCGGCGGGACCGTGGTGTCCTGCCCTTCGGCGGAGGTCATCATTCGCACCTTGCGCCAGCCGAGCACTGGTCGGGCGCCGCCGATGGTGGCCAGCAGCAACGCCATGGCCCGCTGCCCCGTTTCGAAGATGTCCACGTGCGGCAGCGTCCGATAGCCGGCGACCAGCGGAGTAGCGGCGGCCATTTTGGCAGTGAAGTGGGTGTGCAGATCAGCCGAATACGCGATCGGCAGGTCGGGGCCGAGAAGATCTCGCACGGACTGCAACAGGTCGCCTTCGGTGTCTTCGCAGTCCTGGGCGACCATCGCGCCATGCAGTGACAAGTACAACCCGTCGACCATGCCCAGGTGCGCCGTCAGGCCTTCCAACAGCCGCTGCCGGAGCACCGGGTAGACGCCCGTCTGCACCGGTGGGCCGGACATCGCAGACGCCGTGGTGATGGGAACCAGGGTGGCCCCGGCGCCCGCGGCGATCTGGGCGGCGCCGGCTATCGAGTCGATCCCACCGCCAACCGTGAGGACATCGACACCGGTGGCCCAGCCGCGCTCGAAGTCCGCAAGCGTGGTGGAGCCAGGAGCAAACGAGTTCGCCTCGAACATCAGTCCCGCCACGGCAATACGGGGGCCACGCACCGACGACGCCGACACAGGTCCCGGAATCTGCACGGGTCACCTCCGAGTTCATTTCACTGACAGAAACTATCATTCTGTTGACAGTGAATCTATCGCTCGTCTCGTTGATGGTCAACGGTGGTCGCCGGAGCGCCAGCGGTTTCCGCCCGGTTCTCGCCGAGTTGAAACGGAGACGTAACCGAATCGTGACCATGGGCGTGACCGCCGGCCGGGCCGACAGCGTGGCCCATCCCTGCTGAGCGGTGCGGACGAACCGGGAACATAACGATGTCGGACGCCAGCCCGAGGGGTGCTCACGCGCGCATCAGTGGCTGTGTCGAGGCACTCCCCAGGTCTGGGCCAGTCGCTGATACTT
>CAJDUM010000017.1_pt1 | contig 45734 bp, 35 predicted proteins | sample 7390781 | NCBI WGS metagenome assembly CAJDUM01 (sample SAMEA7055661, study PRJEB34461) | soil metagenome | biome: terrestrial ecosystem; feature: Peninsula; material: soil | place: Antarctica | collected 2016 | reverse complement strand
CAACAACCCGAATACGGCCGGCAGGTCGATCACGGTAAACACCACTGCCGCAGGGGGACTCGACGGTCGGCCACCCGGGCGCAGCGGGCGTCCGGGGCGAGCGGGGTTAGCGGGGCGAGCGGGGTTAGCGGGGCGAGCGGGGTTAGCGGGGTTAGCGGGGCGAGCGCAGCATGCGCTGTATCTGGCGACGTTCTCGGCATGACGGACCTCCATGGGATGACCCCGGTAGGAGCGCCGAGTAGCCCGGCGCGATACGCGTTCGCTCCTGCGCTGGCCCAGCTTCCACGTCAACCACGATCGACCGCCGACTTGAGGCGGTCGATCGCTCACCCAGCCGTCGCCGTCACCCCATCATCTCGGCGAGCGATGAATCGGTGACGATCGGCAGGATTGCGGTACACCGCGGTCGATCTGGGAGGCTGGTCCGATGGCAGCGCGGTATGGCATCGTGTTCGACCTGGACGGTGTCCTGGTGGACTCCGAGCAGTGGTGGGATGAGATCCGCCGCGGCGTCGCCGACGAGTTCGGCGGTCACTGGACGGCCGCCACCACCACCGCGATGCTCGGCATGTCTACCCCGGAGTGGGCCGCCTACATGGTGAAGTCCGTCGGCGTCCGGCTCGATCCTGGCCGGGTGGCCGACCTGGTGATCGACCGGATGGCCGAGCGATACCAGTACGGTCCGCCGCTGCTCCCTGGTGCCGTCGCAGCAGTCACCGACGCCGCCAGGCGGGCGCCGGTCGCCATCGCGACATCATCCCCCCCGCGGATCATCACAGCCTTCCTGGACGGGACGTCGCTGGTAGGAACCGTGACGGCGGCGGTGTCCAGCGAAACCGCTGGGGCCGGAAAACCCGACCCGGCGGTCTATCTGGCCGCCGCCGAGGCGATCGGAGTGCCGGCGGCGGGCTGCCTGGCCGTGGAGGACTCGACCAACGGTATGCGCGCCGCCCTGGCAGCCGGTATGACGCTGATCGCTGTACCGAACCAGCACTTCCCGCCGGATCCGCAGGTGCTGGCGCGGGCCGCGGTGACCATTGCCGGGGTCGCCGATCTCCCGGCCGCGCTGGACCGGCTCACCGCGACCTGGTGACCACCAACGCACCGCCGACTGCGGGCGCCGTCTCGCGCCGACCATGGCAACACCACCCGACCCGTTGAGGAGCTCGGTAGGAGCTCACGCCGGCCATTCGACCCGGGTGTTGGGCAGCGAGCTCAGCGATGCCACACCCAGGCCTCGGCGCCGCGGGGAGATGTCGGTGGGGCGGGCACTCCGGGGCGTGTCGTACAGCGCGCACTGGACTTCGAACTCCTGGATCTGCGGGGGCTGCACCGGGGTCAGGTGGATCATGCAGATCAGTTCGCCGCGCTCGCCTGGAATCGACCAGGTGACGTCGGCCGGTGTGGCGGCCGAGAGCACGTCGGTAGCCGACCGGGGCGGGGCCAGCGGGCCGATCTCGGCCACCATGCGCTCGATCTCCGCGCGCCGCTCGAGCAGCGGTCGGTCGAAGTCGATGTTCTCGGCGAGGATCCGGCCCGCCAGTTCGTCGTCCCAGCACCGAATGAGACTCTCGGCCTGCTGCTTCAAGTCTTTGGTAGCGGGCCACAGCCGGATGGTTCGGGCGGGTGTGGAGTGCCGGTCCAGCACCCGAAACAGTGCCTCGTCGGCCAACGCGATCGGATTTCCGCGGTGGCTGTTGGTCAGCACCACGATCCCGTGCCCGGAATCTGGATGCCAGGTCATGTTGAGCACGAAGCCGGGCAATCCGCCGCTGTGCGCGATGATGGTGCCGCGGTTCAGATCCTCGGAGATGCCCAACCCGAGTCCGTATCCACCCACTGCGAACTTCCAGGTGCCCTCCGCACGCGAAGCCAAGGCGGGCAGGTTGAGTTGGTGCAGCCGCTGCATCTCACGGCGTGAGGCCCGCCGCACCGGTCCCTGGTCGTCGCCGACCGACGGGCGGAATGCCGAACCGAGCCAGGTCACCCAGGTAGCCAGATCCCTTATGGTGCTCTGGATTCCGCCGGCCGCCGCGAACGCATCGGACCGTGCGGGCGGATAGCCGACCCAGTTTCCCTCCGTGTCCAGGGAATAGCCGATCGCTCGATCGCGACCGGCTTCCTGCGGGTCGTTGTCGAACCGGGTGGATGTCATGCCGAGCGGAACCAGCAGTTCGTCGCGTACCCAGTCTTCGATACGGCATCCCACCACCTTGCCGACCGCAAGACCTGCCAAGGTGAATCCCAGATTGGAGTACTCGAAGACGGCACCGGGCGGGTTGCTGTAGGCCAGGCCGTTGGACACCAAGTCCAGCAGGTCCTGCACAGGTCGGTCGATGAACGGGTCGACCCAGGAGTTGTCTTCGGTCAGCCCCCCGCCCATGCTCAGCAGCATCCGGACCGTCGGCGGGTCGCCCGAATTATCGAACGTGCCCAATCGGTGGAACTCGGTGATGTAGTCGGTGATCGGTGCTTCCAGGTTCAGCAATCTCCGGTCGCGGGCTAGCAGCGCGGCGCACGCGACGAAACTCTTGGACATCGACGCGATCGGGAACACGGTGTCCAGGTCGGGCATGGTTCCTGCATCGTTGGCCACGCCGAATCCGGCGCTGTGCACCAGGCCGTCCGGGCCTACCAGGCCGTAAACGAGCCCCTTGGATTGGTTCGCTGCGGTGTACTGGCCGAACAATGCGTCCAGCTGGTCCGGCAGTGGGGTGAGGAGATGCTCGCTCGACATGGGAGTCCTCCGGTCGGTGGGTCCAGGACTTGGCGGGGCCAATGGTTCGCAGTACGCGACGGTGGTGGGCGCCGGCCAGTCCGATCGTCAGGGTAGGCGGTTCCCCGGCTGAGCAGAATGCGCTGACCCACAATCGGGTGCCGGAGCGGCTCGTCCTGCGGTGCCGCCGCGTCGTGTTGAACAGCGAGCCCAGGCCGGTCGGGGAACCGGCTGAGCGCTGCGAGGGCCGGGTCCCGGTGATGGCAGTGCAGCAGATCCGGCGTCGCCATCTCGCGATCCAGCCGATCGGTGGCAGGCACGCCGGCTCGAGCCAACGCAGCGGCAACATCGCCGCCCAGTATGGGTGAGTAAACCATCGGCTGATGGCCGGCCCGCTGCAGACCGAGAGCCAGATCGCGAACATAGAGTTCGGTGCCGGTCCGGTTGATCAGCATGAAGTTCGTGATCAGGATCCGTAGGCCGGCCATCGGCTCAGGATAGCGAGCGGCCGGGACTGATCTGCCGAGACGCGTTGTGGCCAGCGGGGCGCGCTGGCCATCAGGGCGCCGCCTCGGAGTCGCCGAGTCGGCGTGGGATCACCAACGCCCGTCCGAATGTCGCCGCGTAAGAACGTTCGCGTCACACCCGCCCGGCAGGTCTGACGAACGGGAAGGTGAGCACGCCGCGGATCGGCGCGCCGGTCAGCATCATCGCGAGCCGGTCCATGCCGATGCCGAGACCGCCGGTCGGCGGCATGCCCAGTTCGATGGCGGCCAGGAAGTCCTCATCCAATTGCATCGCGTCCGGATCACCGGCCGCCGCGCGCATCGACTGGGCGGTCAACCGGGCACGCTGGTCGACCGGGTCGACCAGCTCCGAGTACGCGGTGCCGATTTCCATGCCGAAGGCGACCAGATCCCACCTCTCGGCCAAGCGGGGATCGGTCCGATGTGGCCGGGTGAGCGGCGAGGTCTCCAGCGGGAAATCGGTGAAGAAGGTGGGGCGCACGGTGTTCGGTTCGACGAGTTGCTCGTACAGCGCAAGCACCAGTTCGGACGCCGACATTCCCGGCCGGGTAGCAAGTCCGCGCTCGGCGGCGATCCGAGACAACTCGCCGACGGGTGTATCGGGGGTGACGGGCACGGCGCAGGCGACCGCCACTGCCTGATGCACCGTCACCACTGGCCAGTCGCCGGACAGGTCGATCTCCACTGATTGTCCGCTGGCCGGGTCTACTCGGCGCGCCACCGGCCTTCCGTGCACGGCGGCAGCGGCGGCGCGGATCAGATCGGTTGCCAGCAGCCTCATATCGGTGTAATCACCGTAAGGCAGGTAAGCCTCCATCGAAGTGAATTCCGGATTGTGGGTGGAGTCGACGCCCTCGTTGCGGAAATTTCGGCCGATCTCGAATATCGGCCCCATGCCCCCGACGACAAGCCGCTTGAGGAACAGCTCCGGCGCGATGCGCAGGCTCAGCCTCTGGCGGTAGGCGTTGCTCTGGGTGACGAACGGGCGGGCCGCCGCACCGCCATGCACCGTCTGCAGGATCGGTGTCTCCACCTCGGTATAGCCGGCTTGGATCAAGTGGGCGCGAACCGCGGCGACGGCGCTGCTTCGCTCAGTGAGCAGCCGGGCGTCATTCGGGTAGAGCAATAGGTCCAAGGACCGCTGGCGGATGCGAGCCTGCGGGTCGAGCAGGCCGGAGCGGGGCGGCGGTAGCGAACGAAGGGCCTTGGCCGCCATCGTCCACGTGGTGGCCAGCACCGAACGGGTGCCGCGTCGGCTGGCGCCAAGGGCGCCGGTCACGCTGACCAGATCGCCGCGTCGAACTGCACGTCGCCATAGCGTCAGGCTGGTCTTGCCCACCGCTGAGGCGTCGAGCAACACCTGAACCTGGGCGCCGTCCTCCATCATGTCGGCGAACACCAGCTTGCCGTGATCGCGTACCGCGGTGATTCGTCCGGTGGCGCTGACCTGGTAGCCGTCCGGCCCGGCCAACAGCATCGGCAGCGGATCCGACCGAGGCACGGTGACCGGGTAGGGCGAAACCCCGCTCTCGGCAAGGAGATCCATCGCCGCCAGGCGGTGCCTGGCCAGCTCACTGACCCGGACCGTGGGTGGCTGCCGCTGAGCCGCTTCGGTCTCTGCCTGCTCGACGGCTGCCGCGAATTCCGGTCCGAACGATTGCTGGGCCCGGTTCCGGCGCAGCGTCGGCAAGAATCCCTCGGCCATCCCCGCGGCGATCCCTACCCGGGGCAGCGACAGCGGCGAGTCGATGCACAGGTAGCGCGGTACCCACAGCGGGTGGTACTTGGCGTTCGACCGGTACAGGCTCTCCAGCTGGAAGAACCGGTTGAAGATGGTCAGCACCGCGTTGTTCAGCCTGGTGATCGGCCCGGCACCGAGTTGTTCCGCGTCCGCGAACACAGCGCGGAACATGGCGAAGTTCAACGAGATCCGGCGAATGCCGAACTCCTGGCCACGAGCCGCCAGGGCCGCGACCATCAATTCGATTACGCCGTTGGTCGCGCGCGGGGACCGGCGCATCAGGTCCAGCGAGACCCCATCTGTCCCCCACGGCACCAGGGAAAGCAGGCCGACGGCCCTGCTGCTCGAGTCGACGACGTCCACCATGAGGCAGTTGCCGTCGGCCGGATCGCCCAGCCGGGACAGCGCCATGGAAAACCCTCGCTCCGGGGCATCTCCGCGCCACTGCTCGGCGCACTGCGCCAACGCATCGATGCCTGCGGCGTCGATTTCGCGGTGCCGACGGATCCGCACGGTGTAGCCGGCCCGCTTGGCCCGGTTGACAGCTTGGCGCACCGACTTCATCGCCGGTTGCGCCAGGTCGAACCCCGGCACCTCGATGATCGCCTCATCACCCAGCGCGATCGGCCGGAGCCCTGCCTGGACGTAATGTCTGGCCGCGTCGGCGCCCGCCGCGATGACCGCGGGAACCCACCCGTAGGTTCTGGCCTCCGCCCGCCAGGCGGCTATCGCCGCGGGCCAGGATGCTTCTGGCCCAATAGGGTCGGCGGCGGCGAGCGAAACCGACGCGATCACCCGGTAGGCGATGACGGCCCGTCCGTCCGGAGACGTCATGATCGATTTGTCGCGCCGGGTACCGAAGTAGCCCAGCGAATCGGGGTTCGACTGGGCCAGCAGCCGTTTGCGCACGGCCAGTTCGGTTGCTTCGTTCTGTGCCGGGTGGCCGCGGTGAGATCGCAGGAACACCCACGCCGAGGCCAGTAGGGCGACCGCGCTGATGGTCGCCGCCAGCCAGGGCACCCAACCGGGCGGATGGTGGCCGTGCATCCTGGAGACGTCCAGGGACAGCCCCAGGGCGGCGTGGACCCCGTAAATCACCGACTCTCGCAGCCCACCCGACCGGGCGGAGAACGCAACAGTCGTCGCGATCCCCACCGTCAACGAAGCCGCCAGACCAAGAGCCAGCACCAGCAGGGCGGCCCAGTAAGACCCAGGTGATCGCCTGGCGGGAAACGCCGTCCGCGCCGGCCAGAGCAGGATCAGGGCGAGCAGGCCGACCGCGCCGCCAATGAGATCCAGCACGACCTCGAGCCGCTCGTCCGGCAGGAATCTGGCCGGAATAGGTCGCCGATGGGTGACCTGGGCAATGATCACCGCGACCGCGACGAGCACCCCGATCGCCTGGAACACCATGACGATCCACAGTGCGAACCTCTTGCGCCGCACCAGCGCCCCGGCCAACAGAACCAACGCGATAGACCAGAACAGGCTTGATACGACCGGCAGGTTCACGATCTCGGTCAGTCGATCCCACCAGGTGGATGGGTCGAACTCGCCCCGGCGTGCCGGCCAGGTCGCCAGCGAGGACACTGCAGCGACCGAATAGACCAACACGACCCACCGCGCGACGCGTTCGGCGAACGCGGAGGGTATGGCCGGCCCTACCAGCCGCGGCTGGGCCGACGAACGCACACCCACCGATGGCTCAGGCACGGCTCACGGTAACAGCCGGTTCGGGCGGCGCACGCTGGTCCAGCGATGCTATGCCGCGTTCCGGCACCCACGACCCGCGCGTCAGAATGAAGATGCAGTGGAGACGAAGGGAATCGAACCCTCAACCCCTGCCTTGCAAAGGCAGTGCTCTGCCAATTGAGCTACGTCCCCAGGACCCCGAAGATTCGACCAGTCCTCATCAACCGGCGGTACGCCGCCGGGGAAGTCGTCCAGCCAGTGCGTTCCGGCGCCTCGGGCCCTCGCCGGGAGTGCAGTGGACCGAGCGGATCGCCGGCGACCGAGCGCCTTCCGGCTCCGGGCCCTCAGAGCCCCGCGGGGCTCAGGGCGCCGATGTGGCTTCCGGTGTTCCTCCGGTTGCCTCGTCCCACAGCGCCTGTTCGGCCGCGGCCGCCTTCTTGCGCTTGGCGACCACGAACGTACCGGCTGCCGCCAGACCGATCAAAAGCAGGAACTTCTTCATCGCACGTCCCTCTCCTCGGGTATCGCTACCGTGTCGGGCATCGACTGGGGTGGGCCTAGGAGGACTTGAACCTCCGACCTCTTCCTTATCAGGGAAGCGCTCTAACCGTCTGAGCTATAGGCCCCCGGAGCACGACCCATTGTGCCCCATGCAGCACCGGTGCTGACACCGGTGGCGGCGCAGGAGGCAGATGGTCCGGTAACACCAGGTCCAGTAACACCAGGTCCAGTAACACCAGGTTCAGCGACACCAAACCCAGCCGGGCGCCGCGGCCACCGAGACTACCGCACCTACCGCATCGCGGTCGACCGAGTCAGTCCCGCTCGCCCAAGGTCATCTCTACCCCGCCGGCCATCCCAGCCGCCGCGTTGTAGACGAACGCGGCGATCGTCGCCAGCGCGGTGAACAGCACGATGTTCACCGCGCCGATCACCGCAGCCACCCCGAACACCCTGCCCGGTGTGATCAGGTCGGTCGCAGCAGCCGCCGCGCCCGTGTCACTGGAGGTGGTCAGCGTGTTGTATGTGTCGTTCACCTTCGTCCACACGTCCAACGAGCCGAGCGAGAGGTACAAGATTCCGACCGCGATCATCCACACGAAGAACATGACGATCGCAACGATCAGGCTGATCTTCAACGTCGTCCACGGGTCGACACGCTTGAGCTGCAGCGAAGCCAGTCGAGGCGGTCTCCTGGCGGTCCGGGATCGCCGTCCGCTGTCCGGCGGTCCCGGCGGCGGACCAGATGACGAACCGGTCATCGGTTGCCTGTTCACCGGCGCTGACCCCGACATGGGAACCGGGATGGGCGCCGGTCGCGCCTTCATGCGGTATCCCCGGTGCCCGGACCGCCGGCCGTGCTGTTCTCGCCGGGACCGACTCCAGAACCGTTCGCGGACCCGTTCGCAGTACCGTTTGCGGCGCCGTCAACACCACCACTGTCCACCGGATCGTCAGAATCAGCGTCGGCGTTCCGTGCGATCGCCACCAGGCTGTCCCCGTCGGAAAGGTTCATCAGGCGTACTCCCATGGTCTGACGCTTGGCTTTGCGAACTTCTCGTGCTGATGTCCGGATCACCCCACCGCCGGAGGTGATCGCATACACCTCGGCGTCGATGTCCACGATCAGCGCGCCCACCAGCTTGCCACGCCGGGGGTTGTATTGGATGGTCAGAACGCCCTTCCCACCGCGGCCCTGCACCGGATACTCGTCGATCTCGGTGCGTTTGGCGTACCCGCCAGCTGTCGCCACCAGAACATACGCCCCCGCTCGCGCGACCTCCATGCTCAACAGCTCGTCACCGGAGTTGAACCTCATGCCGAGCACTCCGGAGGTGGCCCGGCCCATCGGCCGCAGCGCCTCGTCGGTGGCGTGGAACCGGATGGACTGGCCCTCCGCCGAGATCAGCAGCAGATCTTCCTCGGCGGAGCACAAGGCGGCAGCGACCAACTCGTCGTCATCGCGCAGGTTCACCGCCACGATGCCGCCGGACCGGTTGGAGTCGAACGCCGTCAGCGCCGATTTCTTCACCAGCCCGCCCTTGGTGGCCAGCACCAGGTACGGCGCCGCCTGGTAGTTCGGAATCTGGATCACCTGGGCGATCTGCTCGTCCGGCTGGAAGGCCAGCAGGTTTGCCACGTGCTGGCCGCGGGCGTTCCGGTTCGCCTCCGGCAGCTCATAGGCCTTCGCCCGGTAGACCCTGCCCTTGTTGGTGAAGAACAGGATCCAGTCGTGGGTGGAGCAGACGAAGAAGTGCGCCACGATGTCGTCCTGCTTCAGCGCCGCCCCCTGAACCCCCTTGCCGCCGCGTCGTTGGGAGCGGTACAAGTCGGTCTTGGTCCGCTTGGCGTAGCCGGTCCGAGTGATGGTGACGACGACGTCCTCGACGGCGATCAGGTCCTCGATGGACACGTCGCCGTCGTAGGGCACCAGCGTGGAGCGGCGGTCGTCGCCGTACTTCTCGACCGCCTCACCGAGCTCGTCGGCGATGATCCTCCGCTGCCGCTCCGGGCTGGCCAGGATGTCGCGCAGGTCGGCGATGGTCTTCTCGATCTCCGCGAGCTCGTCGATGATCTTCTGCCGCTCCAGCGCGGCGAGGCGGCGCAGCTGCATCTCCAGGATGGCGTTCGCCTGGATCTCGTCGATGTCCAGCAGCTCGATCAGACCGATCCGAGCGACGTCAACGGTGGCCGAGGCGCGGATCAGCGCAATCACATCGTCCAGCGCATCCAGCGCCTTGACCAGCCCGCGCAGGATGTGCGCCCGCTTCTCGGCCTGGTCCAGCCGGTACTGGGTGCGCCGGACGATCACCTGGACCTGGTGCGCGACGTAATAGCTGATCATCTGGTCCAGCCGCAGCGTGCGCGGCACCCCGTCGACGATCGACAGCATGTTGGCGCCGAAGGTGGTCTGCAGCTGGGTGTGCTTGAACAGGTTGGCCAGCACGACCTTGGCCACCGCGTCACGCTTGAGGGTAATGACGATCCGCATGCCGATCCGGTCGCTGGACTCGTCCGCTATGTCCGCGATGCCGGTGATCTTGCCGTCCTTGTGCAGCTGCGCGATGTTGTCGACCAGGTTGTCCGGGTTGACGATGTACGGCAGCTGGGTGGCGACCAGGATGGTGCGCCCCTTGGCATCTTCCTCGACCTCGACCACTGCCCGCATCCGGATGGAGCCGCGGCCGGTGCGGTAGGCGTCCTCGATGCCGTCTCGACCGACGATCAGCGCCCCGGTCGGGAAGTCCGGCCCAGGGATCCGCTCCATGGCGGCGTCCAGCAACTCCTCCGCCGAAGCACCAGGGTGCTCCAGCGACCAGAAGACGGCGGAGGCCACCTCCCGCAAGTTGTGCGGCGGGATGTTGGTGGCCATCCCGACGGCGATCCCGGACGAGCCGTTGACCAGCAGGTTCGGGATGCGTGACGGTAGAACTGTTGGCTCTTCGGTCTTTCCGTCGTAGTTGGGGATCATGTCGACGGTGTTCTCGTCGATCCCGGCGAGCATCAACATGGCCAGGTTCGACATCCGGCACTCGGTGTACCGCATGGCGGCCGCCGGGTCGTTGCCCGGCGAGCCGAAGTTTCCCTGCGGGTCGATCAGCGGATAGCGCAGCGACCACGGCTGGGCCATCCGGACCACCGTGTCGTAGATCGAGCTGTCGCCGTGCGGGTGGTAGTTGCCCATCACGTCGCCGACCACCCGGGAGGACTTCACCCGCGACCGGTCCGGACGGAAACCGGAGTCGTACATCCCGTACAGCACCCGCCGGTGCACCGGCTTGAGCCCATCCCTGACGTCGGGCAGCGCGCGGGAGACAATCACGCTCATCGCATAGTCGATGAACGAGCGCTGCATCTCGTCCTGGATGTCGACCGGCTCGGTGCGGTCGTGATCGGCTGGTGTGGTCACTTCTCAACCTTCTTGTTGAATGTCAGGTGCTCGCCGCGCCCTGAGATCGGACAGTGCCCCGACATCAGAGAGCCGTTCATCACGTAGCCGTTCATGAGGTAGCCGTTCATGAGGTAGCCCGATGTCGGCAGCGGTAGCCCGAATTGCCCCGCGTGTCGCGCCAACTTCGGGCTACCTCCGCGGGGTCGGCAGAAACCACCGGGTGGGCACGAGCCACGGGGTGGGCAGAAACCACCGGGTGGGCACGGGTCATAGCACGGTCAGAAATCAAGGAATCGCACGTCTTTGGCATTGCGGGTGATGAAGTTGCGGCGCGCCTCGACGTCCTCGCCCATCAGCACGCTGAAGAGCTCGTCGGCGGTTGCCGCGTCCTCCAACGTCACCTGGAGCATCAGCCGGTTCGCCGGGTCCATGGTGGTCTCCCACAGCTCCTTGGCGTTCATCTCACCCAGCCCCTTGTATCGCTGGATGCCACCGTCGTCCTTTGGTAGCCGCCGGCCGGCCCGATCCCCCTCGGCGAGCAGCCCGTCCCGCTCCCGGTCGGAGTAGGCGTACTCGTGCGGGCCCTTTGTCCACTTCAGCTTGTACAGCGGCGGCTGGGCCAGGTAGACGTGGCCCGCCTCGACCAGCGGCCGCATGAACCGGAATAGCAAGGTGAGCAGCAGCGTGCGGATGTGCTGACCGTCCACGTCGGCGTCGGCCATCAGCACGATCTTGTGGTAGCGCAGCTTGGACAGGTCGAACTCGTCGTGGATGCCGGTGCCCAGCGCGGTGATCAGGCTCTGCACCTCGGTGTTCTTCAGCACTCGGTCGATCCGGGCCTTCTCCACGTTGATGATCTTTCCGCGGATCGGCAAGATCGCCTGGAACATCGAGTCCCGCCCGGCCCGGGCGCTGCCGCCGGCCGAATCCCCCTCCACGATGTACAGCTCGCATCGTTCCGGATCGGTGGACCGGCAGTCCTGCAACTTGCCGGGCAGGCCGCCGATCTCCAGCGCCCCCTTGCGGCGTACCAGATCCCGCGCCTTCCGGGCGGCAGCCCTGGCCTGCGCGGAGGCCACCGACTTGGTGATGATCTTCTTGGCCTCGCTGGGGTTTCGCTCCAGCCAGTCGGCCAGCCACTCATTGCAGGCCTTCTGGACGAACGAGCGGGCCTCGGTGTTGCCGAGCTTGGCCTTGGTCTGCCCCTCGAACTGCGGCTCCTTCAGCCGGATCGAGATGATCGCCGCCAGGCCCTCGCGGACGTCGTCACCGCTGAGGTTTTCATCCTTTTCCTTCAGCAGCTTCTTCTCGGTGGCGTACTTGTTGACCACGGAGGTCAGCGAGGCCCGGAAGCCCTCCTCGTGGGTGCCGCCCTCGATGGTGTTGATGGTGTTGGCGAAGGTGTGCACGCTCTCGGTGTAGGTCGAATTCCACTGCATGGCGACCTCCACCTCCATCGTCTCGCCCTTGACGTCGAATCCGATGATCGACTCGTGGATCGGTTCCTTGGTGGCGTTCAGATGCTTGACGTAGTCGACAAGGCCATTGGCGTAATGGAAGGTGCGGACGATCGGAACGACCGCACCGTCGGTCGCTGCGTCAGTGTCGACCTCGGTGACGCGGCCACGCTCGTCGCGCAGCACGATCGTCAGACCCTTGTTCAGGAACGCCATCTCCTGCAACCGACGGGAGATCGTCTCCAGGCTGTAGATGGTGGTCTCGAAAATCGCCGAATCGGCCCAGAAGGTGACGCAGGTGCCGGTGTTCTTGGACGGACCGACCGTCTCCAGGGGTCCGGGCTTGGCATAGGTGTACAGCTGGTGGTACTTCTCGCCGTTGCGCTCGATGACCACGTCGAGCCGGCTGGACAGCGCATTGACCACCGAGACACCGACGCCGTGCAACCCACCGGAGACGGCGTAGGAGTCGGAGTCGAACTTCCCGCCGGCATGCAGCATGGTGAGCACTACTTCGACCGTCGGCCGCTTCTGCTGCGGGTGCATCGCCACCGGGATGCCGCGGCCGTTGTCCTGGACCCGGACCCCGCCGTCGGCCATCAAGGTGACCTCGATGGTGTCGGCATATCCGGCCATGGACTCATCGACTGCGTTGTCGACGACCTCGGTGACCAGGTGGTGCAGGCCGCGCTCGCCGGTGGACCCGATGTACATGCCCGGACGCTTGCGGACCGCCTCCAAGCCCTCCAGCACGGTGATCGATGATGCCCCGTACTCGCTCTTGCCTTTCGCCACGATCTGCCGCCCTGCCCTCGCGTGTTGGCCCGGGCGCGGCACCGCGCTGCCGGAACCGCCCGAACGCGAGCGGCCGGCGTCACGGATGCGGCCGGGAGCATCACCCACCGAACGACCTGTTGCGCGTGTCTGCGAGCAACCGGCCGATCCGTCAGCGGAGCGTTCAGGGCCCGCTACGGATGATGCCCTTTCGATTCTACTGCCCCGCGCGGACAGGACCGCCCGTTTGTCCCCCCTGGCTTCGTCGTGGCGAGCCGATCACCATCATTCTTGACTGATGGCTCCGAGGCGGGCGCCGAAGGGCTCAGCCGTAGGTGTCCCGGGGGCCCCGGCCGGGGACGTGGCGGAGGCCGAACCGCCAGCTCGGACCGGACGGTCCGCGAGCGCTGATGCGGGTCACCGAGCCACGCCCCACCTCGGCGTTGATAGTGCGCTGCATGACGGGTGCTAGCAGCCGGATCTGGGTGGCCCAGGCGGTCGACTCGGCTTGCAGCACGAGTTCCCCGTCGATCAGCGACATCGGCCTGCAATGTGCAGCCAGATCGGCCCCGACGATCTGTTCCCAGCGACCGAAGATCGTCGCCTTCTTCAGGTCTGCCCCCGCGCCCGCCTCGGCCAGCACCTTCTTCAGGACGGCGCCCAGCGGCTGCGGGTCCCGGTAGTCCGGTCCCGGTCCGGCCCAACGGCGCCGCCTCAAGGCAGCCGCGCCGCCGGCACGCTTCAACGGTGTGCGGCCGGCCGCGGCGCGGCGCTTGGCGTTGCCCTCCCGCGCAGCAGCGAGCGCCGCCTTCGCCAGGTCGACACCCCGCGGTGGTCGAGACTTGTCAGGGTCGGCGCCTTGGTCGGCGGCTTGGTCGGCGGCGCTACCGGCCGGCGGCGGGATGGGGCCCACCGGGGGGGCCGGCGCGACCCTGCTCGTACGTGACGCTTGCTGACCATCTGTCACCCGCGCACCAGTCTTCTGTGGTGGCCGCTGGCCCGATCGGGACCGTTGTCCCGAGTTATCCCCACTGTCCACAGGGAACTCCACAGCCATTAGCGGGACAGTGACGGTACAAGTGGCTCGGCCATCACTCCTCCTCACTCGTTCGGACTACTGGCGCCGTCTCGTGCTGCTCCGTCGGCACCGGCAGCGGCAGTGCCGCTGGCAGTAGCACTGTCATCGCGGGCGTCCTGATCGGTGGTCCCGTCACCGGACACGATGCCGTCGGCAATGTGCAGCACCACACCTCCCAGTTCCCTGGGCACATCCTCCCGGACTGCGGCGGTAATCACCACCTGGTCCGCGCCGCCGACCAGCGCGGCCAGCCGGCCCCGCCGGTCCGTGTCCAACTCGGCGAAGACGTCGTCAAGCACGAGCACCGGATCGACGCCGTCGCAGCGCAGCAGATCGAACGAGCCGAGCCGCAGCGCCAGCGCCAGCGACCAGGACTCCCCGTGCGAGGCGTAACCCTTCGCCGGTCCACCGCCGAGCAACAGGTCGAGGTCGTCGCGGTGCGGCCCGACCAGACACACCCCCCGCTCCAGCTCGGCGCTGCGCAGCCGGGCCATCTCCGCCAGCAGCGCCCGCGCCAGGCCGGGCTCGTCCGGGGTCGGCGGCAGCGCCTCCCCCAGGGAGGAGCGGTACTCGATGCCGGCGGCCGCCGATTTCGGGGCCACCACTGCGTATGCCGCCGCCACGTGCGGGCCCAGTTGCTGCACCAGTTCGATCCGGGCGGCCATCAACGCCGCCCCGGCGGCCGCCAGGTGCTCGTCCCACACCTGCAGGGTGGACAGGTCCCCGCCGGACCGTCGCGCCGGGCCGGCCGACTTCAGCAACGCCGACCGTTGTCGAAGCACCCGCTCGTAGTCGGCGCGGACCCCGGTCAGTCTCGGTGCGCGCATCACTAACAACTCGTCCAGGAAACGACGCCGGTCGGCGGGATCGCCGCGGACCAAGGTCAGGTCCTCCGGGGCGAACAGCACGGTCCGCAGCGCGCCGAGGATGTCCCGGGCGCGGGGCTGCGGGGCTCGGTTGATTCGGGCCCGGTTGGCCTTGCCGGCGGTGATCTCCACCTCGAGCAGCAGTTCGCGGCCCGCCGACACCACCGCCGCCCTGACCACTGCGCGGTCAGCGCCGCGGCGGATCAGCGGGGCATCGCCGGCCACCCGGTGGGAGGACAGAGTCGCCAGGTAGCCGATCGCCTCCACCAGGTTCGTCTTGCCGACCCCGTTTCGCCCAACGAGCACGGTGACTCCTGGGCCGAGCGGGACCTCGGCGCTGGTCCAGGACCGGAAGTCGGCGACCGACAGGTGTCTGACGTACACGCGTCCCCGTAGCCCGTCAGCTGATCGGGACGGCGGCGTCGGAGCCTTCCTTGCCGACGGCGTGCCCGCCGAACTGGTTGCGTAGTGCGGCAACGACCTTCATCGCCACCGAATCCTGCTGCCGCGAGGCGAACCGGGCGAACAGCGCCGCAGTGATCACCGGCAGCGGTACGGCATGCTGGATGGCCGCCTCGATGGTCCACCGACCCTCGCCGGAGTCCTGGGCGTACCCGCGGATCTGCGACAGGCCCGGGTCGTCGGCCAGCGCGCGGACCATCAGGTCCAGCAGCCAGGACCGGATCACCGTGCCCTGCTGCCAGGACGCGATCACCTTGTCCGGGTCGGGCACCAGGTCGACGGCGCGCATCAGCTCGTAGCCTTCGCCGTAGGCCTGCATGATCCCGTATTCGATGCCGTTGTGGACCATCTTGGTGAAGTGCCCGGCGCCGACCGGCCCGGCGTGCACGAACCCGCCGTCCGTGTCCGGCTTCAACGAGTCGAACACCGGCTGGACGACCGCGACAGCGTCCGCGTCCCCACCCACCATCAGCGCGTAGCCCTCGGTGAGCCCCCACACCCCGCCGGAGACTCCGGCATCGATGTACCTGATGCCCTTCTCGGCCGCAGTCGCGGCGTGCGCCTGGTCGTCGACGTAACGGGAGTTGCCGCCGTCGATGATGATGTCGCCCGCGGCGAGCACCCCGACCAGGTCGGCCACGGTCGCCCTGGTCGGCTCTCCGGAGGGCACCATCACCCACACGGCGCGCGGCGCGTCCAGCGCCGACACCAACTCGTCCAATGAAGCCACGTCACGGGGCGCCTTGTCGTTGCGGTCGTAGCCGACCACCTGGTGCCCGTCCCGGCGCAGCCGCTCGGCCATGTTGGAGCCCATCTTGCCCAGGCCGATCAAACCAATCTGCATGACGTCCTCCGCTTCGGTTCTTTCGTCAGCAGCCTGGACCAACCACCGCCCGGTTAACCAAGTCCGCTGGTCAACCGGGCTGCTGGTCAGCCAGGCAGTCGGGCGGGCATCACCAGGTACCGGTAGGCGGGGTCGACCGCGCCATCGGAGTCCAGTGGCAGCAGCAACGCCGGCCGGGCCGCGGTGGTGAAGGCCAGCCGTACCGAGTCGCAGTGGACCACGGCCAGGCCGTCGGTCAGGTAGGTCGGGTTGAACGCGATCAGCAACTCGGTGCCGTCCGCCTCGACCGCGATCTCCTCCTCGGCGGTGCCCTCGTCGTCGCCGCCGGCGTTCAGCGTCAACGCGCCATCGCTGATCTTCATCCGCAGGTGGTGGCCCCGATCGGTGACCAGCGCGACACGCTTGATCGCCTCACCGAGTTCGCTGACCGGCACGTCCAGCGTGGTCGTGTGCTCGGACGGCAGTAGCGAGCGGTACTTGACGAACTCCACGTCCAACAACCGCACGGTAGTGCGCCGGCCGCCCGATTCGAGCCCGAGCAGCCCATCACCCAGCGCCACGGTGACCGTCGAGCCGCCGAGGTTCTTGGCCGCGTCAGCCAGCGTCCGGGCGGGGACCAGCACGGCAGTTGAGATGTCCGGAGCATCCGGAGCCCATGACAACTCGCGAACGGCCAGCCGGAACCGGTCGGTGGCGGCCAGGGTGAGCTTCTCGCCCTCGATCTCCACTCGGATACCGGTGAGCATCGGTAGCGTGTCGTCCCGGCCCGCTGCTACCGCGGTCTGCACCACGGCCTCCGCCAGCGCTGCGGCATCGACCGTGCCCGAAGCGGCAGGCATCTCCGGCAGCGGCGGGTAGTCGTCCACCGGCATGGTCGGCAGCGAGAAGCGGGCGGACCCGCAGACGATCAAGACCCGGGCGCCGTCCACCTCCAGGTCGACCGGCTTGTTCGGTAGGGCGCGAGTGATCTCGGCCAGCAACCGCCCGGAGACGAGCACGCGACCGCCGGACTGCGCATCCACCGACAACTCGGCCCTGGTGGAGACCTCGTAGTCGAACCCGGCTACGGCCAGCGTGGAGCCATCGACGGCGAGCAGGATCCCGCCGAGCACCGGCACCGGCGGCCTGGCCGGCAACGACTTGGCCACCCAGGCCACGGCGTCTGCGAGATCCTCGCGGGCGACGCGGAACTTCATCGGGGGTCCTCTCCGATCGCAGGTGCAACTCCGCAGGGGAGCCGCCGGATGCCAGTACGCCCCACCGACGAATCGCCGCCGCCAGCGCAGCGGATGACCGCACGGTTGCCGGCCCGATCCGGGGTGGGGGGTCTCACCGTACGACCAAAAGCCTGTGACGTCACCCCCGGCCCCCGATCCAGTTCGGGAGCCGACAGCGGGCCGGGACGCCTGCCGCGGGTTGTCCCCACTGCTGGAACTAGATCTTCGTCATAGAAGAAGAAATCTAGTAGCAGTAGTAGGCGCTGTGGACGGAGTGGATGACGCTCATCGCCGCAGGACCGCAGGCGTGGCGTGACGAACATCGGGATGGGGACAACAGGGTGGGCAGTTTCGGCGGATGGGGACAACTGTCGACGAGATCGCGGCCCGACGGCAATGTCCCCAGCTGTCCACATAGTTATCCCCAGGATGTGCATGGATCGTGTGCATCGCGTCACGCCCGCAGCGACGGTGCTGTGACGTGCCGAACGGGTCGGTGATGGGCGGGTGGGCGGCGGGCGGCGCGGTGTCATTCGAGCGGTGTCATTCGAGCAGTGCCGTGCGGGTCAGTGACGGGCGCGCTCGCGGATCCGGCCGGTGAGCTCCTGGACGTGGTCGTAGGTCTGCCGGCGTTCGGTGATCTCCGAGCGGATCTTCTTCGCCGCGTGCATCACGGTGGTGTGGTCCCGCCCGCCGAACACCTTGCCGATGGCCGGCAGGGTCAGATCGGTCAGCTCCCGGCACAAGAACATGGCAATCTGCCTGGACAGCGCCACGTGCTTGGTCTTGGTGGGCCCACACAACTCGTCCAGCGAGAGGCCGAAGTACTCGGCGGTGACCGCCATGATCGTGGCCGCGTCGATGTCGTTGGCCACCGGATCACGGATCAGATCCCGCAGCACCACCTGTGTCAGGGCCAGATCGACCGGCTGCCGGTTCAGCGAGGCGAAGGCGGTCACCCTGATCAGCGCGCCCTCCAGTTCCCGGATGTTCCGCTCGATCCGGCTGGCGATGAACTCGAGCACGTCGTCGGGTGCGTTCAACTTGTCCAGCTGGCACTTCTTACGAAGGATCGCGATCCGGGTCTCGAGTTCGGGCGGTTGGATGTCGGTGGTCAGACCCCATTCGAATCTGGTGCGCATCCGGTCCTCCAGAGTTTCCAGCCGCTTGGGCGGCCGGTCGGAGGAGATCACGATCTGCTTGTTGGCGTTGTACAACGTGTTGAAGGTGTGGAAGAACTCCTCCTGGGTACCTTCCTTACCCTCCAGGAATTGGATGTCGTCGACCAGCAGCACGTCGACATCCCGATACCGACGCTGGAACGCCACCTTGCGGTCGTCACGCAGTGAGTTGATGAAGTCGTTGGTGAACTCCTCGCTGGACACGTAACGCACCCGGATCCCAGGGAACAGCCGCTGCGCGTAGTGACCGATGCCGTGCAGCAGGTGCGTCTTGCCCAGGCCGGAATCGCCCCAGATGAACAGCGGGTTGTAGCTCTGCGCAGGGGCCTCGGCCACGGCCACCGCCGCAGCATGAGCGAAACGGTTGGAGCTGCCCATCACGAACGTGTCGAAGGTGTACTTCTCGTTCAGCCGCGTTTGCGAGGCGCTGGGTGATGAGCGATCCCGCCGGTAGGTGGGCCAGATCTCGGTGACCGTCGCCAGCGCGTCGGCCTCTTCGTCGGTCTCGTCGTCGTCGGCCTCGGCAGCGGTGTCGGGCTGGGAGATCTTGGTGGCTACCGCGCCCACGGCGCCATCGGTGACGGCCGCAGCCTCAGGATCCTGACGGTCGCGCTCAACGCCCCCCTCGTCGCGCCTGTCACTGATCGGCGTCCGCTCCGCCGGGCCCGGCGAACTGTCCTGCCCGGCCTGTCCAGCGTGTCCAGCCGGCCCGGACCGGACCAGTGGACCGTGACCGACTCGTTCGTCAGCATCCGCATCGTCACCGTCCGACTCGACAGTGACGGCGATCGAAATCGGGGCGTGCAACCGGTCCGAAAGTGCCCGGCCGATTTCTTCCCCGATACGTTCGATGGCGCCTTTCGCGTACAGGGATGGCACCGCGAGCAGCGCAGTATTGCCCAGCACGCCCATCGGCCGGGTCAACGACAGGCACCCGTTCTGCTGACCGGTGAGCTTCGGCGCCAGCTCGGCGACCACCTCGTGCCAGACCTGCCGAGACAGTTCGCCGGAATTGTCGGGCACCGACAGCCTCCATGCTCGTCACCGCATGCATGTCACTGCATGCGCGTCATCGTGCCATCGGTCATCCACACGAGTTGTCCACAGGGAGGACAACTCGATAGCGACGGTCCGCGCCCCAGGTAGGGCCGCGGCGCGCCGACGGCGAAGGGCCCGGAACATCCGGACCATGCGCGGGCGACGCTAACAACTTTCCTGCACTTCCCACAAGGTCAGACGGGAAGCAAGGAACACCGTCGGCGTGTCGTCCACAAATCCATGACTGCCGGTTTGACCTCGACCGGCGGGTGTCCGTACGCTGGACTTACGCCCGTGCCCACTGGGTCGTTGTTTGCTGTCCGTGACCTTCTGGAGATGGAACCGGCCGGGATACGGACTCGGCGGCGGTCGTCACGCATGGCCTGTCAGGACCGGATCGATGCCGCTATGTTCGGACCGGGCAGCCCTTCGGCATGACGATCGGTGCTGCGGCACACTCGCAGGCGATGGGCAGGAACCGGGCTCGAAGGCCGCAAGGTCCCGGGACGGAAAGTGGCGAGGCAGTGGCGAGACAGTAACGAGGCAGTGGTGACCGGATGGCCATGACTGGGCAGCAGCAGAATTACCAGCGCATCGACAGGGAGTCGGTGTCTGGCGAGACGACTTGGAGACTCCGACCGTGAGCAAGCGCACCTTCCAGCCGAACAACCGCCGTCGCGCGAAGACGCACGGCTTCCGGCTGCGTATGCGTACCCGCGCAGGGCGCGCGATCCTGGCGGCCCGCCGTCGCAAGGGTCGCGCCGAGCTGTCGGCCTGATCGCCGACCTCGACGTGCTGCCCGCCGCGGCTCGACTGCGCGCCGCCGGCGATTTCGCCGCGGTGGTTCGCAGTGGACGCCGCGGCCCCGCTCGACACCTGGTGGTGCACCTGCTGGCATCCCAGCAGCCGACGCCGGCGCGGGCCGGCTTCGTCGTCTCCGCCAAGGTCGGCAATTCAGTGGTCCGGCACCGGGTCACCCGGCGGCTAAGGCCGCTGGTCAGGTACCGGTTGGCGGCGCTGCCTCCCGGTACCGACCTGGTCGTCAGGGCATTGCCGTCGGCGGCCGGCACCAGCAGCGCCGAATTGGCCGCGGACCTGGACTCCGGCATCCGGATGGCGGCCAGGCGCGCCGGCATCGCAGTGCGTGGGATCGCTGTGTCCGCGAGTGCTGTGTCCGCGAATGCTGCGCACGAGAATGATCTGCCGGGCAGCAATGTGCCCGCAAAGAAGTTCGTCACCGCTGCAGCGCCGTCCGGGGAGGCCAGATGAGTTCCTCCGGCCCCTCCCCGATTGCCAGGATCCTGATCCTGCCGATCCGGTTCTACCAGCGCTTCATCTCCCGGTACACACCGCCGACCTGCCGGTACTACCCGTGCTGCAGCAATTACGCGATCACCGCGCTGGCCGAGCACGGAGCGATTCGCGGTAGCTGGCTGACTGCTCGCCGGCTGCTGCGGTGCAACCCGTGGAGCTCCGGCGGGGTCGACCACGTCCCGCCGCGCCGTGCCAAGCGGGACGCCGCCGGGACCCCTGTCCTGAATAAACCTGCGCAGCCCGCCATGGCCGGCGCACCGACTGCCGGGAGTTCGGCCGCGTGAGCTTCAATTTCTTCTCTCTGGACTACATCTACTACCCGGTGTCCGGGATCATGTGGGTCTGGCACAAGGTATTCGGCGCCATGCTGGGAAACGCGAGCCCGTGGGCGTGGGTGCTGTCGGTGGTGTTTCTGGTGTTCACCCTGCGCGCCATCTTGTTCAAGCCGTTCATGAAGCAGATGGATTCGCAGATCAAGATGCAGGCGGTCCAGCCGGAGATGAAGAAGCTCCGGGCGAAGTACAAGGACGACCGGCAGCGGCTCACCGAAGAAATGATGAAGCTGAACAAGGAGTCCGGGGTCAATCCCCTGGCGTCTTGCCTTCCTGCGTTGATGCAGGCCCCGGTGTTCATCGGCCTGTATCACGTGCTCCGCTCGTTCGCGAACTACGCAGGTCATACCCTCGGCAACAATTACTTCTTCCCCGCCAGCGATGTCGAATCGTTTCTGAAGGCGAAGCTGTTCGGTGGGGCGCCGCTATCGGCACATCTGTCGGCGTCGGACGCGGACCTGATCAGGCTCGGTGCCGATCGCACCACGATGATCTGGGTGGTCATTCCGCTGACCATTTTGGCCGGTATCGCCACCCACCTGACCAGCCGCCGCTCGGTTGCCCGGCAACGGGAGTTGACGCCGGATGCGGCGACGGGCCAGGCCGCGATCATGCAGAAGGTGATGCTGTACGTCTTCCCGCTGGGCGTGGTCCTGTTCGGCCCGTTCATGCCACTGGCCATTCTGTTCTACTGGTTGGCCAACAACTCCTGGACGTTCGGCCAGCTCTGGGCCGCGCACCGGATCCAGGACCGACGGACGGCCGAGGAATCCCAGGTGGTGGAGGCGGCGAAGGACGACACCCGCTTCAGCACCCCGAAGCCCGGCGCCAGGCCGCAGAACCCGAAGCGCCCGTTGGTCCAGCCGACCTCGGTGACGAAGACCGATACGCCGCCAGGGAAATCGGAACCCGCTGGCACCTCCGCAGGCGCCGTGGTGACACCGTCGGGCAACGGCGCGTCGGGCAACGGCGCGTCGGGCAAGAAGCCCGGATCCGGCAAGCGCGGCCCGGCGGGTCAGCAGGACCCAGCCCGTGGTGGCGTGTCGAGCCCGGCTACGCCGGCCGACGACGGCAAGGATGCTGGAGTTCTGGGAGCACAGCCACCAGGGATGATCTCTCAGTCGCAGCCGAAATCGCAACGGCCCAGCCGCCCGGGTGGAGACGGCTCGCAAAAGCCGAGCCGAGGCAACAAGAAGGGCCGTCGCTGACGGATGGCGGCCGCTCGAAGCGTCATATCCACGTCCCGGACCAAGGGGCAGTTCACGAAAGAGGTAGGGCCCATGACGGAGAATGCAGGCGCGCCCGTGACGGACGCGACCGAGAACGGGTCGGCCGTGGCAGCGTCCGCGGACGACGGTGGCGAGGCCGGCGCCATCGAGCGAGCGGGCACCGTCGATTCGCCCGGCACCGAGGGTGTCTCTGCTGATGGGGCGGTGCCAGCCGGGGATCACGGTGCGGGTTCGGACGGTGCGGTCGGCGATGCCGGGTCGCGGATGAGCCGCCACGACCTTCTGGTGGCCGAGGGCGATGCCGCCGGCGACTACCTGGAGCGACTGCTGGACATCCTGGACTTCGACGGTGACATCGACCTGGACGTTGAGGGCGAGCGTGCCGTGGTGTCCATCATCGGCGGCGGCGATGTCGCCAAGCTGGTCGGCGATCACGGTGAGGTGCTGGACGCGCTTCAGGAACTCAGCCGGCTCGCGGCCACCGCGGAGACAGGTCAACGCTCGCGGTTGATGCTGGACATCGCTGGCTACCGGGAGCGGCGGCGCGCCGAACTCACCGAGCTCGGTCGACAGACCGCGGAGCAGGTGCTGAAATCCGACGAGCCGGTGCGGCTGTCGGCCATGAACCCCTTCGAACGCAAGGTGGTGCACGACGCGGTCGGCACCGTTGCCGGCGTCATTTCTTCCAGCGAAGGCGAGGAGCCGCACCGACGGATCGTGGTCAGCCCGGCGGACTGATTCCCGTGACGACGGGTGCATCATTGGAGGCGGAACCATTCGAACCTGCCCGGCCCGCCGCTGATGCCGCTGGCCCTGAGTCGCTGGGCCCGGAAGGCCTGGAGCCGGAGCCGCCGGCTGCGCTGGCTGTGTTCGGCTCCGCCCAGGGTGCGGCCCGACGCTATGTACAGGCGCTGGCCACCGACGGGCTGGTGCGGGGGCTGATCGGGCCCAGGGAGATCGGCCGGCTGTGGACTAGGCACGTGTTGAACTGTGCGGTGGTCAGTGAGCTGATCCCGGCCGGCGCCAGGGTGGTCGACCTCGGCAGCGGCGCCGGGCTGCCAGGGATCCCCCTGGCGATCGCGCGGCCCGACTGCCGCTTCGACCTGGTCGAGCCGATGCAGCGACGATCCCAGTTCCTCACCGAGATGGTCGCCGAACTCGGGCTCGCCAATTGCCGGGTGGTGCGAACCAGGGCAGAGCAGGCGATGGCCGACTGCGGCGGCGCCGACGTGGTGACCGCACGGGCCGTGGCCTCGCTGGGTGTGCTGGCCGGCTGGGCCGCTCGGCTGCTCCGCACCGGCGGACTGTTCCTGGCACTGAAGGGCTCGTCCGCTGACGAGGAGGTCAGGCGAGACCGCCCGACCGCGACGGCGGTTGGCATCGTGGACCTCGACGTTCTTCGGGTTGGCGTCGACATTCTCGATCCTGCGACCACGGTGATCCATGGATGCCGCAGCGACAGGGTTGCCTCACAATCAGCCAGAGGAAAGCGCCGATCCAACCCAGGTAGGAATACTTAAGTAGCTCATATGTGCTGTGTTTCTGCTTGAGTCAAGTTCGGGGCGGGTCGTTCAGCGCCGAATCGGGATTTCGTAGCTCGGCGAGTGGATGCGGGTGGGTGTTGACGGCCTGCTGGAGCAATCGGTAGAACAAGAGCCCGCCGCTTTTCGACTTTCGCCGGTTGAACCGGAACGTGTCTTCGTCCAGGTAGTAGGGCAGTTGTTCGGCAGATACGGCGTAGTGCAGGGTGACAGTGAGCCACTGTTTGAGCAGCGAGGCGATCAAGTGGGCACCGGCAAGGTTCGCGTGCGCCGGCTCGGCACTGTCCAGGCCGACGAAGAATTGGTGCTGTTAGCCCATCGCGGCCAGCTTTCGTAGGCTGGTGGCCCCGTCGGGCTTGATCAGTGATCCCTTGGCGATGACTCGGTCGGCGAAGGCGAGCAGGTCATCTGAGCGGGCCATCGGGGCGACCTCGATCCGGGTCCCGCCGAGCTTCGGTGCCGATGAACACCTCGTCCAACTGCACGACCCCGTAGAGCAGTTCACGCTCAGGTCGAACCATCGCCCGGCGCAGCTTGTGCAGCCACGCCCACGCGGTCTTGGCTGGCGCGCCAGGGCAACTGGAAGCACTCACGATGTTTCACGTGAAACATCGTGAGCGTGCTGGATGTTCGACGATGTCCAGGTTTGACCATTGTGCGGCGCTAAACTCGGCGGCTGTCCGGATGGACAGCGACTACGGCTCCAGGCTGCGGAGCTGTGTGGACCGGGAAATGAGAGCAGCGGCCCGGCACCTCTGCCGGATGGTTGGGTTAGGGATGGCAGACAACACCCTGGCGATGCGTCCTCGACTCCCCCACATGATGTGTTCTTCCGCATCTACCTGACCAGGCAATCCGTAGGAGCACTCCGAGACGGCCATCATCTTCGCCGCCGCCGTGTTCGCCGGCGGCTGCTTTGGATCCATTGGACGGGTCCGATTCTTCTGCAGGGCCGGCTTCGTGCGAGATTCAACTAGCAGTGCGACGGGGCCCGCGGCCGGCCGTGCGGTCCCCGTTGGCGTGCGCGGTCCCGTTGGCCTGCGGCCGGCCGTGCGGTCCCCGTTGGCGTGCGCGGTCCCGTTGGCCTGCGGCCGGCCGTGCGGTCCCCGTTGGCGTGCGCGGTCCCGTTGGCTGTGGTCCCGCCGGTCGGCCTGCGGTCCGTCGACGCGCTTCTCGCTGGGCCCAGGCGGTTTCACTGACCCAGGATTGAACAACCCTGAGTGGAATGCCTCCACGATCAAGACGGGTTGTTTCACGTGAAACACCGCACTCCGCACCGAGGATGTGATCCGACCATCTTTGGCGTTTCCTTGCGGGATCATGGCCGACTGTGCAGCACTTTCATCTTGACTTCCTGTCGAACAGGATAGCGGGCATCTTTGATGCGCTAGGGCGCCCGGATGCCATCCGAGGTCGACCTGATCGGCTTCAACGCCGCGGTGTCGAAGGTATCGAGCACCGTTGGCCGAGGCGCCGTCTCCTGCGACGCCAAGTGCGTGTGGTCAGCGCAATAGCGGCCGGCGATGGTGACCACGCCATTGGCAGATATGTCGTCAGTGCGTGAAGCCGTGGATGGCGAAGCTGTTGAATCGTGCGTCACCAACCGCGCCGACGGCCTCTATGCAGCTCCCGTGTTCGGCCGCACTGCTTTGTGGTGCGGCACTGCTTTGCGGTACGCACCGTGTGCTCGGCTGGACTCGTCTGCGCCGGGGGCGACCGCTGCGCCGCTCACGGCATGATCAGCACTTCGGTGGACCGGGCACTGCTCATGGCCAACCAGGCACGGGACAATTGCGCTTGCGGTGGCAACGCCCTTCGGTGCGCTCAGTACCAGATCGCGTTGCTTGTCGAAGTTGACTGCCGGGGTGACGTACGCTGCGAATCGGCGGATGTGTTCGTGGGAGCACAGAGCCACTCACGGATTGGGAGCCTACGTGGTATCCGTCACCGATGTTTCACGTGAAACGGCCGGCGATGACGGTGACGACACGTCGTTCAACGACAGGCCGTCCGATGAGATGGAGTTCGAAGACACACCGATCGCCGCAGCCGCCAGGCGAGCACTGGAAGTGCGCAGCGGCGATCTGACGATGCCTCGCCCGCGTCACCGCAGGGTGTTCAGTGTGGCCAATCAGAAGGGCGGCGTCGGCAAGACGACAACGACCGTGAACATCGGCGTTGCATTGGCGCTGGCCGGCCTGCATGTGCTGGTCATAGACCTTGATCCACAAGGGAATGCCAGTACGGCGCTGGGGGCCGAGCGCGTGGTCGGTACTCCGTCAATCTATGACGTGCTGATCGGTGACATCTCTGCGCCGGAGGCGATTCAGACGTGCCCGGACGCACCTCGCCTTGGCTGCATACCCGCCACCATCGATCTGGCCGGCGCGGAGATCGAGTTGGTTCCCATGGTCGCGCGCGAAACACGGCTGAAGAAGGCGATAGAGGCGATCGATGCGGAGTACGACTACGTTCTCATCGACTGCCCACCATCGCTGGGCCTGCTGACCGTCAACGCCATGGTGGCCACCCAAGAGGTGCTGATCCCCATTCAGTGTGAGTACTACGCCTTGGAGGGGCTGGGCCAACTGATACGCAACATCGACATGGTGAAGGCTCACCTCAACCCCGATCTTGAGGTCTCGACGGTTCTGCTGACCATGTACGACGGCCGCACCAAGCTGGCCGATCAGGTTGCCACCGAGGTGCGCAACCACTTCGGGTCCAGGGTGCTGACCACGGTGATCCCGCGATCTGTGAAGGTGTCCGAGGCCCCCGGCTTCGGCCAGTCGGTGATGACGTACGACCCCGGTTCACGCGGGGCGATGAGCTACCTGGATGCGGCACGAGAGATCGCCGAACGCGGCGCGAAGGAGTCCTGAGATGAGCAGCAAATCCAAGGGTGGCCTCGGTCGGGGACTGGCCGCGTTGATCCCGACCGGCCCGTCCACCAACACCGTGTCCGACGTCTTCATGGGCGGCCCGCCGCGGTACCCGAGCGCCACCGGCCCAGCACAAGACCAGACAGCACAAGACCAGACAGCACAAGACGGCCGCCAGGACGACCAGGATCGCGCCGATCGGCGGCCGGGAAACAGTGGCGTCGGCTCGGAGACCGGCCCGCATTATCAAGAGATCGACCTCTCAGACATCAGTGCTAATCCACGCAATCCACGCACTGTCTTTGATCCTGATGCACTGGCTGAGCTGGCCCACTCAATCCGCGAGTTCGGACTGCTGCAGCCCATCGTGGTGCGTCCGACGACTACCGGCTATGAACTGGTGATGGGGGAGCGGCGATGGCGTGCCGCCCAGCAGGCCGGGTTGCCGACGATTCCGGCCATTGTCCGGCGCACCGAGGACGCCGACTTGCTCAGGGACGCGCTTCTGGAAAACATTCACCGGGCGAACTTGAACCCACTGGAGGAGGCCGCCGCCTACCAGCAGTTGCTCCAGGAGTTCGAGGTGACTCACGAAGAGTTGGCCGCCAGATTGGGCCGCAGCCGACCGGTGATCTCCAACGCGATCAGGCTGCTCGGCCTTCCTGTCCCGGTCCAGCGTCGGGTCGCCGCCGGAGTGCTCACGGCTGGACACGCCAGGGCGCTGTTGGGCCTGGCCGATGCGGGCGACCAAGAGGAGCTTGCTGCGCGCATCGTGGCAGAGGGGTTGTCAGTGCGTGGGACGGAGGAGGCAGTTACCCTCATGTCCCGCCGGACGCCGACCACGCGTCGTTCGGCCCCGCGGAAGATGACCATGCCAGGCGTCACGGAGCTCGCCAGCAAACTCTCGGATGCCTTTGACACCAGGGTGCGGGTCGAACTGGGCCGGCGGAAGGGCAAGATCGTGGTGGAATTCGCCACCGTCGACGACCTGGAAAGAATCGTGGGGATCATGGCGCCGGGCGCGGCGTGGCGTGGCGTGGCGAACCCCGAAACCGAAGGATCAACAGGAGATTCCGAAAGCCAGCTACCCCGGGCTTAATCGTCACGGTGACGAAACTCCAGCACTTCGCCAGACTCTGAACGACATGTATTGCGAAGAAACAGGTCTCGCCATTACTTCGGAGAAGACATTCTCGTGATGGCTCGCTCGATAAGGTCACTGTAAACACCGCCGAGATTGAGTCCGGCAGCGGTGATCGACATCGGCAGCATCGAGGTTTCAGTCAGCCCGGGAGATACATTCACTTCGAGGAACTGCACCGACCCATCGGGCCGGACTATCGCATCAGTCCTGGACAGGTCTCGTAAGCCGAGAACTCGGTGCGCGCCGAGGGCAAGTTCGGCAGCAGCGCGTTCTACCTCCGGATCCAGCCGGGCAGGGGTGTAGTACGTCGTCAACCCCGCCGTGTACCGGGCCTCGTAGTCGAAGACGTCACTCGGCGGTACGATCTCGACCGCAGGCAACGCCACCGGACCGTCCGTGCGGTCGATCACCGTCACCGCGATCTCCGTCCCGGTGACGAATCGCTCGATGATCACCACCTCGCCGTAGGCGAACGCCCCGACCAATGCCGCCGGCAGGTCCGCGGCCTCCCGCACCACGGCGGCGCCGAGCGCGGACCCACCCTGATGTGGCTTCAGCATCAGTGGCAAATCGAGGTAGGTAACCAGTTGTTCGACCAGCGATTTCGCACCGAGGTCACGGAACGCGCTGTGGGAAAGGGTGATCCACTCCGGCGTCAAATAGCCGGCCCGGCGGATGAGGCTCTTGGCGGTCGGCTTGTCCCAGGACAGTCGGCACTCGTGGGACCCAGTTCCCGGAAAGGGAATCCCGGACATCTCCAGAACGGCTTGGACAGCGCCGTTCTCGCCGCGTCCGCCGTGCAACGCGATCACTGCCGCATCGGGTCGACGTTCGGCGATCCAATCGAGCAATGCATTGTCGGCGTCGCGCACCGAGACCTCGTGACCACTATCGCGCAATGCCTGGGCCAGCCGTGACCCGGACCGCAGCGACACCTCACGTTCATGGGTCAACCCGCCGGCGAGCACGACGACATGGCGATCGGTCAACGGGTCACACTCCTTGTCCTGTAGCGGATCTGATTGAACTCGATCATGCGGTGTCGGGGGCCGGCGAGAACGGACCGGGCTGCGCCCTGGCGGTTGCCGCAGGGAAGCCAGAGCCGAAGGTCCGCATCACGTCCAACTCGGCCTCCAACACACCGCCCAGTCGCCGCACTCCCTCGACGATTCTCTCCGGGGTGGGGAAGCAGTAGGACAATCGCATCTGTCGGGAGCCGAAACCGTCCGCGTAGAAGGCTGTTCCAGGTACATAGGCGACCCTGGCGGTGACCGCCCTTGGCAACATGGCGGCGGTATCGAAACCTTCCGGAAGGGTTACCCAGACATAGAATCCGCCATCGGGCACTGTCCAGCTAGTACCGGAGGGCATGTGATCCTCCAACGCACCGATCATTGCATCCCGGCGTTCGGCGTACGTCTGGCGGTAGGCCTTGACCTGTGACTGCCAATCGAAGCCGGCCAAGTATCGGGAGATGAGCATCTGATTGAACACCGGCGGGTTGAGCGTCGCTGCCTCGTTGGCCAGCACCAACTTTTCTCGTACTGCATGTGGCGCCAGCGCCCAGCCCACTCGAAGGCCAGGAGCGAATGTCTTGGAAAAGGATCCGAGGTAGATCACATTCTCCGCATCGTCCGCTCGAATCGCTCGGTGCACGTTGTCGTCGAAACCGAGCAGCCCGTAAGGATTGTCCTCCAGTATGGCGATCTCAGCGGATCGGCATATTTCTGCAATCTCGATTCGTCGGCTGTCGGACAGCGTGACGCCGGCGGGATTGTGGTAGTTGGGTATCGTGTACAGGAACTTGATTCGTCGACCGGTTCGGCGACAGTCGGTGATAGCAGCAGTCAGCGCCTGCGGGATCAAGCCCGCCCCGTCCATCGCGACGTGCACCACCTGTGCCTGGTAGGCGGCGAAGGTACCCAGCGCGCCAACGTAGGAAGGAGCCTCGGCCAGCACGACATCGCCGGGGTCGCAGAAGATCCGGGTCGTCAGATCCAGCGCCATCTGTGAACCGACGGTGACCACCACGTCGTCGGGATGCCCGGTGATCCCTTCCAGAGCCATCACCTGGCAGATCTGTTCCCGAAGTTCGATAGTTCCCTGACCGGACCCATATTGCAGCGCGACCCTACCGTCAGCGGCAATGAGCTCAGACGCCTGCGCGGCGATGGATTCCAAGGGCAGGGAGGCCAGGTACGGCATCCCACCTGCCAAGGACACCACCTCGGGACGGTTGGCCACCGCGAACAGCGCCCGTATCGCCGATGCGCGCATTCCGGCCGTGCGCCCAGCGTACTTCTGCATGTGCTTGTCCAGGCTGTTGCCGGTCATTGCGCTCGCTACACCTCGGTGATTGCCGCCGCGGGCCGGACCGCCTGGTGGGGGTCATCGGGGCAGGGCCGGGGCGGATCGGCACAGTCTACCGACGCGAGGCCCGAGGGTGACATCGTGGCCGGCCGCACACAGCGGAGGATCACGCGCCGCGCAGTGCCCGCTCGTGCTTCAGTAGGTCCGCGAAGGTGAATGTGCCGGTGGGCCGGTCGTCCCGGCCGTCCAGGTACAGCCGCTTGACGGCCACCAGGATGCCGTCAGCCACCGTGTTGCGAAACTCCTCGTGGAGCAAACGGGACCGGTCGCCCGGATTGGACAGATACCCGAGTTCCACCTGAATCGCGGGCATCTTGGTCAGCCGCAGAATCTCCCAGGGCCGGTGGTGGACGCGGCAGTCGATGAACCGTGTTCGCGCCACCAGTTCCCGGTGGACCAGCTCGGCCAGGGATTCGCCGACCGTTGATGTTGCTCCGGCGTCGGAGCCGAAATGGAAGGTCGCGATACCGGTGGCCAGCGCTGACGGCGACCCGTCGATGTGCAGGCTCAACACCAGATCGGCGTCCAGGCCGTTCGCCAGCGCGGCGCGCTCCTCGGGCGTCGGGTTCTGGTGGGCACCGTGCGTCAGGTAGGTCTCCATGCCGGTGGCCGTCATCCGCGCTTCGAGCCGACGAGCCAGATCCATCGTCAGATCGGCGGCCCTGACGTCACCGACGGTCCAGCCCGGGTCGTCCCCGCCGTGCGCCGGGTCGATGACGATGCGCTTGCCGCGCAGCCGAGGCCCAGCCTGGCGGACCAACTCGTGTTCGCGCAGGTACTGGGGCCGTCCGCCGGTGACCATCGGTGCGATGCGGACCAGTTCCCGAAAGGTCTCCGGCCCGAACACCCCGTCGTCGGGCAGTGCCCGATGTCGCTGGAATTCCCGGACGCACGTGTCCAGCTGCTGCCCGAACACGCCGTCACTGCGTCCGATGTCGTACCCGAGTTCGGTCAGCCTCATCTGCAGCGCGAGGACGTCGTCGCCGCTCATCGGGGCGGACAGCGTGTAGGTCAACGTGCGGCTGCCGAGGATCCACCGAGCACCGGTCAGCGCCCGCTCGGTTACCGGTCCGACGATGCCGTCCACAATCAGCCCGCGCTGCTGTTGGAACGCGCGCACTGCCGCATCCACCGGGTCGTCGAAGAGGGTCCCCGCCGGATCGCCGTCGCCGTCGTGCGGGAGCAGTCCGAGCGAGGTCAGGTCGGCGCGCAGAGCCGAAACGGCGAGCCCACGGTCACCCCGTCGCACCATCGCACTCCCTTGCCGTCAGCCAACACCCTGGCGGGGGTGGCGCTTGCCACGGCAGGTCGATCACCGGCCCCGTCACGCCACGGCGTGTCGCCCTGCGATCCGACAGTACCCCGGCGGGGCCACGTCATAAACATGTCCGCGAGCCACTGCGCAGATGTGCTGCCGCGGCGATACTCGTCCGCACACGCAGCTGGCGACAGTGGACCCGGGAGCGTCGATCCCCAACCAGCGCGCCGACGGTGCGGTCGTGCTCAGGCCAGGATGTCGCCGAACTCGGCTACCAGCGCGGCCTTCGGCTTGGCACCGACCACCTGCTTGACGGGCTTGCCGCCCTTGAAAACCATCATGGTCGGGATCGACAGGATCTGGTAGGCCTGCGCCGTCACGGGGTTGGCGTCGATGTCGAGCTTGACCACCGAGACCTTGGTGGCGTGCTCGGCAGCGATCTCCTCGAGCAGCGGCGACACCTGGCGGCACGGTCCGCACCAGGTAGCCCAGAAGTCGACGATGACCGGCTTGTCGGACTGCAGTACCTCTGCCGTGAAGGTGGCGTCGGTGACGTTCTTGGTGCTCATGTGCGTTCCTCGTTCCTGATATGACGTGATGGTGCGGTTGGTATTGATGATGGCGCCGGTGTGGTGCCCGCTGACTCAGCTGCTCAGGCGTCGACCGTCTCCAGCGTCGGCTGCTGCCGGGCGCTAGGTTCGGTGCGTGCAGGTTCACTGGGCGCGTGCCGGGCGGTCGGGTGCAGGGCGGCCAGGTAGTGCTGGGCGTCCAGAGCCGCCGAACAGCCAGTGCCGGCTGCGGTGATGGCCTGCCGGTAGGTGTGGTCGACCAGGTCCCCGCAGGCGAACACGCCCGACAGGTTGGTGGCGGTGCTGCCGGCGCCGACGAGTACGTACCCGTCGACGTCGACCTCGACCTGGCCGCGCACCAACTCCGATCGCGGATCGTGCCCGATGGCAAGGAATAGGCCGGTGACGCCGAGCTCGCGAACTGCTCCGGTGACCGTGTCGGTGAGCGTCAGGGATCGCACCGTCGAATCACCGTTCACGCCGGTGACCGCCGCGTTGGTGATCCAGCTGATCTTTGGGTCGTTACGCGCGCGGTCCAGCATGATGGCGCTGGCCCGGAAGTCTTCGCGGCGGTGCACGATCGTGACAGACCGGGCGAACCTGGTCAGGAACGTGGCCTCTTCCATGGCAGAGTCGCCACCGCCCACCACCGCGATGTCCTGGTCGCGGAAGAAGAACCCGTCGCAGGTGGCGCAGGCGGAGACGCCGCGGCCGATGAGCCGCTGCTCGTCGGCCAGGTTCAGGTAGCGCGCGGCCGAGCCGGTGGCGAGCACCACTGCCCGGGCCCGGTGCACAGTCCCGTCGACGGTGACCGACTTCACCGGACCGGACAGGTCGACGGCGTCAACATCCTGCGGGCGCAGGTCGGCGCCGAACCGGGTGGCCTGCTCGCGCATCTTGGCCATCAGCTCCGGACCCATGACGCCCTCCGGAAACCCCGGGAAGTTCTCCACCTCCGTGGTGGTCATCAATGCGCCGCCGTACTGCGAGCCCTCGAAGACCAGCGGGTGCAATTCGGCGCGGGCCAGGTAGATGGCTGCGGTGTAACCTGCCGGGCCGGAGCCGATGACGATCACCTCGTGCGGGGCTTCGCCCTCGCTCTGCGTTGATTGTTCGCTCGGGGCTTCGTTCGGTGGGCCTGCGACTTCGTCGCGACGGCCCGGCCTCACTGCGCCCTCGCTCTCGCTCACGGGATCGGGACCGTCGGGGATGCGGACGGTGTCGGTCACGTTGGTCCTCTCGATTCGATGCGATCAGTTGTTGTGATCGGTGTGAACTGTGTCCGTGCGGACTGTGCTCGTCGTGCGGAGTCCATGCCGACTCCGCTCGCAAAGTTCGGGACGGAGTCAGTCACGCGCGAATGCAGGCCGCGCTACTAGGAGGGACAACGCCACCCTACCGGCGCCCATTCCCAGCGAGCCCGATCCCAGCTGGGTTCAATACCGCCGCCCGACAGCAGCGGTTAGCGTGGCGCGCGCTGCTGGTCGAGCAACTGCGCCCCCTGCGGGCCGCACCCCGCGCCCACCACCAGGATTTCGGCGGTCGAGCTGTCCAGGCCAACCGAAATGGCGTACGCGACCTGGTCGCGGTAGGTCACCTTCCGCACGCCGAGCACTGGCTTGCCGGCGTCGTTGTTAGCGGCCAGGCACTGGGCCAGTAAGGCGGGATCGGCGAACTGTCCCGCTTCGATGGTGCCTCTGATCTGGTTGAACGCCTCGTCGAGGTGCCCGGGGACCATCACCAGCGCCTGGCCCAGCGGAGGCGTGGCAGTGGCCTGGCCGGCAGGGGTGGCCTGCACCGCACCGGGGGCGGCAACGGATGTCGGGGTGGCCAGGTCGGTCGGCCCGCCGGCGAGACCGGCGCCGCCGGTAGTGCCGAACGGGCGCACGGCAACGATCACCACAGTCGCGACGGCTGCCACCGCGGCGGCCAGCCCGAGGCTGGTGGCCCACCTGCTGCGGCGCCGTGATCGGGCGGCGGCCAACGAGATGACTCTGCCTGGTCCCGCGTCGTCGCCGGGTGGTGCGACTGGCACCGCTGGCTGTGCCGTCAGGGTCTCGGCCGTCAGGGTCTCGGGCGTCTCGGGCGTCACGGTCCCGGGTCCATCGGGTTGTTGTCCGGCCGGCGGCTGACCGACCGTGTGCGGCCTGGCGCCGAGTGGCCCGGAGAGAGTTGGCCCTGTACTGGCTGCGGAACGCGACCTGGCCGCTGCCTCGGCGGCCAGTGCGGCGTCGAGCCGGGCGGCGACATCGTTGGGCATTCGCTGTCTGGGCAGCCGCTCGAGGTCGGTGACGGTGGCCTGCAGCGCCGCCAGCATGCGTGCGCCATCAGGATTGGCGATGACGCGACCGCGCAGCTCGGAGGCCACCTGGATCGGGTACACGCCGGCCTGTAGGTCGGCCACGGTGTCGAGGTCGAACGGTGGGCCGGTGGGCGCAGGTGGTTCGCCGGGTGGGCTGCCAGGCTGACGAGCTTCGGGGCGCGGGTTCATCGTGATTCTCCCGGAGAGGGGAAGGGCCGACGGCCAACCGAGGGCCGACAGAAGTCGGTCATCACTGACCACCTCCTCGATTCCCGTCCGGCGCGGGCCGACTCCCAGGCGAAACCGGCGTACCTGGCGCGGGTCGGGAGGCGGTATTCAACCTTTCGACGTCCTCCGCGGCGTCTGGGTTCCGCAGGTGGCCGAGCATGATTGCCAACTTCGCCCGCCCCCGCGCGCAGCGACTCTTCACCGTGCCCTCGGCGACGCCGAGCGCGGTGGCGGCATCGGCCACCGGGTACCCCTGGACGTCGACCATGAGAATGGCAAGTCGCTGGTCGACCGGAAGGGTCGCCAATGCCTGTTCGATGTCCATCGACAGCTCCCGGTCCGCCATCGCATCCCCCGGCGCGACCGGCTCGCCGGGCCCTTCCTCGGGCAACGGAACGGTGGGACGCACCTGACGCCGACGGATCCGGTCCAGGCACGCATTGACCACGATGCGGTGCAGCCAGGTGGTGATCGCCGAGTCACCGCGGAACCGATCGGCCGCACGAAAGGCGGAGATGCACGCGTCCTGCACCGCGTCTGCGGCCTCCTCCGGATCCCGCAGAGTACGCAGTGCGACCGCCCACATCCGATCCCGGTGGCGGGTGACCAGTTCGCCGAACGCCCGCGGATCCCCAGCCACGTGGGCGGCGAGCAGCGCGTTGTCCGAGCGCGGTGGGTCCAGCAGGGGCACCTGCTGACTGTATCGGTCTGCGGTGATCGGTCTGCGGTGATCGGTCTGCAGTGATCGGTCTGCAGTGATGGGCCGCCGTCACTGCCCGGGGGTCAATTGCCGGTGACGGAGATTTCCGTGAGGCCGGACTGGAACTGGCCCTTGTAGGGGGCCAGATGGGTGACCCAGACGATCAGGTACTGCGATGCGGGTGCGTTGGACAGCTGGATGGCCGCGGGTGCGGTGGTGATCGTGGCGCTGCCGAGCACCGTGGTGTCGGCCAGCGCCGGGTTCGGCGTGGCTGCCGAGCGGATCTCCACGACGGTGCCCGCCGAATCCTGCGAAACCGATACGGTGACAGCGGTGGGGGTGGTGGACTTCTCCAACGTGAGGACGAGCCCGACACCGTCCTTCAGCCCGCCGGTCGCCTTGCCGAACTGCTGCTTGTACACCCAGGTCATCCAGTCGGAGTCCGGGTTGCCGTCGTAGGCACGGTCGACATAGGACTCATAGTCCTTGGGCGGCTTGCCCTGCGGGTCGTACACGGCACCGTCGACGATCTTGACCGGCCCAGCGGCTGGCGCAGCCGGCGGTGCGCTCGCCGCCGTACTCGGCGCGACGGGACCACTGGGCGCAGTCGCCGCTGTGGCCGGCGGCAACGACAATGCGGTGATCGGCGTGGTCGGCGCCGTGCTGAGCGTAGCCGCGGAGGACGTCACATCCAGTCGTTGGACGCCCTGGTCCGGGGTCTCAGCCATGGCGGTGAGCGCCTGCTTGGACACCGCGGCCACCACGATGATGATCAGCGCGGCGAAGGCGGCCAGCATCACGGTGGCGATCAACAGCTTGGCCCAGCGTTCCTTGACAAGCTTCTGCTCCGCCGGACTGAGCGCCCTGGCAGGTTCCTGCGAAGCCCGCCGATGCTGCTGCGGCACCGCGATGCCGGCCCTGCTCGGGGCCGAGTCGGGCGCCCGGAGCAGTGCGGTGATCGCACCGACCGCGTGGATGCCCTGCGGTTCGTCCGGATGCAACGTTCGGTCGGCCAGCGCCGACAACGCGGCGGGGATCTGCGGGTTCACCTCGGCGGCCGGCCGCTCCCTGCCCAACCGAGTGGGCGCCGCCGGCAGCGAAGGAGCCCCGTCGGCGGCGGGCAACGGCCAGGTGCCGGTGAGCATCAAGTACAGCAACCCGCCGATGGCTCTGATGTCCTGATCAGGCTGCGCGTTGCCGTGGGCGATGACGTGCGACAGCCGCACCTGACCGTCGAAATTGACGCGCACCAGCGAAGGATGCACGGCGCCGAGCGCGATGCCGCCCCGGTGCGCCGCCCCGACGGCATCAGACAGCTTGGCGATGATGGAGGTGGCCACACCAGGCTCCAGCGGACCGCCGGTGAGCAGGTCGGTGAGGGTGGCGCCCTCCACCCATTGGCCGACGACGTAGGTCTGGCCGTCGACGGTTCCGACATCGAGCGTCTGCGGCAGGCCTATGTGGTGCAGCCGGCCAGCCCGCAGCGTGCGGTTCACCGTCGCGGATGTGGCAGGCCCGTCGGCGAGCAGGGTGACTGCCATGTCCCGGGGCAGCACCGTGTCCCTGGCCCGCCAGAATCGGTTGCCGGCCGAGTCGGTGGCGACGAGGCTGACCAGCCGGTATCGCTCCCCGACGACCACGCCCGGAGCGAACGCTGCCGGCGTGTCGTGCGCAGGCGAGCGGTGGCCGGAGACCCGGGCTGGTTCAGGTGCACCGGCTGCTCCTGGCCCTCCAACGACCGGCGCCGTCGCGCCGGTCGTCTCGGCGGGTCGCGCTGCGTGCGTCCCGCCGGGTGGACCGATCGGCGTCCCACGGGGTGCATTGGCCGCACCGGGTGCCCAGCCGGGAGTGGGCGGGCTCCCGCCCAGCGACGGGCCTTCGGGCGTGTCGTGATCGGTCACGGACGGCTGCTCCTGGACGTTGGGTGCGTTGACGGGACTGCCGGTGCGGCGCGGCTCGGGGTGCCCGGCCGCCACTGCTGCTGCCGCCCCGGCCGACCCAGCCGTTGCGGATCCTACGAGGGTGCCACGACCCGGCCCGTCATGACCACTGCCCGGTCGGTTTCGCCCGCTGAACCGCCGCAGCAGCCGGCCGATGCGCTGCCGCAGGCCGTCCAACTCGTGCACCCGCAGCAGCGCCGCGACCGCGGCGACCACCAGCAGACCCACCAGGCCGCCGACCAGCAACTGCAGCAGGACCTGCCCGATCGAGTCCAGCCGGAAGTGGAACAGGCGTTGGACCACTGCGAAGGCTGCCAGGCCGCCGAGCGCCGAGGCGATGGTCATCTTGCCGATCGTCACCAACACCGATCGGCTGCCCACCGCGCCGAACCGGTGCCGTAGCCACAGCTCACCGACCACGGCGCCGACCAGATAGGAGATGGTGACCGAGGCGGCCAGCCCAGGCACCACCCAGCGCGGGTCCAGGCCCTGGCAGGCCAGCAGCAGCGGGATCCGCACCGCCACCATCACCAGGTTGATCAGCGTCGGAGTGCGGCCGTCCTTCATCGCGTAGAACACCCGCATCTGCACCAGCGTCATAGCCAGCGGCAACAGTCCCACCGCGAAGGCGGCGAGTGCTGTGCCCAGGATCGATACGTTCGCGGCGTCGACTTTGCCGTGTGCGGTGATCGCCGCGAGCGCCCCGGCCAGCGCGACCATCGCCGCGGATACCGGGAGCAGCGCCACCGCGGACAGCCGGTTGGCCAGCGACATGTCATGCTTGACCGCGCCCATTTCGCCGGCCGCGGCGTGCCGGCTCATCCGCGGCATGATCGCCGTCAGCAGCGAGACCCCGAGAATTCCGTAGGGCAGCTGGAACAGCATCGAGCCGTAGTTGTACAGCGTGTACAGGCCCGCCCGACTGCCGGAGGCGACCTGCGCCGTGACGACGTACGCGGCCTGTGAGATCAGCACGTAGATGATCGCCCAACCCATCAACCGGCCGGCCTCGGCCATCCGTGAGTCCCACCCCCAGCGCCAGCGGAAGCGGTAACCGGAGCGGCGCAGCGCGGGCAGCATCACCACTGCCTGCATCACGATGCCGGCGGTGGTGCCCAACCCGAGTAGCAGGAACTGGCTCCTGGACAGTTCAGCCATCCCGTCGTGGGCCACCACACCGCCCTGCGGCATGACGAACAGCGCAGCGCCGACGCCGATCACTATCAGGTTGTTCACCACCGGCGCCCAGGCCGGCGCCGCGAAGTGTTCCTTGGTGTTCAGCACCGCCCCGAACAGCGCGGCCATGCCGTAGAAGAAGATCTGTGGCAGCAACAGATAGGCCAGCTGAGTGGCCATCACCGGGTCTGTGGTGTTGCCGCCGGACAGGTACAGCCGGGTGAGCAGCGGGGCGGCAGCCATGGCCAGCCCGGTGGCCGCCAGCAGCCCGACGAGGGCCAGCGTCATCAGCCGATGGGTGTAGCCGTCGCCGCCGTCCGGATCCGCGCGGGCCCGGGACAGCAGCGGGATGGCGACGGAGGTGAGTACCCCGCCGATCAGCAGCTCGAACACGATGTTCGGCAGCGTGTTCGCCAGGTTGTAGGAGTCGCTGACCACCCAGGAGCCGAGGAAGGCCAGGATCACCGCCTTGGACAGGAATCCGGTGACCCGGCTGACCATGGTCGCCACCGCCATCATGGCGCCGGCCCGCACCACACCGGCCGTCGCGGCGGTCTTCATGCCCTGGCTCGCGGACGATCCTGGCTGCTCGGTCCGTTCGGTCCGTTCGGCATCGATCTGCGCGGCCTCGATCAATACTGCTTCCATCAAAACCGCCGGGTCCTCGCCGCCGGGGTCCAGCGGGCCGGGAGGCGAGGTCGACCAGCCGGGTGGAGGCGGTGTCGGAGGTAGGACGTCGCTCATGGCGCGCTGGTCGCCGTTCCGGCCAGCCGCGCCTGGCGGGCTCGCCAGCGCTGAGTGATCCGCAGGATCACCATCAGTACCAGCACCCCGCCGGCCACGATGATCAGCACCAGGGTTAGTGGGCCGTAGGCGCTGGAGTTGATGTTCAGCTGGACCGGCGCTCCCCACGGGCCGCCGTCCGGTCCGACCAGTTGCGCGCGGACTGTGAAGGACCCCGACCGGTTGACCGTCGCGGGCAGCTTGTAGGGCAGTGATCGGCCGGCGGGGATGGTCTTCACCCCTGGGTCCTCGGTAACCAGACCGGCCCGGCCGCCGCCGACGACCTGCACCCGGACCTGGACCGTGTACGGCAGGGAATTTTGCAGGGTGAGCAACAGCGGTGCCGATCCGGACGCGAGCGTGTAGCTGCCCCCGGTGGACTTGATGCTGACCCCGGAATACAGCTGGTCCAGCGTGGCCTCGACGGTCGACAGCACGGAATCGTTGGGTAACTGCTTGCTGCGCAGTGCGGCTGAGGCGGCGGTGGCCAGCGAATCCACCAGCGGGTCCAGGATGTCGTCGGGGTTGGCGCCGCCCGGTCCGTCGACCGCGCTGACCGCTGCCCGCATGTGACGGATCGCTGCCATATCTCGCGACAACCGCTGCAGGTAGGTCGAACTCAGTTCGGACCGCCTGGCTGAATCGGGGTAGTCCAGTGTGACGACGGTGGTGGCCGAGGCGGCGATGGCCGATAGCGAGGTGCCGGCCACCACACCCTGCTCGGCCATTGTGTGCAGCAGCGCGGTGAGGAACTGCACGCCCTGCGGGTCGGGTGAAAACGTCCGGGCGGGAATGAGCACCGCCGGCGTGCCGGTGCCGTCGAAGCACTCCTGTGCCAGCAGCGCGGCGAGGATATTCACCCGAATCGCCCAGCCGGTGGTGAGCCCCTGGTAGACCAGGTCGTCCAACAGGCCGTTCAGGTCGCTGTCGGAGATGACGGCGGGCAAGGTGGTCGCTGTGCCCGTGCCTGTGCCGGTGTCGACCAGCACTGCCGCACTGGGCGGGTGCGGCCCCGGGATCGCGGCGGCATCAAGGACCACTGACTGGTACCCGTCGGAGGCCAGCGCCCGCAGTGTGGCCGCATCCACAAGACCGTCAACCGGGAAGGCGATGTCGGTAATCAGCTGCACCGTGTCGCCGGCCGGCTCGGCGTTCTGCAGGACTCGCAGCGCCACGTTCTTGCCCCTGGCTACCGCGGAGGAGAGGGTAGCCGACATACCGGCTCGCACCAGGGCAACGTCGTCGGGATCGGAGTACGGCAGCAGCAGCACCGGATACGTCTGTGCCAGGGCGCGAAGCTTGCCCAAGAACGCACTGGCGGCGGCTTTTCCGGTGCCTGGAACGGTGCCGGGTGGTGCCGGTATTGGCGATGTAGAGACGGCTGTGCTGGTGGCACCCGCGGCTGTCGGGCCGGGCGCGCCGGGCGTGAGGCCTGTTCCCGGACCGCCCTGATCTGCGCTGCCCTGACCCGATCCCGTCACCTCCACTGCGGTCGACCCCGTTGTGTTCTGCCCGGTGCCCGTCGGCTCTGTCGACTCTGTTGCGTTGGTCGCCGTCGCCCTCTCCGATGTCGTGGGGTTGAGGGTGGGGGTGAGCGGGAGCTGCGGGTTACCCGGGTCGGCGACCACCCGGTAGCCGCTGCTCATCCTGTCCAGCTCGTCCAGCAGTTCGGGGTCGATCACCAAGGTGACCGACCCCGGGGCGACCGTTGCCGACTGCAGGGTGTCCACCAGCGTTGCGAGCCGTCCCCCAGGGGAGATTTCGGCAACAAGGTCATCGTTGAGGAACACGCCCTGCACGCCCAGGTGCGGACGGTCGACCAGCGGCCACAACAGGTTCACCGGCAGCGGGGCCTCGGCCGGTGCACCCGGCGACGTCGGGCTCGCGACGGCAGGGCCATCTGCGCTGCCGACGGTCGTTGCTGGGGTGGATTCGGCCGTGCCGCGAGGGGCCGTCCCTTGAGAGGCTGCGGCGCCGTCCGTGCGCCCGGTCGACGGCCCACGGGGGTCCGGTGGGTTGGCTGTTTCCGCTGGGTTGGATGCAGCGTCAGGGCCTGATGCGGACCCGCTCGTCACCGGCCCGGCGGAACCGCTGGTGGAACCGGCGCCGGCTCCGGGGCCTGCGATGGCGCCCGGCGTCGGTTCGGTGCCTGGCGACGGCGCGATGTCGGGCACGGACAGCACCGTCAGCAGCAGGTGCAGCTCACCCACCCGGGCGGCCACCTGCTCGCCGTTCTCCTGCACCATGCCATTGATATTGATCATGATCGGGTAGACGCCGGGCTCGGCCAGCGCCAAGGTGTCGGCTGCGCTCCCGACCAGCGGTACTGACGCGGTGAAGGGCTGGCCGGCTCCCGGCTCGAGCGTCCCGGGCAGTTCGGCGAACCCTTTGTCGATCACCGCGATCGGCTGGCACGGCTTGGTCATCTCGGCCCTTACCGCGGCGACGTCCACCAGCCGGTCGCCGCGCTGGTACTTGTACCCGAGCCCGCTCAGCGGGTCCGGTCCGGTGTTGGTGTACGTGCCGGTGACGGTCAGCGTGTTGCCTCCATCGGCGGTCACCACAACCGGGGAGATGGTGTCGACGGTGAACGTCAGGGTCCCGCCGTACTTGCCCAGTGGGAGACCCGTGCAGTCGGCCGGTCCGGCGGTGTTGGCCGGCAGCCGGTCTGCCTGCGGCCGCCCGGCCGCCGCCGAGGTCGCCGGGGCACCGAACAGCGCGGACGTCAAGAGGAGGAGCGCGACCAGTGCGGTCGCCACGCGACTGTCCAGCCGGCGCAATCGGGCGTCGGCCGGTCGCTGGACCGGGCTCCGGACCCGATGCAGCGGCGTCACGCGCTGTCTGCCAGCATCGCGGTCGCGAGCCGGACCAGCCGCCGCTCCGCCGCGTAGGCCAACAGGTCGGGCAGCTCGGCCAGCGGCACCCAGGCCACCGCGGAAACCTCCACGTCCTCGGCCGACAGCTCACCGCATTCGGCGACCATCAGGTAGTGGTGCACCCGCTTGTGGATGCGCCGACCGCCGACGGTGAAGGTGTACGCGAGCTTGCCCAGCGGGGCCGTGATGCGACCGTGGATTCCTGTCTCCTCTGCCACCTCCCTGACCGCGGCATCCTCGCGGGTCTCGCCCGGCTCGACGTGACCCTTGGGCAGTGACCAGCGCATTTGCCCACTCCGATCCAGCCGGCCGATCACCGCGGCGGCGGGTACACCGTCGCCGGTACGGACGACGAGTCCGCCGGCCGACGTCTCCCTGGCCACCGGCGGCGGCGTGGGGTGACGGGACGTGGGCATGGCCCCGATGGTAGTGGGGACGGCCGGTTCCACTCCCTGTCCACGCGCGTCCCGGGAGGACGGGCCGGTTTCGGTCAGCTCGCGACGCCAGCCGTCCTGACCCGCAGCCGGATCGTCTCTGGCATGGCGGACAGCGTGGCCAGGATCTCATCGGAGGGAGTTGCCCCGATGTCGGTTGCCGCGTAGCCGATGCTCCCGGAGGTCGCCAGCTGCTGGGACTCGATGTTGACCCCGTGCTCGGCGAACAACCCGTTCACGGCGGCCATCACCCCGGGCACATTGCGGTGGATGTGCAGCACTCGACTCTTGCTGTCCGTCGCGTCGAGCGGCAGCGGCGGCAGGTTGACGCTCAGCGTGGTGCGGCCGTGGCCCGCATAGTCGCGCAGCTTGCCGGCGACGAAGCGGCCGATGTCCTGCTGGGCCTCTTCGGTGCTGCCGCCGATGTGCGGGGTCAGGATCACGTTCGGCAGTCCTCGCAGCTCGGACACGAACTCCTCGCCGCGCCGCTTGGGCTCGTTCGGGAAGACGTCGACGGCCGCGCCGGCCAGGTGCTCAGACTCGATGTGCTTACGCAGCGCCCGATGGTCGACGACAAATCCCCGGGACAGGTTCAGGAACAGCGCCCCGTCTCGCATCAGCGCGAACTCACCCTCGCCGAACATGCCCTGGTTGCCGGGGCGGCCGTCGACGTGCAGCGTGACTATGTCCACCTCGGCCAGCAGCTCGGCAAGGCTGCCGCAGCGCCGGGCGTTGCCAAGGGCCAACTTTTCGGCGGTGTCGAAGAAGTAGACCGTCAGCCCGAGGGATTCGGCGATCACCGACATCTGCGAGCCGATGTTTCCGTAGCCGACGATACCGAGCCGCCTGCCCCGCACCTCGTGCGCGCCGGTCGCCGACTTGTCCCAGCGGCCCTGGTGCATCGCCATGTTCTTCTCGGTCAGCCGCCTGGTCAACGCGATGATCTCGGCCAGCGCAATCTCCACCACGCTGCGGGTGTTGGAGTACGGGGCGTTGAACACGGCGATACCGCGCTCGGCGGCGGCGGCCAGGTCGACCTGGTTGGTGCCGATGCAGAATGCGCCGATCGCCTCCAGCTGCCCGGCCGCAGCCAGCACCTCGCTGGTCACCTGGGTGGTCGAGCGGATGCCCAGCAGCTGCACCCCAGCCAGTTGGGCGGTCAGCTCCTCCGGGTTCAGGGCCCGGTCGAGGGTGGCTACGTCGTGACCGGCCTGCGTCAGCAGGGTGACGGCGTCGGGGTGAATGTTCTCCAGAAGCAGGGCGCGCACGCGGAAATCCTCGGGTGGTGGTGGATGGTGTCGACGCCCAGGGTAGGCGCCCGGCGGATGCTGCCTGAAACCGCCGGAAGGCGGTGTCGCGGCCCGCCGGATCATCGACTTGGCTGCGGGCGTCTGGCTGCGGGTGTCTTGGTTCCGGTGTCTCAGCGTGTCATAGCCTCGCGTCATGACCTCCGAGCTCGATGGCCTCCCGAAGATCGCTGCGCCGGCAAACCGGGCGCTACACGGCGCCGGTTACACGACATTGCGCCAGCTCGCGAACCTCCCGCGCGCCGAGCTGGCGGCGTTGCACGGCATGGGGCCCAAGGCTCTCGGGATCATCCAGGCGGCACTTGCCGAGCATGGCCTCGATCTCGCTGGCGATCCGACTGGGTCAGCCTCGGAGGGTGCGGCCGTGGCCGATCCGATCGCGAACTTTGTCGAGGCGAAGATCCTGCCGGCGCACCGGCCGATCTTCGGGGCCTTTCGAGAGCTGGTCCGGAACGAATTTCCCGAACTGACCGAGACGATGCGCGGCGGCACCGACGCCTACCCCGGGGTGCCGGTCTACCGGCTGAACCGCATTGTGGTGACGGTCAGCCCCACTCAGAAAGGCGTCACCTTCTCCTTCACCGACGGCGCGGCATTCGATGACGAGCCAGGCATGTTGGAGGGGGCCGGTCACAAGACCAAGAACGTTCGGCTGCGCACGCTGGAGCAGTTCGACGCAGAGATCTTCCGCTATTACCTCCGCCAGGCCATCGCCCACGACGCCGACTGAGGCAAGTCGATGACGGCCCGGCCGGCCTGGGAACTGGCCCGAACTAGCCCGGTGAGTCGTGGGTGTCAGGACGCGCCGTGCCCCGTCACCACACCCACGACTGCGAGGACGGCTGGGGTAGTAACGAGGCGATCGGCCTGGGTGGCGACTCGGGCCCGGTCAGTACACGTCGCGTCGGTGGCCAACGCGAAGCGCCAAGACGGTCAGGGTGCTGTCCATGACTTGCGCAAGGATGCGGTATTCGCCGACTCTGTAGCGCCAGACGCCAGCGTGGTTCGCCGTCAATCCCTTCCCTTGCTGCCGTGGGTCATCGAGAACTTCGACCTCATGCAGGTATGCGATCACACGTCGCTGCGCAGTGCGCTCAAGCTTCTTGAACTCGCGATCGAACTGCTCGGTGGTCTCGACGCTCCACCGGGGTGTCACTTCTCGGTCTCGGTCTCGGTCTCGAGCGCGGAGAGCGGGCGGCTACGCCGACCCTCGACCTCGAAAGCATCGATCGCGGAATCTGCGGCGAACGCGTCTTCAAGGTCCGTCAGGTACTCGTGTAAGGCTGTCTTGACGTAAAAGCTCTTCGAACGCCCGGTGCGACGCGCAAGCCTGTCCAGACGCTCTTCCTCATCGCCGGTCAGCCGGATCGAAATCGTCATCGCGTACCCCTATCAAGAATGTAAGACATGTTTACACACCGTACGCCATGGACTGGTCAGGTGGCGTTGACAAGGCGACTGGACTGGGCAATCGCGCTGTCCGGTCAGGTCCGTGGTGCAGTCCAGGCGCCGCTGCCACCGACCGTCATGTGCAAGATGGGCTCCTTTGCGCTCTCCTGGTCAGACAGCTCGCGAAACATCGCCACCACGTCTCCCGAGATCGCCGTGCAGGAGATCGACGTCACGTGCAGACCCACCGTGACGGGGGTGGATTCCGGGGCCGCAGCGGGCGGGTTGACCGGGATCGGAATGTCGATAGTGGTGCTGGCGCCCGATGAATCGGCGGTGCCGGTGGCAATCGGCGCAGCGGCACTACCCGAGATCGTCAGCATCAGGCGCGCGCTGCCGCCGTCGCTGTGTGCAATATCCGGGATCCCGACTTGTGGCGCCCCGACGGTGCCGGTGCTCATGGTCAAGGTAACGG
>CAJDUM010000018.1_pt1 | contig 45977 bp, 50 predicted proteins | sample 7390781 | NCBI WGS metagenome assembly CAJDUM01 (sample SAMEA7055661, study PRJEB34461) | soil metagenome | biome: terrestrial ecosystem; feature: Peninsula; material: soil | place: Antarctica | collected 2016 | reverse complement strand
GTCGACTGGATGAACTTCCAAGACCCGAAGGTGATGGCCGACCTGCAGGCCCAGCCGCCCATCCTGGGCCCGCCTGGCTCGGGCAACTGAGGTGGTCGGTGCCCGGCAGGGCAACCGGCGATCCAGGGCGTTTCGACCCAGCTCAGGGAGGCCCGGTTTGTCCCTGCGGCAGTGCGGAGTTGGACGGGCGTTGTGACCGCGAACCCGCGCATGGACACCCGACCGGCTGGTGAGACAGACAGCTTGGGCATCTCTGCGGCATCTGCACAGCGCCGCCGCTACCGGCCTGGGTCGGCAGCGGTCTTTGTTCTGGTCCTAGCCACTGGGCTGGTGCTGCGCGGGCCGCTGGAGCACCTGCTGAGCCCCGGCGGTGCGCAGACCTGGACGACGATCTTCGCCGCGGTGTGTGTTCAGGCTGCCCCTTTCCTGGTGTTGGGCGTCGTGCTGTCCGGCGTCATCGCCGCCTACGTGCCGGCCAGCTTCTTCACTCGGGTGCTGCCGCGCCGGGCGGTCCTTGCGATCCCGGCCGCCGGAGTGTGCGGAATCATCCTGCCTGGCTGCGAGTGCGGATCTGTGCCCGTGGCGAATCGATTGATGGACCGCGGGGTCCGGCCGTCGGCCGCGTTGGCGTTCTTGTTGTCGGCGCCGGCGATCAACCCCATCGTGCTGGTGGCGACTGCGGTGGCGTTCCAGGCGGATGTGCGGATGGCGTGGGCGCGGCTGGCGGCGGGACTGCTGACCGCCGTGGTGGTCGGTCTTATCTGGGAGCGGGTCGGCAAACCGGAGTGGCTGCGGCCGATGACGGCGCGGATCCCGGAGCCCCGCGGTGGCAGGTCGCGGGCTGTGGTCTTCTTGGAGACGGTGCGCGGCGACTTCACCCAGGCGGCCGGCTTCCTGGTTATCGGAGCCGCGGCGGCCGCCAGCTTGAACATCGTGGTGCCACGGGAGAAGATGACGTCGATCGGTTCTTCCCTGGTGTTGTCGATCATCCTGATGGGCCTGCTGGCGTTCATCCTGGCAATCTGCTCGGAGGCCGATGCGTTCGTGGCGGCGTCGTTCACGCCGATCCCGATGATCGCCAAGCTGGTGTTCCTGACTGTCGGCCCGGCGGTCGATGTCAAGCTCTTCGCCATGCAGGCCGGTACCTTCGGGCGGCGCTTCGCGTTTCGCTTCGCGCCGCTGACCTTCGTCGTCGCCATCGCCGTCGGAACGGGCGTCGGGCTGTTGTTCTGGGGGGTGTGATCGATGTCCCGGACCCTGCAGTCAATGCTGATCATCCTGGTCGGCGGCGGCCTGATCGCGATCACCGCCACCGGTCGGTTCACCTCCTACGTCAGGCCGGGTTTCGGTCCGCTGCTCATCACCGCCGGGATCGTGTTGATGATCACCGGGGCGCTGTCGCTGATCCTGTCCAACGGTACGGGGACCAGGTTCGGGATCGGCGGTGCCGCACGGGCGCACCCGGTCCGCGACCTGACGAGCGGCCAGGACGAAGGAGCGGGTGCGGCAGTGCCCGAGACGGACTCGATAGTTCTCGATGCCCATGGGCACTCCCACAGCTCACGCGCTCCGTGGCTGATCATGGCGCCGATCCTGGTGCTGCTGCTGGCGCCGCCGGCGCTAGGGTCGGACGCCGTCAGCCGGTCGGCAGGATCGCAGGCGGTTGCCGGGGCCCAGCCGGTTCAGGTGGTCACCGGTGACGGCGGCTACGCCCCCAACGACGGGTCAGGGTCCGCTACCACCGGCGGAGCGAGCGGTGGAATGGCTTTCCCGCCCCTGCCAGATATCGCAAACCCGCCGCTGGCTCTCAAGCTGGTCGTCCAACGCGCCCTGTACGACTCCACGGGCTCGGTGACCAACCGGTCGGTGACGGTGCTCGGCTTCATCGCACCCGCCGGCACCGGCTTCACCGACGGCTATTCCATCGCCAGGCTCGTCATCTCCTGCTGCGCCGCCGATGGCAACCCGATGCAACTTCATGGCGCCGGGTCCGCGCCATTCCCGCCCAACACCTGGGTCCAGGCCGTGGTAAGCGCCATTCCCGGATCGGGAACCCCGGCGAACTACTACGTGCCCACCGTGAAGATCACCTCAATCAGTAAAATCGGCCAACCAAGCGATCCCTACGAGCACTGATTCATACGGGCACTGACGCGACTGCCATAGCGCCGTCGAGTATGGGGCGCGGGTGCGGCTGCTGGTGGCTCATCGCAGTCGCGGCGGGGCATTTCGACGCCAGGCGTCGCTGAGCAGTTCGGTGACCAACGGGCGGGATACTCGCCCGATTTCAATCACAACGCACGAAAGCCGCTTGCCCCACCAGAACTCGGCGCAAGCATGCGGTTCTTCGGCGACGGCGGCGAGGATACCGTGTTCGTCGAGCATGATCCGGACATGCTGCTCGTCGGGAACAGTCGCGAAGATCTTGCCGCCGACGCGGAACGAGCGCATGCCGTGATGGTCCTGTTCCACTGCTTCGGGAAGTGCCAGCGCGAGTTCAGCAACCTCGACCAGATCCATGGGACGCCCTCCCGATCGGGTCACTTCGCGCTCACCCGCGCGGCTCGCTCGATGAGGTAGTCGCGTTCGCGGGCGTTGCCGGTGCGGGCCGCCGCCGCGGCGTATTCGTTGGCCGCGGTTGCCAGGTCCCCCAGTTGTTCCAGCAGGTGAGCGCGCACCGCGGGCAACCGGTGGGAGTCACGTAGTTCCAGACCGTCCAGCAGCGCGAGCCCCGCGGCAGGTCCGCTCACCATGGCCACCGCGACGGCACGGTTGAGCCGCACCATCGGGTTGCCGGTCAACGCCTCCAGCTTCTGGTACGTCGCGGCGATCCGGTCCCAGCGGGTCGCCGCGTGCGAGGCTGCCTCGCCGTGCAGCGCGGCGACGGCCGCGAGCAACTGGTACTCCCCGATCCGCCCGGTGGCCAGGGCTGCGTTAATCAGTCGCAGTCCCTGGCCGATGAGTGTCTGGCTCCACCGCGTGCGGTCCTGCTGGTCCAGCGGCACGAGCCCGCCCTCGGCCGTGGTACGGGCCGGTCGACGGGCCTCGGTCAGCAGCATCAGGGCGAGCAGGCCGGCGACCTCGGGGTCGTCCGGGACCTGCTCGTGCAACATCCGCGCCAGCCGGACCGCCTCGCCTGACAGGTCCACCCGGGTCAGGTCTGCGCCGCTGGAGGTGGCGTAGCCCTCGTTGAACAGCAAGTACAGGACCTCGCAGACCGGCCGCATACGGGTGGCGCGATCGACGGGGAGCTCGAAGCGGCGGCCACGTAATTTCGCCTTCGCCCGGCTGATGCGCTGCGCCATCGTCGCCTCGGGCACCAGGTAGGCGGCGGCTATCTGGCGAGTCGTCAGGCCCGCGATTGCACGCAGCGTCAACGGGATCGACAGCGTTGGCGTGAGCTCCTCATCGCAGCACAGGAACAGCATCACCAGCGAGTCGTCGACTGACGGGCCTGCGTCCGGCTGGTGGATGGCCTCCCGGTGGATCGACACAGCGGCGGCCAGATCCTCGCGGCGCCTGCGGGCGTCGGTGCGGCGGTACTCATCGACCAGCCGCCGCGATGCCACCGTGATCAGCCACGACAATGGCCGATCCGGCAGTGCCGTCGGCCATTGCGCTGCGGCAGCGATCAGCGCCTCCTGGACCGCGTCCTCGGCATCGGCAAAGTCGCCGTACTTGCGGGCGACCGCGCCGAGGGCCTGCGGGGCGAGTTCGCGCAGCAGGCCCTCGACGGGGGGCTGGTTCACACCTGCGGGTCGGGGGCGCTCAGCACCTGACGAACCTCGATCTGCTGCTGGATCGGTACCCCGCCCGGACCGGGCGCGGCCGAAGAGCGCGCGGCGATTTCCAGTGCTCGGTCCAGGGTGTCGACGTCGATCAGCCGATAGCCGGCCAGCAGCTCCTTGGACTCAGGGTACGGCCCGTCGATGATCCTGGGCGGGTTCACCCCGTCGGACACCACGAACTTCGCGACGTCAGGGCCGGCCAGGCCTTGCGCGTCGACCAGCTCGCCGGTCTCCAGCAACTCCGCGTTCAGTGCGTGCTGGAAGTCGATGTGTACCCGCACATCGCGCGGGGCCCACTGTGGCATCGGCAGGCAGCCTTCGAGCTCGACGCCACCGTAGGCCTGCAGAAGCATGTATCGCATGGTTCCATCCTCTCCCGGAACGGCCCCGGTGGTCGTCCTCCACCCCAAGGTCGAAGCTGACCCATCATTCTCGACACCGTTGATTCTCGACACCATCACTCTCGACACCATCATTCTCGACACCATCATTCTCGACACCATCATTCTCGGCATCGAGTTCGGGTGGGTCGGGTTCGTGCTTCAATATCGGACATGACGCGCTTTCGCACTGAGCTCGGGATAATGAGACATCGGCACCGCGGAAGGGCGCTCGTTGTGGCTGTAGGCGTTCTGGTTGTACTGGCGGCGGGGTGCTCGAGCAGCGGAACCGCCGGCCCGTCGACCAGTGCGCCGGCGGCAGGCAGCTCGTCCGTCGCGCCGAACTCCAGTAGTGCCGCTGCCTCCAGCAGTGCCTCGCCCTCCAGTAGTGCCGCTGCCGCCAGCAGCGCGCCGGCTGTCAGCAGTGGGCCGGCCGTCACCAGCCCGCCGACCTCGATTGCGGCCCTGTCGTCATCGCTGGCCTCGGAGTCCTCCACGCCTGCAGTCACAACGGAAGCCGGTACCGACTTGTCGGGTACCTGGTCCGGGACCTACAACGGTTCCTTTGTCGGCAAATTCAAGCTGAGCTTGCAGCAGACCGGCGCCACGCTGAGCGGCAGCATCACGCTGTCGGCACCGTCGGAAACGCTGGACGTGTCCGGGACCGTCACCGGGAACACCATCAGCTTCGGCACGCTTGGCTCGACGGACATCACCTATTCCGGAAGCATCGCCGGGACCATGATGGCCGGCAGCTACAGCGTCAACAGTGGGCCCGGTGGGGACTGGACCGCCACCAAAACACCCTGAGTCCAACCACGGGCGTTGCGGGCTCGCGTCGTTGGGTCGGAGCTGCCGCAGGTCGCCCTCGGGGTTCGTCATGGCGAGTTGCGTTTGCCACGGAACGCACCGCGGCGTCTTCGGCCACCTGGCAACATCAGGCGGTCAGGTACCGTCGAAGGCTGTGCCCAGCGGGCGACTGCACAAGGCTAATTCTCCCGCCTGTCGGCCCACTCAGCCCGATCGAGCCGTCCAGCAGGACCGCTCGACCCACCCGAAGGAGCCCGACCATGCCTGGCGCGACCGCGTACCCGCAACCCGTGGACGGCCGGTTCACCGTGCCGATCCGCAAGGACGGCGCCTTCGCCACCTACCTCGAACTGTCCGGCTCCGACGACCTGCTCGGCACCCGCCGGGCGGTCAAGGTTACGGGGACTCTGGACGGTCACGAGTTCGCTGCAACCCTGATGCCGTCGGGGCAAGGACCGCACTGGCTACCGCTGCGGGCGGCGCTGTGCAAGACCATCGGCAAGAGCCGGGCCGGCGAGGATGTCACCGTTCACCTGCAGCTGCGCCTGACCTGATCGGACCAGCACGGACCGACGCCCCTCCGCGACCCGAAGGAGTCTCGTGAACGACCCTTGGCCACTTGTGCACGCCGAGCGTGCCGCACTGATCGACGACCTCACTGGCCTGGACGACCATCACTGGCAGCAGCAATCGCTGTGCGAGAAGTGGACGATCCACGATGTGCTCGCCCACCTGGTCGACAACGCCCGCACGACGGGCACCGGCTTCCTGATCGACCTGGTCAAGTCGCGGTTCGACTTCGACCGCTACAACGACCGCGGCGTCAGGCGCAACCGCTGCGCCACACCGGGCGACACGCTGGGGCAGTTCCGCCAGGTGGCGCCGCGGCGCTCGACACCGCCCGCACCGATCGACAGCCGGTTGGTCGAGGAGATTGTTCACGGCGAGGACGTGCGCCTACCGTTGCGGATCACCCGCAGGTACCCGGTCGATTCGGTCGTCAGGGCTCTGCGGTCGCAGGCTCACACCCCGGCGTCTTTCGGTGGCGCCAAGGAACTTCTGGCCCAGGTCCGGGTGACGGCCGAGGATGCCGAGGTTTCCATCGGTGACGGTCCGCAGGTGCGAGGCACGGCGCTGGCGCTGCTGCTGGCCCTGTCCGGGCGAACGATCGCGCTGGGGGACCTGCGCGGCCCCGGAACCGCCGCGTTGGAAAGGCTCACCCGAGCAGCGACGTCCTAGGAGCGTGGGTCAGTAAGTATCCAGCGCGGCTGGGCTGATCAAACGGGCCCGAGAATTTGGACGTTCAGCGCCGCGAGCGCTGCCGGACTGGGCGGGGCGGTGGCGCTATGTCGTGATGAGAGCGCCGTCTCGGGGGACCCGCCGCCGTCCGGAGGTCAGTGCGCGCAAGGCATTTCCGATGGCGACCAGGTCCACAACTTCTTGGCTGAGCGCCCCGAACAGCGGCGGCAGCTGCCCGAACGCCGCCACTCCCATGAGCGCGATGCTCAGGCCGATGCCGAGCCAGATGCTCTCCAGGGCCACCCGAACCGTGCGGCGCCCGATCGCCACCGTGTCGGCCACCAGGTCCAGCCGATCCGGCAGGATCACCACGTCCGCCGATTCCGCAGCGGCGGTGGCGCCTCGTGCGCCCATCGCCACGCCGAGGTCAGCAGCGGCCAGCACCGGCGCGTCGTTCACGCCGTCGCCGACCATCATGGTCGGTCCGTCCGACTGGGACTTGATGATTGCGACCTTGTCGGCGGGCAGGCACCCGGCGTGCACCTGCGAAATGCCGACCTGTCGAGCGATTTGCTGTGCAGTGGCGGAGGCGTCGCCGGTGAGCATCAGCACCGTTCGGATCCCCAAGTCGCGCAGTCGGTCAACGGTTCCCGCTGCTTCCGGCCGGGGCGCATCGGCCAGCAGTAGCGCACCGGCGTAGCGCCCGTCCACCGCGACGTAGGCGCCGAGTTCGCCGCCCGGAAGGTCGAGTTCGGGTACGGGGCCGGTGCTTTCGGCCACGAATGACCGCTTACCTACCCGCACGTCAAGGCCGTCGACGGTGGCGGCGACGCCATGGGTGGCCCGCTCCTGCCCGTCGGTGACCGGCGGCAACGTCAGGCCCCGATCGATTGCCCGATCATCCGTCATCCCGTCGGCCGGAACCACAGATACCAGGGTCGGTCGTCCTTGGGTGAGCGTGCCGGTCTTGTCGAACGCGACGGTGCCAACGCGGGAGGCAACTTCCAGCGCGGAGCCGCTCTTGACGATGATGCCGAGCCTTGCCGCCCTGCTGATGCCGCCGAGGAACGCGGCGGGCGCGGCGATGAGCAGTGGGCAGGGCGTGGCTACCACCAGCACCGCAGCGAACCGGGTGGCGCTGCCGGAGGCGATCCACGCTGCCGCCGCGATCGCATACGCGAGCACGGTGAACGGCACCGCGTAGCGGTCGGCCAGCCTTACCACCCGCGATTTGCTCTGCGTGGCTTCGCGTACAAGCCGGATGATCTGGGTGTATTGGCTGTCGGCCACGGTGGCGCCTGCAGTGATGGTGATGGCCGAGGTTCCGTTCACCGCCCCGCTCAGCACCTGCTCGCCCGCGCTTCGTTCCACCGGCAAGCTCTCACCTGTTAACGAGGATTCGTCGAAACTACCTGCAGCAGAGAGCAGAATGCCATCGACAGGGACTACTTCCGAGGGTCGGACCAGGAGCGTGTGGCCGACCTGGACCTGTTCAGCCGGGATGTCGCGGATGGCGTCGCCGTCCATCAGGTGCGCCACCTGCGGCGCACCGGCCAGCAGAGCCGTCAACTCGCGGCGGGCCCGGCCCGAGGCATAGTCCTCCAGAGCCTCGCCGCCGGTGAGCATCAACACGATCACCATTGCTGCGGCAAGTTCACCGACCGCCAATGTGGCGACAATCGCTGTGACCGCCAGCAGGTCCACTCCGGTGTGTCCGCCGATCAGATCCCGGACTATGCGGATCGCCAGGTGCAGTCCTACTGCTCCGGCGAAGACGATCACCAGCCAGCGAGCAGGCGTGTTGGCACCGGACAGCGCCAGGGTCCCCGCTACGGCACCCACCAGCACGGTGACGCCCAGCAGCCAGAACTCCTGCAGGGCCCGCAGCCGGGGTGGCGCGAATTGCCGCGGCGGGTCGGCCGCCCCCGCGCCGATCGACTCTGCGCCGGTCGACTCTGCGCTGGGCGATGGACCCGTCGCCTGGGACATCGCCCGTCCTTCCTCAATGGCCGGAACTGCTCTCGACCGACCGCCGGGATCGTCGTGCTGGCTTATGCCAGGGTCAGGAACAGCTTCTCCATCTTCGCCACGTCCACACTCTTGACGTCTGCGCCCTCAAGATCTCCGCCCTCGCTATCTCCGCCGTTGCCACCGCCAGCCTGCAGGCACTGCTTGAGCCCAGTGGAAATGATTGCGAACCCGGCCCGGTCCAACGCTCGGCTGACCGCTGCGAGCTGCGTCACGATGTCCTCGCAGTCCCGGCCAGCTTCGATCATCCGGAGCACTCCGCCGATCTGACCCTGAGCGCGGCGTAGTCGCTTGACGACCGGTTCCATGTCCTTCGCGGGTAATGCGACCATTTCCACCTCCTCGTTAGAGTGCGTCCCGACTACAGCATACCGATACCCTAGGGGGTAGGTTGATCGCCGCCAGGATGCGATTTTGCACGATACCCATATGGGTATGCTTTTGATCGACCTGGGAGCGCAGCCAATCCGAAAGGGCACCATGACCCGACTGACTTCGGCTTCAGTACTCGCTGTTACCGTGCCGGACCTGACGCCTGTCGATCAGCCCGACGAGGTGCGCTGATGTGCTCGCCGGCGGTGTGTCGATCCTGCGGCAAGACCACTTGGTCCGGTTGCGGAAACCATGTCGAGCAGGTGATGGCCCGGGTACCGCGGGGCCGGCAGTGCCAGTGCCCCCCAACGCCCCGTCCGCGCCTACGAGACTTGTTCCGTCGCACCCGCTGACCCTTCCAATAGCCACTTCGCGGGCCAGGGCTGCGCTACTGGCATCCGCAGGTAGATGACGAGGGCGTGTCATCGCAGCACGTCGACTTCTCCGATGCCTCGCAACAGGTGGTTTGGGTGGTCGCGTCACAGCATTGCCCGCCAGCGGGTTTGGTGGCGCGGACGATTGCGCCGTGCATTCCCGGTGCCACTTCGTGAGTGAAGGTGACCTCCGCGTCGGCGAAGCCGGCCGCAGCCAGCCCGTCCAGGTATTCGGTGCGGGACAGGGCGCCGGCGATGCAGCCGACGTAGGAGCCGCGCTTGGCCCGATCGGCCTCAGTGAGGTGGTCCTCGGCGACCACGTCGGAAATTCCGATCCGACCGCCAGGGGCCAGGACTCGGAACATCTCGGCCAGCACGGCCGGCTTGTCGGTGGACAGGTTGATCACGCAGTTGGAGATCACCACGTCGATGGACTCCGCGGGCAGCGGGATCGACTCGATGGTCCCCTTGACGAACTCCACGTTGGTGGCGCCGGCTCTCGCGGCGTTGGCCCGGGCCAGGGTCAGCATTTCGTCGGTCATGTCCAGGCCGAAGGCTCGGCCGGTCGGGCCCACTCGTTTGGCAGACAGCAGCACATCGATGCCGCCACCCGAGCCCAGGTCCAGCACCCGCTCGCCCTCGCGTAGGTTCGCCACCGCTACCGGGTTACCGCAACCCAAGCTCGCCAGCACCGCCTGTGCGGGCAGGTCGTCCTGCTCGCCGGCGCGGTACAGGCCCGCGCCGAACGCGGCATCCAGTTCCCCGCCGCCCCCGCAACAGGATGCGTTCGCAGTCGCCACATCGCTGACGCAGCACTGGTCTGCCTCGACAACGGCAAGGGGGTTGCTGCCGGTGGAACTCACCGCGGCTGCCGCCTCGGCGTATCGCTGCCGAACCTGCTCGCGCACATCCAGATCTGCCACCGCTCCGCCTTTCCTTCGCATCGACCTATGTCGATGTATCGATACTGTCGGACGCATCGACAGATGTCAATGAGACATGGCAGACTGACGTAATGTATCCGGTGGCGCTGCGCGATGCCGGGCTTTGCTGCGCCCCGGTGACCGGCGAGGTTCTCGGAATCGGCGAGGCCGAGCACCTTGCCTGGGTGTTCAACGCGCTGGGCGATCCCACCCGGGTGCGGCTGCTGTCGTTGATCGCTGCCGCCGACGGTGGCGAGGCATGCATCTGCGAGCTCACCGAACCGGTTGCCCTGTCCCAACCGACGGTCTCGCACGACATAAAGCAACTGGTCGAGGTCGGACTGATCACCCGGGAGCAGCGCGGCAAGTGGGCCCACTACCGCGTCGTGACCGAAACCCTTCAGGCGATCGCCGCCGCGGTTGCTCATCCGCGTTCGTGACGGACCGGATGCCTGACTTTCGCTGAGTCTCAGCGATTGGCTCCAGCCAATTCCAGAGGCGCTTCAGTTCGGTGAGGTGCCGACGGGGCCCGGGCCCGCCTGCTGTCGCAGCCAGCTCGCCGCAGCACGGATGTTGCGTTGCATACCACCGAAGACGATCCCGTGGAACGGCGACACCGCGATCCAATAGGCATGACCGGCAAGGCCTCTGGGGTGGAACAACGCCCGCTGCCGGAACACCGTGCGTCCCTCGTCATCGGTCTCGACGATCATTTCCAGCCAGGCAAGACCAGGCAGCCGCATCTCGGCCCGCAACCGCAGCAGGTGCAGCGGTTCGATGCTCTCCACCCGCCACCAGTCCAAGGCATCGCCGACGGACAACTCGACGGGGTCGCGCCGTCCACGCCGCAACCCCGGGCCGCCGACGATGCGATCCAGCAGTCCGCGGGTCCACCAGGCCAACCGCCACGAGTACCAGCCGTTGCGACCGCCCACGCCGGTGATCACGCTCCACAACTGCTCCGGGCTGGCGTCCACCACCTCGGCGCGATCGTCCACATACAGCGAGCCGCCGGACCAGTCCGGATCGCTGGGCAACGGGTCGCTGGGCGCGCCCGCAGCAGCCGCCGACGACCAGCTGGTGGCCACCTGACCGTCACCGATCCTCTTGAGCGCCAACTCGACCGCCGAGTCGAAGCCGAGTAGGCCGGCGGGCGGATCCGGTACGAAGCGGGCGATGTCGTGCTCCTTGCAGACCACCTCATTGATCAGCGACTCGACCAGTGGTCTGGCGATCCGGCCGGGCACGGGCGTCACCAGACCGACCCAGTGGCTGGACAGAGCGGGTGTGAGCACCGGAACGGCCAAGATCCTCGGTCGCGGCACGCCCGCGGCGCTGGCGTAGCGCAGCATCATCTGTCGGTAGGTGAGCACGTCGGGGCCGCCGATGTCGAACGCGCCGGAGATCTCGCGCGCCTGCGCCGCGCCGACCAGGTAGTGCAGCACGTCCCGCACGGCGATGGGCTGGATGCGGGTGTCCACCCACTTTGGCGTCAGCATCACTGGCAGCCGCTCGGTCAGATAGCGCAGCATCTCGAATGACGCCGACCCTGAGCCGATGATGACGGCGGCTCGCAGGATCACCGTGGGAACGCCGGACGCCTGCAGCACCTCGCCCACTTCCCGGCGTGAGGCCAGGTGACTGCTGAGCCTCTCGCGCTGGGGGAACAGCCCGCCCAGGTAGATGACTCGACTCACTCCGGCGCGCACGGCCGCGTCCCCGAAGGACGCCGCAGTGCGGCGCTCCCGTTCGGCGAATCCGGGCCCCGTACCCAGGGCGTGGATCAGGTAGTACGCGATGTCGACACCGGCCATCGCGACGTCGATCTCGTCTTGGTGGGAGACGTCACCCGCCGTGATGTCGACACTGTCGTGCCACGGCCTGCCGGCCAGCACGGCCGGCTTGCGGGCCAGTACTCGAACGCGGAAACCGGCTTTCAGCAGTTCCGGCACCAACCGGCCACCGATGTACCCGGTTACCCCGGTGACCAGGACGAGCGGTCGCTGGTCGCCGCCCGTCCGGTCCGTGTCCGCAGGTTGCGTGTCCGCAGGTTGCGTGTCCGCAGGTTGCGTGTCCGCAGGTTGCGTGTCCGCACGCTCTGCCATGTCTTCGGGGTGTGTGGCTTCCTCGCCGCGGGCTCTGTGCACGCGCGGGCGGCCTGTCTCGGTGGTGCCTGGGTGAGTGCCTGGCTGCTCGGTGATCGCTGTTCCCCGTCCGGGTCGTCAGTGCTTGATGGGCAGTGCGCGGGCCATCCGACCGATGGCCGTCCGATTGCTTGCTGTCTGATTGTTTGCTGTCCGATTGCTTGCTGTCCAATTACTCGCTGTCCAATTACGCAGTGCGATGTCGACGTTGAGCGCGAACGCGAATCCGCCCCATGCCGCGTACGGTGCCAACGCGGCGGCTGCCGGCGTCGAAACAGCACCGGCGCGTCGGATCAGGTCCAGGGTCGAGACCTCGAGGATTCCCGCGTGGACGGCTGCCAGCACCAGGTGGTGGGACCGGAAGAACGAGGCGTTCCAGGTGGCGTTCAGCACCAGATTCACCGCCAGCGCCCGGGCCCATTGCCGACGCTGCTCCTCGCTCGCCTCGGTCCAGACCTTGCCGCCGGCGTAGGCCATCATTGCGTACAGCCCGGACCACACCGGACCGAATAGCTTCGCCGGTGGCTGCCAGCGGGGCTTGGCCAGGGCTCGGTACCACGCCGATGACGGTGTGGTGAGCAGGCCGCCGACGACCGCGGTCGCCCCGACGGCGGCCGCATTGACCAGCACGGTACGCATTCTCATGTCACATCCCTCCCGGGCTCAACGGCCCACCCAGCCGCGCGGGTCAGGCTGAACTGGTGGACGTCCAGGTATCCGGCGCGAAATCCTGCCTCGCAGTAGGCCAGGTAGAACTCCCACATTCGCTTGAACGTGGCGTCGAATCCCTGTCCGGTGATGCTCGGCCAGTTGGCCAGGAACCTCTCCCGCCAGCACCGCAGGGTGGCCGCGTAATGCGAGCCGAGCGCTCGACGGTCTGCGATCGCCAATCCGGTGCGCGAACCGATGGTTTCCTCGATGGCCCGAACCGACGGGATGATGCCGCCGGGAAAGACGTACTTGTGGATCCACGTGTAGGAGCGATGGGTGGCCAGCATCCGATCGTGCGGCATCGTGATCGTTTGCAGGCCGACCCGTCCGCCGGGTCGGAGCAACCGGTCGAGAGTGGCGAAGAACGTCGGCCAGTAGCGCATTCCGACAGCTTCGAGCATTTCCACGCTGACGATAGCGTCGTAGCTGCCGGTGACCTGTCGGTAGTCGACCAGCTGGATCTGCACCCTGTCGGACATCCCGGCCAGGCGGACCCGTTCCAGCGCGAGATCGCGCTGCTGCTCGGACAGGGTCACCGAGGTGACGCGGGCGCCTCGGCGGGCGGCACGGATCGCGAGTTCACCCCAGCCGGTGCCGATCTCGAGCACATCGCTGCCCGACCCCACCATGGCGAAGTCCAAGATGCCGTCGATCTTGCGGCGCTGAGCGCCGGCCAGGTCGTCGCCGGGTTCGAACCATGCCGATGAGTAGCTCAGGGTCTCGTCCAGAAATGCGCTGAACAGATCGTTGGACAGGTCGTAGTGGCGGTGGATGTTCTGCCGTGCCTGGGTGGGCGTGTTCTCCTCGGTGGCGGGTTGACGCCGCTCGACCAGCCGGCGGAACCGTTGCAGGGGGCGGGGTACCAGAGTTGTCATGCGCCGGGCGAACGGGGTGAGCAAGTCGGCGAGGTCGGTGCCGGGGGCAACGTCCCAGTCGCCGGCCATGTATGCCTCACCGAAGCCCAGTTTAGCGTCGACGCCCAGCCGCGCGTAGAACGCCGCCGGCCGGTGCAGCAGCATGTGCGGTTCGCCGTCGCTACCGCCGCCCAGATGTGTGCCGTCCGGGTAGCGGACGCGGAGCGGAAGTGAGGCCACCGCCCGGCGCATGATGGTCTGGGCAATGGCGGCCCGAACCTTCACCATCGTCCCGGTCGGTTGCGGCGGCACTGCGCGAGGTGGCGACGAGGCTGCCGATGCTGCGGAGCCGACTGTCTGCTGAAGTGAGGCTTCCGACTCGGGCGACATGCCACGTTCGGGAAGCGCATCCGGCGCAGGGGAGTCATCCGGCCGGGATGACATGCCGGGTAACGAGTCCGGCCGAAGTTGCCCGTGACGCGGAGTTCGCTGTAGCGACCTCTTGTCGGGTGCCGCCGACCAGGGCGGCGCAACCTGACGTTCTCTGTTCTGCACCGATGTCATTGCACGCCTTCCTGCGGGGTGTGCGGGGTTCTTTTGGCGATCGGCAACCGGCGTGCCCATAGACGCACACCGTGCAGCCGTATCCAGATGCTGGTCAGAATCGTCATCGCCGGCCGCCGGGCGACCTCGCGGAGCAGAGATCGGGTGGTGGCCGGACGACGGGTGCCCTTCAGCGTCGCGGTGAAGACCGTCGTATGTTCCTGCCGCAGTGCGATGGTGACAGACACCGTGTCCCCGGGCGGGGAGAACCGCATCAGATACCGACCGTCGACGCTGAGGAACGGGGAGACGTAGAACTCCTTGTCCTGTTGCACCCGCCCTCCCGCGTCCGGGCGCAGCAGGTAGGCGTGCCGCTCACCGTAGGTATTGTGTACCTCGGCGATAATGCAGGCCAGTTCGCCGGTCTCGGAGTAGCACCAGTGCACGGAGATCGGATTGAAGACGTGGCCGAAGCTCCGCGCGTTGGCCAGCATCAGCACCCGTCCGCCGGTCAGGTCGATGCCGCTCGTGGCCAGGAACGCCAGCACGTTGTCCTTGATACTGCGATCGGGATCGCCCAGATGGTCGCGGGACTCGAAGCGGGCCAGCGGCCGCTGCCAGAACGGAAGGCGCGGCAACTCATCGAGGTCGACCAGCCAGTAGTAGACGCGGTAGGAGAATTCGTGTCTGGTCGGCGTTGTGCGGATGTGGTCAAGGTTGGCGTCGTACAGACACGGTGTAATCAGGTCGGGTGTAATCAGGTCCGGTGTGATCTGGTTCTGTCTCATTTGGTTCTGTGCGGGGCGAATGTGCTCGGTGTGCTGGGAAACCGTCACGACCACTGCACCCCCAATGCTGCTGCCGCAGCGGCCCCGCTGGCGCAACCGTCCTCGTGGAAGCCCCAACCATGGTAAGCACCCGCGTAGCCAGTACGCCCGGTGTTCAACGTCGGCAGGCGACGTTGGGCCGCCAGTGAGCTCGCAGTGTAGATCGGGTGCTCATAGTGCCGGCGAGCGATCACGGTGGCCGGATCGACCTGGTCCTCGCAGTTCAGCGACACCACATAGTCGGTCTGCTCGTTAAGGCCCTGCAGCCGGTTCATCCAGTAGCTGACGCCGACGGCCCGATCCGGCCGCGCGGCGCAGGCCGGCACCGTGTAGTTCCACGAACTGCGCGCTCGAGTGGCCTGCGGCAGCAGCGATGAGTCGGTGTGCAGCAGCGCGGTGTTCTTCGAGTAGGGGATCGCGGACAGGATCTCGCGCTCGGCGGGTGTGGGATCGGTCAGCAGTGCCAATGCTTGGCCGGGATGGGTGGCCAGCACCAGATGGTCCGCGTGGAAGGTCCGGTCGCCGGTGTCGCGGATCTCCACCCCGTCGGCGTGCCGGGTGACTGCCCGTACCGCGGTGGCGGTGTGCACCGCTGTCAGGTTCTTGGCGGCGCGTTCGACATACGTACGCGATCCCCCCACCACGGTCCGCCAGGTGGGACTGCCATTGACGCGCAACATCTGGTGATGTTCCAAGAATTGGAACAGATACCGGGCCGGATACTGCAACGCCAGGGCCGGGCCGGTGGACCACACAGCGGAAACGATGGGTAGCAGGAAGTGAGTGACGAAATAGCCGGAGTACCCGTGCAGCGCGGCGAAGCCGGCCAGCGAGATCGAATCGACTTCGTCCTGTTCGGCCCCCAACATCCGGCGGGCATCCCGATGGAAACGACGAACCTGGTTCAATAGCGACAGGTACCGGCGGTCGGCGAGCCGGCGCGGTTGGGCGAAAACGCCTCCAAGGCCGCGAGAACCGGCGTATTCCAGCCCGCAGTCCGGACACGAGATCGACATGCTCATCTCAGTAGTGCGGGTGGGAACGTCGAGTTCCCCGAACAGCCTGACGAGATTCGGATAGGTCTTGCGGTTGTGCACGATAAATCCGGTGTCGACGCTGATCCACCGGCCGTCCGGGGTCAGCACGTCGTGCGTGTCGGCGTGCCCGCCCAGCCGGTCGTCGGCCTCGATGAGGATCACGTCGAAGCGACGCTGCAGCAAGTAGGCAGCGGTCAGTCCGGCGATGCCGCTGCCGATCACCGCCACGGTGCCGCGCTGGGTGCCTGTCATCGGCGGTGGTCCTCCCCCATGTCCCGTTCTGCCCGCGTTTCGGGCTGCTGGGTGTGATTCGAGGTACCCGGCCGGCCGGATTGGTCACCCTCGGTGAGATCCGTCACCGGTCGTCCCCACCCTTGATGCCGGTGGCGTCCAGGCAATACCGCCACAGCCCATCCAGTTCGGCGCGCGAATACCCGGTCCAGGGCAGCAGCTGATCGGGCCGCGGCCGGCGGTCATGCCAGAACAGCCCGGAAGCCGGCGTGGGATCGGTGGCCGCCAGCCAAACCGCCGTGTCGGCGCCCTGCACCGCAGTGCGCAGCAGCGGCCGCAGAAACCGGCTGAAACCCGGCAACGACCCCACGATCCCCGGAGTGTCCGCCCACCCAGGATGCATCGAGTACACCGAGGCATTGTCGCCGGACAATCGCTCGGCCAGCAGCGGTGTGAACGCCACCTGCATCCGTTTGGTGCGGGCATAGGCGGTGGCGCCGCGATACCCGCCGGCGCGGTACTCGGGGTCGGCCGCGGCCAGCCGCTGCGTGTACATGCCGCCGGAGGAGACCACGATGACGCGGGCCCCCGACGCCGCCCGCAGCAGTGGGCGCAGCAGTTCGGTCATCAACAGGGGCCCCAGCACATGGGTGGCCAGGGTGATCTCGTGCCCCTCCGCGGTTTCGGCGCGCTCGGCGGGCAGCACTCCGGCGTTGTGCACGAGCACTCCGACCGGCCGTCCGTCGGCCAGCAGCCGTCCGGCGAAATCGCGGACGGAGCGCAGGCTGGAAAGGTCGCATGACTCCACCTGCGGGTCCGCCTCCGGGTGGGCGGCGCGGATCTCGCCGGCTGCCTGCTCTCCTTTCTCGAGATTTCGGACCACCATCAGCACCCGCGCGCCGAGCCCGGCCATTCCGGCCGCAGTCGCCTTGCCCAGGCCGGAGTTGGCACCGGTCACCACCGCGGTGACCCCACGCAGTGCATTCGGGGCTGGGTCCGCCGGATCCCACTCGGCTCGCCGGGCGAGATAGCCAAGGCGGGAGTAGCCGATCAGAACCGAGCGGTCCATCGCGGTGTCCAAGGCCGAAGTCAGCCAATCGGGCAGGTTCACCATTGCGTCACCGCCGGATCCGGCTGACCGCCGGCCACTGTGACAACTACGGCGAGGACCGCAGTGAAAGCCGCAGCTTTTCCCATCGTCACTGGTCGTCCTTCCGGTGATGTGTCGTGTGCGGGCCGATTGCCGCCGGAATCTCACGGCTTCCCTGTTCGGTCGCGTGCCTGGATCGGCGCGCGAACGGCACTTGGTTGTGGCTCCCGGCTTCGCCTGTATTCCCTGTTTCGTCGTCCGCTGTCACGTCCGCTACCTCGTTGCCGTCCCCGTTGTCCGCGCGGGACAGCGCAGAGGGCCACCAGACCCGCTTTCCGATATCGATGGTCAGCGCGGGGACCAGCAGCGATCGGACGATGATCGTGTCCAGCAGGACTCCGAACGCCACGATGAAGGCAATCTGGGCCAGGAACAGGATCGGTATCACCGCCAGGGCGGAGAATGTGGCAGCCAACACCACGCCGGCCGAGGTGATCACCCCACCGGTCAGCGCCAGGCCACGGCGAGTGCCCTGTCGGGTTCCGTGTATCGCAGATTCCTCCCGTGCCCGGGTCATCAGGAAGATGTTGTAGTCGATACCTAATGCCACCAGGAACACGAACCCGAACAGCGGCACCACCGGGTCAGCCCCGGGAAAACCGAAGACATGGTTGAACACCAAAGCCGAGACGCCCATTGTCGCGGCGAACGAGAGCACTACGGTGGCGAGCAGCAACAGTGGCGCCAACAGCGCTCGCAACAGCAGCGCCAACACAAGGAAGATCACCAGCAGCACAATGGGGATGATTACGCCACGGTCCCGCTCGGAGGTCTTCTGGGTGTCGAGTTGGATCGCGGTTGGGCCTCCCACCATGGCATCGGCTCCGGGCACTGCATGAACTGCCTGCCGAAGTTGCGCCACCGTGCTGACGGCGCGCTCCGAGTCAGCAGAATCCGCCAACACCGTGAGGATCTCCACCCTGCCGCCTTCGACCAGTGGTGCGCCGCTCTGGGATTTCAGTAGCATCGACGACGACACCCCGGGCACCTGGGATGCGGCTAGCACCTGTTGGGCCTGTGCCTGGTTCGCGATGGTCACGGTGGGCGAACCGCTACCGCCGGGGAAATGGCTGCCGAGAATCTGCTGCCCGGTCACCGAGTCAACCGTCTTGAGGAACACTGCGGACTGAGCCGTACCACCGGCCCGCAGCTGCGGCAGGAACGCCACACCGATCAGTAGCAGCACTGTGGCGGCACTCCAGACGATCCGCGGCCGCCCGCCGACCAGTCGGGCGATGCGGCCCCACATCCCGCGGGTTTCCGGGTGCGCGGAGCCCAGTATCGGGCGGACCGGCCAGAACGCTGCGCGGCCCAGCAGTGCGAGCACCCCCGGCAGGAATGTCATCGTTGCCAGCCATGCCGAGGCGATGCCTATCGCCGCGACCGGACCGAGGCCGCGGTTGGAGTTCAGGTCGCTGAACAGCAGGCACAGCACGGCCAGGATCACGGTGGCGGCCGACGCACTGATCGGTGCCAGGGTGACCCGCCACGCCGTCACCATCGCGTCAACGCGATTCTCGGTGTCTCGCAACTGCTCCCGGAATCGGGAGACCAGCAGCAGTGCATAGTCGGTGGCCGCACCGAACACCAGTATCGACAGGATGCCCTGGCTCTGCCCATTGAGGGCCAGCACGCCATTGTCCGCCAGCAGGTAGACGATCAGGCTGGCCAGACCGAGGGCGAAGACCGCCGAGATCAACACCACCAGCGGTAGCAGCAAGCTGCGGTAGACCACCAGCAGGATCAACGCGACGGCGGAACCGGCCACTATCAACAGCAACCCGTCGATGCCCGAGAACGCTGTGCCCAGATCGGCAATCAGCCCCGCCGGGCCGGTCACCAGCACGGTGAGGCCGTCTGGCGGTGCGCGTAGATCTCCCCGGATAGCCGCAACAGCAGCGGAGGGGTCGGCCGACTGATCGATAGGCACGATTAACTGGAGTGCCTGGCCGTCGGGCGATGCCTCGGCAGGCGGTAAGGCTTTGCCCTGGACACCGGCGATGATGGCAAACCGCGCCGCGGCGCTTGTCAGAAACTGCCGGTCTGCGTCGGTGATCCCGGATTCGCGCTGCGCGACCACTATCGCAGGCAGCACCTGGGACCGGGTGAAGGCCTGCTGCTCCTGCTGTACCTGGGTGGACTCGGCGGAGGCCGGCAGGAATGCGGAGCTGTCGTTGGTCGCGACCTGGCTGAGTTTGCCGGCGAACGGCCCGGCGATGCCACCAAGGAGCAGCCACCCGATCGTGACCAGCGCAGGTATCAGCCAGCGCAGCCGGCGGGTCGAGCCCGTCCGGCTCGAGGGTTTGACCCCGCGGTCAGATTCGGTGTGCAGATCCATCAAGGGCCTTTCCGGCTTCGAGCCTCCGGGGAACGCGGCCGGGAGGCCGTGGTGTCGACTGTACAGCAATCACTAGACAATCTAGTTGCCACCTAATCTACAATGAATTCGTGACGACGCAACAGGCTCCCTCCGGTTCGCAGGCTCAACGTGTTGGCGCCGCCGTGCGAAGGCTGCTGCGGTCCGGTCGGGGGATGCAATCGGCCATGGCACGCCACCTCAAGATGGGTGAAACGGATCTGGCGGCCATGGACGAGCTGGTCACCAGTCCGGTGCCGATGGGTCCGGTCGAGTTGGGCCATCGGCTCGGCATCCGTTCCGCGTCGGCGACGGTGCTGGTCGATCGGTTGGAAGCGGTGGGGCACCTGCATCGGCAACCGCACGCCAGTGATCGGCGGAGGGTGGTGCTGGAGGCATCGGACTCAGCGATAGCAGAGGTCGGCGAGATGCTGACACCCCTGCTGATCGCCATGGGCCAGATCGTCGACCGGCTCGATCCCGTCCAGGCTGAGTTGGTGCTGGCATTCCTGCGTGACGTGACGGTGGCGATGGACGACTTCACCAAGGCGACGGCGGCAGACGCGACCGCGACGACGGCCCGCCCCGTCTCGCCCGGCGCGGCAGGCTCGCTCCGCTGAGGGTGATCTCTGGAACGTGCAATCGAGTTCCGCGCCGGGCCAGGTACTCGACAGGCGGACCGTTCCTACCTGGATGGCACCGTCTTGGATGGCACTGCGCTGGAACGCACTGTGATCACCGCGCACCCGTCATGATCGCGCCGATGGCTGGTTCGAGGTGGGACCGCTTCCGCGCCCGGCGCGTGACCCGACCCCGCTCGTCGCCAACTGGTCAGAGGTAGGGCGCTCAAGGGCTCCAACAGATCAGGATTGTATGCATCTATCCGACCAGTCGCGGGGCGCTAGCCTATTGACACCCTCTGAGACCTCGTGATTGTATACGGCGATGACGACCACGATGGATGTCACAGCCCCGTCGACGACCTATATAGGGACGTCCCAGCGCAAGCACAACGGCGACCGGTTCCTCCAGGGCCGCGAGGAGTACATCGACGATGTGCGACTACCCAACATGGTGTTCGCGGCCGTCCTGCGCAGCCCGCATCCGCATGCGCGGATCGTCAGCGTGGACGTGTCGCGGGCCCGCGACGCTCGCGATGTCCTGGTGGTCATCTCCGGGAAGGACGCGGCCGAACACACCGACCCGATCCCGCACTTCGTCAATCCCGAGGGCTTCGGCGGCAAGACCGCAGAGGTGCGTTGCCTCGCGGTGGACCGCGTGCGCTACGTCGGGGAACCGGTCGCGGCCGTTGTCGCGTCGACTCGGCAGGACGCGGAAGCGGCGCTGGAACTGATCGACGTCACCTACGAGGTGCTTCCCTTTGTCCTCGAATCGGATGCCGCAATGCTGCCCGATGCCCCGCGCCTGTACGACGGCTGGGACGACAACGTGATCATCACCGTGCCTTTCAAGGGCGGAGATCCAGATGGCGCGCTGGCTGCGGCAGACTATGTGATCGAGGACAACGTCAAGATCCAGCGGTATTCCACCCAACCGATGGAGCCGCGCGGCTACATCGGCGACTGGAACCCACGGCAGCGCAGTTATACCTTTTACGGGTCCGTGCAGAACCCGCATCCGCTGCGCTGGGTGCTCGCTCAGGCACTTCGGGTGAGCGAGTCAGACGTCAGGGTGATCGCCCCAACCGTCGGTGGTGCTTTTGGGTTGAAGATGCATGGACACCCCGAAGAATCGCTGGTGTGCCTGCTGAGCAAGATGGCCGGCCGGCCGGTCAAATGGATTGAGGACCGCTCCGAGACCCTGCTGGTCGGTGCCCGCGAACAGCATCACCATTTCAGCGTCGGATTCACCGCCGACGGCACCATCACGGCGCTGAAGGTTCATCTTGTCGCCAACGCCGGCGCACTGGGTGCACCCCCGGGATGGAGCATGTCGTTCCTGAGCGCGATGAGCTATCCGACCGGGTACAAGATCCGAAACACCGATGTAGTTGCGAGCATCGTGGCAACCAACAAGGCTCCGTGGAATGCCGCGCGGGGATACGGCAAGGAATCGACCAACCTGGTGATGGAACGCATCATCGATCTGGTCGCCAAGCGGCTGGACCTGGATCCGCTCGATGTCCGCCGTAAGAACCTGATCCGCAGCGACGAGTTCCCTTATCGCACCAACAGCGGGTTGAATATCGACTCCGGGGATTACCACGGCGCGATCGACAAGGTCGTCGCCCACATCGATCTAGCTTCGCTCCGGGAGGAACAGGCGCGGTTGCTGGCCGACGGTCGTTACCTGGGGATCGGTTTCGCCTTCGAGCTCACCCCGGAGTCCGGTGATATTCCTGGCACGCTGGTGAGCGGGTTCGACACCTCCACGGTGAAGATGGCTCCGTCCGGTCAGGTGACAATCCTCACCGGCGTGACGACGCCCGGCGGCGGCAATGACACGTCGATCATCCAGATCGTCGCCGACATACTGGGCATACCGATGGCCAACTGCTCCATTGTGCAAGGCGATACCCTGCTCACCCCATACGGTTTCGGCAACTACAGCGGTCGCAGCATGGTTACCGGCGGCAACGCTGCCTACCTGGCCGCCAAGGACATTCGGACCAAGCTCGTCACGGTCGCGGCGCGCATGCTGGAAACCGAACCGGATGACGTGGTCCTGCACGGCGGGCTGGCCAGCAGCCAGCAGGAACCAAGCAAGTCGGTACCGATCAACCAAGTTGCCTACACGATCTACACCCTGGCATACGTCGTAGCGCTCGGGGTCGAGCCGCCGCTGGAAGCCACCAGGGTGTACCAGCCGGACAACATCCAGGAGATTCCGGATGCCGAGACCGGAACCATCAACATCTACCCGACGTATTCCAATGCGGTTCACGCGGCAGTCGTGGAAGTTGACCCGGAAACCGGGTTCGTCACGCTGCGCCGCTTTGCGGTCGTCGACGATGCCGGGACGGTGATCAATCCGCGATTCGTCGAAGGGCAGATGCAGGGGGCCGTCGCTATGGGCATCGGCGCCGGAATGATGGAGAACAGCGCCTACGACCAGGCGACCGGAAAGCTGATCGCCAACCGGTTCAAGACATACCTGATGCCCCGGGCCTGCGATATGCCGGACATCGAAGTCATCTCCCAGCACACGCCCAGCCCCTACACCGCACTTGGCACCAAGGGTGCTGGCGAAGCGGGTATCGGCGGGGCCCAGGCAGCGATCTCAAACGCGGTGCACAATGCCCTCGCGCCGCTGGGGGTCACCATCCGCGAGATGCCGCTGAATCCGCGAAATGTGCTGCACGCGATCGTCTACGCCAAGAAGGGCGCCGCACAGTGATTACCAACTACTTCCGGTACGAGATGCCGGACACGATCCAGGAGGCCGTCGCGATCCTGGCCGAGGCCCCCGAGACCACGACCGTCGTCGGCGGCGGCACCTGGGTCGTTCCCGAGATGTCGCAGCATCTGCGCAAGCCGACTGCCATCGTCGAACTGCGGCGTGCCGGCGTGGGATCGATCACCCGTGACGGTGATGCGATCACCATCGGCGCGGCGACCAACTACCTGACCGCGATCTCCAGCGAGCACACACCGGCCATGCTGCGGTCCATGGCCGAGCATGTGACAGGCGGATCGCAGATCCAGGGGCAAGGCACCATCGGCGGCTCAGCCTGCTACGCCTACCCGTCCTCAGACGTCCCGGGGGCGCTGGTGGCGCTGGGCGCGACGATGAATCTGCGCTCTGCGACCGGCGCCAGGCAGGTTGCTGTTGATGATTTCTTCGTGAGCGCCTACTCCACCTGTCTGCAGGCGGATGAGTTGCTCGAGTCGATCACGATCGACGCGGCGATGGCCGCGCGGCCGGCCGTGCACCTGAAATTCCGGGTGGCCGAAGGGAGTTCACCGATCGTCACAGCTAGCTGCGTCGTAGATGAGTCCGGCTCGGTGACCAGCGTCACCATTGGCGGCGCCACCCCGCGGCCCTTTACCGCATCGCTGGATGCGGATGCGGATCAGGCCGGCGTGGCCGCCGCGGTCCGCCCGCTGGTGATCGACCCCTGGGAGGACGTGTTGGCAACCGGCAACTTCCGGCGGCACCTCGCCGGCATCATGGCCTGGCGCGCCGTCAGCGCCGCGCGCAACAGCTCGACAGGAGAAAACTGATGGGCAGCTCGGACGGGTACGCGACGATTACCGTCACGGTGAACGGCGACAGGCAAACGGTCTCGGTTGACGTCCGCAAGGCGCTGGTCGATGTGATCCGAGAAGACTTGGGGCTGACCGGTACCCATGTGGGCTGCCGCACCGGTGATTGCGGAGCCTGCACTGTCCGGCTCGACGGGGCGGTGACGAAATCCTGCCTGCGTTTCGGTGCCAGCGTGGATGGATCGGAGATCACCACCGTCGAGGGATTGTCGGACGGGGACACGCTGACGCCCGTGCAACAGGCTTTCTGGGACGAGTACGGCTTCCAGTGCGGGTACTGCCTGCCCGGCATGCTGTTCTGCTCCACCGAGCTGCTCGAGAACAACCCGACCCCCACCGACGACGAGATCCGTCATGCGATCAACGGAAACCTGTGCCGCTGCACCGGATACACGGGCATCGTCCGCGCTGTGCGGCACGCGGCGGCGATCGCGGACTTCACCGCGGCGATGCCGGCGGAGTCCACGACGGCGCTGCTTGACCCAATGCCGACGAACTGAGCCCGGACAACCAGCGGCCAGTCCTCCGGCGGGCCCGCCCGGGACACCTACCGGTTCTCCTCACCCCAGGGGTGTCGATCCAATGGGGGCAGGATCAGGCCCCCAGGCGCCCAAGCTCGGCACGATCCGGCCTCATGGTCGTAGTTCGGTGCCGGGTGGGGGTGTGATGCCGAGGGTGGCGGCGTGCTCACGCAAGTAGTCCGACAGGTGGGGTAGGGCGAACCGGATCTTGCCGTAGCCTGCCGGTTCGATGATGCCTGCGGCGATCAGGCGCAGTCGGTATTGGGAGGCGTAGTTGCTGGTGCATTGAAGCCGCGCGGCGATGTCGGCCAGTCGGCTGGGTCCGGCGACGTGGGCCATGGCGGCCAGGAAGGTGCGGTCGACCTCGGACAGGTCCCGCAGTGCGGGTTCGTGCACCAGGGAGCCGAGCCTGCGGGTCGCGGCGGACACCCCGGCGCGCGCGTCCGCCAGGTCGATCCGGGTATGGGCCGGGTGTTGCTGCCAGCTCCACCTGCCGACGAGTTGGATCAGGAATGGGTATCCGCCGGTGCCTGCCACGGCCTCGGCCAACGCGGCGGCGCTGATCTGGCGTCCGGCCTGCTCGATCGGGATTGCCAAGGCGTCGGCGACCTGGTCGGGGGCGACGGCGCCGAGCCGGTGCCGGTCGGCGCGGCGCAAGAATGTCAGCACGTCATCGCTGAGGAGTTCGTCGACTGCCGAGGGGAGTCCGGCCCCGGCGAATGCGACGGGGCGCTCCTCGCGGAAGGCGTGCTGGATCACGGTGCTCAGTGACCGCATGTCCTCGGGCGCGACGCGGCGCTGCAGCTCGTCGATGGTGATCAGCAGGCCGGTGCCGTGCCGGTCGAGCTCATCGGTCAGCACCTCGATCTGGGTGCGCAGCCCAGCTTCCGCATGCGACTGCTCGGTGACGGACATGTCGAGGCCGCCGCCGATGACCGGCAAGGTGAGCCCGGTCAACCGCCGCCGCGGCCGCGGAACGTCCATCCGGCCGGCTGCCTTGGGTAGTTCCTCGGTCACCAAGCGGTGGACCAGGCCGGCGGTGGCAGTTTCGGACACGACGAGCCAGCCGCGGCTACGGGCCAGGTCTTCGACCTGGTTGAGCATCACCGTCTTGCCGACACCACGAGCGCCGGTGTAGATGCTGGCCCGCCCGCTCGCGCCGGGCCCATCAGCCAGGGCATCCTGCCACGCCTGGATCACATCGTCACGGCCGACCAGCAGCGGCGGGGACACCCCGAAGCCTGCCCGGAACGGGTTGGTCAGCCTACCTTTAACCATCGTTAGACCTTATAACACTTCTAGTGATCGTTAGCAGTGCAGACCGCCTAAATCTACGCCCCCACGATCAAAGCGTCGAAGATCGCAACGACACGTTTGGCGGTGACGATCGAGTGCGTGAACGACACCGCGCTGGCGGATGCCGACTTCATGGACGGGGCCATCACTGAACTCACCAGTGCAAACCGGTGAATCGTCCAACGAGTCGGGCTACCTGCGGCACCGCCTGGTTCATGCGATCACCGCAGTGAGGCGAGGCGGTGGGGGCTACCCAGAACGTTATGCGTAGCCCCCACAAACCACCACAGCCGGAGGAACTTCCCGATGGCTGACATCGCTTCGGACAGTTCGCCGCCGACCAGGATGACGATGATAAGCGTCATTGTGAGATGGCGCGCCCATCTAGCAGGGTGGCGGGTCCAGCTGCTACGGTTGTGGTGGATGTTCAGATCAGCTGGAAGCTGGTCCTCGAAACCCCCACCGGTGCCTGCCAAGTCCCCGGTGGGGGTTTCGTTTGTTCGCGGGTCTTTCCTCGCATTGTCAGGGGGATCCAAGGATCCCCCGGGTTTCGGCGGCATGGCCGTCCTCCTTCTGTTCAAGCGCCTTGTGAGGCGTAATGTCCGCGCCGGTGTTCTCCGCCGCGGCCTCGACGCGAACTTCCGCGTCATGAGGTTCTAGTGGCTCCCACCGGTAGGATCCGCGCGCCACTCGCGTAACGGGTGATGACGGGTCGTCGGCCAGCCTGCCCAAGGCAGAGCTGATCAAGATGGTTGGACGCGGGGAGTCTGTCGTCCAACCTTCGGCTTCCAGGGTGGACAGGACCAAGGATGTCTTCACGACTTGACCTTGGTGCTGCGCCACGATGCTCTCGATCCGCATGGTCACCTCGGATCGGCTGGGTGGCGGATCAGTTGCGGCTGCCGAAGTACTCGGGCTTGTAGTTGGCGCGGCTAGGCCGCAAGGCGTGAGCGCAGGAGCGGTAAGGCCAGCGACTCGCCCGCATGCAGCCACCAGTCTCGGGTCCACGCTGTGCGTAACGCCCAACCGGCTGAGTACGTTCATGAGATCCATGACCGCTTCGAGCCTGCCTGCGAGGCCCGCTTCGATGGCTGAAAGTTCAGTTTCGGCTGTCATCTCTACCTCCAAGCTGCATACGTCCACGGATACGCAGGGACTGCAACCAGCGCGCGGCGTGTCGTGCGGATTTATCCGCGTCGACGTGTCTTTGGACTATGCGTCGCATGCAGAACGGAGAATCAAGAACGAAGACGGAGCACCCTTGTGCGGCTTAGTTGGGTGAGCTGACGCAGCGTGGAAGGACCATGGGGTGCAGTCGTTGGCGGAGGGAAGGGCTTTTCTGTATGTATCGAGCCAGGAGCCCGCGGGTGACGCACGTACGCGGCTGCATCGGGCCAGGAGTCGCCGTCTCGCAGCTCCAATGGCTCGCTCGAACCGTCGTGTCAGCGACGGACTTGACAGCCTGACTTTCGCCGCCCACCCTCTCGCCGACATGTTCCACGCCTACGTATACGCACCGGCTCCCTCACCTGGAGGTTCGGGTCGGCGGGTCGGTGACCCTGCGCGCGTCGCGTTCACCTCCTTCATGACAGGTATCCTCGCCGCGTGGCACGGTAAACGTGGCAAGAGCGGTTCGTGCGCCACGCCCCGTGGCTAGCCCGGGCAGCCTCTCTAGTCAGCCGTTCAGGACTCGGCGATCCAGTGCAGGATGTCCTCGGGTGTCACCGGCACCGCGTCGATCCGCACGTTCCACGGTCGCAGGGCGTCTTCGATGGCCGAGACGACCGCTGCCGGAGCGGCCATCCGACCACCCTCACCGACACCCTTGACGCCGAACGGCGTGAACGGTGACGGCGTCTGCAGGTGCTGGATCCGCACAACCGGGACGTCAATGGTGGTGGGCACCAGATACGAGCGGAAGTCCCGCTGCTGCAACTGGCCGTCGGTGTAGTTCAGCACCTCGGTCAGCGCGCTGCCGACGCCTTGCGCGATACCGCCCAGCAACTGCCCCCGTACCGCATCGGGGTTCAGTACCGTGCCGCAGTCATGCACCACCGCATAGTCGAGGAAGTGGACCTGGCCCGTCTCGACATCGACCTCGACGACGGGGATGTGCACGGAATTGCCGACGATCGGGCAGAACACGCCCCAGGAGGATCCGTCGGGTTCCGGCATGGTGTAAATGGGATGGTCGTAGCTGAACGTGCATTCCAGGCCCGTCCGGGAACCGTCCGGTAGTGACAGCGCCTCCGAGTAGGCCCGATGCGCGATCCGTGCCAGCGGGGCCGAGCGCTCGGGGACCCCCGTGACAACAAAGGAACTCGACGCGGCGTCCCAGGTCAGATCGCCCGGGTCCGCTTCGAGGAGGTCCGCGGCGATGGGGCGCATCTGCTTGATCAAGTCGTCCGCTGCGCCCTGAACCGCACCGGCGAGCATCACCGTCATCCGGCTCGCCGTCGTGCCCAATCCGGGCCCGGCCATCTGACTGTCGGTGAAGGTAACGGCGATGTCGTCCGGGTCGACGCCCAGCGCTTCGGCCGCGACGGTCGCCGCGACGGTCTCCAGCGGCGTCCCCACTGATGGGGTGTGCAGCGCGATGCGAACGTGCCCCTGGCCGTCGACGCGGACGGTCGCGGACTCCGCGGACGTGCTACCCCGCGCCGGATTCTGGTCGAACATCACCCACAGCGCGCTGGCCCCCTGAACACTGCGCTCCTGGCAGGTAACGACGCCGATCCCGATGGCGCGACCCTCACGCCGGGCGTCGGCCTGCCGCTGGCGCCAGGTGTCGTAGTCGGCGAATTCCAACGCGTCGGACAGTGCCTTCGGATACTGCCCGGAGTCGTACAGATTGCCGGTCGGTGTGCGGTAGGGGAAGGCATCTGGGGGAATCAGGTTGCGGCGGCGGATCTCGACCCGATCGATGCCCAACTCGTCGGCGGCCGCGTCGACCAGGCGCTCCAACATGAAGTTGTGTGCCGCGCCACCGAATCCTCGGTACGCGGCTTGGGGGGTCTTGTTCGTCAGTACGGCGGTGAAATCCACGCCGAGAGCGCCGATGTCGTACGGGCCCGTTGCCTGTGCGAGCGGTTCGGCGTTGTTGATGGCACCGAGGACGAATGCGGACCCGTAATCCTCCACCACCGCGAAGCGGAGGGCGGTGAACCTTCCGTCGCCATCGATGGCCAGTTCGGCATCGTAGGTCCGGTCCTCACCGTGATTCTCGCCGCCGATCAGGCTCTCCACCCGGTCCTCGATGAAACGTACCGGGCGGGAGGTGATCTTCGAGAGCATCGCGCAGATCAGGATCGGTCGGGGCTGCCAGAACTTCCCGCCGAACGATCCGCCGATGTCGCAGGGAAGGCCGCGCACGGACTGCGGGGCGATGCCGAGCGATGGCCCGAGGGTCCAGAGCAGCGCGTAGCTCTGCAGGTTGCTCCAAACCGTCAAGCCGCCGGATTCGTCCCAGTCGCAGATGCAGCCGTAGGTGTCCAGCGGTGCACCGGTCTGTCGTGGCCAGCGCAGGGTTCGTCGCACCACATGTGCCGCAGTGTCGAAGGATTCCGCCACGGGGCCGAAGTCGAAGTGCCGCTTGAGGATCAGGTTCGAGCCGAGCCCCTCGTGGATGACGGAAGCGCCCTGGGCCAGCGCCTGCTCGGGCGTTTCGATCGTCGGCAGCACCTCGTAGGTGACGACGACCTTGGCGGCCGCGTCCTCGGCCTGGGCCCTGCTCGCGGCGGCGACGGCGACGATGGCCTCGCCCGCGTAACGAGCCTTGTCGGACGGCAGCGCCGGCAAGGGAATCGGCAGCGGCGGGTCGTGGAACGCCGCCAAGGTGAACGCCGGCTTGGCGAGGTTTTCCGCGGCGGCGCCGGTCAGCACCGCGTGAACGCCTGGCATCGCTTCCGCTGCGCTGGTGTCGATCTGCACGATGCGGGCGTGGGCGTGCGGGCTTCGCACCATGGCGGTGTGCAACATGCCGGCCGGCCGAATGTCCTGGATGTACTCCCCGCCGGTGCGCACCAGCCGGCGGGACTCCCGGGTCGGGCGGCGCTGGCCGATCAGTCGGGTGGCCGGCCTGGTTTCGGACGGCATAGCTTCGGGCACCGCGGTTTTGGACGGCACAGTTTTGGACGGCACAGTTTTGGGCTGCGCTGTTTTGGACGGCATTGCTTCGGGCTGCGTCATGACGTGCCGCCGTCGGTCCGGGCGCTGCTACTGGCGGTACCGCCGTCGATAGCGACCCCGTCACCTGCGCTGCCGTTACCCTCCCCGTGATGGGCGCCGGCGGAGTCGCCGGACGCCGTCAGGAGCGACCCCGCTACTTGGACGGCTTCGATGATCTGCTGATAGCCGGTGCAACGACACAGGTTTCCGTGCAAGGCATCGCGGATCGTTGCCTCGTCCGCAGCCGGGTAGTCCCGCAATGTGGTCCGGGCCACCAGCATCATGCCAGGAGTGCAGTAGCCGCACTGGACTGCGTGCTCACTCTCGAAAGCGGACCGCAGAGCCGTGGTGGCCGACGGGTCGAGCCGCTGCAAACCGGTCAACGTCGTTACCCGGTGCCCGTCGGCCTGTGCGGCGAGCATCAGGCAGGATCGCACCGGCGCCTCGTCCAGCAGCACCGTGCAGGCGCCGCAGACACCCTGCTCGCAGCCGACGTGCACATCGATGCATCCGAGTTGATCGCGCAGGCAGTCGGCCAGCGAGGTTCGGTCCTCGACAGTGAGGGTGCTGCGCACACCGTTGACATGTGCATCAAGATATGCCATCTCGCTCCTTCTTCGCTTGGGCGACAGCGCGTCGCGCCAACACTGGAAGCACCCTGCGGCGATAGTCGGCGCCGGCTCGCCGATCGTCCAGGTCGGTGATCAGGGCAACCGCCTGCATCACCGCGTCGTCGGCTGAGTCGGCGTGTGCCACAACGTGAGTCGGGCCTGCGCCGTAGAGCCCGAGGGTCGTCCCGGCGTCGTCGACCACGGCGGCCGCGCCCGCTATCGGCCAGGTGATGTGGGTGCGGCGGACGTGCGCCAGGCCGATCCCTGCGCGCGGCAGCGTCGGGATCGTGATGGAGACGATCACCTCGGCGGGTGCCAGCCGTTCCTGCGGCGGCGTGGTCACGAACGTGGCGGCCGGTTCGGTGCGAAGCGTGGTGGTGATCGTTGCCCGGCTCGCCGCCAGCGCGGCCGGGAGCTGGGAGTTCGGATCGGCCCAGGCCAGGCTCCCACCCAGGCCACAGCGGGACCGGACTGACATGGCGCCGACCGTGGTGATCGCGCGATACAGCATGGGCACCAAGCGTTGCAGGTCCGCTCCGAGTTCCACGGTGCGCAGCGGTTCGGCCGCGCGGATCGTCACTGCATCGGCGCCGACCTGGACACCACGCAACTCGGCCAGTTCGCTGATGTCCACCAGGGTGGTGACGGACACCTCTTGCATCACCAACGCCGGCATCAGGCTCTGGCCGCCAGCCAGCAGCCGCGCGCCGCCGGGGTCGCTGCCCAGCGTGTCGATCGCCTGCTGGAGAGTAGGCGGCCGGTAGTACCGCAGCGGCGGTACCTTCATGCCGTGCCGGCCGCCGACGAGTGGTCCACCGGCGGTGATGCGGCGCCCAGCACCTGGGCGATCGTCGCGTCTGCGACGCCGGCCTCGCGCAGTACATCCTCGGTATCCGGGCCGATCGTCCACCGAGCGCTTCGCCGGGTGCCACCGGGCGTGCCGGACAGTTTCGGTATCACCCCAGGACTAGTCATGGTGCCGTGCACGTCGTCGACAAGATCGACGAGCAGCCCCCGCTCACGGAAGTATGGATCGTTGTAGATGTCCTCGGCGTTGTAGACCGGCGCGCACACCACCCCGGCCTGCTCCATCATCGAATCCAACTCGGCCGCGGTGTACTGACTGGCCCAGCTCCCGATGATCTCGTCGAGCAGGTCTTCGTGCTCCCCCCGGGCGTTGTGGTTGACGAAACGTGGGTCGGTCCCCAGCTCCGGCTGTCCCATCAGTGTGGCCAGGCGTTGCCACAGCGTGTCGTGGTTGGCAGCGATCACCACCCACTTGTCGTCCTTGGACTTGTAGACGTTGGACGGGGCGATGCGCGGTAGCCGTGACCCGGTGGGCTGCCGGATCGCACCGCACTTCTCGTACTCGACGATCGTCGATTCGAGCATCGCGAAACAGGCGTCGACCAGAGAAACGTCCACCACCTGCCCGGTCTGGCCGCGGGCGTCGCGGGCGTACAGCGCCAGCAGGATTCCGGAGAATGCCTGCTGCGCGGCCAGGGTGTCGCCCAACGAGATGCCCGAGCGGGGCGGGGCGAGTCCGGGGTGGCCGTTGATGTAGCGGATGCCGCCGATCGCTTCCCCGGCCGAGGCGAAACCCGGTCTATCCGAATAGCGCCCCGTCTGCCCGTAGCCCGACACCCGTGCGTAGATGCAGCCTGGGTTACGGGCGTGAACGTCCTGCGGCCCAAGGCCCCAACGCTCCATCGTGCCGGGCCGGAAGTTCTCCACGATCACATCGGCCTGCGCGGCCAACTCCAAGGCCACTTCCCGGTGCTGCTGCTCTCGCAGGTTCAGCGCTACTGACCGCTTGTTCCGCCCGATGATCGACCACCACAGCGAGTGGCCGTTGTGACGCAGCCGGCCCCAGTCGCGCATCGGGTCGCCGGTCGGCGGCTCGACCTTGATGATGTCGGCCCCGAAATCGCCCAGCAGGGTACCGACGAACGGGCCGGCGAGGAGTTGACCGAACTCCAGCACGCGCAGCCCCTGCAGCGGCGATGCGCCGGAGGTGGGGGCAGGCTCGGTGAGGTCTGTTGGCATGGGCGTCCTCGTCATCGCTGGGTTCCAGATTGCATGCAATCATGCCGACTTGCTCGCAGATTTGCAACCTCTTATAGGAAAAAGTCGCGTCGACCTGTATCGTGCTGTACACAATCACCCGGATCAGGGTGTGCCCGCGGTGGCGGCCGGTCCGCGCCGAGCAGCAGCGGACGACCAGCAACGAAGGAGAGCCGGAATGACCGATCAACTGGGGTGGCGCGGCATCTACGGCATTCTTGCCCCATCGACGAACACGACGGTCGAGGCCGACTACAACTCCATGCGGGTGCCCGGCGTGACCTGCGCGATGGGCCGCATCCACATCCGCGACCAGAACATCTCCGACGACGCCGGATTCGAACATCTGCTGGGTGAGGTGCGGGCTGAGATCGACCACGCACTCGAGCGGCTGCTCACCTGCAAACCGGACCATCTGGTGATGGGAATGAGCGCCGAGACGTTCTGGGGCGGCATCAAGGGCAGTCAGGAATTCCAGCGCCGGATGGAGGACCGTTCCGGTATGCCGGTCTACTCCGGAGCGCTCGCCTGCCAGCAGGCGCTGCAGGCGCTGGGCTGCGAACGGGTCGCCGTCATCTCGCCGTACCAGCCGATCGGCGACGAGAACGTCAAGACCTTCTTCACCGAAAGCGGTTTCGACGTCAAGCGTCTGGTCGGCCTGAAGTGCCCCACGGCGGTGGACATCGCCCGGGTCAGCACTGAGCGGCTGATCACGACGATCAAGGAGATCGACGGGGATGACGTGGACGCGATCGTTCAGGTCGGCACGAACCTGTCCATGGTCTCGATCGCGGACGAGGCCGAGCGGTGGCTCGGCAAGCCGGTGATCGCGATCAACGCGGCTACCTGGTGGAGCGCCCTTCGGGCAACCGGGGTCACCGACCGCATCCAAGGGGCCGGCAGCTTGCTGCGGGAGCACTGATGGCGGCGATGGCGCCGTGCACAGCGATGGCTGCTTCGATAGGTAATTCGATAGGTAATTCGATAGGTAATTCGATAGGTAAGAGGAGAGAACAGCGGTGACATCCGTGGAGATCATCGAGACGACGCTGCGGGACGGTTTGCAGAACGAGTCGACGATCCTGTCGACCGACGACAAGGTGGCGTTGGCGCACCGACTCGTGGCGTTCGGCGCGCGGCGCATCGAGGTGACGAGCTTCGTCAACCCAGCGCGGGTACCGCAGATGGCCGACGCCGACGAATTGATGAGCCGGCTGGCTGACTTGGACGCCAGCAAGGCCGCGCTGGTGATGAACCAGCGCGGGCTGGACCGTGCGCTGGCAGTCGGCGTGGACGAGGTCGACATCGTGGTCGTGACCACCGACACGTTCTGCCAGCGGAATCAGGGGATGACGGCGTTCCAGGCCTGCGACCTGGCCGCCACGCTGGTAGCCGGCGCCCGCGCCGCTGGGGTCTTCACGACCGTCACGATCGGCGCATCCTTCGGATGCCCCTTCGAGGGTGAGGTATCGGTGGACCGGCTGGGCGAGATCATCCGGCGCGCGGTGGCCGCGGGGCCCGACGAGCTCGCGCTGGCCGACACGATCGGGGTGGCGGTACCCACCGATGTCTCCGAGCGGGTGGAGCTTGCCAGGGTGATCGCCGGCCCGGCCGTGCCGTTGCGGCTGCACCTGCACGACACCCGCCACACCGGTGTCGCGAACGCCTGGGCCGGGGTACAGGCGGGTGTTCGCGCGCTCGATGCGACGGTGGGCGGTAGCGGCGGCTGCCCATTCGCTCCCAACGCGACCGGTAACGTTGCCACCGAGGATCTCGTCTACCTCTTCCAGCGGAGCGGAGTCGACACGGGGCTGGACCTGGCGGGGGTACGGGAGTCGGTCGAGTGGCTGGAGGCAGCGCTGGGAAAGCCGCTTCCCGGCGCGCTGCTTCGCGCGGGGACGTTTCCCGATGGGGCGGCTGGTGCCGAGAGTACCGCCGGTTCTGGTGCCACCGGCCGCGTGAGCGGAAGCTGATCGCGTCGCGGAGACGGTAACCTGACCGGTGCGCGATGGGCTTCAGCGACGAGCGGAGGGACGATGCCTACCTCGGGTCAGGACGCGTATGCGACCATCCGCGAGCGAATCATCTCCGGCGAATACCCCATGGGCGACAGACTCGGCGAGGTCGAGTTGGCCACTGCACTGGGCGTGAGCCGCACCCCCGTGCGTGAAGCGCTCCGGCGGCTGTCCGCCGATGGGCTCGTCGAGGTCGAAGCCAACCGCGGCGCCCGGGTAGCGTCCTGGACCCCGGACGACCTGGACCAGATCTACGAACTGCGCGCCATGTTGGAAGGCCATGCGGCGGCGCGGGCCGCCTCTGAGGTCACCGCGGAGGACATCGCCGATCTGGAGCAGATGTGCGACCGGATGGAGGAGGCGGTCGCGGCCGGAATCAGGAACGTCGACAATCTCGACACCCTCGCGAATGGCAACCGCCAGTTCCACGCCCGCATCATGTCGGTTGCCGGGAACACCCGCCTGCAGCGGTTGACGGACCTGCTGTTCCAGGTTCCGCTGAGCATCCACACCTACCGGCACTACTCGGCCGCCGAGTTGGCCCGCAGCATGCGGCACCACCGGGAGATGCTGCAGGCATTCCGCGAGCGGGACGGGTCTTGGGCGGGCTCGGTGATGCGGTCACACATCCACGCGGCGCGGCATTCGGCGCCCGAGCCCGGCAGCTAGCGGACTGCTCCGGTCCCGGCGCGCCGCTGCCCCCGGTTGCCGGGCGGGAGTGGTTCAGGTCAGCGGTCAGCCGCGGCAAGATACTCAGCGAACACGGGTGGCACGCCGAGAACGATGCTGTTCTGTTGGTGAGTGAGCCGTAGGCCACGCGGATCCCAGCTGAGATCCCAGCCGTGGCAGTCGGTCAGATGCTGGACCGTCCGGATCAGCGCGTCTTCCCGCATCTTGCGCGTCAAGTCCAGCGCATCACTCTCCAGCGCAACCTGCAGCCTCAGCTGGTGTGCATCCAGCTGGCCGAGTTCGTCGATGCGGGCATCGATGGCGAGGACCACCGGAGCGAGGTACAGGTCGGTCGTGTTGTGCGGCAGCGTTCTCATGATGAACTCCGGATTCTGTGGTGGCTCGGCCCCGGTTTGGGTCGCGCAACCATTCTCTCGGGCCGCCGCGGCCGTAGGACAGAGTCGGACGTCCTTGGTTTCTGGCCTCCGACCGGCGAAGGGTGCGTCCTCCGGGCGGCTGCTCGGCCCGGCCCGCGGGCCACTGTCGGGGTTCCCTGGTACCCGGCCCGTCGCACCTGGAGACGCTGTGGGATCGGCAGTATCGGCGCAGCGCGACGGGCTTACGGCAGAGCGATGAAGGTATCGACGCTCCGGCGCTGGTAGGGGATCGGCCGCCCGACCGCCCAGGCCAGGATGACGGAGACCAGCATTCGCGGGGCGCCCTGCTCGACGAAGAGCCCGGTCGGTACGCGGGTCTTCAGCGCGGCGAGATCGGGACGAGCCTGATGCCAGACCTCCAAACTGAGCGGGTACGACCCGGTGGCGTCGGCGACACGGACCACCGTTCGCGCGTCGAAGCGGTGGATCTGACCCGCGCCTACCCGACAACTGATCATCGGGCCGTCGAACGTGACCCAGCACCTGCGGTTCAACAACGCCACCAGCCCGAACCCACCGACGCCGAACACGAGCACGATGCCGGCTGCGGCGGCGTTGGGATGAGTCGCGAAGAACGCAATCGCCAGGATGGCGGCGCCCGCAGCACCCCACCACAGACCGGGGGCGGGGCGTGCTCCGGCAAAACGAACATGCCCAGTCGGCAGCAAGGGCGCGCCCGACAGACCGAGGAGCGACGACGGCGCCCCGGCAGGTGATTCCGACATGCGAGAGACAGTAAATGATCCGTACCGATCCCGCAGTGAGTGTTGTGCGTCCGCTTCTCCTCCCACCAGCGCGAGGGGAGCCTTCGCCGAACAACCGCGCGGTGTTCGCACGCCCTGCTCATGGGGAACCTGGGCAAGCCGAAGCTCCGACGTCGCCTGTCCCGGAGAATGGAAATATGCCGAACGCATTGGACCTCACCCGCCGCGCTGTCGCAGCGCTGACCCAGACCGTGGCATTCCGCCGGTTCGCACCGCAGGTCCTGCCGGTGCTCGAGGCGGTGACGAGTTTCCTCAGCCGTGGTCGCCTGCAACTCGCCGGCCTGCTCGTCCCAGCGTTGGAGCTGCACACGGTGGGTGCCAAGACCAACCTGCCGCGAGCCGCCCGCCTGATGTACACGCCCGACGGCCCCGGGCGCGCCATCGTCGCCGGATCGAACTTCGCCCGTAGTCGGCACCCGGATTGGACGGCGAACCTGCGCGTCCGGCCCGACGCCGAAATCGTCGTGCGCGGCCGCACGATCCGGGTGCACGCCACCGAGATCACCGATGACGAGCGGGACGCGGTCTGGGCGAGGATCGAAGCGCAATGGCCCGGCTACCGGGTCTACGAGCGGGACTCCGGCCGGACCGTGCGATTGTTCCGGCTACAAGCAGTCAGGGCGCCCTGAGCAGGCAGCTCGTGTCGGTGCCGTTGTCCCGTTCGAATACGGCCCACATGACCAGGCGGTTGCCGTGGCGGGATTCGAACTCGACGCCGTCGAACAGGGCGCCCCGGGCCGCTGTATCCGTACAGCCATCGTGACAACGCCTGGGTGAATGCGCGGCCTGCGGACCTGATGGTGGCGCCATCCAGGTCTGGGATGCGGTCGGCGATCAGCAACCTGGCCACGCGGGGACGCAGCGCGGCGGGGCCGCGGATCACCCGCGCGAAGGCCAAGGCGGCTCGCATCCCTTATCGGGTCTCAACTCACCCTGACACGCAGGGAGTTCCCGCGATCGGCTAGATTCCATTGTGATAGCATTAGAGCGATATCGGAGGTGATCAGCGTGGAGCAGATACTGATCCGCAACCTTCCCATCGGTACGAAGGCAGCGCTTCGCGCACGAGCCGAGCAGCGTCACCGGTCGGTCGAGGCAGAGGCACGCGACGTCCTGACCAAAGCCCTTGAAGGTGAGCCTGTCACGATCGTCGATCTGCTGAGTACAGACGAGGGTGCCGACATCGAGTTCGAGCCTGAGCGCTTGGGCCTGACTGCCCGCACAGCGGAGTTGTGAAGTATCTCTTGGACACCAACGTGGTGTCCGCACTCCGAGTCCGAGGGCGCAACCGGCCGGTTGAGGTTTGGGCGGCCTCCATCTCGCTAGCCGACCAGTTCGTCACGGCTACGACCGTCGCCGAGATCGAGCGGGGGGTCATCGCCAAGGAGCGATCCGACGCCAGGCAAGGAATGATCTTGCGCCGCTGGTTCGACAAACACGTCTTACCCACGTTCGTCGACCGCGTGCTGCCGTTCGACCTGCCAGCCGCGCGGATCCTCGCGGCCTACCGAGTTCCCCAGCACGCGCCGTTCGACGACGCCCTGATCGCCGCAGTCGCACAGTCCGCCGGGATGACGGTCGCGACGCGGAACACAAAGCATTTCGAACCCCTCGGCGTGCCATGCGTCAACCCGTGGGACTCGAACCTCACCTCCCCACGCTGACGCCAGACGCGCGGCAAGCACCCGATAGCAGTCATCGCAACGGTTTCGCAAGGCCATTTCGGAGTCTCTGCAGCTCGCCGGCGGGAGTTCGAATGCTGCAATCGCGGTCCAGCGGCGGCCACCCGGTCTACGAACGGCCGGGGGCACCGGTCTCGGTCGGCGTCCGGGTTTCCGTGCATCGCCGAATACGCCATCAACGGCCACGGCGACGCTCCGGATGAAGTCGGCAATGCCGGGGCCAGAGCCGGCGGTCAGGGACTCCGGGCTGGGATGACGTCGGTGTGGGTGAAGTCGTTTCCCTTGAGCAACAATGGTTCACCCGCTTGCTTCGCCAGCGCGTAGGCGAAGCGGTCGCCGAAGTTGAGTCCGGCAGCGTGCCTGCTGCCCTTGCCGAAGTCACGGTAGGACTGCCGCGCGCTCTTCGCCTGCTGCACCGGTCCGATATGCAGCTCGGCAGCGTTCACGAATTCGTCGAAGAGTCTGCTGACGATGGGGTCGCGGGCGCTGTCCATGACGACCGCCGCTTCAACGTGGTTTGCCGCCGAAATCTTGCGGATCGGCGTGTCTGCGATTGCCTCGGCGAAGTCGGGGGCTTCCGGTTCGGCCCGCAGGAGTGCAACGACGGCAGAGGTATCGACGATCACGACGGCAGACCCGCCTCGGTTGACGATCCCCTCGGGTCAGCCCGGCGACAAGGGTGGTGTCCAGGTGGTCCCGTCAGTTCCAGGCAGCGGGATGACTGCGATCCCTTCCCGGTGGCAGACGGTGAGCAGGTCGGGGTCGGCGGTCGCCAGGGCATGGTCGACGGCCCGGGCGGATTCGGCGGCAATGGCGTCGGCCATGCTGATCGGGCAGCGGAGACGTTGATAATGGCGAGCGCGCAGGCGACCAGCGGCGGCACCGATTGTCGCGTCGATCGCGATCCCATCGCGGAGGCGGAGTTGCGCCAGATCGAGGGCGGCGTCGTCCTCCGTGACGCCGCCGATGCGAACCAGGATGTCCAACACTTCTGCAACGCCGACCGCCGTCAACGCCACATCGCCGGATTCGAACAGGGGCCGGACGTGCGGTGCGGCGGGCTCGCCGCGAAGGTAAGCGATCACTGCGTAGGCGTCCAAGACAGTCACGGATTGCTGGCCCGCCGATCCTTCACCGCGTCGGCCGCCCGTTCGGCCACGCGCGCCGCAGCCGTGTCAGGGCCGCGGCCGGCGTACTTGCCCATCAACGCGCCGACCGGGTCTTCATCCACCAGCGGTCGAAGCACAACGTGATCCCCGAGGTCCACCACCAACACCTTGCGGGTGCGCCAGCGCGCGCGCGTGGCGGCCGGAATCGATACCTGACCATTGCCGGAGATCGTCATTACGTGACCCTGCTCGTTCATGAACTGTATTGTATGCGAGATGAGCTTCGTTGTATGCGGCTGATGCGGCCGCGCGCCCGCCCTCGGATGTCTGTTGGCTCAGTTGCCGCTCGGCGGGCCGACGGTGATCCTCAGCGGTCGCGCGTAGTTCCGCAGCCACTGCCAGCCCGATTGGGTCTCGAAATCATGGATCGGCACGGCGCGGCGCGGAAGGTCTCCGTCTCCGCTGGCGAGGCGACGCTCATCCGCTCCAGCACAGCGATCTCGCGCATCGGCCGCCTCGTTATGCGACGTTTGGTATGATTCGACGAGCTGCGGCACCTTTGTCGAGCACGGTTGCGTGGTGGGCGCCGCAGGTGACGAAGCACTCCGCCACTTGCGGCGCTGATGATTTTTCGGAGGAACCTGATGGGATTCATCAAGGCGTTTGCCGGAGCCCTCGGCGGAACACTCGCCGACCAGTGGAAGGACTTCCTAACACCGCCGGCCGGGCTGACGCCGACCGCGGCGATCTTCCCCGCCGTCGCGCAGGGGCAGAACGCCGGACGTGGGTCCAACACGAAGGGCTCGGAACACATCATCACCAACGGAAGCAAGATCGTGGTGCCCGAGGGCTACGGTCTGATGACCTTCCAGGATGGGCAGCTCACCGGCTTCGTAGGCGAGCCGGGCGGGTTCATCTGGTCCTCCGACGATCAAAACTCCAAATCGCTGTTCGCCGGTGACGGCATCTTCAGCTCGACGATCAAGACCTCGTGGGAGCGGTTCAAGTTCGGTGGCCAGCCCGGTTCCGAGCAGCTCGGGTTCTATGTCAACCTCAAGGAGATTCCCAACAACCGCTTCGGTACCCAGTCGGAGATCTATTGGGACGATGCCTACCTCGGCGCGCAGGTCGGTGCCGTCACGCGTGGCAGCTACACGCTGCGCATTGTGGATCCGATCCTGCTGGTCAAGCAGTTCGTCCCGGTGACCTACTACGGCCGGTCGCCGAAGGTATTCGACTTCTCCGACTTTGACAACGATGCCGCCAGCCAGCTGTTCAACGAGGTTGTCGCGTGCCTGGCGGCAGCCTTCTCGCACTACACGAACGATCCCAGCAAGGGGAATCGGATCGCGCGGATCCAGGGTGATTCGATCGGATTCGCCCAGTCGCTGAGCCAAGCGGTGGAGGAGGGCTACCGGTGGACTTCCGATCGCGGTCTGACCATCGACAAGGTCGCGCTGCAGTCCATCGAGTACGACGAGGACACTCGCGCCCTGCTCAGCGATGTCAAGAAGGCCGATGCGCTCGGTGGCAGGCGGGGCAATGCGTTCATGCAGCAGGCCGCTGCGCGCGGGATCCAGGCGGCCGGCGAATCGGGCGGCGGCGGAGCCGGGATGGCGGTGCTGGGCATGGGCATGAATGCCGCCGGCGGGGCGATGTCCGGGCTGCAGCAGCAGGGTTTCCCGCAGGAGGGTTACCAGCAGCAGCAGCAGGGCTACCCGCAGCAGCAGCAGGGCTACCAGCAGCAGCCGCAGTCGGCCGCCCCCACTCCCGCAGCTCCTGCGGCCGAGGACCCAGTGGCAAAGCTGACCCAGTTGAAGACCATGCTCGACAACGGCCTGATCACCCAGTCCGACTACGAGGCGGCCAAGGCGAAGGTTCTCGGCCTGTAGCGGCATGGGCGACGTCGACGATAGTCATCGGGTGCAGCCGTCGCCGCAGGCATGGCCGTATCCGCCGCAGGCATGGTTGCAGGCACAGCAGTATCCGCCGCCTGCGCCCCCGGCTGCTGCGCCACCGGGCGCCGTGCCCCCGGCCGCTGTAGTGCCGTCGGCTGCTGCGCCCCCGGCCGGTCAGCGGGTCGTCCAGACCGATGCTGGCTCGAAGGACGGCTTGGCCAAGTGTCCCCGGTGCGGCGCCACGGAGATCCGGTTGAACATCGCGACCGGAAACCTGCGCTGTGGCTTCTGCCGCTTCGAGCAGCAGAGCCTCAATGCCCTGCAGACCTACCACCTCGATGGCGACCCCAGCGATCTCGTGGGCACCGTGGTCGGGTCGGGGTCGTCGGATATCGTCCCGTCCGTCGCCGAGGTGCTCACCTTCAAGTGCAGCGCATGCGGTGCGGAAGTTGTCATCGACACCAACAGCAGCACCCAGGCGCGATGTCACTGGTGCCGCAACACGCTGTCGATGAACCAGCAGGTCCCCAACGGCGCGGTTCCGGACATGATCCTGCCGTTCAAGCTGCCAAAGGAAACCGCCGTCGGGAGCATCAACCGGTTCGTCAAGAAGCGGAGGGGTTTCGCGCACCCGAGATTCACCAAGGAGTTCAGCGCCGACAACGTGATGGGCGTGTACCTGCCGTACATGGTGGTCGACGTCAACGCGCAGGTCTCGCTCAGCGGCCAGGGCGAGCACCAGACACGCTCGTACACGGTCAAGGAGGGCGACAACGCCGTCCGCCGTTACGATGCGGACCTGTACAACGTCGGGCGCAATTTCGACCTCTACATCGATGACCTCACCGTCGAATCGTCGAGCGAACGGCTGGACCAGAACGTCATGGTGAACTCGAACAACATCATCAACGCGATCATGCCGTTCGACGTACAGAACTCGGTCTGCTACGACTCCAACTACTTGGCGGGCTTCTCGTCGGAGAAGCGCGACAGCAACGTCGATGTGCTGTCCCCGGTCATGGTGGCCCAGTCGCAGGACATCGCTCGCTACCACGCCAACGACACCCTGCAGTTCTACGACCGCGGCGTGCGCTGGGACAACGAGCAGATCAACGTGGTCGGCCAGCGGTGGGTGTCGGCGTACCTGCCGGTCTGGCTCTACAGCTACCACCAACGCAAGTCCAGCGGCTCGTCCTTCGTGCACTACGTGGCGGTGAACGGCCGCACCGGCGAGACCATGGGCAGCGTCCCGATCAACCACGTCAAGCTGTTACTGGTCTCGTCGGTCGTCGAGGTCCTGGCCATCATCGCGCTCCTGCTCGTCCTGCTGGTGGTGGGCTGATGCTGCACTACTCCGACCTGCTGGGAGTGGCAGTCCAGGCCGCTGCGAGTGACGGCTCCGACGGTGGTCCCGGCAAACTCGCCCTGGTGTTGTTGCTGGCCGGGTTCGTCTTCTACGGAGCGATGTTCCTGCGGTACCGCAACGTCGACAAGCGTCACCACCACGAGTCCGCAACCGCCGCGAAGACGAACAGCATGCAGGGGTACGACACTCACGTCGAGTCGCTGCGCGGCCTGCGGAACTCCCGGATGCAGGGGGCCAACAGCACCAGCGTGCGGGGTCCGCGCAACGGCCTGGCTGCGTTGACGGCAGGCAGACCCTGGATGAAGCTCTCCGAGCAACTGCTGCGGCAAGAGTCGCGTCGTGATGACGACTGGACCTGAGGACCCCCCGCATGGGCGCCGCCCTCAGGTGCTTAGGCCTCCCGGCCTCCGAGTGGGCGGCTGACTGACCACCGGAACCGGGTCGAGTTCGCCGAGCGTCGACACGTCGCTGCCGAGCAGCCCCAGGCCAGCCGTCACCGTGCGATGGATCCCGTCGACACCGTCGGTGAGCCGGCGCACATCGTCGGCGGCCAACTCGTTGCGCGCGGTGGCGGTGAACAGCCCGGCGAGATCGCCGGATGTGTCGATATCGTCGAGACGATCGAGCGTGTCGAGCGCCGCCAGCACCGGCACCAGCTCGTCGAGATGACGCCGGTAGGAGTCCAACGTCGCCACGCGGTCCACCAGCGACCACCACGTCTGCTGGATGGGCGCCATGTCCTGGTCGTACCGCAGGCGCGCACCGGCGATCACCGGGTTGCCGTCGGAGCTGGATGGGCGCGCGCTGAGCTGCCGACGCAAGCCATACAGCCGATATGCGCTGCAGGCGATGTCGGCGGCCTCGCGGCCCGCATCGAGCCGCACACCGTGCTCGTCCAGGAGCCGGTGGCGCCATGCCGGGCTGGTCTGGATCGTATCGGCGATGTCGCGGGCGACATCGGCCAACCGGGCCTCATCCGGCCGGTCGCGCCAGGGGAGCGTCGCCCATTCGGTGAACTCGATGCGCGACCTCTCCGGCGAGCGAGCGCGTCGCCGTGCCGTCCGGCGCGCTGCGCGCCAGCGGCGCCGTGCCCGCCATCCGGACGGTGGCTCGGGTGACGGGATTGATGCGGGCCCGGTAACGTGGTTGACGACGGTGACGCCATCGGCAACGGTGTGCCGGATGCGGTCGAGGATGGCGATGCGGCCCTGGCCAAGCGCGTCCTGCGGTGGCTCGCCGCCGAGACGATCATCGGGCGGCGCCGGAATGCGACCGGTGTCCCGGGGATCGCTCATCAACATCCTCACCTTGTGGCGAAGCCAGGGTAGCGTGACGACGGTGCTGGCCGGCCATCGACGGGAAAGCCGGTATGCCCTCGGACAGCGGGCGACGAGAATCGAACTCGCGCTATCAGCTTGGGAAGCTGAAGTTTTACCAATGAGCTACGCCCGCGGTGAGCGCCATTATACTGAAAGGCCGCCACGCGGAAACAGCTCTGCGGAGTCGAACAGGGCGGGCCCATCCCGTTCCGGGACGCTCTCGGCCAGCAGCATTTGACGATTGGTGACGGCACCGCCATGGTCGGAGAACCCGCCGATGGAACCGTCCGCGCCCAGCACCCGGTGGCAGGGCACCACGATGGGGAATGGGCTAGCTCCCATCGCCCGGCGAAAGTCGGCAGCAGCTTGGCGAACACCTCCGCTTCCGGCCTGCTGGCGAGGCTGGTGTTCTGGTACTCGGCGAAGGTGGCTATGGACCGCAATCGTAGCGATCTATTGCCTATCGGATTCTGTTTCCGCAGGTCATAGGGGTGGGCAAGGGGGGAGTTGAACCCCTGAACTTCAGGCATATCAGACACCCACTTCCCTGGAACGGCCCGATACCGTGCGGAAGCGCGTGGACAGACGTGGTACCGCCGGGTAAGCGTGGGCAATCATTGCCTACGGATTCGAGGCTGCCGGCGGGGTCGACTGCGCGGCCACTGGGCGGCTGGCAGAATTGGTGAGGGCGGCGTGGCCGGGCCCCGCGTAGGACTTGTTACAGGCCGGTGATGACCGCGCCGGTCAGGATCGCGCTGGGGTGCCCTTCAGTGCTGCATATGGTCCGCTATCCACAATTCTCGGCCGAGAGATGCGCGGGTCAGCTCGCGAGGTAGTGGGTGAGCGCGTCGCGTGCCAGCTCTGAAAGGGACTTGCCTTCGGCGTTTGCGCGCGCCTGAGCTCGTTCCCGCAGGGTTGCGGGGACGCGGAAACGGACCTGTGGGGAGTCACCACGGTTGCTCAAGGATGGTCGGCCGCGGAGGATCAGCCGGTCGGGTTGGTAGCCGAGTTCGGCTTCCCGGGCTGCCTGTTCGAGGTAGGCCGTGGTGATCGGGGTGTCGTGCTCGTCGTGTAAGAGCTCTCCGTTGGCTGGGTCGTAGTCCGAGCCGGCAACGAACCGAGTATCAGCCATGATCGCCGCTTCCCTTCTGTTCCACATACATCGGCCGGTACTTGTCCCGAATGTCCATCGCGTGCAACACGAGTACGCCGCCGGGAATGTTCACCGTGACCACCTCCAGGACCCTGCCGGTGTGGTCGGCGCCGAGCCACAGCGTCCGCTCTGCGGTTAAGCCGTCTGCGGGCGCCGGAATGGTGGCGGTGACGGTCGGGTTGTTCAGCACGGACAGCACGCGGGCCCTGCCGATTTTGTGGCGACGTGCCGCCTGAGTGAACCGCACCTCCACCCGGTTACCGCACCACAATAGCGTACCACGGAACGAGGCCGTCAGGGGACGGTGGCCCCGCGAGGAACGCGGCAGCGGCTGGGACAAGATCGCGATCGAAGTGGAGGTCAACCAGCTGCCGGCCCCACTGATCGACACGACCGACGCCCACACCCGAGTGACGGTCCACGGACACAGGGTTCGAACCAGTCATGCACCGAGCGCTCTTACCACGACGGGGCTGCCCATCGAGGTCGCTCAAAACGTCTACATCACCGGCCCATCCGCGACCGGCGGTTCGGCGATCATTGACCGTCTTCGTCGGCGTCGCCACCGGACGCCACAGCATCCGCTAGGAACGCCCCCTGCAGAAGCCGCCCGAGGGCAGCTGGCCGCACACCCCCTACGATGCGCATGCGAAGCAAGGGGGGTCTCAATCCCCCCTTGCCTTGAAGCCCTGAACCTGCCCCGACCAGCGCGAATACTGTCGGTCGAGGTGCCGCGGGACCTCAAGTAGGCAATACTCTCAGGGGGATCTCGACCAACGTAGGCAACAATTGCCCCCGACATACGTGCTAGATAGCGTGTTGACCTGGATAGATAGGTGTGGGCAAGGGGGGAGTTGAACCCCTGAACTTCAGGCATATCAGACATGCACTTCCGTTGAACGGCCTGGTTTCG